>Ga0335395_10000048_pt1 | contig 85322 bp, 75 predicted proteins | sample MAT02_FD_205744 | JGI IMG/M metagenome (GOLD analysis project Ga0335395, IMG submission 205744) | Freshwater microbial communities from Lake Fryxell liftoff mats and glacier meltwater in Antarctica - MAT-02 (spades assembly) (version 2) ...
TCTCACCTGTTGTTTCATTTACAACTGTATATACTAAATCCCCACCACTAAAACCTACATTGGTAAAATTTGTTTGTAAACCGATATAAGAGTTAGGTGTAACAGGTGTAACTGTTCCACCTACTGCTGGCGTAGCGTCTACGGGAAATCTTGCTGTATTTCCAGGAACTAATCTACCTGAATATAACTCTCTCGTAAAAGTGGCAATCGCATAATTACCTGGTGTATTGGGAGTAAAACCAAATTGAGTTCCATTCAAGTTAGCTGGAACGGCATTGGCAATGATCTCACCTGTTGTTTCATTTACAACTGTATATACTAAATCCCCACCACTAAAACCTACATTGGTAAAATTTGTTTGTAAACCGATATAAGAGTTAGGTGTAACAGGTGTAACTGTTCCACCTACTGCAGGGGTAGCATCTACGGTAAAACTAACGCTATTACCAACCACCTTGTTTATACCATAAGCATCTTGAGTTGACGTTGTAAGTGAGTATACTCCAGCTGTGGTAGGATAATAGGTATATGATAATCCAGTAACAACAGAAATTATTTCTCCAGTACTCAAATTGGTAATAGTATGTGTAACATTTCCTCCACTGGCTCCTGTTGTTTGATAACGAACGGGCACTCCAATATAATTATTGGTAGACTCTATAGTAACCACTCCTGCAATAGGTTGAAGACCTACATTTACCCTTACAGGAAACGTATCTCCTGAGGCAGAACCACTTGTGCCAACTACATTAGCTACAAATACCCAAGTTCCCTCTGCAGTCGGTGTAAAAGGAAGATTATCGCCTGTACCAATAAACTGCCAAGCAGCATTATTATAGCTAGCAAACCACTGTACATTCGCTACAGTACCTGCATAATCATTAGGCTTAACTAAAACGGTTGAAGTTCCTAATACTAAGCCTCCACCTACCGATGAGTGAGGTGCAGAACCATAGCTAACTGGAATAATCGGTACAGGTACAGGTACAGGTGCTGGCACAGGTACAGGCACAGGTGCTGGTGCTGGCACAGGTGCTGGCACAGGTGCTGGCACAGGTGCTGGCACAGGTGCTGGGGGAGTATTAACTACATTGGGTACGCAACCCGAACCACTACCAAAACCATCTACTGGAGAAGTGCCTGGAGGACACATACAAAAGCTTCCTTGGCGAATGCCACCATTTGGGCATGCTGGTTCAGGTGTAGGAGAAGAAGTAGTCGGTACTATACAATAGTTATCAGGGTCTCCTGCAGAATTTTGACATAGGGTACACTCTGGCCATATTTTTGATGGATCTCCACATACCCCTGTACTAGGTGGATTAGGTGTGGGTGTAGGCGTGGGTGTAGGCGTGGGTGTAGGTGTAGGTGTAGGTGTAGGTGTAGGTGTGGGTGTGGGTGTGGGTGTGGGTGTGGGTGTGGGTGTGGGTGTAGGTGGATTTAGATTAGGCGCAGGTTTCGTACCTACAAATTCAAATAAAAACACCCCGACACGACTCCAAAATTCTCGGAAATATATTTTATAAGTAACTCCTAATTTAAAATTATTTGTTAGAATATTAGTATTATCGTGTGGGTACAAACTTACCTCAAAAGCATTAGCAAAATCTTGACCCTGAACAGCATAAATGTCATGATATGGTCCTAATTCGCTTTGTATTAATTTAACAGAAACCCCACCTGGTATTTGACTTGTACTATAGCAGAAAGTATCCATAACATCACCAATAGAAATTGTACCGTTTAGATATCTAGTACCGCTTCCATAACCAGTTATACAGTTTCCATTTATCACTAAACCTCTCGGTCCAGAATTATTAAGAACAGGAACAGGTCTACCTATTACCGGACTGGTTATAAGACCGCTTTGAGCAAACGATGCTATTTGCCAAAATAAAAATAGGGTGAAAAACACACCCCGAAGTTTTTTAGTTTTTTTCATAATATTAGCATAAATAAATATTTTTTGCAATAATACAATATTATTACATTAAAACAACATATATTTTTGGTTTTTCAATAAAAAATGTTACGGATTTTTATTAAAAAGGCCTGGAACAATATTATTTTATTTTAAAAAATCCGATTATTTTAAAATAATTGTAATATTTAGTTCAAGTAGGTTCACTTGAAGAAGACCCTAATGTTTTATTAGCTTTGAATAATTATTAGGAAAAATTTTTTAAAAAAACTTATCAAATTGCTTTTTAAACCGAAATTCCTATACATAATTTAACGGATTCTAGACTTATTGTAATCCTAGTTCAGTCTTCATATAAGTATCATGCAATAATTCCGAAACTTGTACACATGTAAATTTAAATGTTGGTAAATTTGTTTTTAAGTAAAAAATACAAAGTTTACTTTACACAATTTATAGGAAAGTATCTTTTATTAATAAGGTTTGTTTTGAAGTGTAAAGTTTAAAACTTTATCTTATATGAATTTACAATTTACGCTACGCTAAACTGTGAGAGCGAGGAATAGTAAACAATTCTAAAACACTAGCTTTTCAATATGATAGCGCCCGCTCTCGTAAGTGAAAAGCCTTTTAGGCGTCACTTGTGAGGATAAATAAAGTTTAAAGATTTGTACAATTATTATAAAGAAGAGGAGCTATTGTTAAAAAACTTAGTAATTCGCTATACTAAAAATATTAAATTTAATTAGGGCCTATAAATTCATAAATTCTGATGGATTATATTTTAAAATCATTGTAATTGTTTGATGGATTACAAAAAAATCTAGTGGTGTGTGGTTTTGTGAAAGACCTGAACATTGGTAATATAATAGTGCCACGGATTATAATGGCAGAAAGGGTTTGATACAAATTTTGTATTTATAAATTTTAATTTAAAGTGTAAAGTTAAAACTTTACTTTTAAAAAACGCACATGTTACGCTACGCTAAACTTGCTAGAGCGAAAGGATTTATAGAATTCCATGTTGTTTAATAACGCTTCTTTGTCAATCATAACTGTATAAAGTTTAATATAATAAGGGTTATTTGCGAAATTTTTTTTGAGCTCTAATGGCTCAAAATTTTTCTGAATAACTTATCACCTTACACAGTAAGTGAGATACTACACTGCTTAGATATATTTGGCTACGGGTATTAGAATCTACATACTCACTATCAAAATCTAACACCTTTTTAAATCCCGTAACGTCTACCGAAAAAGAATAAATTGCAGTTTTATATGATTGACCTGATTTTACTTCTCCAGTAAAAAATACCGTTTTACCATTGGGCGATAATTGTGGGTCATAAAAACCTACATCACTATGAATACTAACAGGGATTTTACGTGTGTTTGAACCATCAAAATTGGCTATCCAAATTTCTCTTTGCTTTTTTACCGTACCTGCGGGGCTTTGAAAGTCTTTATTAAATAATATTTGCACAAGTTGATTTACCGTTCCCTCACCTACGGGTTGTTGTACTGTGGCCTCTTTTTTTTAAAAGAAATTTGAAATAGAAAATAGGGTTAATGCAATAGAACCCATTAATAATTTTTTCATTTTTAAGATCTTTTTAGTGATTTTAGATTTTTTATCACAAATAAAATTTATAACGATATATTCCTAATTATAATTACAAAATGTATTCTCCACTATTGTCTCATACAAAATGGGACAAATTAGAGACGAAATACTGCTTAAAAAAATTGCGATGCGGCTAAAAGAGCTTCGCGAGAAAGCAAATTTATCTCAAGAAGAACTCCTCAACGAGACCAACATACACATAGGCCGTATAGAAACTGGCAAAAATAATTTAACCATAGGTACGCTAAAAAAATTATGCGTGTTTTTTAACATCAAACTAAAAGATTGTTTTGAAGAAATTAATAAATAATATTTCCTTTCCTAGAGCACAAAATACCCAATGTAATAAATATTGATTTCAAAACACGGCATCGAAAATGTTTTGTTTTAATGGCACAAAGATATTGTGCGCCAACGTATAGCAACAGCAACTAAACAAGATATTACCGAAATTAGCGAAGCTTTTAAGGGGTTAATTTTAAAATAATGGTCGACATAAATTTAATTCAGATTTTTACATTATTAATATTTACGTAGAATCTATAATTGAATTTAGAAAAAGCAGAATAGTAATATCAAAATCATAAAAAAGGGAATCTCAGTGTGAAACTGAGATTCCCTATAAAATATACTATTTAAACTTAATCCTCGCTTCTGCTTAGGACATATATAACTAAACCAAATCCGATTTTATTAATCGCATCTGCAATATTGTAAACAATATCCATAGCGTGTGTTGCAGCTACTGGGTCGGAAACTAATTGGATACCGAATAAACCACCTGGTGTACCAAGTATGTAACCTAAAGGGTAAATTGCCCATCCCACTAATACAAACCATGCCAATGCTCTAGTAGCTTTTGCTACTTGCGGACCTGCACTTTGAGCTAGTTTTGCCACCTCACCAAACCAAATTAAATACACAATATAGAAATAAGCAACCCCTGAAATTGTACCCCACATTACACTGTTTCCTCTATCGATAGTTTCGCCGAAATAACCTGTTACCAACATTACTAATGAGGCGAAAATTAGTTTCCATAGCAAAGCTATTTTTGCACCTGCTTTTTTGGTTATTAAATAAAATTCTAAACACATTAAAGGTACGGTTAGTATCCAATCAACGTATCTAAAAAATGTTGGAGAGTCGCCTGTTTCTAAGTTATAACTCCGCATGTAGTAGTAATGTACTGCTGCAATAAAAGTAATTAAACCCGATACAAGAACTGAAGTTCTCCATTTAGGATTAGTGGTACTCAATTCTAAAAAGAAGAATACCGAGGCGGCCATCATAGCCATAGTTCCGATAAAAAACGTGAAGGCTACGTAATTGTCGGCAGCAATTTTTAAGTGTTCCATATATTTGTAATTTTAATTTGAAATTTTAACAACTTCTAGTTTAAATTGTTTGATTAATATTCACATTATTGTAAAATTTATGCATCAATACTACATGGGGTAAACTTATACAAGCTAGAAAAATAAAAAATAGAGAATTTAAAATTTTTAGTGAATGAGTATCGTAAAAAAATGTAAGCACAGCAAAACAAACAAACAATAAAATAGCTGCTAACGAGAATGGAAATGCCTTTTTTAAAAGTGCTTTATTTTTGATATCCATCTCGTTTAAAATATGTTGCCAAGCATTAACACTATGCTGACAAATAAAATATAACCCAAATGCAAATAGCAAAGGAATGGTAGTACCTAGCAATAATATTATTAACAATACATATAAACTCGACTTATTAAAATATAGCGCAAATCCTACTAATAATGCACTAAGAATTAACACGCTTGGTGTTTGGTACAAAATTAAATTTTGATTATGCGACAAAATAAATTCGAGCCCATTAATTTCGGCTATTAAATTTACGGTAGCTTGTAAGTGGGTTGCCATTATAAAAAATAAAATAGTTAAGCCTAAAATAAAAGAGGCTAAAAAGTTTTTAACTGAATTAAGCGATTTCCCAATTTGCCGTAATTCCGATTCGCCAAAGTGAAAAGCGGAATAAATAATAAATAGTACAATTGCCAATAATGGAAAAAAATGCCAAAACAAAAAATATACTAAAACTATTGAAATGTATTTTATAATAAACTTATAAAGATTGGTTTGTTTTTTAAATTCCAACAAATGATCAACCGCTCCGTGGGGGATACCTACCAAAAGCATACCTGTTACAAAAAATAAATAAGCTGTTGGAACGGCTAAATTACTGTCAAAAAAATTTAAAATATGGTAAACTGCAATAACAGAAACCACCAAAAATATGCGAAGGTAGATTGTGTGATATAAGTATATACTTAATGCCTTTAAAAATGGTTTTAGCGGGAGAAATAAAAATATACGTATTTCTTTAAAAATGGTAGTTTGTTCGTCTAAAAAGGCCAAAACTTTTTTTGCACCTTGCTTTTTAAATAAAGATTTAAAAATAGGTTTTCCTAAATAAGGCCATCTGTACAAAATAATTAGTAATAAATGGTCGTAAAACTGAAAACGTTTTTTCTTTTTATAAACAGTTAAATCAAAATTAGTTAAGCCATTATTTTTAATATTTGCCGTTGTAGCTGCTGCAAAATTATACATGTTTTTAAACCCATAACCTGTACTAGGCTTTATTAAATTGGCTCTAGCACCTGTGTTTATAATTCCTTTTACAGGATTTTTAGGTATTTTAATGGTTGTCATGGGAATACACCCTATTTCTTCGGCTATAATATCATAATTGGCCTTAAAAATATTTATATATTCTTGAAGTATTTTTTTTCCATAACTTGGCTCAATAGTATCAACCCCAAATCTTGTAAACTCAATAAGTGCTTCGTTTTTTGAAAATGGAAGTGTGTAAATAAATTGTGTATAATTATTTTGCTCTACTTCAAAATTCATCATATCAAAAGTATCGGCTTTAAAAACATTTATATTGAACTTAACATGCAAGCCATAAAAAGATTGCAATAGAAAAATATCTTTAGGGTGGCTGCTTAGAAGTTTGGGCGGTCGGCTATCGAATACATAGTTAGCTATAAAGCTATCATCTTTAGTAACAATTTTATGTTTTTCGTTTTTAGATATTATTTCGGATACTTTAGTATGGTAAAAAGTGATAGAATGTTTTTTCAATTCTTGCTGAAGGTGTTTATATAAATTGATACTTTTAATGTAAAAATATTGTTCATCTTCGATGCTTTCGGGAGTACCATTATCAATGGTTAGCTTAGTATAAGTGTAACTAATAATGGGTTTTAAGTGTTGTACAATTTCGGAGTTTTTAGCTGCCCAAAAACAATAAGTTTTATCGTTCTCGTTTTTTAAGCTGCTATCTATAACAGCAACACTTTTACCAAATAGTAAACCCTCTTTAATAAAAGCCAACAACATTAAACTATTGCCTGCACCCAAGCCTATAAATACATAATCAAAAGATTTTATATCCGTTAGTTTACCTTTTTCGGCTTTGGGAGAAATGTCATCCAATAAAACATTGCTATTTTGGTAGTTCATACTAAGTTATATTGGATTTGGTTTAATTTTTAAAATGATAAACAGCTTTAAAATAAATTTGTTTTTGGTAATTAATTCCTGTTGTAAATAACGTTATTTATTGTTTGCAAACCTGCATTAATTATTACTAGCCTGCGTACCTAAACCCGATGGAAGCGGATACCAGCCTTGCGCCTAAGGCCTTGTGGCGTATAAGCGTACAGCGGGACTAGCCCACCTTAATAAAGCTAGCCTTGCTTTTTCAAAAAAATAAAAAATTGTTCTTCGGAATAAGTATTAAAGATATGGGGAATACAATTAATTAAAAATAGTTATATGTATTTAACTAAAGATTCTAGTTTCATACTACGCGAACCTTTTAACAAAATTAAAGCATTGTGAATGGGTTGCGTTTGTAAGTAGTTTTCGGCCTCTAATAATGTTTTAAAAAATTTAGCTTTCGCGGATTTTGCAGCTTTAAAAAATTGGCTACCTATAAAAATACAATTATCAAAATTACATTTAGTAGCTGCGTTTACAATTGCTTGATGTTCGGTTTCGGCACTTTCGCCTAGCTCGAACATATCGCCCAATATGGCTATTTTTTGTGTTGCAGCAAGCTGATTTAGGTTAGTTATAGCAGCTAACATACTGCTTGGGTTGGCATTGTAATAATCGCAAATAAGGGTATTATTTTTAGTTTTTAAAATTTGCGAACGGTTATTTTCGGGTATATAATTTTGTATGCCGGCATTAATTTCGTTGGCCGATAAACCAAAATATAAACCTATGGCAATTGCTGCCAATACATTATCGAAATTATAAGCGCCTGTTAGTTGTGATTGTACGGTTGATGTATTATTGCCATATTTCCATTTTATTTTTAAATAAGGATTGTTGGCTACCAATTCGCCTTGAAAAAAGCTATCTTTTTGAGTTCCATACCTAATGGTTTCTTTAAAAGCTTTGCTAGCCAACATATTTAATAAATCTAGATTATCGGAGTTGATAAATACAGCTGCGTTAGCGTTTTCGAGATAGGTATATAACTCGCCTTTGCCTTTTTTAACCCCCTCAAACCCACCAAAACCTTCTAAATGTGCTTTGCCAACGTTGGTAATTAATCCATGACTAGGCTGGCAAATATTGCTCAGCATTTCTATTTCTTTTTGATGGTTTGCACCCATTTCGATAATGGCAATTTCAGCATTTTTGGGTATGGCAAGCAAACTTAAAGGTACACCTATATGGTTATTAAGGTTGCCAACGGTAGCTGAGGTTATAAATTTTTGAGATAAAACGGCATTAATTAATTCTTTGGTGGTTGTTTTACCATTAGAACCAGTAAGGCCAATTACTGGAATTTTTAAATGCCGACGGTGATAAGTTGCCAGTTGTTGTAGGGTGGTTAGTACATTGTTTACCAAAATGTATTTTTCGTTTTCGGCGAATGCTTCCTCATCAATTATGGCAAAGCTGGCTCCCATTGCCAAGGCTTGTTTGGCAAAAGTATTCCCGTTGAAGTTATCGCCTTTAAGGGCAAAAAATATTGAATTGTTGATTATTTTACGGGTATCGGTTATTATGGTGGGATGCTGAAGGTAAAGGAGATAAAGTTGAGCGATTGTCATAACGCTAAATTAAAAGAAAATTAGAAATTAAAGATTTTTTGAGTTGGTCGTTGGATTTTTAACATTTTCTAAAACTTCACTTTTAATGATGTTGATGGAATAAATGGGAAAAGCGATACAGATTTTAAAACTGGTTGTACTTGTCCATTTGTATTAATGTCAGATTTTCCAATATAGTAGAAACTTGAGTTTAATCGGTTATAAATATTATACGCACCTAAATTAAATGTGGCATCCAAGCCTAACATTTTAAATCTATATTCCGATGATATATCTAATTTATGGAAAGTTTTCATTCTAAAATTGTTTCTCTCGCCTTGGTTAAACATGTATTGAGAATTTATATTGCTCTGTAAATTGGCTAATGAATAATTAGCGTTTGGCAATAAAAAAATATCATTGGGAACTGTAACTGGTTGTCCAGAAATAAACATCCACGAGAAACCAATATTCCATTTTTTACTAATTTGCCAATTAGCTATCAAATTATCGTATGCCTTCTATCCTGCAAAGGTGAAAATGCTAAACCATTATTTAATGCGTCGAATTGGTTGCTTGCTTTTAAATAAGTGTAGTTAATCCATCCGTTTAATTTACCAGTTTTCTTTTCTAACATCAATTCTAAACCATACGAACTACCTTTACCGGTGGTAATTATATCCGAATAATTGTTTGCTTTATATATTTCGTTAAACATTAAACTTCTGGTATCGAAACCATCTTTAAACGAAATAATATTTTCTAACTGTTTGTAAAATGGTTGTACACTAAAGGTGAATTTTTCTTTATCGAATTCAAAATCATGTACATATTCCATCGAAAAATTATTTGCAGTTTGTGGTTTAGTAAAACTATTTGCAGATAGGATAATATCTTGAGGCAAGCCAAGCCCAGGATTGTTTAATCTTAAAATTGGCTGCGTTAATCGTGTATAAGATATTTTAAAAGCACTCGTGTTTTAATTTGGTAATTATAGGTTAATCGTGGCTCAATTGAATTAAATGTGGAGCCATTGGTTACATAGTTGTTGTTTCTTAATCCAACGTTAAGTTTAGCATTTGACCCTAGTTGAATTAATGAACTCGCAAAAAAACTAACATCTAGGGCATTAAAGTCATCAATATTTTTAATATTAAACTGTTCGCCTTGTTCGTCCCCGATAAATTTTGTTGGCATAAAATTATGTCTTATAGCTTCAAAACCTATAAAAGAAGTAGCTTTCGGCTGGGTGTAGGTTAGGGTATTTTTTAAACCAACGTCAGCTATTGCTGTAGTAAAATTATATTTGTAAAATGTGCTTACGTTTCTTCTTTCTTCGGTTAATGAAATGCTGAATGTATTTTGATATAAAACTGCTTCGTTGCTAAACTGGTTATTAATGTTATATTTCCAAGATAAACCAAAGGCATTTTGCTTTTTATAGGCACTGCCTTTTGAAAAACCTGTTTCATTTACAACTGTGCCAGCCTCATCCCGTTCGTGGTAGTAGGTAAACTTTATTTTATTTTTTTTATTGGGTTGATAAATCCAACCAATATTATAATCTTGAAAAGCAAAAATATCAGCATTGCCTTTACCAAAAGTTTTAAATAGTATATCGTAATACGAACGGCGACCTGCAATAAAAATAGCTGATTTTTGTTTAAATAATGGGATTTGTAATACACCTTTTGCTGTGGCAATGCCTATATCAGCTTCGCCAGTAAAACTTTTTGTAATGGTATCAACAGTTGTTAAGCTGGTTAACGAGGCGTAATGGACATTTTTAATGGTAAAACCTTTGTAACTCATTGTTAATCTTAGTTTTGAGTAAATGAAAGGTTATGAATAAAAAAAGTGCTTTTACTGTGGTAAAGGATTTAGCCAAAAAAAACGGTTTTTTAAAGCAAGTACAACGTTATAAATGTTCCTTTTGTGGTAAACAATTTATAGGCGGTGGCGACTTAATAACGCCAAATTATGGGACGAATATGTAAATGGTAAGCAAACCTATCTTCAATTATCGCTCAAATATGGTTGTTCAATTAAAACAATTCAACGAAGGATAGACAAGCATACCGTTAGCTTTACCGTAGTAAAACCAAGACAGGTTATTGTCTTAATGGACTCCACTTATTGGGGAAGGAGTTTTGGAATGATGCTTTTTAAAGATAATACTACCAAAGAAAATCTGCTAAAATATTACGTTAAACACGAGACTAATTTAGTTTATATACAAGGAATAGCAGCGTTAAAAGAGCTGGGTTTTACTGTATTGGGGATTGTATGCGATGGAAGAAAAGGACTAATAAAATCCTTTGAAAATATCCCTATTCAGATGTGTCAGTACCATCAATGCGCAATTATTTGGAGATATTTGACTAAAAAACCAAAACTAAAAGCTTCACAAGAATTAATGGAAGTAGTTAATTTCCTGACTATAACAGACAAAGAATCTTTTACAGGAGCCTTGGGTTCATGGTTTGAAAAATGGGAAAGTTTCTTAAAAGAAAGAACCATTAATTCAGTTACAAATAAGAGTGCTTACACACATAAAAAACTCCGTAGTGCATACAATAGCTTAAGAAATAACTTACCCTGGCTTTTTACTTGGTATGATAACATGGAGTTAAATATCCCAAACACAACTAATGCCATTGATGGGCATTTTTCAGATTTAAAGAGTAAGCTTCGTAATCATAATGGCTTATCTTTAAAACGTAAAATGAAATTTATAGATGAGTTTTTAAAGGCATAAAGTTCTCTGAAAATATCAAAGGAAACCTAATAGTTTCCTTTGATTAACATTTTTGTCGAACATCAAACGTATCCCTAAGCATGTTGCTTTTCAGCAGAGCTTGCCTCTGTTTTATTTGACAGCACAATATAAATTCATTAAAACTTTGCAGCGATAATCTTAGAAAAATAAAAACCATTAAAAATGTCCATTACACCTAAAATTTAATAATTACAGCTTATTAAAGATATTGTCAACTATATAAACAATCCCTTTTTTAAAAATTAGACGGTAATATAACAATGATATTAGGAATATGGTAGGCAAGATGAAGTAATATTCGTACCCATTTGAAAATGCAAAAGCAGCAATAAAGGTAATTGCTATTGAAATAAAGTTATAAAATATTGGTGTGTTACTTTTAAAAGTCACAATGTTTAATGCCTTTTTAACTTCAAATGGACTGTTTAAAGAAGAATAAAAACCTACTAAAACGTAAATCAAAAGTGTTAAGGTGTAAAACTCAAGATAGGATACCACATTTTTATGATTGTAAATAATAACAAAAATTGTAATAGTAGCATCAATTAGTAAAGGAATAAAAATCAGTAACAGATAACATTTAAATAATAGGTAAATGTTTTTAGTTGATGATATGTTATGATAGGTGTTTTTTAAATATCCCCATAAATTATTGTAACTGTAAGTAAAAAAAATGACCGTACTAATGCTAAAATATCCATAAAAACTTTTAAAAGGTAAGTCGCGTTCTTGGTTTAAAACAAACATATAAACTAAAAGGCATTTAAAAACTAAACCTAATATTAAATTAAAGCTTAAAGTAAATGTTTTGTTACTAATCTGAAAAAGAGAATAAAACAAGCTATATGAACCTGTTTTTAAAAGTTTATTGTTTTCAAAATCATCGTTAGATATGTAACAACTTAAAAGGTTAGAAAAAAAAGCAAGTACAAAAATTAATAAAATTGAAAACGCATTTAAAAACTCTAAAAACATAAATGTTACACAAACAATGTTCAATAAAATAATCCAAAACTTAAACCAAATTTTCTGGCCGTTTAGTAAAGCATTTTGTAACGATAGCTTAAACGTTGTACCCGTTATAATTACTAAAAACAGATGTAATGCTTGTATAGTTGTAAAATTTTTGGTCGCAAGCATAACAAAAAATATTGCTAAGCAAACAAGTATGTAGAGCGGACTAAAAAAATTAAATGCCGTTTCTAACGCAGTTTTTTTAAATTTACTTACTGGGTCGTAAGGTTTAAATAAATAAACTTTTGCTTTATAATTAGGAATAAATAGCATCGAAATTGGGTGCACAAATAGAAAAACATTTAAACCTTTAAATAACCTTTCTCTCATTTCGAAATTTGTTGTTTCAAACAATAACGAAAGCGAAATTGCACAAGACGTTACGGTTAGTAGTAATAATATTTGCCCTAATACAAACCAAATTCTGCTTAAGTTAAAGTAGTTTGCGTATTTTAACTTTAATAGCTGCAATAGTAATTTCATACCCTAATAAAGCCAATTTAAAACTTCAGAATTGGCAGTTTTATTTACGGTGTGTGCCAAAAACTTATTACTTAAACTGTGTAAATTGTTGTTTGTAAACTCGGCTTTGGTTCCATTAAATACTATGGTTTTATTTTCTAAAACACAAATTTGGGTAGCTATCATATCAACATATAGTAAATCATGTGATACTACAAAAACGAGATTCTTGTTTTGTTGGGCAAATTCTTTTAAAAATTTACATATATTTTCAGCACTGTAAGGGTCTAAGTTGGCAAAAGGTTCGTCCATTATTAAAACTTGGGGCTTGTGCAATAACGAAGCCATAATTTTAATTTTCATACGCAAACCTGCGGAATAGCTTTTGATGTATTTATGCAAATCGCTGGGAGCATCTAAAAAAAAATTAGCTAACGTTTGTATTCTAATTGCGGTTTCGGCTTTGTTGATTTTATAGATAATGCATTGTAATTGAAGATATTGGTAACCTGTAAGTTCGTTTATTAAAAAATCGGTGTATGGTACAATACCAATATTTTTTTGAACCAAAACTGTGTTTTGGTTTACACTCGTACCGTTAATTAAAATACTACCCTCATCTTGTTTGGTTATTTGAGCTATAATATTGATAATGGTACTTTTACCCGCCCCGTTTTTGCCCAATAAGCAACAAATTTGATTGGGTAATATATCAATATTTATGTTTTCTAAAACTTGCTGATTCTTATTATATGTTTTATTTAAATTGATAATTTGAATCATAGTTGAAATTAAATTAAATAGCTTAAATTGATTTAGCGTGTTTTAAAATTGCTGTTAGCATAAATAAAAATATCAAACCACCAATTGCAGCAAAATAAAATCTCCAATTCATACTAGGATAAAATTGATAGCCTTTGAAGGTAGCTATTAAAATAAAAGAGGAAACTAAACTCAAAGCAACTTTTACATTTTTCATAATAAAAAATTTTAATAATATTTTAGATATATATCCATAGAATAAAAATAAGATTTAATAGTTATAATGACTTATGTTCTATCAAAAAAATATCTGTTTCCGTTTCAAATTTTTAAATATTTGGCGAATAGTTTATTTAAGCAGTATTTATAGTTGATAGAGTTTCTATTATCATTAGTAGTTTCTGTATAAGGTCGTTAAATTTTTAATTGTTTAACTATTTACAATAAATTATCCCTTTTTTACCTCGGTTACAAAAGATTATTTTAAGCACATATATTTATGCTTATTATCAACTATTTTATATAATGCAAAAAAATCAACATGTTTAATAAGATTGTAAAAAGCATTTTTACATTCAACTCTATCTCACTCCCCACTCAACTCATCTAAATTTTTACCTACAAAAGCCTTAGTTTTAAACCAGGTAATACCCACGACACATAACGTAACGCAGCCGCCGAAAACGATGGCGGGTACAGTGCCCATTAAACGGGCCGTTAACCCCGATTCAAACTGCCCAATCTCGTTTGAAGAACCAATAAACATGGAATTTACTGCCGATACTCTGCCTCTCATATCATCGGGGGTTAAAACTTGTAATAAAGTTGAACGGATAATAACGCTAACGCTATCAAATGCACCTTCTAAAAATAAAAAGAATAGTGTAAGGTAATAGTTTCGGGATAAGCCGAAGCAAATAATAGAAAGCGCAAAGCCTGTAATGGCAAAAAGTAGGTTGCGCCAAGGTTTTTTCATGGGTGAAAAGTGTGTCATAGCAAACATAGTAATTACTGCTCCTACAGCTGGCGCTGCCCTCATAAAGCCAAACTGCTCGGCCCCTACTTTTAGTATTTCTTGTGCTACTACAGGTATTAATGCTACTGCGCCACCAAAAAAAACAGAAAATAAATCTAAACTTAATGCACCAACAATAATTTTATTGCTAAATACAAACTTTAACCCTGCCGATAGGCTTTCTACAATACTATCTTTGGGTACAAAAGTGGGTGGTTTCTTTTTTATAAAAAAAACACTGCTAAATGATAAAGCTAAAAACACAAGTACAATTACAAAAGAATTATTAATCCCAATAAAGCCATACATTAACCCGCCTAAAGCTGGACCAGTTATAGAGGCGAATTGCCAAATTGAACTGTTCCAAGTAGATGAATTAGGGTAATGTTCGCGTTTAATAATAATTCCCATTAACGAAAAAGCTGACGGAGCGTAAAAACCTCGGGCTAACCCTATAATAAAAATTATTGCATAAATTAACCAAATTAGTTGGTTAGTATGCATTTGGTTTGCAATACTGGGCAAAGTGATAGCATACAATGCCGCCGAAGCCAAAAACATAATGGCCATTACATACCTTAATAGAATTACTTTATCAAACTTATCGGCAATGTATCCGCTATATAAAGCAATGCCTATGGCTGGCAACGCTTCGGCTAGGCCAATAAAACCAAGCGATAGTGGATTCTTAGTAATAGAGTAAACGTACCAACCTATAATAACGGCCTGCACTTGATAAGCCATGGTTAAAAAAAATCGCATAGATAAAAAAAATCTAAACTCAGGGTATTTTAAAGCTATATATGGGTCTTCTTTCACTTTGTATTTACGATATTTTATCTAATGTAATGCCAACTTTAACAGTTGTAAAATAGTTTTTAAGCACTGTGTTTTCTGGCTTGCTAAGTTCAGGGTCGTCCTCAAAAACTTGTATTACCGTTTTTCGGGCTTCAAGCAAAATATGTTGGTCTAATGTTAAATCAGCAATTTTAAGGTCTAAAAGCCCGCTTTGTTCTTTTCCTTCAATATTACCTGGGCCACGCAGTTGCAAGTCTATTTCCGATATTTCGAAACCATCTTGAGTACGCACCATAGTTTGCAAGCGGGTTTTACCATCTTTAGTTAATTTATTGCCCGACATAAGTACACAGTAAGAGTTATCGGCACCTCGGCCTACCCTACCCCTTAGTTGGTGTAACTGCGCTAAGCCAAAACGTTCAGCGTTTTCTATAACCATAACCGTTGCATTGGGTACATTTACGCCAACTTCTATAACCGTAGTAGCTACCATAATTTGTGTTTCACCTTTTACAAAACGCTGCATTTCAAACTCTTTATCCTTAGCTTTCATTTGCCCATGTACCACGCTAATTTTGTATTGGGGTAAAGGAAATTCACTCGCAATAACATCGGTACCATAAAGCAAATTTTTGAGATCGAGGGTTGCACTTTCTTTTATTAATGGATATACAATGTAAACCTGCCTGTCTTTGGCAATTTCTTGCCGCATTAAACCAAACATTCGTAAGCGGTTAGTTTCGTAAAGGTGTAGCGTTTGTATAGGTTTACGGCCTGCTGGTAACTCATCAATTACCGAAACATCTAAATCGCCATACAATGTCATGGCTAAAGTTCGCGGAATGGGTGTTGCTGTCATTACTAATACATGCGGTGGGATGATATTTTTGCGCCAAAGTTTAGCTCTTTGCTCTACACCAAAGCGGTGCTGCTCGTCTATAACTGCTAAGCCTAGATTTTTAAAAACAACAGGGTCTTCAATTAAAGCGTGAGTACCGATTAATATATTTAGTTGGCCGCTGAGTAATTCCTCGTGAATAATACGACGATTTTTTATTTTAGTAGAACCTGTTAAAAGAGCAATATTTACAAAATTATTGTTTAGCAAAGCCTTTAAAGAGTGGTAATGTTGAGTAGCTAAAATTTCAGTAGGAGCCATAAGGCAAGTTTGAAAACCGTTATCGATAGCCAAAAGCATTACCATTAATGCTACAACTGTTTTTCCCGAACCTACATCGCCTTGCACCAATCGGTTCATTTGTATGCCTCTTTGGGTATCTGTTCGTATTTCTTTAATTACTCTTTTTTGCGCTTCGGTTAGTGTAAAAGGTAGCAAATTTTTATAAAAAAAATTAAACTTATTACCTACTTTATCAAATATGTTTCCTTTAAATTTTTGTGTTCTCAATAACTTGCTTCTCAACAATTTTAATTGAATAAAAAATAATTCTTCGTATTTTAATGTTTTAATGGCATGTTTTAAAATATCGGCATCGGTAGGGAAATGTATATTTTTTAACGCAGTTGCGGAATTTAAAAGTTGGTACTTATTTAAAATATAATCGGGTAAACTATTATGAATATTTGGTAAACTTTGTGGAATAAGTGTAGCGATTATTTTTTGTATGCCCTTACTATCAAGTCCAAATATTTTTAATTTTTCGGTTGATGAATATACGGGTTGTAAAGTTAGGTTGCCAATATTGGTATTTTGAATATCATACAATTCAATCTCGGGATGGGTCATTTGTTTCTTCCCATTAAAAAAAGAAACTTTGCCAAATAAAGTATACAAACTATTTGGTTTCAATGTTTTCTCAATAAATTTTATGCTTTGAAACCATACCAATTCTATACTACCAGTATCGTCAACGGCCTGTGCTACTAGTCGTTTTGTACCTTTTTCGCCTAACACTTCTAATGTTTTTAAACGTATAATTATTTGGATGAGAGGTAAATCAGCATCAACTTCATTAAGCTTATAAAACTTTGTTCTATCAATATATCTAAATGGATAGTGTCTTAATAAATCGTGGTAAACAAAAATACCTAGTTCTTTTTTAAGTACGTCGGCCCGTTGTGGACCAACACCTTTTAAAAATTCGATGGGTGTTTTTAAAATTGAGAATTCCAAAATTAGACAATGTTGGCTTTAGTTATATTGCTTTTTTTCATTTTAAAAGTATCAATCAAAATATCTCTATTAAACAACAAAATAGCTAAAAAGAGTATACCATAAAAAAATATTTGCTGGTTAGTAATATTTTCTTTGTAATAAAGCGTAGCTAAAGTAAACGATACTATGGGATTAATATAAATAGCAATGCCAATGGTTGAAGATGGCAAACCTTGTAAAGCATATAAGCTTAAAAGCAGAGGTATAATGGTAAAAAATAATGATATTATTGAAACATTAACCCAAAAATAAATATCCGAAGGAACGTTTTGAGGTAACAAAAAATCGAAAGGGATTGATAAAAGCAAGGCTATAAATAACTGTAAACCTAACATAATTAGCTTATCAACTTCTTTAATAACTTTTTGTATAATTAAAAAAAGCGCATAAGAGAATGCTATAAAAAACGACCATAAAATTTCGACCAGCGAACCGGTTGCTAAACCAACAATACTTAAAAAAGCTAATGATAGAGCAACGTATTTAATACTAGTTAAAGATTCTTTTAACAATAATTTTCCTGCTAAAGCAGTTATTAATGGACATAATAAATAAGCAAATGCTCCTGCTTTTAAACTTATATGATTTATTACGTAAATAAAGGCTAGCCAATTAAGTGTAATTAAAATTCCAGATAATAAAATAAGCAACAAAATTTTGCTTCGGTAACTATTTTCTAATGATTTTAGAGTAATAAAATTATTAATTAATACACTCCTTTTAAATATTAAGGCAACAACCCAAACCATAACAAAAGCAATTATAATACGCCAGTTAAGTATTTGATAAGCTGAATATTCTTTTAATGCTCGTAATGGAAATACCATAAACCCCCATAATATGCCTGCCGTTAATATAGCAATTAGGTATGTAGGCTTTTGTGCTTTCAAATTTATTTTATGGCTATAGCCGATATTTCGACGTTGACATTTTTTGGCAATGTTTTTACAGCAACTGTTTCACGAGCTGGGTAGTTGTCTATAAAATAAGTGTCATAGACTTCATTAACTTTTGCAAAATCATCCATATTATTTAGAAAAATAGTGGTTTTAACTATGTTTTCGCAATCCATATTTGCAGCTTGTAAAATTTCTTTTAGGTTTTGCATTACCTGTTTGGTTTCGGCTTCAATATTTTCTAATATTAAAAAACCACTTTGTGGGTTTATGGCAATTTGCCCGGATACATACAAGGTATTACCTGCCATTACCGCTTGACTGTATGGACCAATAGGTTGTGCAGAGTTTGGTGTTAATATTATTTGTTTCATAAAGTTATTTTTTAAGTACAAACCAATCTATAAGTTTCCAAATTATTCCACCTAAAAACATTAAAATAGCTATGCGGTTTATCCAGTGCATAACTTTTAAATTAAAATTTGTTGGCCTTGAAGGATCTTTTTTTCTGAAGAAATACATACTAACACTTGTAAATAAAAAAAGAGCCTCGAAAATTCGAGACTCTTTAATATAGTTTTAAAATTAAATATTATTTTCTAAACTCAACACGACGGTTTTTCATACGACCTTCTTCGGTTTCGTTAGATGCAATTGGGCGAGACTCGCCATAACCCATTGCAGCAATTTTTTTAGCATCAACGCCTGAATTAACTAAATAAGTTTTTACAGCATTTGCTCTATCTAAAGATAATTGTTGGTTATAATCAGGAGTACCTTCTGCAGAAGCATGACCAGCTAAAGAAATTTTAGCACTAGAAGTACCTCTTAATTCTGCCGACATTCTATCTAAAGTTCCATAAGAATCGGTAGTTAGTACTGATGAGTTAAATTCAAATTGAATGTTATTGCCAGATACAGCAGATTTTCCATCCATGCTAGTAGCACTAGGACAACCATTTAATTCGGCGGCACCTTTTTCAGTAGGACAAGTATCTTTGTAATCAGGAATACCATCACCATCAGTATCTAATACACGGCCAGAAGCATCAACCGTTGCACCTGCTGGAGTGTTGTTGTCTTTATCAAACTGATCTGCAACACCATCACCATCTGTATCTTTTTTCAAATCAACTATTGATTGCTCAACATTGGTAACACGACCTTTTAAAGCTTCAACTTCTTGACGTAAGGTAGGATCTTTTAATTCATCATACATCATAGCAACTGGATTAGCATAATTGATATCTGGCTTTGATTTTGAACCTAAAACAAACTCTAAACCACCACGGTAAACCGACATTCTGTCTAAATTAGATTTAGCATGGTAACCATCAAAGTTATCTGCATCAATAAACTTCATATCGTAACCTAAATCTAAAGTTACAATTTCAGATAATCTAAATTTAAAGCCTAACCCAACAGGAACGTAGGTAGCTTTCATGTACTCATTGTCTCTATCGCTACCGTAAGTGCCTTTAAAATCAGCAACCGGCGTACCGTCACCTTTATTATAGGTTGAATATAATTTTACGTCATAAGCCATGTAACCTAAACCAGCTGAAACGTAAAATTTAGCTGCGTTAGTTCTCTTTATAAAATCAAAAGTAAATACGTTTAAAACACCACTTAAATTTACATCGTAACCAACACTAGTTGTTGCTGTACTTAAAGGTACGCCTGGTGCCCAAGTAGAGAAAAATGGTTGTTGCTTATTGTAAGCTATTACTTCACCGCGGGCAAAATTGGCTTGCACACCAAAAGTGTTAGATAATTGCTTTCTTAGGTTAATACCATAATATAAACCAAAAGTTGCATCACCTAGTTCTTGGTTTTGACTTAAGTCGTTTCTACCACCTAATAATACAGTAGGTTGTGTACCACCACCAAATATACCGAATGACATGGTTCTGAATTGTTTGCGACCGCCAAAAGTTTTTGCGGATGATACTGGAGTAGGTGTTACTTCAGTTGGTGTTGTAGTTACAATACTTGTAGTATCCTGCGCATTTGCAACGACAGCAAAAGCAACGGCTAATGAAAGCGCAACTGTTTTCTTTAATGTAGAATATTCCATAATTTAATTTTTTAATGGTAAAACAATTTTGAATTGATTATAATTTTCTGTAAAAATAATTTATATGTTTGACTTGTCCAAATAAAATAATAATTATTAAAAAAATAACTTAAACATATATATAGTCCATTGATTTATATTGTAGCAAAAACATTATTTTAAAAATGAAATATCAAAAAATCGCTAAAAACTTATTTGAAAATAATAGAAATATATTTTACAATTCACTTATTAATAACTCTTTATGTATTATAAAATCTAATCCTCAATATGTAAGAAACGGCGATCAAAGTTTCGCTTTTAAACAAAATTCCGATTTATTTTATTTATCAGGTATAGACCAAGAAGACACAATATTATTGCTTTTCCCCTCTTTTTCTAATCCCATTTACCGAGAAGTACTTTTTATTAAGCATACAAACGCACAAATAGCGCAATGGGAAGGCAAAAAATTGTCGTTAGAAGATGCCCGAAATCAATCGGGTATACAAAATGTACAATGGCTTTCTGAATTTGATAGTATATTATCTACATTAATCTATTACTGCGAAAATATTTATTTAAACTCAAATGAAAATGATAGAAATTCGGATTCGTATATTGATGGAAACAAATTTTTTATAACCGAAATTAAGAATAAATATCCCCTACATAATTATTATAGAGCTGCCCCAATATTTAGAAAAATTAGAGCGGTTAAATCGCAAGCCGAAGTTGATTTAATTAATATTGCTTGCAGCATTACCAAAGATGCTTTTACTAGGGTTTTAAAATTTGTTAAACCTTTGGTTACCGAATATGAAATTGAGGCCGAGATTATTCACGAATTTATAAAACAAAGAGCAACCGGCCATGCTTACACGCCTATAATAGCATCTGGAAAAAATGCTTGCGTACTCCACTATAACGATAATAACCAAATATGTGCCAACGGCGATGTTATACTTTTTGATTTTGGAGCTGAATATGCCAATTATAATGCGGATATGAGCCGAACAATCCCGGTAAACGGTAAATTTACGCAAAGACAAAAAGCTGTTTATAATGCTGTGTTGCATGTGATGAAAGAAGCAAAAAAAATGTTAGTGGCTGGTACTATTTGGAATGATTACCACGATGAAGTTGGTAAAATAATGACTAACGAACTTATAAAGCTAAATTTATTAAGCAAACATGATGTTGAAAAACAAGATAATAAAATGCCTGCCTATAAGAAATATTTTATGCATGGCACTTCACATCATTTAGGTTTAGATGTACACGATTTAGCTAGCCGTTACCAAGCATTTGAAGTTGGTAATGTTTTAACTTGCGAACCTGGCATATATATTAAAGAAGAAAACCTAGGAATAAGGCTCGAAAACAATATTTTGATTACTCTTAATGGTCCAGTTGATTTAATGGCCGATATACCCATTGAAGTTGAAGAAATTGAATATTTGATGAATAGCTAAATTGTAAACAAACTACAATAATTTAGCAACTGTATATTACAATCAGGTACTTAAATCTTTCATAGCGTATGGAATTTGCTTTACAAGTGCAGTAGCCGATATGCTAAACATTTTTTTAGCTAACTGCTCGCCAATATACCCATGGGTAAATACTGCAGACAATATTGCTTTTTGGGTAGGATAACCTTGCGCTATTAAACCAGCTAACATTCCTGTAAGTGCATCGCCCATGCCACCACTTGCCATAGCTGGCGACCCTGATGAATTAAAATAACAATGCCCATTAGGATTAAAAATCATGGTGTATCTGTTTTTTAATACAATAAATACCTTTAATTTAACTGCTTGTGTAAATGCTGTTTCTATACGTTTCCAGCAGGATTGGTGTTTGCCAAATAAGCAATCAAATTCTTTAATATGAGGTGTTAATATTGAATTTGAAGGTAATTTATTTAATAAATATTGGTTTTCGCCTATTAAATTAAGGGCGTCTGCATCTAAAACTAATGGTATTTGAGTTAGTTTAAGTATATCTTTTAGTAATAATAGTGCCTCTTCACTTTTACCTAAACCTGGGCCAATGGCAATAACGTTGTATTTTCCAAAATCAATGTCTTTTGTATCTTGCGGTACGTACATTGCCTCGGGAATGCGAGTATTTAAAGTATTTAAACCATGCTTTGGTAACATTACCGTTGATAGACCCGCTCCAGTTTTAACACAAGCTTCGGTACATATTAATGCAGCCCCAAGCGTATTGGTTTCGCCAGCAATAATTAGTGCATGGCCTAATAAGCCTTTGTGCGTAAATTGTTGGCGAGGTAATAGCCATTTTTGTACATCACCTTTCCAAAACCAGTGGTAAGGTGAGGCAATACTTTGAATATAATTTTCATCTAACCCAATATCTACCACTTTCCATTCTTTGATATAAGGATTGGATAAGGGCAACAAAAAATTTAATTTGGGCCGTTGGAAAGATATTACCCAATCAGCTAAAATAATATCGTTGTTATAAGCTTCTCCTTCGGCGGGTAATCCGCTGGGTATATCAACCGAAATAGTATAGGCTGCTAAAATATTTATCTTTCCGATTAGTGCTATCCACTTTTCATCTAAGGCCCTGTTTAAACCAATCCCAAAAAGTGCGTCAATTACGATATCGCAGCTAGACGTATTTAAATCGCTAGGGTTAGTTATGTAAAAAATATTAGCCTCTAAAATTTGTAACTTTTCTAAATTTAAGTTAAAATCTTCGGTGGCATATTCTTCAAAGTCGGCAATAAAAATCCGTAATTGTGTAAAGCCTTCCCCTAATAGCATACGGGCAATGGCTAAACCATCGCCACCATTATTGCCTTTGCCACAAAATACAGAAATATTTTTTTTTCGGTCAGATATTTTGCCTAAAAAAGCTACAACAAAAGCATTGCATGCCTTTTCCATTAATTCCGACGATTGTATTGGCTGGTTTTCTATCGTATATTTATCAACCAGTTTTATTTGTGCTGCAGTTAAAATTTTGAGCATGGTTGCGATTGGTTTATTTTGTTAAAAGTCTGTAATTTAACTTTTATTATTCTTCGTAACCAAAACTTTTTAAATAATTACTTTTATGCCTCCAGTCGGGCAGTACTTTTACAAACATTTCTAAAAAAACCTTTTTTTGCAAAAATTCTTCCATGTCTTGCCTAGCATATATACCTACTTTTTTTAACATGGCACCGCCTGTACCTATTAAAATATTTTTTTGAGATTCGCGTTCAACAACAATTTCAGCACTTATTTTTACTATTTCGGGCGATTCTTTGAACGAGGTTATTATTACTTCGGAGCTGTAAGGGATTTCTTTTTTGTAAAACTTAAATATTTTTTCACGTATCATTTCAGAAACAAAAAAACGTTCGGAGCGGTTGGTTAACTCGTCTTTTTCGTAATAAGGTGGGTGTAAGGGTAAGTTTTCAATAATAAAACTTTTTACGGGTTCAACATTATAGGTATGTAAAGCCGAAATACCAACAATGCCATTAGGGTTTAGTTTTTCTTTCCAATAGGCAATTTTTTCTTCTATTTTTTCATTCGTTGATTGATCTATTTTATTAATAACTACTAATATTTTCGCTTCCGATTTTTTAAGTTTTTCAATAACTTCCTCCTCATCTTGTTTTTCGTTAATATCGGTGACAAAAATTAAAATATCTGCATCAACCAACGATTCATCAACTGAATGCATCATATTTTCTTGCAATCGGTAGGCAGGTTTAATTACTCCGGGTGTATCTGAGAAAACAATTTGGTAATCTGGCTCATTTACAATACCCATAATGCGGTGGCGAGTTGTTTGCGCTTTTGGGGTTATAATAGCCATTTTTTCGCCTACCAAGGCATTCATTAGGGTAGATTTACCTGCATTTGGCTTCCCAATAATACTTACAAAACCAGCTTTATGCTCCATCTAAAATTTATTTTAAAAAACATTTGATTACAAAGAAACGAATTATATCTTTGCAGTCCAATTTAAGGGAACGATTTTAAATTTGAAATTGAATTGGTAAACAAAATATAGTGCGGGGTGGAGCAGTTGGTAGCTCGTCGGGCTCATAACCCGAAGGTCATAGGTTCGAGTCCTGTCCCCGCTACCTAAAGGAAAGTTGAAAGACACTTTCTTTTTTTATGGCCCGTTCGTCTAGGGGTTAGGACGTTAGATTTTCATTCTAGAAACAGGGGTTCGATTCCCCTACGGGCTACATTATCATTTAAAAACCCTTGTAAAATAAAATTTACGAGGGTTTTTGTATTAGAGTTATGCTATATTCTAAAACCCCTACAATTTTAATATATTGTTATACCTAAAATATTTCTCTATTTTTGATTTAAAAGAAAAACATTATGATTACCCTAGATACAGCTTTAGATGAGATTATGCAGTTGGATTTTCAATCCAGAGAAATGCTAATTGAAATTTTGCAAAAAAGACAAATAGAGACTAAGAGAAATTCTATTTTGAAATCTGCAAAAGCTTCTTTAAAAGAATATAGAGATGGTAAAATTATACCTATGAATGCTGAGGAGGTTACTAACAGATTAGATTCACTATAATTAAATGGAGGTTAGTAGAAAATTGGTGCTAACCAAACAATTCAATATTACTGGCAGTTTTTAAGGTAATATTTAGTAATAAAGGTTTCAGATTCTAAAAATCAACAATAAAAATTTATTTTTTTAATGATTTCCTATCTCTTCTAATTTTATAAGCAAGGTAATCCCCTATAGCATTGCCAGTTTTTGATAGTATAGGTCTAATAAAATTTATAAGAATTTCCTTTACAAAAGCACACAAGAATATTATAAAGACTACTTCCATAATTATTGTTATAAATAAATCTAATAAGTAGATTGATGCATAGAAAGTTATATTATCTGCTAACATCAATAAGCTTATATGACAAATTTCCGTAATATATTTTATATAGAAAACGACACCATAAAACCCCCTTAGCTATTCCCAATAAACGATTTTTGAAATGCAAACTCATTTTATAGCTCTTAAAGTCATATTTAAAGCGACAGTTTCTACCTAAATATTTTAATTATTGTAGAAATAATTTTCAAGCTTATTTAAATAGGGGATATTCTTTGTGTTGGTGGTTTCTAAATCATTTTTACAATTTCTAATTTTAATTAAAAATTATGAGATTATTTCTTGCTTTTTGTCAATGATTTATTGACAATTCGATACTATTAAGCAACAATTATTAAAAAGTAGTTTACTTTTGAGTTGCCTCTGTAGCTACCGAACGTCTAAGTAAAGCTTAGAAAATTAGTGTAGGTGGAACGAAGCCTTACATTGCATAATTGTCTGAATTTGGATTAGTTGGATTTTGGGATTGTTGGATGAGTTGCAGGAATGGTATTTGGATGCTTATTTTTAGGATGTCTTAACCGTTTTACTTCTAAACTTTTTGCACCGTAATTGTCTGAATTTGGATTAGTTTGATTTTGGGATGTTTGGATGAGTTGCAGGAATGGTATTTGGATGCTTATTTTTAGGATGTCTCAACCTTTTTACTTCTAAACTTTTTGCACCGAAGTTGTCTGAATTTGGATTAGTTGGATTTTGGGATGTTTGGATGAGTTGAAGGAATGGTATTTGGATGCTTATTTTTAGGATGCCTCAACCGTTTTACTTCTAAACTTTTTGCACCGAAATTTATAAGTAAACCCTTATCTAATTTGTAAGCAACCAAATAATTAAGCCCTTGTGCTAAATGGACATCTTCTAAACTTACTTTAGCTTTTAGTTCTACCATTATCAATTGCTCTACTAAAAAATCTACCCGCCTTGTTCCAATATCTTCACCATCGTAATGTATTTGCATCTCAAGTTCGCGTTCAAACGCTAAACCTGTTTTTCTCATTTCAATTGCTAATGCTCTTTGATAAATTACTTCCTGAAAACCGTTCCCTAAAGTTGTATGCACTTTCATTGCACATCCAATAATTTTGTAAGTAAGTTCGTCTTCTATTTTTTCTGTTTCCATTTGACTATATATTAAAACCTTATACCAAAGTGTTCTATTTGCAGATAATTGTCTGAATTTGGATGTAAAGGATTTATGGATTCTTGGATGATCTGCAATCAAGAAATCCTTTAATCAACTAATCCAACAAATCCTAATTCAGACAATAAAATTTACCCCTCCACAATTTTAATTTCTTCATCCGTCAACTCGTAAAGCTCATAAACCATTTGGTCTATTTCTTTATCTGTTTGTACTATTTGGGTTTTGATTGCTAAAGCCTTACTCTTTTGTTCTTCAAAATATTGTAGCCACTCAGATTGCTCGCTTAAAGAAAGTTTTATTTTTTGTTTTTCAATTTCTTTGAAAAAGTCTTGCGAGGTTAAATTTATCCAATTGGATAAATTTCTGTTAACTTCAATTATATTGATTTTAGCTTTCAGAAAGTTTAAAAACTGCTTTACAAACACCTCAAAAACTTCATTTATGTTGAAAATTTTTGTGACTAATTCATTTATTTTACTTTCATCTTCAAATTTTCTAATAGGAAGCTTTTCAATGTATTGATTTTTATATTCTAAATAACCGCCTCTTCTAGAAATAGCGTAAAGTTCCATTAAAAACTTTATAAGTTTTGAATTTAAAATTGCTAGTAAAGATTTACTGTTTGATTTAATAATGAAACCAGTCATATCTATTACTTGACTAGAAGAGAAAGTAAAATTATTCCCTAAAGATACATTTGGATAAATTATATATTCTTGCTCTATCAAAGTTAGTTTATTTATTTGTTGATATTCATACCAGCATTTATTACCTGTCAAAATCCCCTCTTTAATTATTGCTCTTGTTGAAAGTTTTTCTCTTTTCGCTTCCAATAAATCTCGAACATCTTCAAGTTCTTGTATACTTTTAAGAGTGTATTCTTTAAGATTAATTTTATAAGGAAAAATAATATTCGTATCTGCTTTTGGTTTAGAATATCTCTTAATATTTCTTCCAAACAAATATGGTTTGATATTATCGGAATCATTTCTATTAACTACAAATCCTTCATTGTATCCTGTTTTAATACCCACCAAAGGCATTAATCTTAAATCTTTTAAGCTAATTGAATCTTTATTTACTTTCTCTAATAGATATGATAATCTTGAGTCAAAAAATTTATAATCATTAGTAATAAATGAGTTTTTAGAAACTTTATTAAAACTTAAATTATCTACTATACTCTTAAGTTTGTCTATAGAAATATTCTTTAAAGAAATATGCTCTATTTGATAATCTAAATTTGGTAATTCATTATCATATATTATGATAGTTGGATATGCAGAGATACCCTCAAAAACCTCCAAATCATTAAATTCTATAACTTGCTTAATAATGGTTTTATTAACTAAAAGCTCCAATAATGGCTTTCCATAATTTGCTTCTAAAAATTTTCCAGAACTAATAAATCCTAACTTTCTACTTCTCTTTAATATGTTTAAACCCTTTTCAAAAAAATAAACGAATAAATCTGCTTTTCCCGAATATGATTTATAATTCCTACTAATGAATTCCGAAAACTCTTTTATCAATTCTTGCCTCACATAAGGCGGATTCCCAATAACCACATCAAAACCGCCTTTATCAAACACTTCTTTAAATTCGTTATTCCAATTGAAAGCTTTATCGCCGGCAACTTTAACATCATCAATCAAAGAATTACCACATTTTAAATTATTGTTGAGTGAGTTTAGTTTACGGCCTTTTTTGGCAGTTCGTAACCATAAAGAAAGTTTAGCAATTTCTACTGCTTCTTCGTTTATATCAACTCCGTAAAGGTTATTTTCTAAAATGCTGGTTTCTACATCAGATAAAACAATGCTTCCGCCTAAAAGCCTTGCTTTTAACTCGTCTAGTTTAGAATGTTCGGCAATTAAAAATTCTAAGGCTTGGTTTAAAAATGCTCCCGAACCACAAGCTGGGTCAACAATCTTTAATTCTAAAAGCCACGCTCTGTAATCCGTAATTTTTTGATTTAGAGTTTCTCTTTTTGCTTTGTCTTTACCTTTTGCGTTTGCATCAATAAACTCATAATCTTCTGTAATGATTTCAAGTTTCTCTTTTTGGGCAATACAAAGCGTACCAATGGTATTTTCTACAATGTATTTAGTTATGTATTTAGGCGTATAAAAAACGCCGTCTTTTTTTCGTTTGGTAACCTTTTCAACTTTAGCTTCATTTAAGCTGGCTTGTATTTCGTCAATCTCATTTAAAGAATGTTCGAAAATATGCCCTAGTATGTTTACATCTACTTCACTTTCAAAATCGTAATTGCTTAGCTTAAGCGAACCTTTAAAAAGCAAATCATCATCAATAATTAAATTATCTAAAACATCATCAGGTACAAATAAACCTCCGTTATAGGCAAATATTTCTCCGTCTTTACCGTGATAACCTGTGTTTAAATAATCGAAGTTTTTCCTAAATCTTGTATAAAGTGGGATGTAATTATCGTATTTATCTTTTAAATCTGTCCAGTCTTGTAAAATTTTCCTTGTCCAGTTCGGGGCAACTAAACCTCTATCCTCTGCAAAGAATAAAAACAAAAATCTGTCTAGTAGTTTCTGCGTTTTCTTGAATAAGAAAAGCTTATCATAATTTGTGTTTTTTGTATAGATGTTGTTAAATAGTTCGTTTCTAAACTTAGCATAATCAGCGTAAAGCTGTTTAGTAACTATTTCTTCTTGGTGGTTGGACGCTTCCCTTATTTGTGCAGGAATATTTTTTAAAAGGTAGTTGGCACTTAGGCAAACCCAAAGCAATTTGAAATCTTCGAAACTGAGGTTGAATAAATCAAACTCTAAAAACTCAACTGCGTTATCAATGTAAAACCTTAATTTTTTAAAGTTTGAAGTGATTACATATTTACATTCTTGCTGATTGTTTTTATAGCCAAACGCCTGGCTTTCTATACTGGCTAAATCAACTGTCTTTGTAGATTTTAATTCTATTACGGCAATTATATTTAAACCGTTCAAAATTGCTCCGTCAGCCTTTTTGCTGTTTGTCTCGTTCTTTTGTTCGGTTATTAAATTATGATTCCCATCAGGATATAAAGTGTAACCTAAAATATTGACAAATAATTCTCTTAAAAAGCCTTCTTGGTATTGCTCTTCTTTAGCATTTAAAATATTCTGTTGCCTAACTGAATTGTTAAAGATGGATTGAAAATCAAGATAAGATTCTTGTATTTGCGGAATGGATAATTCTTTAAAATATTTGTTTAATACTGATTTTTGAAATAAAGACATATCTTATTAAAAATTTCTTAAATATGGTAATTCCAAATTACTTTAAAGTATTTGTTAATTTATTTTAATTGATGCAAATTTTAATCTCATTATTCCGAATCTTCGAACACCATTTCAGCTTTGTAAAATACTGACCAATAATTTTGAAATATATTGAACCACATTTCAACAAAATTTACAAAGAAAAACACAAATTTTATAACGTTCGAATCTTATATAATCTTCCTTTGACTAATAATTTAGGTGAACCCATAAACCCTAATATAATTTAACCAATTATTAAAAATTACTAATTAAATGAGTAAGTGTTGAAATATACTATTGCTTTCTCTTTTTTATATATCACACCTGTTGAGTAATTATTAGATAAATCGAACTATAACCATAAAGACGGAACACTTTAAAATTTTAACCATCAATAACAATTATATAAACCAATAAATTACATTTTTATGAAAACAAAATTAACTTTAACCCTGATAGCCGCGGCGCTATCATACCAAGTGAACGCACAAATTAGTGTTACCGACTTGGGACAAAACATTAGATTTGGACACATTTCTGCGGTAGACTTTGACGACGACGGAGATTTAGATTTGGTAATTGGTGGCGAAGACGCTGGTAGCTCGGTTCAGCTTTACACCAACAATGGTAATGGTGTATATGCAACCAAAGCATCGCCTTTAACACCTCTTTTTAGACCAAGTTTTGATTGGAACGACATTAATCAAGATGGGATTCCCGATTTAGTAACCAACGGTTTTGGGCCTTTCGCTGGCATTTTTACCAATGACGGAACTGGTGTATTAACCGCATCGGCAGTTGCACTACCGCAAACAGCACCAAACTGTGGCTTTGCCGATTTAAATAACGATGGTTTTGTAGATGTTTACGTTTTTGGTAACAACAACATAAATATAAAATGCAAAATCCTTTTTAATGATAAAATAGGTGGGTTTACAGAGTCGAATCAATTTGATAGTTATTCATTTGTTGATCCGCAAATTTCTGTAGTAGATTACGATAACGATAAAGATTTAGATTTATTTATTACCGCAGGATTTGAAGATGGTGTGGGTACTAGGTTCAGCAAACTTTTTGTAAATGATGGTACAGGAATGTTTACGGCAATAACTATTACTGGTCTTTTTGCAAAAGGAAACGGATCGGCCACTTGGGGAGATTATGACGGGGATGGATTTGCAGATTTGTTATTAAACGGAGATGGATACCTCAACTCGGGCGAAGACGCCGACAACTATCGTTTATACAAAAATAACGGAAACGGAACGTTTGCTGCAATTCAAGCTTTCGGCTACCGCCAAAATATGACTGGAGGCGGTGGTGCATTTTTAGACTGGGATAATGATGGCGATTTAGATATTGTAGTAACAGGTTGGAACGGTAGTAGGCAAGCCGCGGATGTTTATCTAAACAATAGCGGTGCATTTACTGCTTACGCTAATAACGCTTCTATTCCAGGTTCTTCCGAGGGTAGTGTAGAAGTTGGAGACGCTAATGGCGATGGTCAGTTAGATTTATTTATCTCAGGTTATTCAGGTAATGATTGGGATGGTGCAGGCTCAGTAGCTCCTTACAATAGAAACATTGCCGTATTAGCATTAAATCCCAATAATTTTGCAAACTCAGCTCCTACATCTCCAATAAACCTTGTGGTTTCGGGCAATGCTGTACAATTAAACTTTAGCTGGTCTGCCGCAACAGATGCTACTACTCCACAAGCTTCTATAACCTACAATTTTTACCTAATAGATGCTAACAATAAATGGTTTTACACCCCTTTAAGTAACATTACCGATGGCAAAACAAAAACAGCAAAAATCGGAAACGTACAGTATAATAATGGTTGGATAGTTAAAAATTTGCCTGCTGGCACTTACACTTGGGGAGTACAGGCTGTTGATAATAGTTTTGTGGGTTCTAGCTTTACTACCGAAACTTTTACACTTGATGCAAATGGAGTTTTACCTATTAGATTAGGTGAGTATAAAGCTTACGCGGATGGCAATAGTGCCATTATAAAATGGCAAACATTATCGGAAGAAAATACCGATTATTATTTGGTGGAACGTTCTGTTGATGGAAAAACGTTTAAAAGTATTGCAAAAATAAGCGCTAAAGGAGATAGCAATAGCTTACAAGAATATGTAGTAAAAGATAAAAATCCGAGCAGCGGAATAAATTATTACCGTTTAACTAGCGTAGATAAAGATAGTAAAACTCAGGTTTTTGATGTTTTGGCTGTTAGGTTTTCATTACAAGAAGCTGCAATTGTTGTTTACCCTAATCCAATAACTTCATCCTCCATAAAAATTAGAGTTAGTGGAAATAACAACGATAAACTAACCGCTGTTTTATCAACTGTAAGTGGTCGCCTAATTGCTTCGGAAGTAATAAACACATCGGCCGGGGAGGGAGAATATGTAATGCAATTAAATAATAAACCAACTGCAGGAATATACATATTAAAAATTAGTAGTGGTACGTTAGAACGTACTATAAAACTTTTGGTACAATAAATAACCTATTAACCAACAAATTAAAATGCTCGTTTTAATTTGTTGGTTATTTTTGTAAATAGATTTTGGCTATACTAAACTAATAAATTCAACTTAGATTTTATTTTTATTGAAATTTTAGAACAGGTACTTATTTAATGTCGTTCAAACTATTTTGCAATAAATTAATTTTTTAAAATTGGTTTTAACCTAAACTAATTTTTAACACAATGCAAATTCATATAAACTTATTTGAAAAACCTATTTCGATTTGATACTGCATTGTTTTAAAAAACTAACAATATATTTTTTATTTGAATTCGGCTTTAAGTATTTGTTTTAAATTTAAAATAAATGCGAATAATGTTTCGTAAAAAAAAATGCTAGTAGCCATATTGTCGATTTCATCACAAGATACAATCTCTAAATCTCTCTATTTTAATTTCTTAGTTTTAATTTAAAATCCTAACTTTGCGCAAATTTTAAAATACTTAATTTTAAGTATATACATATCCATCAGCAACAGCATGAAAAAAATTGTAGATTATAGAAAGCTATTAGGCGTAGAAAAAACAACAGAGTTAAAAGTACTAAAAACAGTATATCGCAACTTAATGAAAGATTGGCATCCTGATAAATTTCAAGAAAGTGCCGAAAGCCAATTGCATGCCGAAGAGAAAAGTAAAACTATTATTGAAGCTTATCATTTTTTAGTGAGCATAGCTCCCGAGACTTTGGACGCCACAAAACCCGAATTTATTTTAACCACTTCGGCATCGAATATGGCCGACTATGAGTACAAAAGTCAAATATTAAAGGTTACTTTTTTAGATGGCAATGTGTATGAATTTTTTGATGTCCCTAAAAATATTTATGTTAAATTGGTAAATGCCGAATCGCCTGCTAGATACGCTCGCCGCCATATTTATAATTCATTTGTTTATAGAAGTGTAAACAAATTAGCCACTGCATAATGCATTAATGGTTTACCAAGTATTTATATTACCTAATGGTATTCGCTTGTTATATAAACCTGCACAATCTGCAATTTCACATTGTTGCTTACTAATTAATGCAGGTGCCCGAGATGAGGAAGATAACCGCCCTGGTATGGCTCATTTTATTGAACACTTGCTTTTTAAAGGTACAACCAAACGTAACACAAACCAAATTTTAAATCGGCTTGAGGTAGTAGGTGCCGATTTGAATGCTTACACCACCAAAGAATATACTTGTTTACACGCTTCGTTTTTAAATGAATATATAGAACGATCGGTAGAGTTATTACAGGATATTGCTTTTTTTTCGAATTTCGACGAGCAAGAAATGGAAAAAGAAAAAGGGGTTATTATTGACGAGATTGCAAGCTACGAAGACCAACCCGAAGAAGCCATTAATGATGATTTTGAAACCCAAATTTTTGCTGGACATCCCTTAGCTAACAATATTTTAGGTACACGAAAAAGTGTATTGGAGTTTACCCGAAAAAATATTACCGACTTTATTAAAACAAATTATAATACCCACGAAATGGTTTTTGCTGTTTCGGGGAATTATGAATTTAAAAAATTAATTAAAATTTTCGAAAAGTATTTTGCAATTATTCCTGAAAACTCAAACCCGAAAATCAGAAAAACATTTTTACCAGTATCTCCACAAAATATATGTTTAAAAAAGCCCATAAACCAAGTGCATTGTATGTTAGGTAATGTGGCTTATACCTATCGTGATGATAAAAAAATTGGTTTGTTATTGTTAAATAATTTGCTGGGTGGCAATGGGATGAGTAGCCGATTAAATTTAGAAATCAGAGAAAAATATGGCATTGCATATACTATAGAATCAAATTATACCCCCTTAAGTGATACAGGTTTATTTAGTATTTATTTTGGCACCGATGTGGATAAAGCCGATAAGGCATTACATCTTACCTATAAAGAATTACGCAAACTTAGGGAAAACCGCTTGGGTATTGTACAATTAAAACAAGCCAAACAAAAATTTATTGGCCAGATTGCCCTTGGCGAAGAAAACCGTTTAGGCATATTACTTTCGATGGCTAAAAGTTTGCTCGATTTTAACCGTATAGATTCGCTTGAGCAGATTTTAGAAAAAATTAATGCTGTAAGTGCAGATGAGTTAATGGCTACAGCAAACGAAATATTTGCCGAAAAAAGTTTGAGCATCTTACAATACAAACCATAAATTTTTTAACAAACTATTTAATTATTGGTTACCAAAAAATTCTTCCACCCGTAATTTTCTAGCATTATTTTCCAAAACCTCCAATTCTATTTTAAGGTAATTTTGGGGCAACAAATCGGGTACTTTTTCGGGCCACTCTATAAAACAATATGCACCTGAGTATAAATATTCTTCAACCCCAATATCTAATGCTTCGTTTTGGTTTTTAAGCCTATAAAAATCAAAATGATAAATAATATCTTTTGCTGTTTGGTATTCGTTTACAATAGAAAAAGTAGGGCTGGTAACATGCCCCAATACACCTAAGCTAGTGCATAATTGCGTTATAAGGGTGGTTTTTCCAACCCCCATTTCACCATAAAAAGCAAACACTTTTTGGGTGTTAGCATATTTTAATAAATTTTGGGCTATTGTAAATAATTCACTTTCGCTTTCGATTGTAAATTCCATTAAACATTATTTGTTTTTATAGGTTGCAATGGGAATAATTACTTCTTCCAGCGAAATACCACCATGCTGAAAAGTTTCATTATAAAAATTAACAAACTGATTATAATTGTTTTGGTAAACAAAATAAGTATCTGCTTTAGCAAAAATATAGCTCGAACTTACATGTAACTTGGGCAATAAACCATCCTGCGGATTTTTAATTTGGAAAACATCTTTAGGTATAAAGTTTAAGTTTTTGCCTTGTTTATAACGTAAATTAGCATTTGTGTTTCTATCGCCTATTACTTTACTAGGAGTTTTTACTCTAATGGTTCCATGGTCGGTGGTAATAACCACACGTACTTTTTTTTGTGAAAGTTTTTTTAACAATTCAAATAGTGGCGAATGCTCAAACCATGATAAAGTTAAGGACCGGTAGGCTGCATCGTCGTTGGCTAATTCGCGTATCATTTGCATATCGGTACGGGCATGCGAAAGCATATCAACAAAATTATACACTATAGCATTTAATTCGTTTCCCATTAAGTTGTTAAACGAATCGTTCAAATCTTTACCTTGGTCGAATGTTAAAATTTTGTGGTACGAGTGTTTGATGTCTTTGCGTAGCAAACGCTTAATTTGATCATCGAAAAAGTATGACTCATACAAATTTTTCCCACCTTCTTCTTCATCATTTTGCCATTTATCTGGAAAACGAGTTTCCATTTCGGAAGGCATTAAGCCCGAAAAAATTGCATTTCGAGCGTATTGTGTAGCTGTAGGTAGTATACTATAATAAATATCTTCTTCTTCGAGCCTAAAAAACTCGGTTATTATTGGATTTATAATTTTCCATTGATCGTACCTTAAATTATCAATTAAAATAAAAAATACAGGTACATTTTGATTAAGTAAAGGAAAAACTTTCTTTTTAAAAAGCTGATGTGAAAGTGTGGGTGCGGTTTCTTGATTTTTTATCCAACCTACATAATTTTTTTCTATAAATTTAGAAAACTGCATATTAGCTTCGGCTTTTTGCATAGTTAAAATCTCATGCATACCCGAATCTTCCAATCGCTCTAATTCCAATTCCCAAAAAACCAGTTTTTTATATACATCAATCCATTCTTGATAGGTAAGATTTTCATTTAATGTCATACCTAGCGTTCTAAAATCTTGTTGGTAAGCCATTGATGTTTTTTCACTAACCAATCGTTTATTATCTATTAATTTTTTAATGGTTAATAATATTTGTTTGGGGTTTACTGGTTTTATTAGGTAGTCATCAATTTTTGAACCGATGGCATCTTCCATCAAATACTCCTCTTCGCTTTTGGTAATCATAACCACAGGCACATCAGGATTTATATTTTTGATTTCGTTAAGCGTTTCTAAACCAGTTAATCCTGGCATATTTTCATCTAAAAAAACTAAATCAAAATCTTTAGTTTTAAATATTTCGAGTGCATCGTTGCCATTTGTAGCAGTATCTATTTGGTAGCCCTTATCGCTTAAAAACAATATATGTGGTTTCAAAAGATCTATTTCATCATCGGCCCAAAGTATATAAGTGGTTTGCATAATTTTAGTTTTAAATATGTCAGATAAAACTGTAATTTTAAATTTAATTACAGTTAGTTTAATTGTAAATAATAATGGGGTAATTTAGTGAACAATACTTGAGCCTCCTAATTTAACCACCAATTTGAATAAGAATAAAATAATTAACGACCCTATCTACGGTTTTATTAGTATTAAAACATCTTTAATTTTTGATGTTATAGAACATCCTTATTTTCAGCGACTAAGATACATCAAACAATTAGGGATGACCCACTTGGTTTATCCAGGTGCTTTACATACCCGCTTTCACCATGCTTTGGGTGCTATGCACTTAATGCAGTTAGCTATCGAACATCTTCAAAATAAAGGGCATAATATAACTTTAGAAGAAACCGAAGCTGCCTGTATTGCCATATTGCTACATGATGTTGGCCATGGGCCGTTTTCACACGCTTTAGAGCATACTATTGTTCAAGGAATTTCTCATGAGCAAATTGGGAAAATGCTCATCGAAAAATTAAACAAACATTTTGAAGGCAAGCTTTCATTGGCTATCCAAATATTTGATAATAATTACGAAAAAAAGTTTTTGTATCAACTTATTGCAGGTCAGCTTGATTTAGATAGGCTAGATTATTTGAATCGCGACAGTTTTTTTAGCGGTGTTACCGAAGGCATGGTAAGTTCTGATAGAATTATAAAATTACTGAATATTAAAAATGGTAGTTTAGTAGTTGAAGAAAAAGGTATTTATTCGATTGAAAAATTTTTAATCGCAAGGCGATTAATGTATTGGCAAGTTTACTTGCATAAAACAGTAATTGCCGCTGAGCAAATGTTGGTTAAAATTTTAAACCGAGCTAGGGAACTAGCCAATATTGGCGAAAATCTTTTTGCAACTCCTGTATTAACCCATTTTTTATATAAAAAAATTAGCATTAACGATTTTTACACACAAGAAATACATTTACATAACTTTGTACAATTAGATGATAGTGATATTATGGCAAGTATAAAGGCGTGGAGTAAGCATCCTGATTTAATTTTAAGTACTTTGTGCATAAATTTAATCCGAAGACGACTCTATAAAGTCGAAATATCAAACACCAAAACCGAGAGTTTTAAAATTATCGCTTTAAAACAACAAATTGCTCAACTGTTTAATATTAGTGTAGAAGATAGTTCATATTTTGTATTTTCCGATACAATTAATAATATTGCCTATGATACAACAAGTGGCAATATTAATATTTTGATGAAAGATGGTAGTTTACAGGATATTACCTTAGCTTCGGATAATTCATTTTTAGAGGCTTTGGCAAAATCGGTAACAAAAAACATATTTTGTTATATGAAGTTGTAAAAGTTTATGCTACTTTTTGTCTTAACAATTTGTTCATTTAATATTAACCATTAATTTTACCGGATGCGATTTACTGCAAACGAAATTTGCTTACTTATAAATGGCACACTTGAGGGTAACCCCGATAGTGTGGTAACTGGTTTATCTAAAATAGAAGATGCACAAAAAGGCTGCTTATCTTTTTTAGCTAATCCCAAATATGAACAATATTTGTACACTACAAACGCATCTGTAATTATAGTAAACCACTCTTTAACGCTTTACAAACCCATAGCTGCTACGTTAATTCGCGTAACCGATGCGTACAGCGCATTTTCAATACTTTTAGAAAGGTACAATACTATAAAACTAAACAAATTAGGAATAGAACAGCCTTGTTTTATCCACCCAAGTGCTAAAATAGGTACCGAAGTTTACATAGGTGCTTTTTCTTATATTGGTTTTGATGCGATAATAGGCGATAATTCAAAAATTTATCCGCATACCTATATAGGCGATAATACAATTGTTGGCGATAATTGTACTCTTTTTTCTGGAGTAAAAATTTACCACGATTGCATTATTGGAAATGATGTAATAATACATTCAAATGCCGTTATTGGTAGCGATGGTTTTGGATTTGCACCGCAGGCAAATGGCACCTACAAAAAAATTAGTCAAATTGGTAATGTTATTATTGAAGACGATGTAGAAATTGGCGCAAATACTTGTATTGATAGAGCTACTATGGGGTCCACAATTATTAAGCAAGGTGTAAAATTAGATAATTTAATACAGGTTGCCCATAATGTTGAAATAGGTAATAATACGGTTATCGCATCACAAACGGGTATTTCGGGCAGCACAAAACTTGGCAAAAACTGCGTAATTGGAGGTCAAGTAGGTATAGTAGGCCACATAAGTGTGGCAAAAGGCACACAGGTACAAGCAAAATCGGGGATAAATCGTACAATTGTAGAAGAAGATAAAAAATGGGGGGGTATTTTTATAACATCACTACAAAAACATTTAAAATCAACAGCAATAATTAACAAACTACCTGAACTAGACAAAAAAATATTCGAATTAGAAAAAAAAATAAATCAATTAATATCTAAAAGCAATTTGTAATATTGCTTTAAGCAACAAAATAATGAATTTAAAACAAAGAACAATAAAATCACCAATATCGGTAAGTGGCTTAGGGCTACATACAGGCGTGTCGGTAAATATGACATTTAAGCCAGCACCCGATAACCACGGATATAAATTCAAAAGAATTGATTTACCAAACCAGCCTATTATTGATGCAGATGTTGATAACGTAACCGACACATCACGCAGTACAACCCTATCTCAAAATGGAGCTAATGTAAGTACGGTAGAACATGTATTGGCTGCACTTGTAGGTTGCGAAGTTGATAACGTATTAATTGAATTAGACGGAGGCGAAGTGCCAATATTGGATGGTAGCGCCATAAAATTTGTTGAAATGCTTGAGCTAGTTGGTTTTGTAAACCAAAATACCGATCGCGAATATTTCCAAATACCACACAACATCCATTACTCCGAAACTGATAGAAAAGTAGATATGGTAGCCATGCCTTTGGATGATTACCGCTTTACTTGTATGGTTGATTATAATTCGCCTGTATTAGGCAGTCAGCATGCCACCATTACATCAGTAAGCGATTTTAAACAAGAGATAGCCTCATGCCGCACTTTTGTGTTTTTGCATGAGTTAGAAATGTTATTAAAACACGATTTAATAAAAGGTGGCGATATAAATAATGCGATTGTAATTGTTGATCATGAAATAGATGATGAAGAACTAAAAGACTTAGCCAAAGCATTTAATCGTGAAGATATACAAGTAGCGAAAGAAGGAATATTAAATAACATTGAATTACGCTACCAAAACGAACCTGCCCGCCATAAGTTGTTAGATATGATTGGTGATTTAGCCTTAATAGGTACGCCTATTAAAGGGCACATTATGGCCGCTAGGCCTGGCCATGCTGCCAATATCGCTTTCGCCAAAAAAATAAAAGCAGCCATAAAAAAAGATAAGAAAAAGAAAATACAACACCTTTACGACCCATCGGTAAAGCCCCTTTACGATATTATGCAAATAATGGCTATTTTACCACACAGACCGCCATTTTTGTTTATCGATAAAATATTAGAACTTTCTAAAACCCATGTTGTAGGCGTAAAAAACGTAACCATGCATGAAAATTATTTTATAGGTCACTTTCCAGGTGCACCCGTTATGCCTGGCGTTATACAAATAGAAGCTATGGCACAAACTGGCGGTATTTTAGTTTTAAGTACAGTACCCGACCCCAGCAACTACCTCACTTATTTTCTTAAAATAGATAAAGTTAGGTTTAGAGCGCAAGTATTGCCTGGCGATGTAATTGTATTTAGGTGCGATTTAATGGAACCTATTCGCCGTGGTATAGCGCAAATGAAAGGTGTAGGTATGGTAGGTGAAAAAATTGTAGTTGAAGCCGAAATGATGGCACAAATATCGAGATATAAAGAAAGCGAAATAACCGTATGATACAACCCTTAGCATATATTCACCCGCAAGCAAAGATTGCTAATAGTGTTGTGATAGATCCTTTTACCGTGATACATAAAAATGTAGAAATAGGTGAAGGAACTTGGATAGGCTCCAACGTTACCATTATGGATGGTGCTCGGATAGGAAAAAATTGTAAAATTTTTCCTGGTGCAGTTATATCTGCCATTCCTCAAGATTTAAAATATAAAGGTGAAGATACTTTAGCCATTATTGGCGACAACACTACTATTAGAGAGTACGTTACCATAAACAGAGGCACATCAGATAAATGGGAAACGAAAGTTGGGAAAAATTGTTTGTTGATGGCTTATTGCCATGTAGCACACGATTGCGAAGTAGGCGATAATTGTATATTTTCAAATAATACCACACTTGCAGGCCACATAACGATAGGAGACAATGTAGTATTGGCTGGCATGGTTGCCATACACCAATTTTGCAACGTTGGTTCCCACGCATTTGTAACTGGCGGCTCGTTGGTGCGTAAAGATATTCCTCCTTATGTAAAAGTTGCCCGCGAACCTTTAGCTTATGCAGGTATAAATTCGGTTGGCTTGCGCCGAAGAGGCTTTACATCCGAAAAAATAAACGAAATTCAAGAGATTTATAGGATATTATTTGTTAAACATAACAACGTTACAAAAGCCCTAGATACTATTGAAGCAGAGTTTAAACCAACCGAAGAACGTGATGAAATTATCAATTTTATACGAAACTCTAACCGTGGAGTTATGAAAAGTTTTGGTAATTCCTGATATTAAAACGTATGGAAATTTGCTTGCAAAACATAGGCCGAAGGTTTAACCGCGAGTGGATTTTTAAGGCAGTAAATTTTACTTTCGAGCAAAATAAAAAATACGCCATATTAGGGATAAATGGTTCGGGCAAATCAACGCTATTGCAAGTAATTTCGGGTGCATTAACTCCCTCCCAAGGTAACCTCGTTTACATAATAGAAAATAAAGTTGTTGATGCCGAAAAATATTATCAACACCTTAGCTTAGCAGCACCCTACCTCGAATTAATTGAAGAATTTACTTTAACTGAAATACTCGATTTTCATTTTAAATTTAAAAAAAGAATAGAAAATTTAGAAAATTCAAGCATTGTTTCCTTATTAGGGATGCAAAAAAATCAACACAAAGCCATAAAATACTTTTCGTCGGGGATGAAACAGCGGGTAAAACTAGCCTTAGCTTTTTGCGCTCATTCGCCTGTATTATTGTTAGATGAACCTACTTCAAATTTAGATACGCAAGGCATACAATGGTACCACGATATGATTAAACAGTTTACTAATAACCGCATTACCATCGTATGTTCAAACCAAGCTATTGAATACGAATTTTGCAATTACCAATTAAATATGGCTGATTATAAGTAAACGAAATTTATTGAATATGTTAAATCATTTTTATTTACGGTAAAATTTTTATAATTTTTTAAGAGCGTTAACGATAGAGGCGGCATCCTTTTTACCATACCAAAACTCTCCCCCTTGGGGGCTGGGGGGATAATTAAAGGGATAAAAAGATAAAGCCGAAAGCGTGTTAAAACGCCCAAAATACTATCAAAACCAAATATTTGTTTATCGATAAATATACCTACTTCAACAAATGTGTTTTAAAATCATCAAAATTATTGCGCATTAACACCTTTTGCTGCTTCTTTTGTTTCATGGTTTCTACTTGTGAAGGTTCTTCAATTTTAATGTTTAACTCCTCAAACACATCTGGAAATTTACAAGGGTGGGCAGTACCTAAAATTACATAAGCAATTTTTTTATCTTCCACTTTTTGTACCTCTTTTACTGCTAAATAACCTGTTGCCGTATGTGGGCAAACAATGTAATTATAGTTTTGATATACTTCTGCAATGGCATTTTTTATTTGCCCATCGTTGTAGGCTAGCGAAATAAGTTTGCTGTGTAAAGCATCAAAATCGTTATTATACAAATCTAAAATACGTACAAAATTACTTGGATCGCCTACATCCATAGCATTAGCTAGGGTAGCTACCGATGGCCTTGCGGTATAAACACCTGATTTAAAATACTGTGGAACAATATCGTTGCTATTGGTAGCAGCTATAAATTGTTTTACGGGTAAGCCCATTTTATGTGCTATCATACCGGCGGCAATATTGCCAAAATTACCACTGGGCGTTACAAATACAATTTCTTCAAAATCGTTTTTAAGCTTAGCCCAAGTATTGGCATAGTAAAACATTTGCGGTATAAGCCTACTAATATTTATCGAATTGGCCGACGTTAAATTTATTTTAGCATTTAGTTCGGCATCCAAAAAAGCTTGCTTTACCAAGCGTTGGCAATCATCAAAAGTACCATCAATTTCTATTGCTTCAATATTATTGCCATTGGTAGTAAGTTGTAACTCTTGTATGGCACTTACTTTGCCTTTTGGGTACAATATGCTTACGCTGATGCCAGATACATTTAAAAATCCTAGTGCCACAGCACCACCTGTATCGCCCGAAGTGGCTACTAAAATTTTAATTTCTTTTTGGTCGTTTTTTAAAAAGTGAGCCATTATGCGGCTCATAAACCGCCCACCAAAATCTTTAAACGCTAAAGATGGGCCATGGAAAAGTTCCAGCACAAAAGTATCCCCGTTAAGGGCATGTAATGGTGCTTCAAAATTTATAGCGTCATCAATAATTGCTTTTAAATCATCGGCATCAATAACATCAGTTAATAAAGTATGGGCAACATCGAAAGCAATTTGGGGTAAAGTTTTTTGGTCCCAGCTTTGCATTAATTTAGTATCGAAAGCGGGTATAATGGCTGGCATATACAACCCTTTATCGGCTGGCAAACTATTAAAAACAGCTGTTTTGAAATTGACGGCCAAGTTGTGGTTGTTGGTGCTATATAGTTTCATGTATTGGTTTTAGAAATAATAATTTTATTAATTCGGATTTAGTAATAAATTGTGAATTATTAAAGTTAATACGAATTATTTTATTTGTATGATATTTATAGTTAAAAGTAATTATTTATGGCTTAAAATAAACTTTATATATGCTTCGTTTATTTGTTGAAAAGAGTAATTATACCCACTGCCAAATGTAACATCTTCAAATTATTATTCCATGTATTGGGATTAAAAATTTCCCTTATTGGCTTTAATTTACCTACTTTGCCATCACTAAAGCACAAGTATATTTATCTCAAAATCATAAAAAAAATAAATGAAAAAAATTAGTCTTTTAGTTATAACACTTTTGCTGTTTACTACCTCTTTCTCTCAGGGTTTAATATCTTACATTAACCTATCAAACGATTTTTTAGAAACTTTAGATAAGGGAAAACCCGAGGAGGCACAAAAATTTTTCGACGACAGTTTAAAAGTTGATGTAACCGCCGAAATGTTAAAAAACTTTTGGATAAATACTACTGCTCAACTCGGTGAATTTAAATCAGTTGATGGCGCACAAAACAGTACCATGGGCGATTATCAAGCAGTGATTTTAAATTGCGCCTTTAGCAATGGCAACCAATCTTTTCGCTTTATTTTTAATAAAAACCAAAAAATGGTAGGTATAAATATTATCCCTAAAAACAATGCCGCCGTTTACGAAAATCCAAAATATGCCGATACTACCCTTTATACCGAAAAACTTATAGATTTAAAAAGTGGCACTCATACCCTTGCGGGGATGATTACAACGCCAAAAAACATTAAAAAATTTCCGATAGTTATATTTATTCATGGCTCGGGGCCTAATGATATGGACGAAACCTTGGGGCCTAATAAACCATTTCGCGATTTGGCTTTAGGCTTGGCAGCAAAAGGTATTGCCTCATTTAGATATGTAAAACGCACTTTGGTTTATCCAAATGAGTTTAAAAAAGTTTTTACCATAAAAGAAGAGGTTAGCGATGATGCTTTGGCAGCCATAGCTTATGCAAAAAATATTACGGGTGTTAATGTTTCTCAAGTTTACATATTAGGACATAGCCTTGGAGGAATGTTGGCACCTAAACTCGCCCTTGAGGCAAAAGATATTAATGGTGTAATATTAGCCGCTGCACCAGCCCGAAGTTTTGCCGATTTAGTTACCGAACAAACCAATTATATATACGCCAGCCGAAATGATACCAGTACAGCAGGTAAGATAGAATTAGAGAAAAACATTTCAGAAATAAAAAAAATAAATATAAAATCGTTGGGGAACATTAAGCCCGACTCGTTAATGCTAGGCATACCCGCAGCTTACTGGGTCGATTTGAATAATTATAATCCCCTAGCCACCGCTAAAAAACTTAAAAATCGCTTATTTATTTTTCAAGGTGAAACCGATTTTCAGGTTTCTGTAAACGATTATACTGTTTGGAAAAATGCTTTGGCAAACAATAAAAATGTAACTTTTAAACTATATCCCGAACTTAACCATTTGCTAACCCCGCAATCAGAAAAAGGAACAATGCAACAATACGAACGCCCTGGTACGGTAGCCGATTATTTGATAAATGATTTAGCGGCTTGGATAAAGCAGTAGCTGCTAAATTAGATTTATAAGAGTTAAACTTAAAGTACTAACCTATTTTTAGTATTTAATTTTTCTTAAAATCCCGTTGAAATTCGTTTTAAATACTGACCATAACCACTTTTAATATATTTATCGGCAATTACCAATAGTTGTTCTTTGGTAATAAATCCCATTCTAAAAGCTACTTCTTCTATACAACCAATTTTGGTGTCTTGGCGTTTTTCTATCACACGCACAAACTCCGAAGCATCGCTTAACGAATCGAAAGTACCAGTATCTAACCACGCTGTTCCTCTATCCATTAAACCAACTTGTAAGTTGCCTTGTTGTAAATAAACTTTGTTAACATCTGTAATTTCGTATTCGCCACGGGGCGATAATGGTATATTTTTGGCAATTTCTACTACGCTATTGTCGTAAAAATACAAACCTGGTACTGCATAATTTGATTTTGGTTCAGTTGGTTTTTCTTCTAACGAGATGGCTTTGTGGCTTTCATCAAACTCAACCACGCCGTAACGTTCGGGGTCGGCAACGGGGTAGGCAAATATTGCACCACCATCTAAATCGTTAAAGCTTTGTAGCAATTTGCTAAAGCCCGAGCCGTAAAAAATATTATCGCCCAATACCAGTGCTACCTTATCATTTCCTATAAAACTTTCACCAATAACAAAAGCTTGAGCAAGGCCATTAGGTACTTCTTGTATGGCGTATTCAAATTTACAACCTAAATCACTACCATCACCTAATAGGCGAATAAAGCCTGGGTTATCTTCGGCGGTGGTAATAATTAACACCTCGTTTATACCTGCCAACATTAATACCGATAATGGGTAATATATCATTGGCTTATCGTAAATAGGCATTAATTGTTTACTTATAGCTTTGGTAATGGGGTAAAGGCGTGTGCCCGAACCGCCGGCTAAAATAATTCCTTTCATAGTATTTTATAGATTGTTAAGTTTATCAATACATTTAATTAAGCTGTCTCGCCAGTAAGGTATTTCTATATCAAAAGTGTTTTTAATTTTAGTTTTATCCATCACCGAAAATAATGGTCGGGTGGCTTTGGTAGGATAATCGGATGTACGTATTGGCAAAACTTTTACGTCGGTTTTAGATATATCGAATATACCTTTTGCAAAATCGTACCACGATGTTACGCCTTCGTTACTGTAATGGTAAATGCCATAATTTTCTTTTTGGGAGGTAATGATGGTTAAAATAGCATCGGCCAAGTCGATTGCGTAAGTTGGTGTACCTATTTGGTCGGCTATAATTTTAAGTTCATCGCGGTCGGCACCCAGTTTAAGCATAGTTTTTACAAAATTATTTCCATACTCGGAGTATAGCCAGCTGGTGCGGATGATAAAATGTTGAGGCAAAATAGCCTCCACATCCTGTTCGCCTTCTAATTTTGTTAAACCGTAAACATTTATGGGTTTTGCTATATCGGTTTCGACCAATAGATTGGGATGGCTGCCTTCAAAAACAAAATCGGTAGAAACATGAACCATTTTTGCACCGTAAATTTTGCAGTTTTGCGCTAAGTTAAATGCACCAGTTTTATTTATTTTACGAGCCATTTCTACATCATCCTCGGCTTTATCTACTGCGGTGTAGGCGGCACAATTAATAATGTAAGTGGGTTTATAGGTTTCAAAAACTGTTTTAAGATTTTGTTCATTTAAAATATCGGCTTCTTGTTCGGCTAAAAAAATTATGTTTTTTATTTCTTTTTGGGATGCTACTTTTTGTAGGCATGTACCTAACTGCCCCGATGCTCCAAATACGATTATGTTGTTCATTTCTGTAATGTTTTTTGCGTTAACGATTGAAGCGGTATCCTTTTCTTATTTTATTTGCCCCAAAGGCCAATAAAATAAGAAAAGATTTAGCGTAAAGCGTGTTAAAACGCCCTAATTATTATTTTAATAAGGGTAAAATTTCAAAAGATTCTTCACTTTGTTCAGAGCGACATTAAAACCTAAAATCACCTGCATCTTTTAAAAAGGGTAAAATTAAATCTTTTTCTGATACCAATAACTCGCCATAAGGCATGCCCCAATCAATGCTTAAAATTGGATCGGCATAATGTAAACCACCTTCGGCGGCTTTGTTGTAATAATTATCGCATTTATAAGCAAAAACAGCTTCATCGCTTAGTACCACAAAACCATGGGCAAAGCCACGAGGTACAAAAAATTGTTTGTTGTTTTTCTCGCTTAAAATTACACTGTGGTATTGGCCATAAGTTGGCGATGCTTTGCGTAAATCTACCGCTACATCTAAAACTTCGCCTTGGGTAACACGTACCAATTTGGCTTGTGAGGCACTGCCTTTTTGCAGGTGCAAACCCCTACAAACGCCTTTGGTAGAGTACGATTGGTTGTCTTGCACAAAATTTACTTCGTAGCCTACGGCATCGTTAAAAGTTTTGGTGTTATACGATTCAAGAAAATATCCTCTATCGTCGGTAAATATGCGTGGCGTTATTTCTACACAACCTGCCAAATGGGTTTCTAAAATCGTTATCATTAGTGGTTATATTGTTTAATGTAATAAGTTGCGTACGCACCGCTGGTAACATTGTTTAGCCATGGCTGGTTATCTAAAAACCAATCAATGGTGGCCGAAAGTCCTTCTTCGAAAGTTACAGACGGGCTCCAACCTAATTCTTCGTTTAATTTGCTGGCATCAATTGCGTAGCGCAAATCGTGACCGGGGCGGTCTTTTACGTAGGTAATTAATTGTTTGCTGGTGCCGGTTTCTCTACCCAGTTTCTCATCCATTTGTTGGCAAAGTAGGTGTACCAAATCTATGTTTTGCCATTCGTTAAAGCCACCAATATTGTAGGTATCGCCTATTTTACATTTGTGAAAAATAAGGTCGATGGCTCGGGCATGGTCTATCACATACAACCAATCGCGGGTATATTTACCATTTCCATAAACGGGTAAGGGCTTATTGTTGATGATGTTATGTATCATCAAGGGGATAAGTTTCTCGGGAAAATGATAGGGGCCGTAATTGTTTGAACAGTTAGAAATTACAACTTGTAGCCCGTAAGTATCGTGATAGGAACGCACAAAATGATCGGAAGAAGCCTTGCTGGCACTGTATGGCGAGTGCGGATCGTAACTGGTGGTTTCGGTAAAAAACCCTTCGGTACCTAAACTGCCGTAAACTTCATCGGTTGATACGTGATAAAACAAATGTTTGTCGTAATTACCTTTCCAATATTTTTTTGCGGCTTCCAGAAGTATTACTGTACCAATTACGTTGGTGTAAACAAAATCTAGCGGATTGGTTATTGATCTATCAACATGAGATTCGGCCGCTAAATGTATTACATCGCTTATTTGGTGTTTCTCGAAAACGTGGTTAATGGCAGCAGCATCTGTTATATCAGCTTTTTCGAAAACGTAATTAGCCAAGTTTTCAATAGAAGTAAGATTTTCGAGGTTGCCAGCATAAGTTAAGGCATCCAAGTTTACGATTTTATAATCGGGGTATTTAACTACCATTTGGCGTACAACTTCGGAGCCTATGAAGCCAGCACCGCCGGTTACAAGAATTGTTTTTACTGTCATTTTTAAAAATTAATTTTTTAATTATTGTCCTTACGGCGGATTTTAATTTTTATAGCATTGGCAATAGGTTTTTCGGATACCAAAATTAGGTAACCGCCACCGCCAGCACCGCTTAATTTCCAACCTAAAGCTTGGTTTTTATAGGTATCAATTAAATTAAAAATATCTTGGTAAACCATATTAGGGAACATGGCAATTTGCGCCTCGAACGATGCTGTAAATGCTGCACCAAAAGCGTTGATATCTTTTTTCAAAATAGCATCCCAACAATTATCAGCAGCAACGGCTAAAGCTTTTGCACCGTCCTCACTAATATGTGTATTGTCTAAAACGCTATAAGTAGAGTTTCTTGGACCAAGGGTTATTAAAAACAAATGATTTTCTAACCAAGTTAAAACATCTTCGTTTTGGTTCGATTGTATTTTTGTAGGCCAATAATCGCCTTCGTAATCGTATTTATTTACTCCTGGCATCACAATTCCTAAGGCATCTTGCGAACCTGCAATTTCGATTGTACCTGGTGGGTTTTCGAAAGTGAATAATATTTTAGCCAATTTTTCTCTATCTCCTAGCGGGATTTCGGTACGCCACAGCTCAATGGCTTTTTTGCGGGTGCTTGATGACATGCCGCTGCGGTTATTAAACTCTAAAGTAGGTTCGATAGATATAGTTAACACACTGCCAGCGTGATGTTTAGAAACGTAAGGTTGATCTAGCCAGCCTCCTGCCAAATCTATCCTAAACGGAATTAAACATTCGCTACGCAAAGTAGTAGTAGAGCGGGTAGGTAGGTTTTCGTGAGGAATGCGAGGCAGTATCACATACTCAATACCACGTTCTTTACACAAAGCTTCTTTAGCTGGCGATGCACCATCTTCGTTTACCAAAAATATTTGCGGATTTATTTCATCCATTTCTTTTAAAAAATCAACCAAACCCATACCCTCGCTTATGTGCACTTTATGTACCGAAGAAAGCGCTTGCAACATATATTGACGCTCGTTTTGTGGGTTTACAGTATGCCTGCCTTTTAATTGGTATATATTTTCATCGTTACCTATGCAAACATGTACTTCGCCCAGTTTGGCGGCTTCGTTTAAAAAGGCTACGTGGCCACTGTGCAATAAATCGAAGCAACCGCTTACTATTACTTTTTTGGTCATTTTGTATTTTTATTAGTGTAAATTATTTGTGGTTTTTTGGTATAGAAAAAGTGGCGAATTTTACCATACCTATTTATTAACTGTCTGAATGTTTATAGAACACTGAATATCCTCTCTTTTGCAAAAAAATATAGTTGATAAAAAAATGTTATAACAAACAACCATTCGTCAATTAAAAGTAACAGAAACACTTTTTAATATTTCATCTTTTTTCTTTGCGGTTACTCCTTGAAATATTTGCGGATTTATAGTCGTTAATTCTTGTTCAAGTTCAATAAGTTCTACTGTCCTACTGTTACTCTCGGATGTTTGTGCCGTCTTTTTAATTTCTTGTTTCGACATAATTAAAAATTAAGACATAATTTATGCTTATTTTCTTTTTCGAATTTTTCCTTTGAAACTTTAAAGCCTTGTACAATATTTTTCCAATCAGAAGAAATTGCCTTATAGTCTGCATCTTTATCTGATTTAGAATAATTGTAATTAAAATAAGTGCCAGTAATATTTAAAACACTACCCAAACCAACCAAAAAATTATTATTTGGAAGTAAAAAATCTGTACTATAATTTGCTTTTTTCTTACCCATCTTTTTTAAATTTTAAATTAAGTATATAGTTAAATATTAGTTTTGTGCAAATTATACATTTTATAAAATAATTAATCGTTATTTTTTTACTTTAACATACAACACTTAGCAAAATACACAAACTTACGAGCCTCAAGCGAATAATCCCGACCAGCCTTGGGGTAATTTAATAACCTAAGATAAAATACCACTTTAATTTAGATTGACGGCTTATGTATTTGGCAGGCTATCTCTAGCACAAATTCATTACTTTTAAATATTTATTTGATTGTTTTCTAATACCTAAAAAAACTCTGTGCTGCTTAATTTCCTCATGTAGGCCTTTAAATGCATATAATTTACCGTTTTTATAAATTTAATATACTTTTCATATATTGTCGCTCGTTTTGTGGGTTTACTGTATGGCGGCCTTTAAGTTGGTGTATATTTTCATCATTACCAATGCATAAATGTACTTCGCCCAGTTTGGCGGCTTCGTTTAAAAAGGCTACGTGGCCACTGTGCAGTAAATCGAAGCAACCGCTTACTATAACTTTTTTAGTCATTTTGTATCTTCATGCACTTTTATTTCTCTTTTACTAATTTCTCTTTTACTATAGCAATTATAAATTGAGCGTTACCTATTAAATATCTTTTCCATAATCTTTTTGGTTCTTTAACAAAACGGTATAACCATTCTAAACCCATATTTATCATCCAGCCTGGAGCTCTGTTTACAGTACCTGTATAGAAATCAAATACAGCACCAATACAACATACATGGCCAACTTTTAAATTTACTAAATTACTATATGCCCATTTTTCCTGCTTTGGGGCAGTCATACCTACAAATAAAACATCGGGCTCAAATTCGTTAATTTTTTGAAGCATAATTTCATTATCTTCATCACTAAAAGTGGGCTTATAAGGTGGAGAATAACTAGCCACCTCAATATTTGGATAATCTAACTTTGCTCTATTGGTAATTGTTTCTAAAGTTGCATTTGTACTTCCTAAAAAGAAACACTTGCCACCAGTATCTTTTAATCTATTTAATTCATAATAAAACAAATCGGCACCTGCTATCTTGTCCACTTTTTCTCCAGATAACCATTTTTTTGCCCAAACTACACTCACACCATCTGGTATTAAAACATCGCTTTTTAATAAAGCAATTTTAAATTCCTTATCTTTTTTGGCTACATTATAAGAATGGGCATTAATAGTAGTAATTAACATCTTTTTAGACGGATCTAATTTTGTAAGACATTGTGAATAAAGCCCAGTATTCTTTAGCATATTAAATAAGTGTTTTTAGTATTTCTGTATGATTAAGATTTTATTTATCAAAATGCACTCAAATACGTTTAGCCGGTTTGCCTGCAAATTTGTAAACTTACGACCAGTTAAACTTTTTATTGTATGTTTTATTGTGATGTCATAGAATTTCGAAAAATCAAACCAATTACCAGAATATACAGGGCATAAGAAAGATGTAAACTTATAAATTTTAACCAACATTATATTAATGATAAATTTAATTAGTTTAATAATATATTAACCTAAAGTTTACATATAATGTAAATTTCAATCAAAATATTTACAATAATACAAATTATAAAGCCTGATATGTTCATTTATTTAAAATTCACTGTTGAACTGTTTTTAATTTTTTTGCTTGAGAACTTAAGAAAAATCATTTAAGGAATTGTAGTGCTTAAAATATTTAACAAAAAAATTTTTAAGAATTTACAAAATGTCTAATTGCAATTAACCTGAAAGTGGCTTTATTTTTTAAACTTTAAAAGTGCATCAGATAATATCTCCAAAATTTTTTTTTCAAATATTTCAATAGTAAATTTTTCTTGGTATAATTTTTTACCGGCATTTCCCATTTCGCTTCTAAGATTAGGATTTTGAATTAATAATTCAAGCTTTTCTGCTAATGCTTTTGCGTTTTGCTGAGGAACTAAAAACCCCGATATGTTATCTGCCACAACATCTGGTACACCACCCTCAAAAGTAGAAACAACTGGTAATGCTTGTTGCATTGCTTCAACTATTACTAAACCGAAAGTTTCATTGTGGTAATAGGTAGGAAACGCAAAAATATCTGCCTCCGAAAAAGCTATTTGTTTTTCAAGACCGTATTTTTTCCCTTGGTAACTTACGTTTGTTTGCAAATTTAAGTACTTTACTTTTGAATTAAAATCAGCGGCAGTAATATCGCTCTCGCCTCCAATAAATATACAATTAAATGGGATTGATTTTTTTTGTAACAGTGAACACGCTTCTAATAAAACATAAACCCCTTTCGATTCAATAAGGTTCGACAAAAATAAAATTTTTACTGGTTCATTTTTTAATGTTGTTTTGGGAGTTAAAATTGTATCTTTTTTATTTAAAGCAAGGGCTGTTATCCCATTGGGGCAATAATACACATCTGCTGGTGGAACTAATTTTTTAATATCCGGATATAATAAAGGTGAAATTACAATACTTTTAGTTTTATTAAATTGAAAAAGATAAAGTAATTTTTTAAACCTTGTATTTGAATTTTCTTCTACACCTTTATTATGAAAATGATATACAATAGGCACACTAAATAATTTTAAAATTGCTACAGTTACTAATTCTTTATACCAAGCGCCTCCTTTGGCATTAATTGTCATATAGCATAATTGATATTTACCAGTTACCGTTGTTTTTAATACCGTGAACCAAAGTTGCAAAATAACAAGTACTTTTTTGAAATTCCATTTACCAATATCTGATAAACTACCCGCCGAAGCCAAATTGATAAATTTACAATCAAAAGAGCTATTAATAAGAACGCTATCTTTAACATATCCACAAATTGTTGCAGCGCCGTGTACTGGTGGTGCAAGGTGAACTAAAAATAGAATTTTTGATTTCATTGAATTAGAAATAAGGCTTTATTCATTATTAGGAGTGCGGTTAAATTTTGTTTGACAATTTATTTTCAAATAAAATTTGATTTTTTATTTGAAAATAAATTAATAAAGATGATGTAGTCAATTTTAAAATTTAAAACTACTGTATTTTACTCTTGTCAAATAAATATTGGTGAAAATGTTCGCGTTTTTTTTTCTGAAATCAAAGTATTAATTTTTAAAACAAAATAAATCTAATTAGGTAGGGATTTTATTTTAGAAATAATACCCATTTTAATTAAAAATAATGCCTGATAATGGGCATTATTTAACAATATAAATAGTATACCATTTTAATATCTTTTTAAATGGATACAAGCTTTTTTGAGCAAAAGAGTATAGAGCTATGGTGAGATTGTTAGATGGTATATTCAATTTAGCATATTTATTCAAAATATCCAACCCTTCCTTGTATCTAATTTGCTTCACGTCCGAAGTATCTATAGATTTGTTACAATCATGCCATCTAAAGGAAGTTAAAACTTTGTTAATGTATTTAAATTTATAGCCTTTGTAAAAAATATGAGCAAAGAAATCTTTATCCATAGTAATATGGATTTTCGGATCAATTCGAATGCCGCTATCTAATATTTCTTTTTTAAAAAAAAAGGAAGCTGAATGAATATAACAGTGAAATAGCATAAGCCACTTTACGGGCACCCTACTAAGCACTTTTCTAGTGAATTGTTTGTCTTTATCAACAAATTGGATATCACCGTAAACTACATCATATTTCTTATTTTTAAAAGAATCAAGAATTATTTTAAAAGTACCGGGCAAATAATAGTCGTCAGTGTTTAGCCATCCTATAATATCTCCGCTTACTTTGTTAAAACCTTTATTTATGGCATCACTTTGACCCTCATCCTTTTCAGATACCCATATTAAATGGGGATATTTTTTCAAAATTTCAACAGTGTTATCTTTAGATCCACCGTCGATAATAATATGTTCAAAATTCTTATAATCTTGATTCAATACCGATTTAATTGCATCTTCAATAAAAGCACCTTGATTATATGATGGGCTAACTATAGAGATTTTAGGTAACTTCAACTGATTCATTTTTTAGATTATTAAATTTGTTGTGTAAAAAAATATTTTTTTTAAAAAACTGCTCCTTAAAAATAATGCCAATTGCCAGCCAAATAAACATGTAATGAATTTGGAATGCTGGGAAATTCTCTATACCTAGTAAAACAAAATCGACAAGAAGGAAGATTGCAAGTCTAAAACTGACTGAACTTAAGTTATTTTTAACAAACCCAATTCTTAATGCTTTTATAAAAATGTACATAAATGGTATTAAAAGAGTCAAACCTCCTTTTAATAGGATATGCATAATTCCAATTTCAACAGAAAATCTAGTTGACGAATCGCCGCCTAAACCTTCCCAATCGTAAAAATATTGACTATAATACGTACCCAAATATCCCTTACCTGCTAACCAATCCCAGTTTTTAAAACTTTGAAAAAACTCTATAAATATAAACGTCCTTGTATCTGTAGTATCAATAGTTTTATTAGTAATTAAACCTGTAATTAAGTTGAAAGTATCCTTAAAATGGAAAGTAATAAAATAAAGGCTTACCATAGACACAGTCAAAAACATTAATTTCAAAAATTTATTCTGCAAGAATGAAAGATATTTAAAGACAACTAACAAAGATATTACACCGATAAATCTAATAAATATTGTTCTGTTATCATACGAATTAGATACAACAATCATGAAAATAATTAATGAATAGATGTAAATCTTTCGCCAAAACTTTAATTTATCAAATAATACTAACTCCCATATCAAAAAGTAACCTAAATCATTAATTAAAAGTGGTTTTTTAAAAAAATAAAAGTCGAATAATATAATCAAAAGAAATATATTATTTGCGAAACGACAGATTCGATTAATTTTAAAAATAGTATCCTTTTCTACTGTTAATGACACTATAGCTATATAAAATGCTAGAAATGAATAGGGGTGTGTAAAAAGAGTAATAATATCTTCCACTTTTAGGTTTACACTAATGGCAACAAGCAAAATTGTGAGCAACAAATTGAAATAAAGAAGTTTTGACTCGCTATCGCCCCTAGCAACTACAGACCATTTCTTTAAAATACTAAAAGAATTGTAGTAAAAAATGAGAACTGCCAAAAAACTAATAACTCTAAATATGATGTTATCAGTTTCATAATAAAGAGAATAACTGCAATTAGATGCAATTACCGCAAAATATATGTAATTTGAATTAATTTTATTTTTAATATTCATTTATCACAGTTATGGTACGCTTATACAGCCGATAAACTAATATTGTTAGCTGTGCACCCTTACCAACTATAAAATAACACCTTTGTTGCCTTTCTATCATATTATAGTATCTTCAGCTATAAATAGTTAGTTTTTTCCCAATTATGAAAGTACCTTTCAGATTAACATTTACAATAGGCAACCCCTCAACTTTACTGATGTAATTTATAGTCAAAGGCACTATAATCAGACCTACTAAAATACTCCCGCAATTAACTCCAAAAGACAGAAAAATATTTTTCATTATTTTCTGAGATCTTGGATCAAATTTTACTTTTAAATGAGCAATTTTCTTACTAACTATGTTAAGATTCATTATGTCAGTTTTTCAATGTATTGATCAAAATCTTTTGAATAAAGAGGGTTCTTAAAATCTATAATCTTCATTCTATTAGATTTTTTTAAATTCAAACATGCTGTGCTACTTTCATGCAGAACCGTTAAATCATTTCCCTCTGCTAACTTCATCATTAACACCTCTGCCATTATAGGATTGTTGAAAATATGATAATCATTGTTCTTTATGATAGAAATATCCCCAAATTTTAACAAATGCGGATGAGGTTTGATAATAACTAAATCAAAATGTGTGGCATGCGCTTCTAAATATCTGATAATTTCTTGATTTACATTGTGATATGTAAGGTAAAGCGCCACCCTTTTATCGCTTAAATCTGAATAAACATTAAATTCAAAAACTTTAGCTAACCTATCCAGATTGTCATTTACAAAATTTTCGAATGATTGCTTAAAAGGTAGTACAACTTTGCCTTTTAAATTTCTGCCAAAACGGGAAATATAGAAATTTTTGTTGTAAACTATTATACCTTCAGTCTTCCAGTTACCACCTTGAAAAGTACCCGCACCAATCAATTTAAAAAGATAGTATTTTATCTTATTTTTAATACCAAATAATTCTTCAGTATTAACCGAATAAGTACCAATCCCTTCGTCATATACAAACTGATTTGCTTTTATGAAACAATATAAATACGACTTTCTTCCATAATCAGAGTCTATGTATAGGTTTGCAACATCAAATTTCCAAATAGCTAAAAAAGCTCGTAGCCTATTTTTAACAATAATTATTTCCTTCCAATGAGGAAAAAATTGTTGTATCCTTAAGGCAATATCTTTAACATTCGGGAAATTATCAATTATTATTAATACATTAAGTGTATTCCGTTTTTCGATATTTTCCACATTTAACCATTGAAAAGGTTTTGTGCAAACGTATACATCCACTTTCATAATTTAGATCTAATTTGAGTTCAAACTAACCTTTAAAGGGTCGAAACTATTGATGTACCCACACCCTAAATCACTTAAACCAACATTATTATATCCTGCAAATTTTATTAAGTTAAAGTCTGCTGCCTCAAAATCATTTATTGAATCACCTATAAGAATTACGTCCTTTTTTTCATAAGCATATTCTTTGAGTAATAGGTTTACTAGTTCCTTTTTGGGCGTTGGGGATCCATTGATAGTTTTAAAAAACTTAGTTAATCCTAAAGCATCACAAATTTTATTTAACTCAGTACCGTCCGATCCAGAAACAATATGCATCTCATATCCTGTAGCATTCAATTCTATAAACGATAGCGAATCTGTAATAAGAAGTTCCGAATTTATTAATGAAGATAACATAATTTCTGAGAATGAATTAGCAAGCGCCTGTATCTCTTCCTCTGTTATAGTCTCACCCCTTATGGTTTCAAAAAAATATCTAAATTTAACGTATCTGGATAATCCTCCGTTCAAATTATGAAAATCCATGAGTTGTTTAACTTGAATAGCAGGGTAATCCTGTAGTACTGTACCAAAGCCATTACTCCTTATCGGCATAGAATCCATAATCACACCATCAAAATCCCATAGCAATACTTTATAATTTTCCAGCATACTCACTTAATTTATTAATCACTTCTATAACGTCACCCGGATTATCAACGGCTATCGACTCGCTCGACAACTCTATCATTCTTATATCGTAATCTAACTCTAAGAATCTTAATATCTCAATATCTTCCTCTGCTTCTAATACCGTTTTAATTTTGCAATTTGAAAAAGCTACAAGAGCTTCGTAAGGAAAAGCATAAATACAAACCTGACGCCAAGCTTTTACAAAAGCAGCTTTTTTATTACTTGGTATAGCGCTTCTAGACATGTACAAGAGTTTACCGTTTGGTCTGAATACTACTTTAGGCACAGACAAACTTGTATATTGTTTATCGTCAGTAATAGCAGTATAACCATTAAGTATTTCAGTAGGGTAAGTTTCTAAAAGGTCTATAATTTTAACGATATCTTCTGGGTTAAATAAAGGTTCATCACCTTGTACATTAATGTAATAATCTGCCTTTATTTTAGTTGCCACTTCAGCAATCCTATCAGTTCCAGTCAAGCAATCATCAGAAGTCAATATAACCTGAATATTAAACGAATTGCAGTGATCTACAATGAGTTGGTCTTCTGTAGCAACATAAACTAATTTGGGATCTACAGCCTTTACACATTGTTCATAGGTTCTTAGTAACATGCTTTTACCCAAAATATCCGTTAGTGGTTTTCCAGGAAACCTAGTAGACTTATATCTAGCTGGTATTACTATTATATATTTCATAAAACAATCAAATAAATCTATATAAAGAAATTTCTTTTAAACTTTTATAATTTGAAGGTGTTAATGTTTCTATATTTATGCCTTTAAAATCATTAAATGATTTAAATATTAAATTATTTTCTTCTGTTAATGTTAATTCTTTGGCCGATGTTGGTACATTTTGATAACCATCAAATCCTACCACAAATATATTTTTTGCATGTAATTGAATAGCCGTTTGTAAAGCTAATGCGGTGTGTGAATCTTTATATTTATCTGTAAACTCTACCGCCGACAATTCAAAACTTTTATCACGCACAGCCGATGGTATATAAGTACCCATTTTTCTTGGGAAAGGAGGCAATACACATAATCCTTCAAAATCACCTAAATCATCAAAAACTTTTTCGAGTCTATGCCCTTCACTCCCTACCAAACAAAAAATTTGTTGATTAGCCAAGACTTTATATAAAAAGGCATTTTTAGAACTCGCATGTATAACCCTTAACTCGGGTTTGCTTTTAATAAATTCTATAATCCCCTCGGCATGTTCAACTGCAGATTTTCCCCCGCCAATAATTAAAACCTCTTCGGCAGTGCCAGCAACTACCAACTTGGGTAAATGCTCATTATCTTTTACATTATCTTTTTGGTTTTGTAGAGCCTGAATAATACTATTAAAAGAGTAAAAACGGGTAGTAACCCAGTCCATCACATCTTTTTGGGGAAGAGAATTAGAACCCGAAATCATGTAAGGAAGGTTGGTACCCCATTGATATTTTGCTAGCAAACCATCAAAAGCATTCACAACTGTGCCTAGTGCATTAAAATCTATTTCGATGCCTTGTTTAGCATTTAGGGCAGTTAATAACAACTCGGTTTTGATATTACCAGCCCCTCTACCCATTCCTTGTATGGTAGCATCTACAATATCAACGCCATATTCTATTGCCGTTAAGGTATTAATTAAAGCCAATTCAAGGTTGTTATGACCATGAAATCCCAATTTGCAATTGGTATTAGATTTTACCAAGTTAATGGTGTTAATAACATCTTGTGGATATACGCCGCCATAAGAATCAACCATGTAAAAGTAATCTGCTATACCATCTACATTTTTTAATTCTTTAATAAAATCGCCATATTGGTTCCATTTAGACATATACATCACATTGAAACCTACTTCAAATCCCAATTTTTTAATGCCTTCGGCTAAAATTAAAGCTCGCCCTAAATACTCAGGGTCTATAGCAATCCTTATCATGGTTACTAAACCTTTAATGGGATTTAAAAGCTCATTTAAATGGTTAATTCTAATATCTTTTTCATTAAGAATAATCACTAACTTTTTGTTAGATTTCTTCTTTAAATCTTCCAATTCATAAACAGGGCAGTAAAAATACTTTCCCAAATACCCTTTCATTGGTATGCTTCTATAACCAACTTCTAGGTAATCTAAAGGGAGTAAATTGGTACATTGTATGTATTCATTCACCAAAGATTTATCAAAATCCCAGTTGGTATAATATCCACCGTCTCGTAGGGTGCAATCTAAAATTTGTATCATATATATATTTTACAACTAATCAATTTTTCAAAAACTCCGCAAAATCATTGTGTTCATTGTTTTCTAAATGTGTTTAGTCAATGTTTTAAAATAGGAATAACTTTTTTCAAACCCGTCTTTTCTGTTTACTTTAGGTCCCCAACCTAAAAGCTTTTAGCTAGTGTAATATCAGGTTGGTGCTGTTTAGGATCATCAACTGGTAAGTTATGGTAAATTATTTTTTGGTTAGCACCTGTTAGTGCTAAAATTTTTTCAGCAAAAAGAGGTGTCAAAAAAATAACAAAATAAATTAATTTTCTAATTGTTTTTTTTGATTTCATTTATTTGGAAACAACAAATTGCACATAAATTATTTTGAAACAGCGCTAATTTACGGATTACTTAATTGCATTTTTAAAATATTTAAATTATTAATGTTACTCATTGTTTTAAATTTATTTTTTTAGAAGAGTTTAAACCAACTAGCTCGTTAATTTGTTGATCGCTAAATCTAAATTTAATAATTTTAGCGGGTATTTTACCACAACAGTGTGAGGTTAAATAAGAGATTTATAAAGTTTGATTAATTTTAAAGAATTTTTCATAAATAAAATACGTGAATTTGCAAAATATCTTCGGAAGTAAAATTAAAAAAATAATTTTTGTCCAAAAAACTTTATAAATAACGAAGTCCTTGAATATCCATAAAGTGTCATTGCCTTCATAGTTTCTAAAAGAATTTTTAAATTTATAGCATTTGTAATGCTTGAAAATATTAGTAGCTAGAAAAGAATTAGCTATTTTGTTAACAATTGTTTTAGGATATAAAGGTTTAACTATTTCTAAACATGCGGCTAAATCAATAGTAAAAGCTCGAAGTGCATTATATGTTACATTAGCTTTATCATTGTTTACTGCTAAAGAATTACCGTATAATATAAAGAAATTCTCATAATTATATATTGCTTTCAAAAAAACTGCATAACCTAATAGAGAGTTATTTTTAAGAAGTTTAAAAATGTTATCATCAATAGTAATGCTATTTTTAAATATAACGCTTGAAATTAATGAATGTCTATAAGGCTTATTGCTAAAAAATTTATTTTTAGTAACCTGTTCAAAATAAAATTGTTGTTTAGCAAACTTATCATCAGTCCAATTACTAAGAAATACAGCACCAGGTTTGTGATTTACCAAAACGTCTATAAGAATTTTCACAACCCCATCAAAAACAAAATCATCGTCAGAAAGTAACCACAAATATTCACCAGTACCAAGAGAAATGCACTTGTAAAAGTTACCGTAGAAGCCGGTATTCTCCAATTGGGTATAATATTCAAAATTTAATGTCGGATAATTATTTTTAAATTTTTTAATTACTTCAATAGTATTATCTGTGGAAGCATTATCGCTTACAAGTATTTCAATAAGATGTAAATACGAAGTAACTTGCGGTAAGATGTGGCTCAGTGCATCCTGAAGTTTATCCGCTCTGTTCCAAGTTGGTATCGCAATGGTTAATAAAGGTTTTTTATAGTCTAAAGGTAGAATCATAATCAAAAATAATTACTAAAGTGGATATAATTTATTGATATCTCATAAACAAAATTATATACATAATTGAAGGTTACGCAGCCCAAATTCCTGTAGCTTTTTTATTGATAAGTTTAAAGTATTGTATTGGGATAAATATTGCAGGTAACAACATATTAATATTTGTAGCCAAAATAATCCCTGTGGCATTTAACCCTACATTTTTTGCTAAAAAAATAGAAAGAGGAATGTTTACTATACATTGAAAAAAGGCAATAATTAATTGCAATTTTATTTTACCAACACCATTTATATAAAACACAAATAAGTTTGACCAGGTTGTAATTATTACAAAAAATGCAAATTGTAATGAAAGGTAATATGTAATACCAAAATCTTTACCCAACCAAAAATTTAAAATGTAAGGAGAAAATAGCCAAAATACTAAAACAATCAAACAAAAAATCGCCCAAATTTTAATTAATTTATTAATAGAAAGCTTAATCCATTTATAATCACCACTTTCATTGGCGTGGGTAAAAGCGGACCAAAAAGGTGTAACAATTATCGTAAAAACCGTTTGCAAAGAAGAAAATAGACGGAAAGTAATATTGTATGGGGTCACACGTTCTGGACCAAAAAGTTGACAAATTATAATGTTGCTGCTCGAAAACATTACAATGGTGGTTAGTTGGATAAAAAAAAACTTCAAGCCTATTGAAATCAAGTCATTGAGATATTTTTTTTGTGGTAGTACAAATAATTTAGGTTTAAATTCACGCAAACTAACTTTAAACAATAAAAATGAATAAACAATAAAAACTACAACAGGTGCCAGCATAAAAGCTGTAGCAATTGTAAACAAAGTTGCTAACTGAGAAACCTGTAAAACAAGAATAAAAACAAGAGAAAGTACGTTACCATACAGAATAACAAGGTTACTCTCTGTAGTTTTTTGGAGAGCTAATAGTATTGTCGTTATATTTTTTGTGTATAACTGAAAGCAAAACAATGCGAAAACAACTATTAAAATCAACGAAATATTTTCATCAAATGGTTGGAATATATTTAATATTTTATACCAATCTAGAAAAGGATTTATTGATAAAAAAAATAGAAAAAAAAGAATGGCTATAATTAAAATTGAAGAATACAAAGTTTGAACATATTCTCGAGCAAGTTGCTTATCATTTCTTGCTATCGCCTGTGCAAACTTGTTTCGAAAGCCATTTCCAATCCCTATATCCATCATATTAAACCAAGTAACAATTGAAAAAACAGTCATCCAAATACCGTATTTTTCTTGATCTAGTAATTTTACAGTTAGCGGAATTAGAAGTAGTGAAATACCAATTGACAAGCCTTTTACTCCAAAAGACCCTATTATGTTTTTTTTAACAATACTTGTCCTGTCGTTTCCTGTAACTAATGATTTAAAATATTTCATTTAATATTAACGATTAACAACCTTTTAACTAATTCTTTATAAAAGCATATAGTTTAGCCAATATAAAAGTATTATTAATTAACCTTTTAAATAATTTCTTATCACATCTGCTATATAATCGTAATGTGTTGCATCTAAACCTGGCCATACGCCTAACCAAAACGAACGATTCATTATAATATCTGTATTGGTTAAATCGCCTACAACTCTATGTTCTACATTAGCGTAAGCGGGTTGTCTTAAAAGATTGCCCGCAAATAATAATCTAGTGCCAATTTTCCTCTCTTCTAAATGTTGCACTAACATGTGGCGATCGGCTGCGTCACCATCACGTAATGTTAAAAGAAAACCAAACCAAGAAGGATTAGCATTTTTTGTTACCTGAGGTAAAATAAAAATATCTTCAAATTCTTTCATACGCTCATAAAGCAAATCAAAGTTTTCTCTTCTTTTTTCTATGAAACGATCCAATTTTTTAAGTTGAGAAACACCTAATGCTGCCTGCATATCGGTTACTTTTAAATTAAAACCTATATGAGAATACGTATATTTATGATCATAACCATAAGGTAGCGTACCTAATTGTTGCCCAAAGCGGCAGCCACAAGTATTGTCTTTACCAGGTTCGCAATAACAATCACGCCCCCAGTCTCTAAAACTTTCTGCAATTTTTGCTAATTCAGGATTATTTACAACTACTGCGCCACCTTCTCCCATTGTCATGTGATGAGCTGGGTAAAATGAAAATGTGGACAAGTCGCCAAACGTACCGGTCTTTTTTCCGTTGTAAGTTGCCCCCAAAGAATCACAATCATCTTCCACAACCCAAAGATTATATTTCTTAGCTACCCGCATCACTTCATCTAAATCAAAAGGATTACCTAGTGAATGTGCTATCATTATTGCTTTTGTCTTTGGAGAAATGGCTAATTCTATTTGATCTGCTTGAACATTGTGGGTTGCTATGTCTACATCAACAAATACTGGAATAGCACCAAATTGAACAATTGGATTTACGGTAGTCGGGAATCCAGCAGCTACAGTAATCACTTCATCTCCAGGTTTAATCGCTCTATCACCCAACTTTGGAGATGTTAAAGCGTAAAAAGCAACTAAATTTGCCGATGAACCAGAATTTACCAATAATGCTTTAGGCGCATTAAAATATTTAGCAAACTCGCTTTCAAATTCATTTGCAAATCTGCCAGCTGTTAACCAACCATCAGCTACCGATTCCATACATAACATTAAATCATCTTCTTCTATAACTTTGCCAGTAACCGGAATATAATCTTGACCAGGGATTGCTTTTTTAAAAGTCTTTAAATTCAAATCAAAGTTCATTTTTTATATTTTATAAGTTCATTTTTAATTATTTCATCTATTGCGCTATTCAAAGTAAATTTGGGTTTCCACCCAAGTTTTAATAATTTTTTTATATCTGCAACAGACTTTTTTATGTCGCCAGGTCTTTGATTTAGCTTTCCAAAGTTTAATAAACTATTACTACCGATTTGTTCTTTAGCGGTTAAAACAAATTGCTTTATAGAAATAGCGTTTCCTGTTCCTACCTCAAATTCTTCATAATTTAATAAATTATCGTATGATTTTAAAATTTGAATATATGCTGATACAACATCTACTACATAAATTAAATCTCTTTGTTGTAAACCATTTGTAAGTGCTATTTCTTTTTCATTTAGTACTAACTGTTTAAATAAGCTTGTAACAAATTTAGTTTCGTTGTCGTTTTCGCCAAATATGTGCTCTAACCTGAGGTTTACAATTTTGGTGTTGGATTTAAAAGTGAAAAGTAAATCTTCTAACGTTCTTTTTGAAGTTGTATAATTACTCAAATAGTTTTGCTGATACTTTCTTTTAGCAAAAAAAGAATCAGTGTTGATAAAGAGTTTTATTTTATTTTGAATACCCTCTTCCAATAACTTTAAAGGAAAAACAACATTACTCTCAATAACTTCATATAATTTTTTATCTCTGCCATAATCAGTTGCTGTGTGTATAATTGCATCAATTGAATGTAACAAAAATAGTTCTTTCAAATTACTATAATCTTCATTGAGTTTATGAATTTCACAACTATCTAAAAATTTTTCTATTCTTTGTATTGTAGAGTTTTTTCTTATCAGGACTATAGGTTTATAACCATTTAACAAAAGACCTTCAAGTAGATGGCTACCTAAAAAACCAGTTGCGCCCGTCAACAAAATATTTTTTATTTTGTCCATTCAATATCTTTTGAATATGCCTGTTGGGTATAATCCTTAATTTGCTCTAACCTGTGTTTATATATTTCGCAGGTTTCCCCTAAGTCTGCTAAATATCCATCAAGGGTGTATTTTACAGTTTCCTTGAAATTAAGAACTGGTTTCCAATTCAAATAAGTTACGGCTTTTGAGATATCTAATTTCAATAAAACTGCCTCATGCAATTTTATAATATTTTCGGGTATATAATAACCACCTATATTATCAAATTTTAAAATTTCATCAATTAACTCTTTAACAGTATAGTTTACAGTATCTTCGGGTCCAAAATTCCACCCACCACTAAATTTTTTACTTTCGAGAAAAAGCATTGCGCCCAAATTTAGATAGCCGCTTAAAGGTTCCAATACATGTTGCCATGGTCTGGTTGCATACGGATTTCTAATTTCTAGCTTTTCCTTATTTTGATACGCTCTAAAATAATCAGGAATAATACGGTCTGCTGCCCAATCGCCACCTCCAATTACGTTACCCGCCCTAGCTGAAGCAATATTGCATGTACCTTCATTTGTAAAAAAAGAAGCTAAATACGCATTGGTTATTAGCTCCGAACATCCTTTTGAGGCACTGTAAGGATCTTTACCTCCCATAGGGTCATTTTCTCTATAACCCCAAACCCACTCCTTATTATCATAACATTTATCTGTAGTTACGTTAACTGCGGCTTTAACAGATGGTGTTGCTCTAACTGCTTCCCAAAAGTTTACTGTACCCATTAAATTTGTGTTGAAAGTATTTAATGGCTCTTGATAAGATAAAAGTACTAAAGGCTGAGCCGCTAAGTGAAAAGCAAAGTCTGGTTTAACTTCTTTAAAATATTTTTTTAGTTCAATACCATCTCTAACGTCTCCAATTTTATGGTTAATTTCTTTTTCAAGGTTACAGATTACAAAATTATCCATTTCCGAATATGGCTCTAAAGCATAACCATAAACATCTGCTCCCAATTCTTTCAACCAAATTGCTAACCAAGACCCTTTAAAACCAGTATGGCCAGTTATTAAAACCTTTTTATTCCTATAAATATTTTTAAAGCTCATACTACCAAATTTTCCATTTTGCTTTATTATTTGCCCAATCTTCTTCTAGCTCATGCTTATCCCTTAAAGTGTCCATCGGTTTCCAAAAACCAGCGTGGTTAAAAGCCTTCATTTCTCCTTTGGCTGCAATACTTTCCATAGGTTGTTTCTCAAATATTGTAGTATCTCCTTCTATATAATTAAAAACCTCAGGCTGGCAAACAAAGAAACCTCCATTAATCCATGCGCCATCTCCTTTTGGTTTCTCCATAAAAGAAACAACACTATTATCTTTAGATAAATTTAATGCGCCAAACCTTCCAGATGGTTGAACAGAGGTAACTGTACAATGTTTTCCATGAGACTGATGGTATTTAACCAATTCTGTAATATTTACATCACTTACACCATCGCCATAAGTTAACATAAATGGTTCGTTGCCAATATGTGGTTGAACTCTTTTTATTCTACCACCAGTCATTGATTCATTACCAGTATCTACCAATGTTATTTTCCATGGCTCAGCTTGTGAATCATGTACTTTAATTGAATTATCAGTCATATCAATGGTTACGTCTGATTTATGCAAAAAATAATTAGCAAAATATTCTTTTACCACATATCCTTTATAACCTAAACATACCACAAAATCATTAAACCCATGTGCAGAGTATATTTTCATTATATGCCATAAAATTGGCATACCACCAATCTCTACCATTGGTTTTGGCTTTAATACTGTTTCTTCTGATAAACGGGTACCTAATCCCCCTGCAAGCAATACTACTTTCATATTTTTTATAATAGTTTTTTAATAAACACTAACTTTTAAATTCGATGATAATGGATAGGTGCAACAGAGTAAACACTCATCTGTTTGTAATTTATCTGAAATCTCTTTTACACCAATTATTTTAAAACTTCCTTCTAAAACTTTTGCTCTGCATAATAAGCAACTACCCGTTTGACAGGCATAATCTAAATCAATTAAAGCATCCAACCCTGCCGTTAAAATACTTTTACCTTTTGTTACTTCTACTTTGCTTAGTATTCCCTGTTTTTGTATTTCTACTATCTGTGTGTTAATGTTTTCAAAGTCAGCTTCGTTTAATTGCACTTCAAAATCTTCAAAAAACACTTGATTGTCTGGCACATCTAGCTTTTTTAAAATATTTTTAACCGATTCTTTTAAACCCGTAGGCCCACAAATATAATGAATGGTATTGCTCAAATTAATTTCTGATTTTAAAACTGTCAGTACTAAATCTGGGTTAATTCTACCTTCAATTATATGATTATAACCTTCAACAATATTTAGTTGTGTATGAAAATGCCAAGTTTTAAATTCGTGTGGATATTTTTTTTCAAGCTCAAGTATTTCGTTTTTAAAAATTACGGCATTTGAATTTCTATTTCCGTAAACCAATTTTACTTTATTGCCAGTATTATGATGTAAAATATATTTTGCAATAGCAAAAAGAGGTGTTATACCGCTTCCTGCACCCCACAATATGATATGCATATTTGGATTTACGTTTTCGGTATTAAATACAAAATCACCCATTGGTGGTATAACTTCTATAGCATCATCAATTTTAACAAAATCGTTTATATGATTTGATACAATGCCGCCTTGTACCCTTTTTACAGTTACGTTTAGGGTTGCGTTAACATTTGGTGCTGATGAAAAAGAATAAGGTCTAATATATTTTCGGCCATTAATTTTAAATACTAAAGTTAAGTATTGTCCAGGCAAATACTTAACTTTTTTTAAACCAGGTTGCTTAAAACAAAGAGTTACAGTATCTAAGGTTTCTTGTATTATTTCTACAACTTTTAATGTATAAGTAACCATTAATTATTATATTTTTTTAAATATATGATTAACCTTTTATATAACCCAAAAAATCATTATGGTCATTATTTTCTAAAGCCTCTTTAGACAAAGTTTTAAAATAAGCATAAGTTTTTTCTAAACCGTCTTTTCTATTTACTTCAGGCTCCCAACCTAATAATTTTTTTGCCAAAGTTATATCTGGTTGTCGTTGTTTAGGGTCATCAACTGGTAGGTTATGGTAAATAATTTTTTGGTTAGCGCCCGTTAAGGCCAAAATTTCTTCGGCAAAATCTTTAATGGTAATTTCATCGGGGTTTCCTATGTTTACTGGGCTTGCATAATCACTTAATAATAAGCGATAGATTCCTTCTATTAAATCATCTACATAGCAAAAAGCCCGGGTTTGGCTACCGTCTCCAAAAACCGTTAAATCTTCGCCACGTATGGCTTGGCCAATAAAGGCAGGTAACACGCGTCCATCGTTTAAGCGCATACGTGGTCCGTAGGTGTTAAATATGCGAACAATACGAGTTTCTAAGCCATGATAGGTATGATAAGCCATTGTAATTGCTTCTTGAAAACGCTTTGCCTCATCATAAACCCCTCTTGGCCCAACTGGGTTTACATTACCCCAGTAATCTTCGGTTTGTGGGTGTACGGCTGGGTCGCCATATACTTCGCTGGTTGATGCTATTAACAGTCTTGCATTTTTAGCTTTTGCTAATCCTAGTAAATTATGGGTCCCTAGCGATCCTACTTTAAGAGTTTGAATGGGTATTTTTAAATAATCGATAGGGCTAGCTGGCGATGCAAAATGTAAGATATAATCTAAATTACCAGGTATGTGTACATATTGGCTTACGTCGTGGTGGTAAAACTCAAAATTAGGTAAGGGCATCAAGTGTTCGATATTTTGCATATCGCCCGTAATTAAATTATCCATTCCTATTACACGATAACCTTCTTTGATAAACCTATCGCATAAATGCGAACCTAAAAAACCTGCTGCACCGGTAATTAAAACTTTTTTACTTTCCATTATTTACCTATTGATACTACTTTAAATCCTATTTTCTTTAACATTTCTACATCTAAAATATTTCTACCATCAAAAATTCTGGCTGGTTTTAACATACTATCGTATATACATTGCCAATCGTAAGTTTTAAATTCGTCCCATTCGGTTAAAATAGCAATTGCATGCGAATCTTTACAAGCTAGGTATGGATTGGTAAATACTTTTACAGATTTTAGATTTTCATCGGATTGCCTCGTGGCTAAATAATCTAAATCGTCATATACTTGCTTTTCTTTTACTTTAGGGTCGTACACATGCAAAATAGCTTGCTCGTTTAATAATTCGTCGGCTACATAAATTGCTGCAGATTCTCTTGTATCGTTGGTGTCTTTTTTAAAGGCCCAACCTAAAAATGCTATTTTTTTGCCCGATACGGTGTTGTATAAATTTTTTACAATATTTAAAGCAAAGCGTTTTTTTTGATGGTCGTTCATGATGATAACTTGCTCCCAATAATCGGCTACTTCTTTTAAACCAAAAGAGCGTGAAATATAAACCAAGTTTAAAATATCTTTTTGAAAACAAGAACCCCCAAAACCTACTGAAGCTTTTAAGAATTTAGAACCTATTCTACTATCGGTACCAATAGCTTTGGCTACCTCGTCTATATTGGCTTCGGTTTTTTCGCATAATTCTGAAATAGAATTTATGGAAGAAATTCTTTGCGCTAAATATGCATTTGCTACCAATTTAGAAAGTTCCGAAGACCATACATTAGTTGTTAAAATGCGCTCTTTAGGTATCCAATTGGCGTAAATATCAACTAAAGCTTGAACTGCTTCCTGCCCTTCGGGTGAAGAATCGCCTCCAATCAGTACTCTGTCTGGTGCTAATAAATCATCAACCGCAGTACCTTCGGCTAAAAACTCTGGATTAGATAAAACCTGAAAATTAACACCATTACCCGTATTCTGTAAAATATCTCTTACGGCTTCGGCTGTACGAACAGGCAAGGTAGATTTTTCAACAATAATTTTATCACTTTTAGAAACACGAGCAATTTGGCGGGCACACAATTCAATCCATTTTAAATCGGCTCCCATTCCTTTACCCGACCCATAGGTTTTTGTTGGGGTGTTTACAGAAATAAAAATCATTTCGGCTTCTGCAATTGCGGCATCAACATCGGTAGAAAAAAATAAATTTCTTCCTCTAGCTTCGGCTACCACATCGCTTAAACCTGGTTCGTAAACTGGGATATTATTCACATCTGCATCATTCCAAGCCGCAATTCTCGCTTCGTTTAAATCTACAATGGTAACTTTAATGTGTGGACATTGTTTAGCAACAACCGCCATGGTAGGGCCGCCCACGTAACCTGCGCCAATGCAGCAAATTTTTGTAATGTTTTTCATATTAGATTAATTTGGGTTTTAAATAACTTATCGGGTTATTAAAATCAAATTTTTATTCTTTATTAATTATTCAATTAACAATACTATTTGTAATAATTTATTTAGTTTTTCTATTAAAAAATTCAAATAAATTACTTTTCTTTTCTGGCTCGTTCCCATAACCATACCCATAACCATACCCATAACCGTAACCGTAACCATAACCGTACCCATCACTTAAACCAATATCATTTACTATAATACCCATTTTTGCAAACTTTTTATTACGGAACAATTCATCAGGTATGTTTAATTGTTCTTTATAGGTATAATTTTGGCGTACTAAATATAATACCAAGTCGGCATAGGTATTTAATAGTTGCGCATCGGCTACCAAGCCAATAGGTGGCGCATCTACAATAATATAATCGTATGCTAGTTTTAATTTTTCCATTAAAGCTTCCATACGCGGGTTTAATATGGTTTCGGCAGGGTTTGGAGGTATTGGGCCAGCACTAATCACAAATAAATTTGGATGAATAGTGGTAGGAACCGTAACGTCTTGGGGTTTTAAATTTTCGTCAATAATATAATTGGTAAAGCCAAAACTACCCGTCATATTTAGGTTTTGTGATAATTTGGGTTTACGTAAATCCAACTCCATCATCAATACTTTTTTACCTGATATGGCTAAGGCAGCACCTAAGTTTACGGCAGTAAATGATTTACCTTCGCCCGACATGCTAGAGGTTAACAAAATGGTATTACCCAATTTTGGTTTGATAAAAAACTGTAGATTGGTACGCAAAGCCCTAAATTGTTCGGATATGGGCGACCTCGCATCAGCCAAAACTACCACACTCTCTTCACTCTCATTATGGCTTATTTCGCCTATGATAGGTATTGAGGTTTTTCTTTCTATGTCTTGTTTGTTTAAAATTTTGACATTTAATAATTCAGAAATGTAAATTCTTGCCAAGGGTAAAATTATACCAATCAAAAATGCTAAAATATAAATGGTGGTTTTCTTTGGACTAAATGGAATGTAATCAGATTTAGGTGGGTCAATAACTCTAGAACTTGATATATTGGAAGTTTTAGAAATAGCTGTTTCTTCTCTTTTTTGTAATAGATATATATAGAGTTCTTGTTTAATACGTTGCTGCCTAGCTAAATCTAAGTAGGTACGTTCTTGTGCGGGTACGCTTCTAATTAACCTTTCAACATTTGTATTACTTTTATTTAAGGAATTTTTACTAATTACATAAGAGCGGCGAGTGTTTGCTAAATTTGTGAGCATATCCGCCCTAAGGCTCGAAACCCTCTCATTTAAATTTTTAACATAAGGATTATCTTTTGTAGAACTTAAAAGCAACCTATCTATTTCTAACAAGAATCCGTTATAACGTTCTACCAAACTTCCAAAAACAGGGTCTTGGGGTAAAATAGAGCCTGGTACTACCCTCGTATTTTTATTTTCGTCTTTTAAATAATCAATTAGAGCATCAATTATTGAAGTTTGTGTTTCAATTTCCGCTAGTTTGTTTACATAATCGCTGGTATTACCCACCAATAATTTAGATTGTTCGGCTATATCGGCAATTTTATTGCTTTGTTTAAAGGTTTGGATGTTACCCTCCACATCGCCCAATTCGCGGCCTACATACAATAATCTGTTTTCTATAAACTGTATAGTGCTGTCGGCAATTTCGTTTTTATCAGTTATACTTTGCTGTATGTATTCTTCTATTAATTTGTTCAGTATATCTTCTCCTTTTTTAGGCAAAGGATAATTAATTTCGAGGTTAATGGTAGTTACCGATTTATTAGGTACAGTAATTAACAACTCTTTTTGGAAATCAGTTACAGTGGCATCAAACGATTTTATGATAAAACTATATTGAGCATTACCCCAAGTAATAGCTAGATTTCTGGTTATCTGTAGGCTTCCCACACCCTTTATTTTAAATGGCTTCCCAAAAGTTATAGTTTCTTTTACATCAACATTTTTTAAGCTATCCAAATAAACAATTTCAACTTTATTGTTTTTAATAACATTTAATTTAAATTTAGTTGAGTTTATGGTATCAATTTGGCTTAAAATATCAACTTTAAAAGGTGTTTTATAAAGTTCCGCTTTCGTAATTCTTCCGTCTCTAAAATAAGTTACGTTAAGGTCCATAGCCCTAACCACTTTTTCCATTAAAAAACGAGTTTTTAATATTTCAGCTTCGTTATCCACACTACTTTTACCACCTAATAAACTGCTAATATCGCCCCCAAAGAGATCAGCTCCCATACCCCCAGCACCCTTTTTTTCGTCAACTACTAATACATTTGCATGAATTTTATATATAGGGGTTTTATATCGTAAATAAATAAAAGCTACGGCTAAACATATTATTATACTTAGTAAAAATACCCACCAATCTTTAGTTACTTTGTATAAAAGACCTTTAAGATCAAATGTGTCCTCTTCTAAAGGGAAATTATTTTGTTCGGGTATTGATGAATTCATACTTAATTTTATCGAGTAAATAAAATAACAAGGACTGACATTATGGAACCTACTAATGCAAATGTTTGGGTACGGGCGGCGTTTAAAGTGGCTGCTTTGGCTTTATTACCCTCCACATAAATTATATCGTTTTGTTGTAAATAAAAGGCGGGAGACTTAAAAATATCAGAGTTGTTTAGGTTAAAACGATACACTTGCTTTTTACCATTATTTTCGCGTAACAACATTACGTTATCTCGTTTACCAAAAATGGTTAAATCGCCTGCCAACCCTAAGGCATCTAACACGGAAACTTTTTCGTTAGGTAAAATGTAAGGTGCGGGTTTTGCCACTTCGCCCAACACCGTAATTTTAAAATTTGTAAACCTTAATTGTACGGTTGGCTCCTTATAATATAAACTGGCTTTTTCTTTTATTAACTCTCGGGCTTCGATAGTGGTTAAACCTATTAGTTTTAGTTTGCCTAGCATGGGTAATTCTATAAAGCCATCTTTATCAACCAAAAAACCAGCTACTTGTGCATTGGCAGTGGTAGCTGTACCCAAAGTAATACCCGCCACCGGCATGCTGTTTAATTGGTTTACACTAGCTGCATTAACAGGATCAATAGTTTGGATGGTTATTGATAGTATATCGTCGGCCTGTATTTTTATTTCTTTGTAGGTAAGTAAGGCTACAGATTGGGATTTGGTAGAATCTTGTAAATCTCTGAAATAGGCTATTTTTTTATAATTTGCACACGAGCAAAAGCCAACACAAAGCATCAAAAATAAAATACACTTTCTTAAAAATAATAATATCATGGGTTTTTTATTCTCCAAAATTATAATAATATTTAAAAACTACCCAAATAAATTTTTATTTTGAATGCTACAGTTGCTTAAGATTTCAGAAAATTGCCCTTTACGAGTAAAATCTGTTAACACATCTAAATGCTTTTGGTGGTGCAAATCGGTACCTACCAAATCAATATACTTTTGTTTTATTAACTTTAAGGCTATATTTTTAACCTCTTTACCATAATATCCCGTAACAGAGAGCGCATTTAACTGTAACAAACAGCCCATATCTTTAAAGCGTTGGTATTGGCTAAAGTTTTTGTGGTAATAGTTATACCTCTCGGGGTGTGCTATTATGGGCTTGTAACCTTTTGCGCTTAATTCAAATATATACTGTTCTATTTGGTTGTTTTTAGCTGCGTAACTCATTTCAATTAAAATATATTTATTAGGCAGTGTTAAAAGTTTTTCGGTTTTAAGAATCTCCAAAAAATCTACATCCATCATATACTCGGCGGCAGCATCAATTTCTACATTTATGTGTTGGGCTTTAAGCTGGGCTTTGGTTTGTGCCAATGCGGGAAAAATTGTTTCTTTTGTGTTTGGATAAAGTTCCTGAAAAATATGTGGGGTGCAAATAAACTTATTTAAACCCAGTTCGGCTAATTGTTTGATGTAATTTACAGTGGTTTCTACATTGGGCGAACCATCATCAATACCAGGCAATAGGTGCGAATGCATATCCACACCTAGCCATTCTAAGTTATCATTTTTAGGAAACTTTTTTAAGAAATGAAACATTCCCATGTTTTATTTTTTTTTAAATATTTTCAAAGGTTGTAAAAATAATTGACATTTAGTGTTAAGAAATAATTATTTTAACATTTAAATTGCAAATATTGCAATATTTAGGTTAAAAATCGGTAAATTTTATTTTTATTTTTTTTTAATATGGTCGAAATAATAGGCATTAATTATTTTTTCTTTTTGTTTAATCAAACATAAACAAAAAATCCTGCCTACCGGCAGGTAGGCAAGGCTGGGTGTGATTTGCCCCCTAACCCCAAAAGGGGGAGTACCATCGAATAAACACGGCTTATCTTTTGGCTTTAAGAACTTTTGACCCCCCATACCATTAATAAACCCCGTGTTAACTATCAGCTTTGCGAACTTTGCGTAAATCTTTGCGATTCTTTGCGGTTAAAAAATTATAAAGTAAACCGCAAAGAAACGCAAAGGGAAAAAACGCAAAGATTCGCTAAGTTGGGTGTAGAAAAATAATTTAACCTCCATCTAAAAAGGGGGAGTACCATTAAATAAACCCGTTTTATCCCCCTAACCCCCAAAGGGGGAGTAACATCGAATAAACACGGCTTATCTTTTGGCTTTAAGAACCTTTGATCCCCCCATTAAATAAACTCCGTATTAACTATCAGCTTTGCGAACTTTGCGTAAATCTTTGCGATTCTTTGCGGTTAAAAAATATAAAGTAAACCGCAAAGAACCGCAAAGGGAAAAAGCGCAAAGGTTCGCAAAGTTGGGCGTAGAAAAAAAATTTAACCTCCATCTTAAAAAGGGGGGAGTAACATCAAATAAACCTGATTTATCCCCCTAATCCCCAAAGGGGGAGTAACATCGAATAAACACGGCATATCTTTTGGCTTTAAGAACCTTTGCCCCCCCACCATTAAATAAACTCCGTATTAACTATCAGCTTTGCGAACTTTGCGTAAATCTTTGCGATTTTTTGCGGTTAAAAAATTATAAAGTAAACCGCAAAGGAACGCAAAGGGAAAAAGCGCAAAGATTCGCTAAGTTGGGCGTAGAAAAAAAATTTGACCTCCATCTTAAAAAGGGGGAGTACCATTAAATTGTCATCCCTGAAAATTTAGGTTACCCCGATGGCATGACTATAGACTAAGAGGGTATGTTATGGATTGCCCTTGGGGATGGTTTTGCTGTAGCAAGATTTGACCCATTTACAGGTAAATTGTTGTGTAAAGTTACTGTACCTGCCCCTAAAGTTACCGCTTGTTGTTTTGGTGGAGAAAATTTAGATGAATTATTTATTAGCACCGCAAGGTGTGATATGGATGAAAAGCCTTAGAACAATACCCACTAAGTGGCAGTATTTTTAGCATAAAAACAGGCTTTAAAGGGATAGCGGCGAACTATTTTATACTTATCTAAAAAGCATTTTTATCGCCAGAGAGTGTATACCAAAAGGTTAAGAAAATAATTTTTAAATCTAATAATAGACTCCAATTTTCTATATACCAAATATCAAACTCAACTCTAGAACGCATTAAGTTAATATCGGTGGTTTCGCCACGTAAACCATTTACTTGTGCCCAACCTGTAATACCTGGCTTTACCAAATGCCTAACTTCATAATTATCTATTACTTCTTTGGATTCTAAATTATGTGAAACCGCATGTGGCCGTGGACCAACTACCGACATATTACCTAGCAGTACGTTTATAAATTGAGGAAACTCATCTAAATTACTTTTGCGTAAAAACCTACCGATGGGTGTAATGCGAGGATCGTGTTTTTGGGCTTGTTGGAATTTGCCATTTCGGTCTTGATTTTTAGAGCTGGTGTACATTGACCTAAATTTATAACATTTTATCAACCTATTTTTACGACCCCACCTATCTTGTATAAAAAAAACGGGTCCTTTAGAACTTATCTTAATAAGTAATGCTATTATAGGAAACAGCCAACTACACACCAAAACCAAAGCTAAAAAACTAAAGACCATGTCAAAAAGTCGTTTTAAGCTGCGTAAATGCATGTCTTCTAAGGGTTCGTTACGTACAGTAACAATAGGGAAACCACCAAAAATTCCTATTTTATAAGAGGTATGTATATACTCGGAAAAAGCGGGTATAATGCGGAGTTTAACGGGCTTGCGCCCTATTAAATCGGATATGTTTTGGAGATGCCGATGGGCGTGATTCGGTAAGGCAATTACTACTTCATCAACGTCGGCAACATCGTTTTGTATGAAAGTTTTGAGGTTATTTAAACAGCCCAAGTGCGGTGCTGGTAAATTTTGCTTTTCATTATCGTCTAAAAACCCTATTACATCAATACCTAAATGTACTTGAGATTCCATTAGTTTATAAAAGGCTATCCCCGTGTAACCTGCACCAATAATAATCATCCGTTTTTTGCGAACACCATTTTTAAATAATATTTTTAATACCTGACTATAAAATATTTTTTCGAGTGGGATTAATATGCACAATAATATTATGTAAATCAACACCGATCTGCGTGAAGCATCAGGAAACTGAAAAGTGAAACTAAATAAAACAAATAGAGCAAACTGAATAAAAATATTATGTGCCGCCTTTAGTAATTGTCTAGGCATTCCTCCATTTCTTATTTGATCGTAAGCGTGGTTTGATTGGCTAGTTAAGTACCAACCCGTAACTAAAAAAAACCAAAAGCCAAATAAAATTAAATAATAATTAGGGTAATTGGCTTCGAGTAATAAAGCAAAAGTAAGGAAGTAACTAAAAGTTAGTAATGATAAATCGTTCCATAAACGAAAAGGATTGTATTTATCTTTATAACTAAAAGGCATGTTTTTTAAAGTATTTGCAATTATAATAAACTAAAAGCTGTTTAGCAATAAAAATTGAAGTGTGCGTGTAATAGTTATACAGTTTTTCTGATTTTTAATTCTATTGCACATTGCAAAGTAATTGCAGTACTTATTAGGTTAGATGTTTAGTGTTGTTGCTTTTGCAAATATATAGCAATTTTTAATTAAATAAGATTAAATATAAACCTCGAATTATAATCAAATTTAAAACAGCCACAATTAAATGCCTTGTGGCTATTTTAAAAATAAAAACTAAACGTGTGCTTTGGTATCTTTTAAAAACTCAGCGTTAAAATATTCGCGGTTCATGCGGGCTATGTTGGTTACCTTAATTTCTTTAGGGCACTCGGCTTCGCATTGGTAAGTATTGGTACAACCCCCAAAACCTTCGGCATCCATTTGATTAACCATGGCAATGGCTCGTTCGTACCTTTCGGTTTGTCCTTGTGGTAACATGGCATATTGAGATATTTTTGCCGACACAAATAACATGGCCGAAGCATTTTTACAAGCTGCTACACAAGCACCACATTGTATGCAAGTGGCAGAATTAAATGCCTCATCGGCAATAACTTTAGGTATAGCAATTTCGTTGGCATCGGGTACACCACCCGTACCTACACTTACATAACCACCCGCTTGTTGTATACGATCCATCGATGAACGATTAACCGCTAAATCTTTGACTACCGGAAAAGCAACCGAACGCCAAGGTTCAATAACAATGGTATCTCCACTGTTAAAACTACGCATGTGCAATTGGCAAGTGGTAGTAGCTTTTTTAGGTCCATGTGGCTGCCCATTTATCATTAAAGCGCAAGAACCACAAATTCCTTCGCGGCAATCGTGATCAAACTGTATAGGTTCTTCTTGTTTTTTTACCAAGCCTTCGTTTACTACGTCGAGCATTTCTAAAAACGACATGTCGGGCGATATATCATCCGTTTTATAGGTTACAAATTTACCCGAAGCTGTGCTGTTTTTTTGACGCCATATTTTTAACGTCAGGTTCATATTTCCACTCATTTTATATCGTATTAAATACCTGTTAAAGTATTATTTATAACTTCTTTGGGTTAGTTTAACGCTTTCGAAAATCAATTGCTCTTTATTAAGTTGTTCGGGCATATTTTCGCCCTTAAATTCCCATGCTGCAACGTAGGTATAATCATCGTCGTTACGCAAGGCTTCGCCTTCGGGGGTTTGGTATTCTTCCCTAAAGTGCCCACCGCATGATTCGTTACGGTCTAAAGCATCATCAATCATTAATTCGCCTAGCTCAATAAAATCGGCCACACGCCCAGCTTTTTCTAAACATTGGTTTACTTCTTCGTTGGCACCAACTACAATTGCGTTTTTCCAAAAATCAACTTTAAGTTCTTGTACCAGTTGTTTAGCTTTTACCAAATCAACTGCGTTACGAGACATACCACAATATTCCCAAATTAATTTACCCAAATCTCGGTGATATTCGTCAACGGTTTTTGTACCTTTTAGGGATAAAAACTTATTAATTTGGTTTTGAACATCTTTTTTGGTTTCCGCAAAAGCGGGATGATTAACATCAATAGGCGCAGGGCCAATAGTTGCCAAATAATCGCCAACGGTATAAGGAATAACAAAATAACCATCGGCCAAGCCTTGCATTAATGCCGAAGCACCTAAACGGTTAGCTCCATGATCGGAGAAGTTGGCCTCGCCCAAAGCGTATAAACCGGGTACGGTGGTCATTAAATTATAATCAACCCATAAACCACCCATGGTATAATGTACGGCTGGGTAAATTCTCATAGGCGATTCGTAAGGATTTTCGTCGGTAATTTGCGCATACATATCAAACAAGTTACCATATTTGGCTGCTACTGCTGGCTGGCCTAAACGTTTAATAGAATCGGCAAAATCTAAATAAACCGCCAAGCCTGTTTTCCCAACGCCTTTACCTTCGTCGCAACAAATTTTTGCATTACGCGATGCCACATCCCTAGGCACTAAATTACCAAACGATGGGTATTTACGTTCTAAAAAGTAATCTCTATCGGCTTCTGCAATATCTTTGGCTTTAATTTCTCCTTTACGTAATTTATCAGCAGTTTCTAAAGTTGCTGGTACCCAAACTCTACCATCGTTACGTAACGATTCGGACATCAGCGTAAGCTTAGATTGATGATCGCCCGATACAGGAATACAAGTTGGGTGAATTTGTGTATAACAAGGATTTGCCATAAAAGCACCACGTTTGTGGGCTCGCCAAGCTGCGGTAACATTGCTATACATTGCGTTGGTAGATAGATAAAATACGTTACCGTAACCGCCAGTACACAATAAAACGGCGTGTGCGCTGTGTGTATCTATATCTCCAGTAATTAAATTACGGGTTACAATACCTTTGGCTTGGCCATCAATAGTTACCAAATCTAACATTTCGCTGCGGGTGTACATTTTTACTGTACCTAAATTTATTTGGCGGTTTAGTGCCGAATATGCGCCCAACAATAATTGTTGGCCAGTTTGCCCGCGGGCATAAAAAGTGCGTGATACTTGTGCACCACCAAACGAACGGTTATCTAACAAACCACCATATTCGCGGGCAAAAGGAACACCTTGTGCCACACATTGGTCGATAATATTTACCGATACTTCGGCTAAGCGGTAAACGTTTGCTTCGCGGGAGCGGTAATCGCCTCCTTTTATAGTATCGTAAAATAAACGGTAAACCGAATCGCCATCGTTACGGTAGTTTTTAGCGGCATTTATCCCGCCCTGAGCGGCAATAGAATGTGCCCTACGTGGACTATCGTGAAAACAAAATGCTTTTACATTGTAGCCCAATTCGGCTAACGATGCCGCTGCCGATGCGCCCGCTAAACCTGTACCTACTACAATTATATCGTATTTACGTTTATTGGCCGGGTTTACCAGTTTTAAATCGAACTTATGTTTGCTCCATTTTTCGGCCAAGGGGCCAGCCGGAATTTTTGAATTTAACATTTTTTATCTGTTTATATGTTGAAGGTTAAACATCGCCGTAAAGGCAATTAATAAACCCGATTGTACAATTATTTAAAAAAGAAATATATTGGCATTGATGCAAATCCTAAGGGTACAAGTATTGAAAACACCCAAATACCAATAAAGTTTACCAAAGGTTTATATTTGTTATGATTCCAACCCAAAGTTTGGAACGCACTAGAAAAACCATGCATTAAATGGAACGACATAGCCAACATAGCCAATACATAAAAGGCTACCAAATACCATTGCTTAAATGCCATAGCTACTTCTTTATATAAGTTTTTTGATTTGGTAATTTCTATACCGTTGTTTACATAGCTTACGTAACCTGTATAATCGGCTGCTGAAATGTCGGTAGTAATGGTTTTGCCCGTGTTTAAATCGGTTTCGTATTTTACATAAGGTGTTTCGCCCCAGTGGTATTCGTACCAAAAATTGTTCATATGCGATACAATAAACACCAATAGAATGGTTCCTAAAATACCCATATTTCGCGACGACCAAATGCTTCCATCGCCCGATTTTTGTGCATAAGCCACTGGCCTTGCTTTTTTGTTTTGAATGGTAATAATAAGTGCATAAACACTGTGTATAATTATTGAACTGTATAGCAAATAAGATACTACTTTAATAGGTACAAAAGATGTCATAAAGTGTGCGTATTGATTAAACGCTAATCCATCATCGTTTTTAAAAAGTGTAAAATTACCCGATAAGTGAACTATTAAAAACGAACACAGGAATAAACCGGTTAAACACATTATTAGTTTTTTTCCTAATGTTGAGGAAAAAGTATTCGAAAAATTGCTCATTGTTATGGTATCTTGATTATTTTTTGTAAAAGTATTTATTAAATAGCTATAAGTATAGCCAAGTTTCCAAAAATGGTATTTTTTTATTATTTAGAAACGTTCTAGTTTGGAATAAATAAGCGTAAATAAAGATTTAGTGAAAAAAGTTTTATGCCTTTCTTTATCAGGATAAACTACCAGCTTGATAATTAAATAACTATCAGAACGCTTAAAACCCAATAATACTAATAATTACCAAGTATTTTATTGCAGAATTTATATATTTTCATCAATTGTAATTTACAAAACATAATTTTTAAACCGCTATTTTAAAGCGTTGTTTTTCAAACCAACATTAATTACATTTGCGCCGTATATAAAAATATTACAAGCATAAACGATGAGAGAAATTCAATATAGAGAAGCACTTCGCGAAGCCATGAACGAAGAAATGCGCAAAGACGACAAAATTTTTTTGATGGGCGAAGAAGTTGCCGAATATAATGGAGCTTATAAAGTTAGCCAAGGTATGCTTGATGAATTTGGTGCCAAACGTGTGATTGATACGCCTATAGCCGAGCTTGGTTTTTCAGGAATTGCCATTGGTGCAGCTATGAATGGTTTACGCCCGATAGTTGAATTTATGACTTTTAACTTTTCGTTAGTTGCGATAGACCAGATTATAAATGGCGCTGCTAAAATACTATCGATGAGTGGTGGGCAGTTTGGCGCTCCCATTGTTTTTAGAGGGCCTACCGGCAATGCTGGACAATTGGGTGCACAACATTCACAAAATTTTGAAAATTGGTTTGCCAATTGCCCAGGTTTAAAAGTGGTAGTTCCAGCCAATCCGTACGATGCAAAAGGTTTATTAAAATCTTCTATAATTGATAACAACCCGATTATATTTATGGAATCGGAATTAATGTATGGCGATAAAGGCGATGTGCCCGCCGAAGAATATTATATTGAAATAGGCAAAGCCAACTTAGTAAAAGAAGGTACAGATGTTACCATTGTTAGTTTTGGTAAGATGATGAGTCGCGTAGTTTTACCTGCTGTTGATGCACTTACCAAAGAGGGAATAAATGTAGAAGTTATAGATTTAAGAACCGTAAGACCCATTGATTTTGAAGCAATTTTAAAATCGGTTAAAAAAACCAACCGATTGGTGGTGGTGGAAGAAGCTTGGCCATTGGCCTCCATTTCTTCGGAAATAGCTTTCCATGTTCAAAAAAATGCTTTTGATTATTTGGATGCCCCTGTATTGCGTATCACTTGTGCCGATGTTCCTTTGCCTTACGCACCAACTTTAATTGCTGCTAGCTTACCTAATGCCGAGCGAGTAATAAAAGCGGTAAAAGAGGTAATGTATGTAACTAAGTAGTTTTTTGTTGATATTTTTCGTTAAAATTTAACAATTAAAATAAATATTGTTAATTATCTGAAATCGATTATTATAACATTAATTATATAGTTTTAAATAGTGTTTGGGCGTTTTAACACGCTGTCCACTATATCTTTATCCCCATCCCCCAAATTTTTTTCCCCTTTGGGGTTAGCGGAAAGGGGGAGAAAAGGGGAGAAAGGATGTCGTTTCCATCGTTAACGCTGAAAAATTCAGTAAAAATCAATAATTTTTGAATTAATAAATCTCCCATCAAATTCGAAATATTATAAATTAAACGTTTAATTTACTAAATGATTCAACCTCCGTATTTAAAAGTTGGCGATAAAGTTGCTATTACCTGCCCTGCCAAAAAGCTAGATAAACCCATAGATGATGCCATTAAATTATTAAACTCTTGGGGTTTAGAAATAGTATTAGGCAAAACTGTACATGGTAGCTTCCGCCAGTTTGCAGATACCGATGAAATGCGGGCGCTAGAAATGCAACAATTTATTGATGATAAAAGTATAAAAGCTATAATAGCTGCCCGAGGTGGTTATGGCTGTGTGCGTATTGTAGATAAACTTGATTTTACCCCTATGCTTACTAACCCAAAATGGTTGGTAGGTTTTAGCGATATTACCGTATTACACTGCGCCTTACAAAGCATTGGCGTCCAAAGTATTCATGGGCAAATGCCTGTTACGCTAACCAGCAGCACAACTTTAGCCACAGAAAGTTTAAGACAAGCTTTATTTGGAGAAAAAATTATCTATAATTATCGTCCTACTTTGGATGGAGGAATTAATGGCTTACTAAAATCGGGTATTGTAAATGGGACTTTAATTGGGGGCAACCTCAGCATTTTGGTATCGTTATTAGGTTCGATAAATGAGCTGGATTATAACGATAAAGTATTATTTATTGAAGATGTAGGTGAATACCTTTATGCCACCGACCGAATGATGCACACCCTAGACCGAGCTGGTAAATTAGCCCATCTTAAAGGATTAATTGTGGGAAGTTTTACCCAAACACAAGATAACCCAGTTCCATTTGGCCAAACTATCGAAGAAATTATTTTTGAGATTGTAAAAAAATATAATTATCCCGTTGCTTTTGGTTTCCCTGCTGGCCATATAGATGATAATAGGGCATTGGTATTGGGAAGCGAAATTTTGTTGGAATTTTGATAATTAGTTTTACTAATGGTAACGTTTGTTCGTCTTAGGTTCCAGCAAAATATGCAAGCAATTTAACATAAAATGACATTACACATAAAATATTTTTGAGAGTTACTATTGCTAATACAATAATATAATATAGCATTACAATTAATAATACCAGCCACGCTTATTGAGGTTGAGGTTGAGGTTGAATTTGTTACAAATAATACCAGCCACGCTTCCCAACTTGAACAGCGCACCTGGGCTGGTTTTCGATTTTAATAGGGTTAAATTAATTCATTTAAAATAGTGAAATATAATAAGTTACCCATTACAATTGCAAAACAAATAGAGAAGCTTAAAGGGCGAGGCTAAACAAGCATTTTATAAAACACTTGTTTAGGTTCGGGAGTAAAAATTTTTAAATTTTTATTTTGAAGTTACAACGCCATCAACAACGTGAATAATACCATTTTTTTGTTTAACATCTGCAATGGTTACATAAGCTGTTCCACCATTTTCGTCAGTTAATTTTACCTTACCCATATCTACGCTTGCATGTAATTTACCACCACTTACCGTTGTAAAAGTGGCTTTACCATTTGCTTTTTTTATTGCTTTTAAAATATCTTCGACAGTATATTTACCAGCCAAAACATGATAAGTTAATATTTTAGTTAAAGTTGCTTTATTTTCTGGCTTTAACCCACATTGCTCAAAAGCCAGATAAAAGGCTGGATAAAAAAATATATTCAACAAAAATCGGATAAAATCGGTATAAATTGAGGGCTACTAAAACATAACACGCTGAACAAAAGCACTTCTTTTTCTCAAAATTCATTTTGTAGTACACAGGGGAGTTGTTTTTATGGAAACTGTCTTTGTACCTTTGTGGCATGTATTTCAAAGCCAGTGGCAGAGTAAATCCGAGTACCAAAAGATACGAAAGCTATTACCGATTAGTGGAAAGCTATCGTAGTACCTTAGGTAGGATATGCCACAGGACGATACTTAACATTGGTTTCTTAGAAGATGACTTGCATGCCGAACAGCTCAATACGATATCACGAACCCTTACCGATATATATCAGCAAAAAACATCTATTTTTCCTAATATAGATCCTTTGGTAAACAAATGGGTTAGCTTTTTATGGAGTAAGATTGTCATTAATAAACGTTTAGACCTTACTTTGTACGACGAAAATAGCCGCATGGTAAACGCCGATACCATGCAACACAGCAATGCCAGAGACATAGGCGCTGAATGGATGTGCTATAATACTTGGCAACAGTTGGGAATAGATAAAGTATTGATAGAAAATGACTTCAGCGAATCAGAAATTCAGCTGGCACAAACTCAAGTGATAAGTAGAGCCTTGTACCCATGCTCAGAATTGGCAACCACAAAGTGGATTAAAGAGAACTCGGCTATTACAGAGCTAACAGGCTACCCGCTAGAGAAGATGAATAAAGACCGCCTGTACAAGAGTGCGCTTAAACTAAACAGTATCAAAACCCAGCTAGAACAACACCTGTCTATAAAAACCAATGAGCTTTTTGATATACAAGACAAAATAGTGCTCTATGACCTAACCAACACCTATTTTGAAGGAGAAAAACGCAATAGTAAATTAGCAAAATACGGCAGGAGCAAAGAAAAACGTAGCGACTGTAAACTAATTGTATTGGCATTGGTAGTTAATATTTATGGATTCATAAAACACTCTT
>Ga0335395_10000049_pt1 | contig 84138 bp, 74 predicted proteins | sample MAT02_FD_205744 | JGI IMG/M metagenome (GOLD analysis project Ga0335395, IMG submission 205744) | Freshwater microbial communities from Lake Fryxell liftoff mats and glacier meltwater in Antarctica - MAT-02 (spades assembly) (version 2) ...
TGGTGGAGGTGGCGGGCAGCGTTGATCCGCAGACGCTGCGGGTGTCCATCGACAACCCCGGGACCATCGACATCTGGGTGGACGACGTGCGCTTCGGGCCGGCCGCCAGCGACTTCCGGGCGACCGCCTGGGATTCGCTGTTCCGCCCTGTCGATGCTTTCACCTCAAACGGCCAGACCGTGCGCAAGCGCTACGGCGACTTCGACAACGCGGTCATCGAGGTCGACGCCGAAGAAGCGCTGGTTGCGCTGTGGGCGCCGCAACAGGCTTGGCCGCCGGGCCTTGGGGTGGCCGGCGTCACCGACAACAGCCTGCTGAGCCTCAAGCCACAGACTTTTGGCACGCTGCAAAGCCTCGTACTGGGGCCGGACTGGTCTGCGTCCTGGAGCGGTCAGGTCGACGCGTTCACCCCACGCGAGGGCCGGCTCGAACACCGCAGCACCGACGAGGCGGAGATCCACTACACCGACTTGGGTGATACCGCGGGCGACTGGTTCGTGTCGGCGCGCATGCGGAATTTGGCGGCCCCACGGGAAAACGGCAGCTACGGTCTGGTGGCGGGAGATGTTCGGTTGGAGTGCGACGAAGCGGATGCAGGCTGGCGCCTAGTCGCGCTGCCCGAGCGCAGCGTGCTGGCGCGAAGCGGCTTCGCGCCGATCCTGCAGCTGACCGCCAGTGCTGCTGCCGTGCTGGATCAGGGCCGGGTCGACGCCAGCATTCTGGCCACGTTCAACGCTCATGCCGCGCCCTTGGCCGCAATCATCCAGATCGATGTGATCCGGGCCGGCCAGCGTTGGCGATTGTCCAGCGGCGGCGCAAGCGGTTGGTCCTATGAACTGGTGCTGCGGGCGGACGTGATTGAGGTGGCGCGGCGCGATCGGCAGCTGCTGCTGATGGTGCTTGGTCGAACGGTGTTGGCATTCGCCGATGGCCGCCGTTTGTGTGCCGTCGAGCGTGCGCAGGCGCCGCTGGCTCAGGCGGGGCTGTTTGCCGCTGCAGAGGTCAGCATCGACCAGCTCAGCGTCGGCACCCATCCGCTGGTATCGCTGGACTATCAGGACGGCGCCTTGCTGACGCGCCAGTCGCAGGTGGTAGCGGATGCCGCTGTGATCGCTACTCAGCGCTTTTACGACCCGCTGGGACGCGCCGCAGTGACCAGCCAGGGTGCAGAACTGGCGGCGGCCGCTGTGCCGCTGCTGGACTATGACTCTCGGCTTGCTGCGTATGACGCAGCAACCGCAGCGCTGACCGGGCGCGTCGCCGATCAGAACCCCGATTCCGCTGAGTTCGCGTACGTGCGGACCCGCTACGAGGCGTCTCCGCTGGGCCGGCCGGTGCAGCAGGGTCTGCCGGGCGCTGCCTTCGCGATTCCGCCTGCGGGCGGGGCGGGGCACACTGCTCGCACCGGCTATGGCCTGAGCGACGGCCGCTTCGGCGAGCCGGTGGGCGCGCTGCGGCTTCAGGAATCCATCAATGCCGATGGCCAGCGAGTCTTTACCCTCAGCACGCTGCGCCAGCAGGTGGTGCTGGAGGCTGCGCTCGCCGGCACCGCGCCGGATCGCTATGACGTCAGTCGACGCCTTTACGATCCGGCCGGCCGTCTGGTTGAGCTGCAGAGCCCGATGGGCTGGTCGGACCGGTTCGACTATGACTTCATCGGCCGGCGCACCCTGACCCGGCATGCCAATGATGGGGCTGACCGACGCATGCTGCACGACCGTGCCGGGCGGCTGCGCTTCGCCCAGATGCCAGACGGTGCGGCCTCGGCCTCGGAGTACTACCAGTGGTTCAAGTACGACCAGTACTCACGGCCGATCAGCGCTGGCATCGCCCTGGGTCGCTTTGATCCCGTCCAGCTCGCGCTGCACGTAGAGGACCCCGCCTGGCCCGATCTGCCTGCGCACCGCAGCACGGAGTTCGACGGGCTTTGGCGCGATGACCTGCTCGCCGTCGGCCTGCCGGTGCGGAGCCGGCGGCAGCTGCAGGATGAGTCACCGCAGGGCAGCGATCCAGTGGTGGTGGTGGAAGAGCGCTTTTACGACATCTGGGTGCAGACCACCGCGCAGCACTACCGGATCAGCGGCTCAAGCGTCGACTCGGAATGGCAGGTGGAATACGCCTACGACAACCTCAGCAAGGTGCTGGCCACGCGCTATCCGGCGCTGGGCTCAGCCGCTGCGCTGAGCGTTCTGCAGCGCTACGATCGAGTCGGCCGCACCGCTGAGCTCAGCTTCGACGGACAGCGCCATGCCTACCGCTACGACCGCAACGGCCTGCTGGTCGAAGAGCGCTGGACCCGCCCCGACCTGAGTGAGGCCGTGCGCACTCTGCGCTACAACTCTGCGGCCTGGCCGGTGCTGATCGAAGACCCGGGGCTGCGCCAGACCCTCAGCTACACCGAGGGCGGAGTGGGCGGGCAGGGATTCTTCAGTGGCAAACCCGCGGCGATTGCAGTGGCAGCGCGCGGCGGCGTGGCGGCCTGGTCGATGCGTCTGGGTTACGACACCAAAGGCGCGCTGAGCGCCTGCCAGATCGATCCTGACAGCACCGATGCGTTTCGCTACGACGCCAACGGCAACCTGATACAGCTGGGTGCCACTGAGCTTGGCTACAGCGCTGCGACACACGACCGCACTCAGACCGTCAGCGCAGACAGCACGCCCGACCAGTTGAGCTATCGCGCCGACGGTTCGCTGTCGCAGCGCCGTGGGGATGCGCACTCGTCCGCCGACCTGTCGATGGGCTACGACGTGCTTGACGGTGCGCCGCTGCGGGTAGAGCGCGGAGTGGCGCCGGACGCGATCCAGCAGCGCGTGCATTTTGACGCCAGCGGCCAGCGCATCCTGCGTCAGGTCAACGCTGCCAGCACAGTCTATGTGCGCTCGCTCAGCGGCGATCCGCTGCTCGAAATGGCCTCCGATGGGAGCTGGCGCTGGCATGTTTATGGACCCTCCGGTATGGCCTTCACGGGTGATGGCCACGAATGGGCTTTCCTGTCGCGCGATTCAATCGGTTCGATCCGCGCCCTGGTCGACGCCCGCTCGGAGCTGCTCGCAGGCTATGACTTCCTGCCCTTCGGTGGCGCCCTGCGGGCGCCGTTCGGGCCGCAGCGGCTGGCCAGCCGCTACCGATTCATCTCGCGTGAGTGGGATCCGATTGAGCTTTATGACCTGCGCGCTCGCCTGTACGACCCGAGCATTGGCCGGTTTCTGAGCCAGGATCCGAAGTTCCAGCAGGCCAGCCCCTACCTGTACGCAGCCAACCTGCCGATCCTGCTGGAAGATCCCAACGGCGAAGAGCTGCTGTCGATCTTGATCGGGCTGCTGGTGGGGGCGGCCATCGGCGCGGCCGTCGGGGCGGTGACCGGTGCGATCGGCGGCGTGGTGGAGATCGTCAGCCGCGATCTCGAGGGTGGCGAAGCTGCTGGCGTCTTCTTCGGGTTCCTCGGGCTTGGCATTGCCGTCGGCGCCGTGGGCGGTGCCATTACCGGCGGGGTGGGTGCCGCGCTGCCCTCAAGCGTGAATGCCAGTCTCGGCACGGTGGCCCTAAACATTGGTATCACCACCGCCACCGGTGCGGCCACCGGCGGCGTTCTGGGCGCAGCAGAATCGGCCGGGCAGGCGGCACTGTTGGGTGAAGATGCCGGCAGCGCCGCTTGGAAGGGCGCGCTATCGGCCGCCATTGGCGCCGGTATCGGCGGCTTCCTGTCGGAAGCCATCGAGCCCGCCGCGCGGCTGGCACGGAGCGGGCGCGCTGCTTTCCATAAGACCGCAGACCTCAGGCCCAACGGCTGGGCCGTCTTCGCTGCCAGCGCGGTCGGCGGCGCCGCCGGGGGCGCCTCGTCAGGCGGCGTGGCGGGCGCCCTTAACGGTGACTCGGCGGCTGATGTGTTCACCTCCAGCCTGCAGTCCGCAGCGCTCGGCTTTCTCGGTGCACTTCCCGAACTGCGCAAGCGGCCTTGGAAGGCACCCAGGGCCAGCTCAAGCGTTGAAATGGTCGACTTAGCGGGCCTTTCAGGGGGGGGTGTCTGAAACGCGTCCGCTTGGCCTTGTCAGCCTGAGGCAAGCCCGAGGTAAATTCTGGCTTGCCCTCGCCCAAGACACTGAGATCCCTCTGCCGGTCTGGTCTAGCGCCGGCAGGCCATGGCAGCGGGGTCGAAACAGAATGGCCGCATGCCGCCTGTCGGCGAGGCGAGTTGCAGGCCAGCCGGCCTGAACCCGTCGAGCCCGCAGCCAAGCTGCGGTAGCGATCCGTCCGGCCGGATCCCCAGACGAAAAACAGGGCCGGCAAGCCGGCGGCGGAGCTTAAAAAAACAGGGCCGGCAAGCCGGCGGCGGCGCTTAAAAAAAACATGGCCGGCAAGCCGGCGGCGGCAATTAAAATAAACAGGGCCGGCAAGCCGGCGGCGGAGCTTAAAAAAAACAGGGCCGGCAAGCCGGCCCTGTGCATTCAATGCTGATGGCTCGCTGTGGGCGGCGGGCTCAGGCGGCCTTGGGCGCCCAGGAAACGCACCAGCCCGGGCCGGCGACGCTGTGGTTCGGAAACAGCACGCAGTCGACCCAGTCGCCGACTTCGCCCTGATGGAACTGGCAGTTGTTGCAGTTGCTGCCCTCCTTGAACTGCGCGTACTTGGCCTTGTCGACCTTGGCCGCGTCTTCAATGTAGCCAAGCGCAACGCCCTGCGGGTTGTCCAAGGGCAGCGGCGGCTTGGTGGAGGCCGCCAGCGCGGGCTGGGTCAGCAGCCGGAAGGCGATGGGCGCCGCCACAGCAGCGGCTGCGGCGTTGCGCAGGAACAGGCGGCGGGAAGAGCTGGAATTGATCTCGGACACGGGAAACTCCTGGCGATGGCTGGGGAGCGAACGGTGCAGACACTCTGGACAGGATCCAGATCGGTGCCCGCCACCTGAAAGCCTAAGCGATCCACACGCAGCGAAGACTTGATCAGGGTCAAGCGTCGACTGTCGTGTATCGGCGGCTCGGCTGCCGCAGCTTGCCGCAGCCGATGCGAAAGAGTCGACAAGGCCGCAGCTGCAGCGGGCCGCGCCGGCCCGGGGGTTCACCGGTCATCCGCTACACTTCGCGCCCATGAAAACCCTCACCGACACCGCCCGCGCGGCCCTGCCGCAGCGCGCCAACGACATCTGCACCGTCGCTGCCGAGCTCGCCTGTCTGGGCTGGACACCGGCTACCAGCAGCAACTTCTCGATGCGGCTGGACGATGAGCTGATCGCGGTCACTGTCTCCGGCCGCGACAAGGGCCGGCTGACTGCGGACGACATCATGGTGGTCAACCTCGACGGCGAGCCGGTGGAAACCGAACTCAAGCCCTCGGCCGAAACTCTGCTGCACGTCCAGATCTACCGCCGCTTCGCCGATGTTGGCTGCGTGCTGCACACCCACTCACACAGCCAGACCGTGGCTTCGCGCCTGTTCGCCGGAGCCGGGCATATCCGTCTATCGGGCTACGAGCTGCTGAAGGCTTTTCGCGGCAATGCCACCCACGAACTCGATGTCGACGTGCCGGTGCTGCCGAACGACCAGGACATGCCGGCGCTGGCTGCGCGCATCGAGCCCCTGCTCGATCAAGCCGGACTGTTCTGCTACCTCATCGACGGCCACGGCGTCTACGCCTGGGGCCGCGATCTGGCCGAGGCCCGGCGTCATCTGGACGCGCTGGAATTTCTGCTCGCCTGCGAACTTGACTTAAGGAGACTGCGCGCATGAGCCGCCTTCGCATTTTTGCCGAAACCCGCACCGATGTGGCCGAGTTCGAGAGCGCCGATCACGCCGCAATCGCCGATCAGCTGCGCGCCATCGGCGTGCGCTTCGAGCGCTGGCAGACCGACGCTGAAATCCAGCCGGGCGCCTCGCCGGAGGACGTCATCAGCGCCTACCGCGGCGATATCGACCGGCTGATTGCCGAAAACGGCTATCAGGCGGTGGACGTGGTCAGCCTCAATCCAGATCACCCCGACCGCGCCGCGCTGCGTCAGAAATTCCTGAGCGAGCACACGCACAGCGAGGACGAAGTGCGTTTCTTCGTGGCCGGCTCCGGCCTGTTCACCCTGCACCCGAACGACCAGGTTTTTGAGGTGCTGTGCGAAGCCGGCGATCTGATCAGCGTGCCTGCCAACACCCGCCACTGGTTCGACATGAGCGAGCAGCCGCATTTCATCGCCATACGCCTGTTCAACAACCCGGCGGGCTGGGTGGCGAACTTCACCGGCACCGATATTGCGCAGCGCTTCCCGCGCTATCAGCGGGATGCGGGCTGACATGAGCGTCCGCGCCCTGCTCACCGATATCGAAGGCACCACCAGCTCGATCGCCTTCGTCAAGGACGTGCTGTTCCCCTACGCGCGCCGCGCCCTGCCCGCTTTTTTGAAGGCGCGCGGCAGTGACCCGGAAGTCGCGCGCTGGGTCGATGCTGTGGCTACCGAGATCGGCGCCGCCGGAACTGAGCCCTGCGTGGCCGAGGTGCTGCAGGGCTGGATTGACGAAGACCGCAAGCACACCGCGCTGAAAGCGCTGCAGGGGATGCTGTGGAAGGCCGGCTACGAGAGCGGCGACTTCGCGGCGCACGTCTACCCGGATGCCGCCGAAGCGCTGCAGCGCTGGCACGCGCAGGGCCTGCCGCTGCACGTGTATTCCTCCGGCTCGGTCGCCGCGCAAAGACTCTTTTTCGGCTACACCGAGGCCGGCGATCTGCTGTCGCTGTTCGGCCAGCACTTCGACACCGAGATCGGCGGCAAGCGCGAGGCAGCGAGCTATTCGCGGATTGCCGATGCGCTGGGCTTGGCGCCGGCCGAGGTGCTGTTTCTGTCCGACGTGGTCGAGGAGCTCGACGCCGCGCGCGCGGCCGGCATGGCCACTGCTCTGATCGACCGCCTGCCCGACTACCCGCAGCCGCGGCTCGATGAGGCCAGCAGGGGCCACCCGCGCTTCGAGAGCTTCGCGGAGATCGACCCGTACGCCGTCGCCGGATGAGCCTGCGCGCGCACCTGACCGGCCTGGGCCAGGGCCTGAAGCTCGGTTTTCTACTGCGGCCACGTTCGCGCCCCTTGCCGCCGAGCGGGCGTCTGATCGTGATCGGCCTGGCGCTGCATCTCGGCCTCGAAGCTGGTTTCGGCTGGCACGCGATTGAGCCCCCGCGAGCATTCTTCTGGGCGCATTTGATCGCGGTGCTCGGCAGCGTCGGCCTGCTCGGCCTGCTCTGCGGCGCGGCCGGCCTGCTGCTGCGGCGTCCGGGCGGCTGGCTGCCGCTGGCGGGCTATCTGCTGATCGCGCTGGCACCCGTGCGGCTCGCGCTGGGCCTGCTGCCGGCAGAAACGCCGCAGGGCGTGTCGGCATGGCTTGGCTGGCTGTGGGGCCCTGATTCGCTCGCCGCGGACCAGCGCAGTACGGCGCTGCTGCTGCTCGCGGCCTGGCTGTTGGTCGGCGCAGTGCTGTGGCGGCTGCTGCGCTGGCTGGTGCCGGAACACCAGCCCGCACGACATCTCGGCGCCTGCCTGCTGCTGCTTGGCGGCGGCCTGCTGCCGCTGCAGGGCGCTCTCTACACTGCGTTCTGGTATCCCGACTTCGAAGCCCAGGCGGCCGACTGGGCCGAGCAGGCGCAGAGCCCGAGCTTCGATCCCGAAGCGCTGATGTACGACCAGCCGCGCCGGCTGCGGGAAGCCCTGTCCAGCATCCCTGCCGGCGAGCCCGGCCGCCGCGAGCTGTTTGCCGTTGCGTTCGGCGGCGACGGCGCCGAAGACGTGTTCCGCAACGAGGTCGACTACGCCGCCCGCCTGTTCGCCGACACCCTCGGCGCCGGCGCGCGGGTGCTGGCCCTGCTCAACAACCCGGCCACCACCGATCTGGCGCCGCTGGCGACCCGCACCAATCTGTCGGTGGCGCTGAAGCAGATCGGTCGGCGCATGAACGATGAAGACGTGCTGCTGCTGTTCCTCACCAGCCACGGCAGCGAGGACTGGCAGCTGCATATCGCGCTGGATCCGCTGCCGCTGAACCCGCTGAGCGCTGAGGACCTGCGCAGCATGCTCGACGAGGCCGGCATCCGCTGGCGGATCCTGATTGTCTCGGCCTGCTATTCCGGCGGCTTCATCCCGGCGCTGGCCGAGCCGAACACGCTGGTGATCACCGCCGCGCGCAAGGACCGCACCTCGTTCGGCTGCGGGGTGGATTCCGACTTCACCTTCTTCGGACGCGCGCTGCTGATGCAGGCGCTGAAGCAGACCCGCGACTGGGAAGCTGCATTCGAGCTGGCGCGCACCGAGGTGGCCAAGCGCGAGGACGAAGAATCGCTGGAGGCCTCCGAACCGCAGATCGCCATGGGTGACGCCCTGCGCGCGCATCTGGCGGCGCAGCAGTAGCGCGTTGGAGTCCGCAGCAATGACCGGCCTGATCGCCTTCACACTGCTCGCGCTGCTGCTCGGCGCGGGCTTGGGCTGGGCCGCGCGCCGCTTTCGCGTCGACACTGATCCGGTGGTCGCACAAATCAACGCCCTGCTGCCGCAAACCCAGTGTGGCCAGTGCAATTATCCGGGCTGCCGGCCCTACGCTGAAGCCATCGCCAGCGGCGCAGCCGACATCAACCAGTGCCCGCCCGGCGGCGAGGCCGGGGTTCGCGCGCTGGCCGAGCTGCTTGGCCGCGAGCCTAAACCGCTGAACGCCGAACACGGCATCGAGCAGCCAGCGCGGGTGGCCTTCATCCTCGAAGAGCTCTGCATTGGCTGCGTAAAATGCATTCAGGCCTGCCCGGTCGATGCGATCGTCGGCGCGCCCAAGCGCATGCATACGGTCATCGCCGAACTCTGCACTGGCTGCGACCTGTGCCTGCCGCCCTGCCCGGTCGACTGCATCGAGATGCGGCCGCTGGCGCCGCCGGCGCGCGCGTGGCGCAGCATTCCGCTGCAGCTCGCCGAGTAGCGGGTCTGGCGTCTCGGGACGCGTGCCGCGCACTGCGGACCGCGTGCAGCGGGCCGATTCGGATCTCCGCAGCGCGCAACGGCCCTCACCCCCGCGAGCCCGACACCCAGAGCACGTGCGGCCAGACACGCGAATGCGTCCCGCCCGGTGGCCCACGCATGGCCGCCAGCGAAAGCGCTGAGCGCAGCACGCGCTTGAGTGAGATCGATTCGGCCTCGCTAAAGCGATCCGTGCGGCCTCGCTGAGGTCATCCGTGCAGCGCGCGCTCAGCCTCGCATCCAAGCGCAGCCGGCGTGCTCAACGGCTCCGGACGCAGCACGCGCAGAGCTGCACTGCAGGCTACCTCCGCCAGCGCCGCTGTTCGCTGTTCGCGGTTCGCTGTTCGCCGTTCGCCGTTCGCCGTCAGCGGCCGCCCGCGACGCGCGGCCCTGCCGTGATCAAACCCTCGGCATGAATACGTGTGCAGACCGCGGTCGCGGCCTGCCGCTCGCCGCGGCGAGCCGCTACCCTCGCGCACTTGTCCGCCTGGAGACACGCCCGCCATGCCGCTGCGCTTCGGCCTTGCCGCCAACCGTCGTCACCACGAGGGGCCCGACGCCCTGCTGTTCCGCTGGCTCAAGCGCTCGGGCCCGAGCATCCGCGCGCTCGAACTCGGTCTGCATGCGGTCGGCCGAACCTTTGACGTGATCGAGTCGCGGCGCGCCCTGCCCGACTACTCCGGGCTGGTGCGCTATCCGATGGGCCGCGAGGGCGGGCTGATGAAGCTGGTCTCCGGGATCGCCGGCGGCACCGAGGTCTCGCCGGCGCTCGATGGTGCGATCTACCTGATCGACCCGGTCGATCCGTCGTCGAACTTTCCCGAAGCGCAGGCCTTGAAGCGCCAGTGCGTGACCCACGACAAGCCCTTCGTCTCGACCCTGGCCGGTGCGGTGGAGTGGATCGAGATCGAACGCGTGCTGGCGGGACTCGGCCGCAGCGAAGACGCCGACCCGCTGTTCGATTTCAGCCGGCAGACGGTGGCGCTGATCGCCCACGACTCGCGCAAGGAGCGGATGATCGACTTCGCCGCGCGGCAGTTCGACCTGCTCAGCCGCTTCCAGCGGCGTATCGCCACCGGCACCACCGGCGGCCGCCTGAATGCACTCGCACAGTCGCTGGGCTGGGCCACGGACAGGGACTGGGTCGACCGCTACCAGAGCGGCCCGCTGGGCGGCGACGCGCAGATCGCCGGGCTGGTGCTGGCCGACCGCTGCCAGCGCGTGGTGTTCTTCGAAGACCCGCACGTCGCCCGCCAGCACGAGGCCGACATCCAGCTGCTTGAGCGTGCGGTGCGCGTCGCCAGCGAGCGCGCGGTCTGCGTGACCTCACCGGCCGTCGCCGAGCGCTGGTGCGAGGCGGTGCGCCGTCGCTGAGCGAGCGCTCTCGCGCTACAGCCGCCCCCGAACGCGCGCCAGCGTGGTCACCCGCTGGCGGTCGCGCTGCAGCAGGCTGCTGTAGGTGAACGGCAAATCGTCAAACAGGATATCGGCGTCGAGCACGAAATAGCGGCTGGAGACCGTCACCCCGGCGTCTGGCGCCAGCAGCGCCAGGCCCAAACGTTCGAGTTCGCGATTGATCTCCTCGAGATCTCGATAGTGGGCGCGACCCTCGCGACTCAAGATCTCGGCCTGGCGCTGGGTCATCGCGTTGTCCAGGCTCATCCATACCGCGACGGTCGCGGTGTTGAGGTTGCTGCCGACGTCCTCCGGCAGAGCGCAGACATGCGGCTGCAGCGTCTTCCAGGCCTCGCCGTCAACCGCCGGCAGCAGGCGCAGCTCGCTCAGGTGGGTCAGCGGCTGGTTGGCGGCACGCCGCGGCGGACGCTGCGCCAGCAGGGCGGCGTCTTCGGCGCCGCCGGGGCTGGATTCGATATCGGCGTCGATGAAATCCAGCGCCTGCGTGGCGATCAGCGGATTCAAGCCGAGCACCCGCAGCAGCCGCTCGAAGCGCTGCTGGGCGCGCTCATTCGGCTGGCCGCCCTGCACCAGGCTGTTGACGTTGAAGCAGCCGCCGAGCTCGCGCAGCTGCCCGCTGATGCGCCCGCCCGGGATATCCAGCGGCGGCAGCGGCTGCGACCACAGATCATCGCGCGCATCAACGCCGGGCTCGGCGCGCTCGTCCTCGCTCAAGGCGCGCGCGGCCCAGACTTCCAGCCCGCGCTGCAGCTGCCAGGTCTGCTCGGCGCGCAGGCTGTTGCGGGTGCGGGCGTGGGTGATCTCACCGGCGTCGAGGAGGCTGACCACGATCACCGAGGCCAAGGCCAGCACCAGCATGGCGACGATCAGCGCAACGCCGCGCTGGCGACGCCCAAAGCCAACGGCGCGGCTCACAGCGTGCGCTCCGTTTCGGGCAGTTCCAGCACGCGGCGGATCCGCCCAAAACGCTGCAGCTCGATCTCCACCTCCACCCGCACCGGAAGTTCGTCCTGCAGGTTGGGCGGCGGCCAGCGGTCGAACTCGCGGCCACCGCGGGCGAAGTAGCGCACTCGAAAATCGTCGACTCCGGTCAGCAGATCCAGCGGCTCGACGAGGCTGCCCGGAGCGCGATCCAGCACCGCCCAGCGCAGCCGCTGCAGGGTCTGCTGCTGACGCCGGTAGCCGACGCGCTCGATCTCAGCCCGCGGCTGGCCGAGCGCATTTGCATAGCCCTGCCGGCTCAGCTCGAAGCCGCTGCTGCTGCCGGCCAGCGCCGGCTGGCTGCGGCCGCTCGCATCGCGTATTGGACGTCGCGCCGCCGCGCGCAGATCGCGCTCGATCTGGCCGACCGCGAACTGCAGCCGGGCCAGCGCCTGCGCCTGCTCATCGAGCTGACGGCGCGCGGCCAGAATGCTGTCGAGACCGCCGTAGGACAAGGCCGCGATCACCGCAAACAGCGCCACCGACACCACCACTTCCAGCAGGCTGAAGCCGCGTATGCGTCGGCCCAGTGACGTGCGCAATAGGAATGCGGGCGCGCGGCTCACGGCGTGGCGAACACAGTCAGCCGGGCCATGGGGTCGCCCTGCGGGCCCGCCAGGCGCGCCTCGGGGTCGGCCGCAAACACGCTGATCTCGATGCGCCGCAGGCGCTCCACGTCGGTGTCCTCGGTGTCGGCCTGCCAGCGCCAGCGGCCCGGCCCCAAGGTCGCCTCACCCTGCTGGCGGCCGGGCTCCGGCGCGCCTTCGCTGCGCAGCTCGGCGGCGACATTGGCGGCCACCCACTGCGCCAGCGTGCTGTCGCGATGGTGCGTGAGCGCCTGCGCCTGCAGCCCGGCGGCGCGGATCAGCGCCACCAGCACCAGCGACAGAATCAGCAGGGCGATCAGCACTTCGAGCAGGGTGAAGCCGTTGGATCGGGGCTTTTGAAGCAATCTCGGGATTGGCGATTGGCAGTTCACACCGATACGCGCTTGGCCGACTGCGCCGGGTCTGCGTGGCCGACTCTCAATCTCCTGCCTTTCAGCGCGCATCTTCGGCCTCCAGCATGAGGCTGCCGTCGACCTGCCCGGTCAAGCGCCAGCGCTGCTCGACGTCGGCGCGCGAGAAGCGCAGCTCGAAGGGGCTCAGCTCACCGCTGGACAGGCAGGCCAGCTGCGGGTCGACCGGCGCGTCCGCACCCAAAATCAGCGTTTCACCGTCGCGCGCCAGAGTGATCTCGACGCCTGCATCGATCGCTCGCGGACGCAGCGGCTCGCGCGACTGATCCGCCAGCGGGTACCAGCGATCCGGGCCACGCCAGGCGAAGCTGAGCTCGCGCTCGCTGACAAACAGGCCGAGGTCGCGCCCGGTCAGCTCCGACTGCTCGCAGGCCAGCGCGATCAGCGCCTCGACGCGCCGCGCCTGGGCTTCCAGCTCGCGCGCGGCGCCGCCGCCGATCGACAGCACCACCGCCGCGATCACCACGCCGAGGATTACCAGCACCACCAGCAGCTCGATCAGCGAGAACCCGCGATGCGCGAGGGCGCGATGCGAGAGGGTGCTGTGCGAAAGCGCGCTGTGTGGGAGCCGGGGATGCGAGAGCTCGTCGCGCGCGCGAGTGCGAGTGCGAGTGCGAGTGCGAGTGCGGTGCAAGAATCCGCCGGGCGCGAGCCGGCGAGCACGTCTGCGCAGCGCGGGCAGGCGCATGCGCGCGCTCAGCGGCCGATGTCGGCGGCCACGCCCTCGCCGCCCGGCGCGCGATCGGCGCCGAGGCTGTAAAGATCGAAATCGCCGCGCTGGCCGGGGCTCAGAAACACGTAGTCGCCGCCCCAAGGGTCTTTCGGCATGTCCTTCAGATAGCCGCCACTGCGCCAGTTGGGCGCTTCCGGGCGGCCGCCGGGCTTCTGCACCAGCGCGTTCAGTCCCTGCTCGGTGCTGGGGTAGCTGAAGTTGTCCATGCGGTACAGGTCGAGCGCGGTTTTCAGCGCCTGCACGTCCTGCTTGGCGCGGGTGGCGCGCGCCTCGTCCGGGTAGCTCATCAGCTGCGGCACCACCAGTGCGGCAAGGATGCCGAGAATCGTCACCACCACGAGAATTTCGATCAGCGTGAAGCCGCGCTGGCGGGGGCGGACGTGGACTTCGCGATCATAGCTGCGGATCATGTCGGGCTTGGCTTCGACCCGGTGGGGTCGCCTGGAGTCTCAAGTGCGCCGGAGTGTAGCAAAGCAATGAATACCGACCTGTCCCCCGAAGCCCTGCAGGCGCAGTGGCGAACACGCGATCTCGAGGTGCTGTGGCACCCGTGCACGCAGATGCGCGAGCACCACACCGACGCCCTGCCGCTGCTGCCAATCCGCCGCGGCCAGGGCGCCTGGCTTGAGGCCTTTGACGGCCGCCGCTATCTGGATGCGGTGAGCTCGTGGTGGACCAACCTGTTCGGCCACGCCGAGCCGCGTATCGGTGCGGCCATCGCCATGCAGGCGCAGCAGCTCGAGCAGGTGATGCTGGCGGGTTTCAGCCACGCGCCGGCGATCGAGCTGGCGGAGGAGCTGCTGCGCATCGCGCCGCAGATGCCGGGCGGCTCGCCGCTGCGCAAGGTGTTCTTCGCCGACAACGGCTCCGCCGGGGTCGAGGTTGCGCTGAAGATGAGCTTCCACAGCCATCAGAACCGCGGCGACAGCGAGCGCACGCGCTTCATCGCGCTGACCGGCAGCTACCACGGCGAGACACTGGGCGCGCTGGCGGTTTCGGACATCCCGCTGTATCGCCGGGTGTACGCGCCACTGCTGCTGACGCCGCTGTTCACGCCCTCGCCCGATGCCTGGGACGCACGGCCCGGTGAAAGCGCTGAAGACTGCGCCGAGCGCGCCGCGCAGGCGCTGGAAACCCTGCTGGAGCGCGATGGCAATACGGTCAGCGCGCTGATTGTCGAGCCCTTGGTGCAGTGCGCAGGCGGCATGCGCATGCATCACCCCCAGTATTTGAAGCGTGCGCGTGAACTCTGCACGCGCTTCGGCGTGCACCTGATCGCCGACGAGATCGCGGTGGGCTTCGGCCGCACCGGCACTTTGTTTGCGTGTGAGCAGGCCGGCATCGCGCCGGATCTGATGTGCGTTTCCAAGGGTCTGACCGGCGGCTTCCTGCCGCTGGCCGCGGTGCTCGCCACGCAGCCGATCTTTGATGCCTTTCTGGACGACAGCCGCGAGCGCGCATTCCTGCACTCGCACAGCTACACCGGCAACCCGCTGGCCTGCGCCGCAGCGCGGGCGACCCTCGCGATCTTCCGCGACGAGCCGGTGATCGAACGCAACCGCGCCACTGCGGCGCGCATGGCGGCGCTGGCGGCGCCGCTGGCCGAGCATCCGAACGTGGCGGAGGTGCGCCAGACCGGCATGATCCTCGCGCTGGAGCTGGTTGCCGACAAGGCGACGCGGGCGCCGCTGCCCTCGGCGCAGCGCGCCGGGCTGCGCGCCTATCGGCACGCAATTGGGCAGGGCGTGCTGCTGCGCCCGCTCGGCGACGTGCTGTACTGGATGCCGCCCTACTGCATCGACGCGCCCAGCCTGGAGCAGCTCGCCGAGGTCACCGCCAGCGCGATCGAAGCCGCCGTCGAGGGCCTGTAGCGGAGTTTTAGTCGAACCAGGGCCAGCCGCTATACTCGACCGCTTCACGTTCGCCCGAGGCGCAGCCATGAACCAGAACTTCCTCGACTTCGAGCAGCCCATCGCCGAGCTGGAGGCCAAGATCTCCGAACTGCGCCACGCAAGCCAGGGTTCGGCCTTCAATATCGAGGAGGAGATCGGCAAGCTGCGCGACAAACTGCGGGTGCGCACCGAGGAAATTTTTCGCGATCTGACCCCCTGGCAGGTGGCGCAGATCGCGCGCCATCCGCAGCGCCCTTACACGCTCGACTACATCGGCCATCTCTGCGAGGAGTTCGAGGAACTGGCGGGCGATCGCGCCTACGCCGATGACGCCGCATTGGTCTGCGGCATCGGCCGCATCGACGGCCGGCCGGTGGCGATCATCGGCCACCAAAAGGGCCGCGACACCAAGAGCAAGATCAAGCGCAATTTCGGCATGCCGCGGCCTGAGGGCTACCGCAAGGCGCTGCGCATCATGAAATTGGCCGAGCGCTTCAAACTGCCGCTGCTGACCTTTATCGACACCCCGGGGGCCTACCCCGGTGTCGGCGCCGAAGAGCGCGGCCAGTCCGAGGCGATTGCGCGCAACCTGATTGAAATGGCCGAGCTGAAGATCCCGGTGATCTGCACCGTGGTCGGCGAAGGCGGCTCCGGTGGCGCGCTGGCGATTGGCGTCGGCGATCGCACCCTGATGCTCGAATACAGCACCTATTCGGTGATCTCACCCGAGGGCTGCGCCTCGATTCTGTGGAAGTCCGCCGACAAGGCGCGCGACGCGGCCGAGCAAATGGGCCTGACCGCCAAGCGGCTGATCGAACACGGCCTGATCGACCGCATCATCAAGGAGCCGCTGGGCGGCGCGCACCGAGATCCCGCCGCCGCCGCAGTCAGCGTCAAGGCCAGCGTGCTGGCTGAACTCGACCTGCTTGAGCGGCTGGACGTGAATACCCTGCTGGAGCAGCGCTACGCGCGCCTGCGGCGCTATGGCAGCCATCTGGCCGCGTAAACCTGGGGCACGCGCAGTACGACCTGTCGTCGACAGCTGGGCCGTGCATGACGACCCGGCCGGCACGAGGCGAAGCAAGCACGTGTCACGCAGCCTGCAGAGGTACGGAGCACGCTTGAGTTCGTCAACTTTTCGTTGCCTGGCTGCGCTTGGCGCAGAACGAACGAAGATTTTCCCCGGCGGCGCAGCCGCAAATTAAACCTTCAGACTCGACAACCCGACCGCGGCCTGAACGTGGGCGACCGAAATAAACCATTGCTTTTCATATTCTTATTGAATTTTCCGCGCTGACAAGCAGCGTCAAAAGCCGGCGCGCGCGGCGGTAGAGCTCGGCGCGGCACGCCGCCTGCAACGAATTGGGCTCTCACCCACCGAGCAGTCCCCGTGATCAAACCAATTGTTCTAGCGGTTTCCGCCGCCCTGCTGTTTTCCGCCGTCAACGCCCACGCCGAGGTTCGCATCAGCGGCTTTGGCCAGGTGGTCGCGGGCACCACCACTGGAGACGGCGACACCTTTCCAGGCACCGCCTACGACGACGACCTGGACTTCAAAGAGAACTCGCTTTTCGCCGTGCAGGTCAGCGCTGACCTCAACGAGCGCGTCTCCGCCACCGGCCAGATCGTCGCCCGCGGCAACGATGACTTCGACGCCGACTTCGCCTGGGCCTACATCGGCATCAAGCTCAGTGACGAGCTGAACCTGACGGTCGGCCGCCAGCGCACCGCGTTTTTCCGCTACTCCGATTTTCTTGATGTCGGCTATGCCTATCCGTGGATGAGCCCGCAGCGCTCGGTCTACAACCTTGGCTTCGACAATGCCGATGGCGTGTCGCTGGGCTGGAACCGGAGTTTCGGCAGCTGGTTCTCGCAGGCCAAGCTGTTCTTCGGCGAGTTCGATGATTCGCTGAACAGCACCACCACCGCCCAGCTCAAGGATTTCAGCGGGGTGTCATGGGACGTCAACTACAACGGCTGGCTGTCGCTGCGGGCCGCCTACTTCCAGGCCGACCTGAGCCTGCAGACCAGCGCACTCAACCCGCTGCTGGACGCCTTGAACCAGTTCGGCCTAAGCAATACCGCCGGCCTGATCAGTGCCAATGAGGATGCGGCCCGATTCAAGAACGTCGGCTTCGAGATTGACCGCAGCAACTGGCTGCTGGTCGGTGAATGGACCGAGACGCGGGCCAAGAACTCGATTCTGCCGATCAACGACAACTACTACGTGTCGGCCGGCTACCGCTTCGGCAGCGTCATGCCCTATGCAAATTGGGGCAAGCGCAATGCCGATGGGGTGTCTGCGATTCTGGGCTCGCTGCCGGCGCAGCATCCGCTGTTCCCACTCGTCGCCGGTGCCGTCGCGGCGCAGGCGCTCGACGATACCTACGCGGGTCTTGGCCTGCGCTGGGACTTCTCCAGCAAGGTCGCGCTGAAGGCTGACTACACCCGCTACCGGTCCGATATCAGCTCGCGCACCGACGCGAACCTGCTGACCGCCGGCATCGTATTCACTTTCTGAGGAGGCCAGACATGAAAATTTTCCGCTGCCTCGCAGCCGCTGCTCTTGGTCTGACCGTGGCGCTGAGCGCGCAGGCCGGTTCGGTCATCGTATCCGCCGACTCGCCTGAGTCCAGCATGGACAAAGCCAAGGTCCAGAGCCTTTTTCTCGGTCGCGAAACCAAGGTTGGCGGCACTGCCGTCGCCCTGGTGTTTCAAAAGCCCGGTGCGGCTCGCGAAAAATTTGACGGCGATGTACTCGGCAAGCCGGGCGCCCAGCTGACCGCGCACTGGTCGCGACTGATCTTCACCGGCCGCGCCAAGCAGCCTGAGGAAGCCGGCAGCGATGCCGAGGTGGTCGCCAAGGTTGCCGGCAAGCCCGGCGCGATCGGCTACGTCAGCGCGGTGCCCGCCGGCGCCGCGGTCAAGGTGGTTTACGAGTTCTGACACCCTTCCTCCCCGGGAGACTGCAGCAAAAACGGGCGGCCCAAGGGCCGCCCGTTTCGTTTGCTGCGCCCGCGCCGCGGATGCGTGCTCAGCCCGGCGGCCAGGTCATCTGCCGGCCGGCCAAAAGATGCAGATGGATGTGATACACCGACTGCCCGCCGTCGCGGTTGCAGTTCATCACCACCCGATAGCCGTCATCGGCGAAACCCTCGCGCTTGGCGTAGTCGGCCGCGGCCTTGAGCAGGCGGCCGGCCAGCACGGTGTCCTCCAGCTTCAGATCGTTGAGGGTGGCGATCGGCTGCTTGGGAATGAACAGCACGTGCACCGGCGCCTGCGGGTGGATATCTCGAAAGGCCAACACCTGCTCGTCTTCGAACACGATGTCGGCCTTGATCTCGCGGCGGATGATCTTGTCGAACAGGGTCTCGGTGCGGACGGAATCGGTCATGACGGATCTCCTTCTGGCGCCTTGGGGCGGTCCTGGGTGGGCAGCACCTGACGCGAGCCAAACGCGTGAGCCAAGGTGCCGCGGTCGATGTATTCAAGCTCGCCGCCCAGCGGCAGGCCGTGGGCGAGCCGGCTGGCAGCGACACCGTGGCGCTGCGCCAGCTGGGCGAGGTAGTGGGCGGTGGCCTCGCCTTCGACGGTGGCGCTAGTGGCAAGGATCAGCTCACGCACGTTGCCGACGGCAAGAAGCTCGGCGAGCCGGTCCAAGCCGAGCTCGCGCGGGCCGCGTCCGTCCAGCGGAGACAGCCGGCCCAGCAGCACGAAGTACAGCCCGCGATAGCCGGTGGCGGATTCCAGCGCGACCTGATCGGCGGGCGTCTCCACCACGCACAACAGCTCGCGGTCGCGACTGCTGCTGGCGCAGATCGCGCACAGGGGGTCTTCGCTGAAGGTGCGGCAGCGCTGGCAGTGCTGGATGCGCTGCATCGCCGACTGCAGCGCAGCGGCGAGCCGTTTGCCGCCTTCGCGATTGCGCTCCAGCAGCTGGTAGGCCATCCGCTGCGCGGTCTTCTGCCCGACTCCGGGCAGGACACGCAGCGCGTCGATCAGCTGATCCAGCAGAGCCATACCGGGTAGGCGCCTAGAACGGCAGCTGCATGCCGGGCGGCATCGGCATGCCGGCGGTGACCTCGGACATCCGCGCCTGCGAAGCCTCGTTGGCGCGATTGACGGCGTCGTTGAAAGCGGCGGCGATCAGGTCTTCGAGCATCTCCAGATCATCGCCGACCACCGACGGATCGATCTGCACGCGGCGCACGTCCATGCGCGCGGTCATGGTGATCTTGACCATGCCGCCACCGGCCTGGCCGCTGACTTCGATGGTGGCCAGCTCGTCCTGGGCCTTCTTCAGGTTTTCCTGCATCTTCTGGGCCTGCTGCATCAGGCCGGCAAGGGGTCCGCGCATGGGTTTTTCTCCTGAGGATTGGGGATTGCGGATTGGGGATTGCGGATTGCGGATTTCGGGTCGGGGCCGGCGATTCAGGGCCGGGTGAAGGCACCCTGCGTGGCGGCCCGAACCTATTGATCGTCGAGCGGGCGGATTGAATCCGCCACCAGACGCAGGCCGTGCCGGTCGATCAGCCGGCGCACTGCCGGGTGCGCGTTGAAGGCGTCTTCCGCCTGAGCCTGACGCTCGCCGCGCTGCCGATGGGTGCGCGCGTGCAGGGTCTCACGCTCGAGCGTGGCTTCGACGAACTCGATGCGCGGGGCCTCGCCCAGCGCGACGCCGAGCTTGTGCGCAAGCGTGCTCAAGGTCGCCTCCGTGCGCAGATGGTCGAGGTTGGCAGGCAGGCTGAGCTTGAGCCGGATGCCGTCGTAGCCGGCAAACACCGAGTGCGCGGCCAGCTCGCGCACCGGTCCGCCGAGGCCACAGCGGGCCTGTAGATCCAGCCAGTCGTCGTGATCCAGCAGACGCGCGTCCGCCGTGACTACTGCCGCCAGATGCGCGACGCCCGCAGTGGAAGGCGCTGCCGCAGCGGCTGCGCCCGAGCCGAGGCCTGCAGCGGCGGCGGCGGCGACTCCGGACGGCGCCGTAGCGGTGCTGTGCGAAGACGCAGATCGCGAGCTCAGCGCCGACAACCACTCCGGGGCTGAGCGGCTGTCGAACCCTGCGCCCTGCGCAGCCTGGCCGCCTGCAGGGTTTGAACCCGCAGCCGGAGAATCGGCCGCAGCAGGTTCCAGCGGCAGGGCTGTCGACGTGGCTGCCCGAACAGGAGCCCATGGGGCGGCAGACTCGGACTTGGGCTCGGGCTCGGGCTGGGGCTGGGGCGGCAGCTGCGCCGGGTCCAGCTTCAGCGCAGCAGAGCCACCGCGGGCCGCCAGCGCCGCCATCACCGGCGAGGTGCGGGAGGCGCGCGGCGTCGAGGGCGATCCGGGGCGCTCGTCGAGAACGGCGCTGAGTTTGGCCATCGCCTCGACCGCGCTGCTGGGGGCCGCGCGCGCTGCCGGCGGCTCGGCCGCGCCGCGCGTCGAAGCCGAAGCCGAAGCCGAAGCGCCGCGAGCGGCGGCGCGCGGAGCAGCACCGGCCCGCTCAGCGGGCGCTGCAGCTTCGGAATCAAACCCTGCGAAGGCCAGCATCCGCAGCAGGCTCATCTCGAAACCGATCCGCTCGCTCGGCGCCAAGGTCAGCTCGCGGCGACCCTGCAGGGCCATCTGGTACCACAGCTGCACGCGCTCGGCGGGCACCGCTGCGGCCAGCGCAGGCAGATCCAGCCGGTCATCGGCCGGGGTCGCCGAGGGCACCAGCTGGGCCAGCTGCAGGCGATGTAGAGCCTCGGCCAGAGCGTCGAGCGCGGCGCCGAAATCCGGCGCGAACGAGGCCACCGTCTCGATGGTGGCGAGCAGAGCCTCGCCGTCTGAAGCCACCAGAGCCTCGATCAGCGCGCCGACCTGGGCGCGATCAACCGTACCCAGCATGGCGCGCACTTCGGGCTCCAAAAGTCGGCCACCGCCGTGCGCAATCGCCTGGTCCAGCAGCGACAGACCGTCACGCAGGCTGCCGTCGGCGGCGCGCGCCAACTGCTCGATCGCCGGCGGCTCGAACTCGACCCCTTCGGCGCCGAGAATCGCGGTCATCTGGGTGCGGATCTGCTCAATGGTCAACCGCTTCAGGTTGAACTGCAGGCAGCGCGACAGCACGGTCATCGGCAGCTTCTGCGGGTCGGTGGTGGCGAGCAGAAACTTGACGTGGTCCGGCGGCTCTTCCAGCGTCTTCAGCAGCGCATTGAATGCGTTCTTCGACAGCATGTGCACCTCGTCGATGAGGTACACCTTGATCCGTCCGCGCGCAGGCATGTACTGGGCGTTGTCGATCAGTTCGCGGACGTCATCGACGCCGGTATTGGAGGCCGCATCGATCTCCAGCAAATCGACGAAGCGTCCGGCATCGATATCGCGGCAGACGTTGCACTCGCCGCAGGGCTCGGCGCCGCTGCCGGATTCGCAGTTGAGGCTTTTGGCGAAGATCCGCGCAATCGTGGTCTTGCCGACGCCCCGCGTGCCGGTGAACAAAAAGGCGTGGTGCACGCGGCCGACTTCCAGCGCATGCGTGAGCGCACGCACGACGTGCTCCTGCCCTACCAGTTCGGCGAAGCGGCGCGGACGCCATTTGCGGGCGAGGACCAGATAGGACATGCAGGAGCAACCGAGGGGCGGAGCGGTCGCCGATTGTGCCACGCATGGCCTGGGCGGCCATGCAGGACTGACGCACACATCCCTAATCCCCAATCCCCAATCCCCAATCCCCAAATCACAAAGCCCGCGCAAGCGGGCTTTGTGATTTCAACGAGGGTGGCAGCCCCCGCCAGCGTTACTCCGGCACCCGAGTCAGCTACTGCCGTTGCTCCCTTCCGGGCCTGGCGGAGTTCGCAGCCTATCGTCGCGGAGGCACCAACGGGAGCCGCCATAGAAACACTTGGTGCCCGCGCGGGCCGCACGCGGGCGAGGCCGCGATTGGCGCGGTCTCGAAGCAGCCCTGCTGTCAGCGTCGGAAACTGGCGGAGAGGGAGGGATTCGAACCCTCGATACGGTGTTTAGCCGTATACACACTTTCCAGGCGTGCTCCTTAAACCGCTCGGACACCTCTCCGGGGGTTTCACGCGCTGCACTGCAGGGCGCGGAAGACTAGCGGCTTCGCCAAGCTTTAACAAGCGTCGACGCGAGTACATGAGCCGAACACGATTGCAGGGCCGTCGCTTGCGCTCGACTACGCGCCGCCCAAGGCGAAGCCAGATGACTCGGGGGCGCCAGCAACTGCAGCATCCGCGCGCGCTCGGCCGCAAAGGTCAAGTGGCGGCGGCTGTCGGCGAGCACGCACACCTGCTCCCCCTCAGGGAAATCCCCTTCAGGAAAGTTCGGCCGCTGTCGGTTCTCGCAGCGCCAGCCGTTGACCGGGTCGCATCACCGCGTAGCCGCGCTGCGCCATGGCTTCGCCGTCAGCGGCGGAGCCGTAGTGATACAGCGCCAGCCGCTGCAGCAGCGCCGGCGGATATTCGCGCTCCAGATCATCCAGCCCGCTGTGGGACGGGTTGCCGACCAGGCCGCAGTCGTGCGCGATCGCCTCGATCGGGTACTGCGCGAGGCGCTCGGGAATCGGCCGGGTGTCGCCAGTGAAGACGAAGCTGCCGCGCAGGGCCAGACCGAAGGCCGTCTGCGGCTGGTGGTGACGCACGTCAAACACCTCAAACCAGTGGCCGGCATGCCAGAAACCGCGCGAGACCGGCAGCAGCTGAAAGGCGTCCCAGAAGTTCGCGCCACCTTCGGCCAGTACGCCCGGGTAGTCGGCCAGACGCGCCTGCAGCAGCGGCACCACCGGCGCCGGCACGAACAGCCGACAGTGGCCGCGCCGCGCGGGGTCGAAGTAGAGCTTGAAGAACAGCCGCTCCATGCCGCCGATATGGTCGAGATGGGCGTGGGTGATGAACAGCGCCTGCGGAGGCTCGCCGTAGCGCGACAGGTAGGCGCTCAGCGCTTCGCCGCCGCAGTCGATCAACAGCAGCGGTTGTCCGGCGCGCTCAACTACCGCCGACGCCGAGCCGAGCTCGACCGCAGCGCTGCTGCCGACGCCAAGAAAGCGCAGGGCCCAGGTCGGCGCGGAGCTGGAGTTCTCAGGCATGGGTTCGATCAAAGGGAGACACCTCGGGTTAGCTCCGCGTAGGTCAGGTCAGGTCAGTGTCGGCACGGCCTGCGCATCGCCGCCGGCATCCAGATAGCCCACGTTAAGCTGCTGCCAGCTGGCGCTGAGCGCGGCGCCCTGCAAACCCAGTTTGCGCAGCGAGCGCAGCAGCCGATGCAGAGTGGCCGACTGCCAGCCGGGGGCGGCCGCTCGAAGGTCACCGCGATCGAAATCGATCAGTGACAGCGCGCCGCCGCCGTCGATCAGCAGATTGTGGGCATTGAGATCCGCATGGAATGCACCGGCCGCATGAAAACGCTGCAGCAGGGCGCCCAGCGCCATCCAGTCCAGGCGACGCCCGCCATCGCGCTTGAGCTCCTGCGCCAAGGTGTGGGTCTCGGCAATCGCCAGCGTCATCAGGTCAGCCCGATAGAACAGCCCATGCCGCCGGTAGCCGGCGGCAATCGGCGCCGGCACCGGCAGGCCCAAGGCCAGCAGACGCGCCAGCAGCCGAAACTCACGGAAGGCGCGCGTGCGGTCTTCGCCGGTCCACAGGTAGAGATCACGATTGAAGCGCCCGACCACGCCACCGCGACGGTAGTGCCGAATCACCCCCTCACCAAACTCGGCGCGGACGAAGTAGACGGCACCGCGACCGCCGCGAGCGGCCTCAATGCGGCCGCGCTCGGCCCAGTGCGCCGGATCCAGCAGGGCGCGATCGGCCTGCGCAATTCGCAGACGATCAAACAGCAGGGCGCCGTCGGCGTCGGTCAAGCGGGCTTCTTGGACCTGCCAGGGATCAGGGCTGGGGTGCTGCGCTGGGCTTTCGCTCACGGGGCGCGTTTCCGCTGTCGGCGACTCGGGATTTCGAGTGTAGCAAGGCGGCCGACCCGCTCCGGACCCGTCGCGCGCGCGACCACGGGGCGCAATCAAAAGGCCGATCAACGAGCCGATCAATTGGCGCCGATGGCCCGCCGGGAGCCGCGTGTATGATGCCGCCCTGCCCCCGCGCCAGCGTGGCGCCGGGCCTTGTCCAGCCAACCCTGGGGGTTTGCAGCGCGATGAATCCGGTCAACGTCCTGTGCATCAAATGGGGCACCAAGTACGGCGCCGAGTACGTCAACCGCCTGCACTCCATGGTTTCGCGCCACCTGAAGCGCCCGTTCCGCTTCGTCTGCTTGACCGACGCCCGCGACGGCATCGACCCTTCGATTGAAGTGTTCGACATTCCGGCCGTCGGCTTCGCCGACTTCGACCAGCGGCTGGCTTGGACCTTTGGCCACGGCTGGCTGAAGCTGACCAGCTTCAAGCGCGAACTCTATGACCTGGTCGGAACCACCCTGTTCATTGATCTCGACGTGGTGATCGTCGACGACATCGATTGTTTCTTCGAGCCGCCCGGCGAGTTCCTGGTGATCAAGGAATGGGACAAGCGCGACGGCACCGGCAACACCTCGGTCTATCGCTACGAAATCGGCGCACATGCCGACGCGCTGGACTATCTGGCCGCGAACAAGGACAAAGCGCTGGCCGACGTCCGCAACGAGCAGGAGTTCATCACCGGCTTTCTTTCCCGCCAGGGCAAAGTCGGTTTCTGGCCGGACAGCTGGTGCCGCAGCTTCAAGCGACACTGCGTGCAGCCCGGCCCGCTGGCGTGGTTCAAGCCGCCGCGGCTGCCCGAAGGCGCGAAGATCATTGCCTTCCACGGCAAGCCCAACCCGCCCGACGCCATCGCCGGCCGCAGCGGCAAATGGTACCGGCGCGTGCTGCCGACCCAGTGGGTGGCTGACCACTGGCGCTGAGCGCCGGCGGGGTTCAAAAGCGCACGGCGCGAAGTCGCCGAACATCAAACACAGCGCTGACAACGATGGCGTGGCTGCGAGGAACGCGGTGGCGCCACGCGCGCTGGCTTGCTGCCGCTTCCGCAAGCTCACGGACGTGACCCTCGCGCGGGGCGCGAGACTTGCATCACGGAAATAGACAGGCACTCGCCACTGTCGGAGACCCCCGCCATGCCGTCCCACCGCTGCCGCTTTGATGAGCCCGCACCTGCATGAAAGCGCTGGTCATCGAGGATTCGCGCACCAGCCAGGCGATGATCGCTCACCTGCTGAACGACATCGGCATCGAACCCGTGCAGGCCGAAACCGGCGAGCTCGGCCTGGCGCTGTACGGCGAGCGTCGTCCCGATCTGATCCTGCTTGACATGGTGCTGCCCGACATCGACGGCTTCGAGGTGGCCCGCCGAATCCGGGCGTCCGAAGGCGCCGGCGAGTGGACGCCGATCGTTTTCCTCACCGGGCGGGCCAGCGATGCCGACCTTGAGGCCGGCATCGAGGCCGGCGGCGATGACTACCTGGTAAAACCGATTAACCCGGTCGTGTTCGCCGCCAAGGTGCGCGCGATGCAGCGGATTGCGCAGATGCGCGACAAGCTGCTGGAGACCACCCACCAGCTTGATCAGGTCAATCGCGAGCTGAAGCGGCTGTCCTCCATGGATGGCCTGACCGGGCTGGCCAACCGCCGGCATTTCGACGCCATGCTGCGCGCCGAATGGAACAAGGGCGAAGCTCAGCGCAAGCCTCTTTCGCTGCTGATGTGCGACGTCGACTTTTTCAAGCTGTTCAATGACGGCTACGGCCATCTGCAGGGCGACGACTGCCTGCGCCGAGTCGCCAGCGCGCTGCAGTTTTCGGTGCGCCGACCCAACGAGCTCGCCGCTCGCTACGGCGGCGAGGAGTTCACCCTGCTGCTGCCGGACACGTCGGCGCCGCAGGCGATGGAAATTGCCGAAAGCGTCCGCGCCAACGTCGAGCGGCTGGAGATCCCCCACGCCCATGCGCCGAAAGGCCACATCAGCCTCAGCCTCGGCGTGGCCACGCGCGTGCCGAATGCGCAGCTCTCGCCGGAACGCCTGATCGCCTTGGCCGACAAGGCGCTGTACATCGCCAAAAAAAGTGGCCGCGATCGCGCCGCTCAAGCCATTGGCGGCTGCAGCGAGGCCCTGGCCAGCTAGCTGCCAGCGTCGTCGAACGTGTCACTGGATGCGCGATCTGCACGGCGCTGCCTGCGTGCGCTGCCGAGCACCCGTCGCGCGCGCTGGGGCAGTGGTCGGCAGAAGCAGCGCCAGCAAGCGCGTGGCGCAGGGCCGCAGCGATGGGTCGAACTCAGCGCCGCAACGCAGAACGCCCGACTTCCCGGAGCGTTCTTCTATCAGTCCACGAAGCGTCCCGCAAAAAGCGACCTGCACGGAGCTCAAGCCCTGGACGCGACCCTCGCGGCACTCGCGATACCGCGCGCCGCTGCACGTGCAGGCGCAGGGGCAGGTGCAGGTGCAGGTGCAGGTGCAGCTCCGCCTGCGCAACTTCAGCACCGGAAACGCCGCGCGCCTCGATTGCTTCGGCAGCGGATTCAAGGGCTATACGATTTCTGATTGAAGCCTGAGCGCTGATCAGGGCCTGCTCTGCGCTGCGGTGGCCTGACGGATCAGTCCGCCACGCCGCCGCGGGTCAGCGCCAGCGGATCCAGCAGGCGTTTGAGCTCTTCTGTGTCGAGCCCGCTGTGCTCGGCCGCCACGTCCAGCACCGGACGCCCCTCGGCATACGCGCGCTTGGCGATCTCGGCGCCCTTGGCGTAGCCGATTTTCGGGTTCAGCGCGGTCACCAGCACCGGATTGCGCTCCAGCGCCTGCTCGATCCGCTCGCGCTTGACCTTGAACCCATCGATCGCCCGGTCCGCCAGCAGGCGCATGCCGTTGGCGAGCAGCTCGATCGACGGCAGCAGCGCGTGCGCCACCAGCGGCAGCATCACGTTGAGCTGGAAATTGCCGCTTTGCGCGGCAATCGTGATCGTCATGTGCTGGCCCATCACCTGCGCGCAGACCATTGCCAGCGCCTCGGGAATCACCGGGTTGACCTTGCCCGGCATGATCGAGCTGCCCGGCTGCAGCGCCGGCAGTTCGATCTCGCCCAAGCCGGCCAGCGGGCCTGAGTTCATCCAGCGCAGATCGCTGCTGATCTTCATCAGGATCGCCGCCAGCCCGTTGAGCTGCGCGGACAGCGCCAGCGCCGCATCCTGCGCGGCGATGCCCACAAACAGGTTCTCGGCCGGGCGGAACTTCAGCCCTGTGAGGCTCTGCAAACTGCGGCAGGCGCGCTTGCCAAAGCGCGGGTCGGCGTTGATGCCGGTGCCAATCGCCGTGCCCGACAGCGGCAAAAAACGCAGCCGCTCGGCCTCCTGCTCGATCCGCTCGCAGGCCAGCCCTAGCTGCGCCTCCCAGGTGCCCAGCTCTTGGCCGAAGGTCAGCGGCATCGCGTCCATCAAATGCGTGCGGCCGGTCTTGACCACCGTCGACAGTTCACGCGCGCGCTTGGCCAGCGCCTTGCGCAGGTGTTTCAGCGCCGGCAGCAGCGCATCGCGCAGGCTGAGCGCGGCGGCGATCTGAATTGCGCTGGGCACCACGTCGTTCGAGCTCTGCGCCATGTTGACGTGGTCGTTCGCCAGGACCTCAACGCCCGCGCCCTGACCGGCCAGCCGCGCCAGCACCTCATTCATGTTCATGTTGCTGGAGGTGCCCGAGCCGGTCTGGAACACGTCGACGGGAAACTGCCCGGCGTGCTTGCCCTCCAATACTTCGGAAGCCGCCGCCGCGATCGCCTGCGCCCGCCCGTCGTCCAGCAGGCCGAGCCCCGCATTGGCCTGCGCCGCCGCGGACTTGATCAAGGCCAGAGCGTCAATGAAACGCGGCGGCAGAGTCAGCCCCGAAATCGGGAAGTTCAGCACCGCGCGCTGGGTCTGTGCGCCCCACAGCGCTTCGGTCGGCACGTTGAGCTGCCCCATGCCGTCGGTTTCGATACGCGTCGTGCTGGCGGCCATGAGCGGTCTCCTGTGCGGGGGATACAGCAACCCCGATCCTACGCCGACGAGGCGGCCGGGGCCGCGCTAAACTTCGCGGCTGCCATCCACGCCCCCGCGAGTGCCATGTCCACTGCCCTGTCCGCCCTGACTGCTCTCTCACCCGTCGACGGCCGCTATGCCGGCAAGGTCGACGCGCTGCGGCCGATTTTCTCCGAGTACGGCCTGATTCGCGCCCGCGTGCGGGTCGAAATCGAGTGGCTGCTGGCGCTGGCGGCGGAGCCGGGCATCGTCGAACTGCCGGCATTTTCCGAGACCGCGATCAAACGACTGCGCGCGCTGGCTGAGAACGTCTCGGTCGCCGACGCCGAGCGGGTCAAGGAGATCGAGCGCACCACCAACCACGATGTCAAAGCGGTCGAATATTTCATCAAGGAGCGTCTGCGCGACGACGCTGAACTCGCGCCCGCGCTGGAGTTCGTGCACTTCGCCTGTACCTCGGAAGACATCAACAACCTCAGCTATGCGCTGATGCTGAGCGAGGCCCGCAGCGCGGTACTGGCGCCGGCCCTGCAGGCCCTGGCCGACCGGCTGCGCGAACTCGCGCACGCCCACGCGGCGCTGCCGATGCTCTCGCGCACCCACGGCCAGACGGCCTCACCGACCACGGTCGGCAAGGAAATCGCCAACGTGCTGGCGCGTTTGCAGCGCCAGCTGCGCCAGCTCGACGCCGTTGAGCTGCAGGGCAAGATCAACGGCGCGGTCGGCAACTACAGCGCGCATGTGGTGGCCTATCCCGAGGTCGACTGGCCGCAGCTGGCGCAGCGCTTTGTCGAAGACCTGGGCCTGGTGTTCAACCCCTACACCACGCAGATCGAGCCGCACGACTGCATCGCCGAACTGTGCGACGTGCAGCGCCGCATCAACACCCTCGGCATCGACTTCTGCCGGGATATCTGGGGCTACATCTCGCTCGGCTATTTCAGGCAAACGGTAAAGGCTGGCGAGGTCGGCAGCTCGACCATGCCGCACAAGGTCAACCCCATCGACTTTGAAAACGCTGAAGGCAACTTCGGCCTCAGCAGCGCGCTGCTGGAGCACTTCGCAGCCAAGCTGCCGGTCAGCCGCTGGCAGCGCGACCTGAGCGACTCCACCGTGCTGCGCGCGCTTGGCACCGCGTTTGCGCACGCGTTGATCGCCATCGACGCGCTGATGCGCGGCCTGAACAAGCTCACCGTCGACCCCGAGCGCCTGGCCGCCGATCTCGACGGCGCCTGGGAGGTGTTGGCCGAGCCCGTGCAGACGGTGATGCGCCGTCACGGTCTGCCCAATCCCTACGAGCAGCTGAAGGCGCTGACCCGCGGCCACGGCATGCACGCCGGCACCATGCGCGCCTTCGTCGCCAGCCTGGAGCTGCCTGATGCGGAGCGCACCCGGCTGCTGGCGATGACGCCCGCCGACTACATCGGGCTCGCCGCCAAACTCGCGAAGGCGATCTGAGCATGGCCACTGCGCGCGCCGCCAAGCCCCTGCCGATCGAAGTTCACGCAACTGCACGGCAGCGCCTGGGCATGCCCGCGGCGCAGTTTCTGCGCGACTACTGGCAGAAGCACCCGCTGCTGATCCGCGGCGCCTTCGCCGGCTTCGACTGCCCGATCACGCCGGAGGACCTGGCCGGCCTTGCCTGCGAAGAAGGCGCGCTGGCGCGGCTGGTGCTGCATGAGCGCCGCGGCGACGCCTTTACCCTGGAGACCGGGCCGTTTCCGGAGGCGCGCTTTGAGACCCTCGGCGAGCGCGACTGGACCCTGCTGGTGCAGGACGTCGACAAGTGGGATGACGATGTGCGCGCGCTGCGTGCGGCCTTCGATTTTTTGCCGCGCTGGCGAATCGACGACATCATGGTCAGCTACGCCGTGCCGGGCGGTTCGGTCGGCCCGCACGTCGATCAATACGACGTGTTCCTGCTGCAGGGCGCGGGCCATCGGCGCTGGCAGGTCGACACCGATCCGAGTGCTGAAAAAAACTTTCGCGAAGGCGCACAGCTGCGTCTGCTCAAGCGCTTCACGCCGGATGTCGAATGGCTGCTCGGCCCCGGCGACATGCTCTACCTGCCGCCCGGATTCGGCCACCACGGGGTTGCGGAGGACAGCTGCCTGACGCTCTCGCTGGGCATGCGCGCGCCGTCGGTGAACGAACTGATCACCGATCTCGCTGACGACTGCACCGCCGGCATGGGCGAGGAGCTGCGACTCGTCGATCCAGACCTCACTCCGTGCGCCGACAGCGGCGAAATCGACGCCGCCGCCGTTGCCCGCGTGCGCGCAGCGCTGGCGCCGATCCTGTCGCTCGATGACGCCGCGCTGGGCCGCTGGTTCGGCCGCTTCATCACCGCCTATCGCAATGCCGGCACGCCGCAGCCGGGGCCGCGGCTGCCCACCCGGGCCACGCTGGAGGCGTTGATCGATGCCGGCGGCGAACTTCGCTGGCATCCGTTCAGCCGCGTCGCCTGGGCCCGAGCCGGTCGCGGCGCGCAGCTGTTCGTTCACGGCGAGCACTATCCGTGCACGCTGGCAGGCGCTAGGCGTCTTGCCCGCGGCGATGCGCTCAGCGCAGGCGACTGGGCCGCGCTGAAGGTGCAGGACCGCGACGCTGCCTACGCGCTGGTCAGCGCCGGCCACTTGATCGCCCAGCCCGCGCGCAAGCGCCGCAGCCGCTGATACCGACACCGATTCGGCCTCCCCAACGAGCGCACTCCGATGACAGCAGCGATCCCCGAAGGCTTCCAGGTCGAGCCCGCCGACTACCGGCGCGACTTCGACACCCTGCGCGCGATCCGCGACCAGGTGTTCGTGCGCGAGCAGCAGGTGCCGGTCGAGATCGAGCTCGACGCGCTCGACCCGCTGTGCCTGCACGTGATCGCCCGCACCGACGAGGGCGCGGCGATTGGCACCGGGCGGCTGGCGCCGGACGGCCGGATCGGCCGCATGGCGGTGTTCGCGGACTGGCGCACGCGCGGCGTCGGTGGGGTGATGCTGGAACGCCTGGTCGAGCTGGCGCGCGGACGCGGCCTGCTGGCGGTCGAACTGCACGCGCAGCTCAAGGCCCAGGCTTTTTATGCGCGCCACGGCTTCGAGGCGCACGGCGAGAACTTCTTCGAGGCCGGCATCGAACACGTGCATATGCGGCGGCACCTGCACGAGGCCACGGTGCCGCGACCTGCGACCACCGTCGAGCTGAAGGTCGACAGCGAGCACGCCGCCCGCGAGATCTGTCTGCAGCTGCTGCAGCAGGCGCGCTATCGGGTCAGCCTGTTTTGCCGCGACCTCGATCCCATGCTGCTCGGCACACCGTCCGCGCTGGAGGCCCTGCGCACGCTGGCTGCGCGCGGCCGCGGCGCTGAAGTGCGCCTGCTGCTGCAGGATCCGGCCAGCGTGCCGCGCAATTTGCATCCTTGGCTGCCGCTGCTGCAGCGCTTGACCAGCGCGATCCAGGTGCGCCAGGTGATCGAGCCGATTGACCGCCAGAACCCGATCGCCGTGCTGTTGAACGATGTCGGCGGCTACTACCATCGGCCGCTGGCGGGCCGTTTCGAGGGCACCGCCAGCCTGCACTCTGAAGGCCGCTGCCGGCAGCTGCAGGGCGAGTTCGACGAGCTCTGGGAGCGCGCTGAACCGAGCCGCGAACTGCGGGCGCTGAGCGGGCTGTAGATCGTCCCGGCAGGCCATCGGCATAGCCATCGGCCACTGAATCCCCGAAACTAGCGAACCTTGAAGCGGCCGCGCCCCGCGGGCCGCGCTTCGCTGGACTCCCCCGCATGCCGTTTGCCTCCGTTCTGATCGCCAATCGCGGCGAGATCGCCTGTCGCATCATCCGCACCTGCCGCGCGCTTGGCATTCGCACGGTCGCCGTGTATTCCGATGCCGACGCGCAGGCGCAGCACGCGCGCTTGGCCGATGTCGCCGTCCACATCGGCGGCTCGGCCCCGCGCGACAGCTATCTGCGCGCTGAGGCGATCATCGCGGCGGCGCGCGCCACCGGCGCCGAGGCCATCCACCCCGGCTATGGATTTCTGTCTGAAAATGCCGACTTCGCCGAGGCGGTGGTCAAGGCCGGGCTGAAATTCATCGGCCCCAGCGCCGCATCGATGCGCAAGATGGGCTCCAAGGCCGGCGCCAAGGAATTGATGCAGGCGGCCGGCGTGCCGGTGGTGCCGGGCTATACCGGCGCCGACCAGTCACCCGACCTTCTGGCAAAAGAAGCCGGCCGGATTGGCTATCCGCTGATGATCAAGGCCGCCCACGGCGGCGGCGGCAAGGGCATGCGCATCGTCCGCAGCCAGGACGAATTTCTGCCGAACCTCGAAAGCTGCCAGCGCGAAGCGGCCAACGCCTTCGGCCGCGACCGCGTGCTGCTGGAGCGCTACGTGCAGACGCCGAGGCACATCGAGATCCAGGTGTTCGGCGACGAGCACGGCAGCGTCATCCATCTGAACGAGCGCGAGTGCTCGGCACAACGCCGCTACCAAAAGGTGATCGAGGAATCGCCCTCGCCTTTCCTAAGCTCCGAGCGTCGCGCCGAGATGGGTGCGGCTGCGGTGATGGCCGCACGCACCATCGACTACGTCAACGCCGGCACCGTGGAGTTCATCGTCGGCCCGAAGTGCGACTTCTACTTCATGGAAATCAACACCCGGCTGCAGGTCGAGCATCCGGTCACTGAAGAAGTCACCGGCCTCGATCTGGTCGAGTGGCAGCTGCGCGTGGCCGCCGGCGAGCCGCTGCCGCTGGCGCAGGAGCAAATCGAGACGCACGGCCATGCGATCGAAGTGCGGCTGTACGCCGAAGATCCCGAGGCCGGCTTTCTGCCCGGCTCAGGCCGCATCGAGCGGCTGCAGCTGCCGCAGGGCCGGCCCGGCGTGCGCATCGATGCCGGGGTGATCGAAGGCGACACGGTCAGCGTGTTCTACGACCCGATGATCGCGAAGCTGATCGTCCACGGCGCCGACCGTCCGCAGGCGCTGGCGCGCATGGCCGACGCGCTGGCGCACTCGCGCATCGAGGGGCCGAAGTCGAACATCGAATTCTTGGAGCGGCTGATCCGCCATCCGGCGGTGGTCGAGGCGCGCATCGACACCGGCTATCTGGATCGTCATCTCGACCAGGTGCTGCCGGGCGAACGCGTCACCTCGCCGCTGCTGCTGGCGGCGGCCGCCAGCGCGCTGCTGCTCTCAGAAAGCCGCGACGTCCACGCGCGGGCGCGTCGCGGCCGCGAACCCGACTCGCCCTGGGCGCTGGCCGACAGCTGGCGCGGTGGCCACGTCGGCGATCGCCTGCTGGTGCTGGATGCACCCGGCGGCCGCAGCGAGCTGCACGTGCAGGGCAGCGCCGGCGACTACGCCGTGCGCATTGGCGAGCAGGAGATTGAGATTCGCGACGCGCGGCTCGAAGACGCTGCACTGAGCCTGCGGATCGACGGCCGCCTGCACCGCCTGCTGTGCCGGGTCGACGGCGCTCGCGTGCTGCTGCATGACGGCGAACGCTGGAGCATCAGCCAGCGGCCCGCCTTCGAATTCGAGGGCGAGGCCAGCAGCGGCGACCCCGACCGAGTGCGCGCGCCCATGCCCGGCCGCATCGTGCTGGTGAAGGTGGCCGAAGGCGACCCGGTCGAGGCCGAGCAGGTACTGCTGGTGATGGAAGCGATGAAGATGGAGCTGAGCCTGCGCGCGGTGCGTGGGGGGGTGGTCGAGACCGTCCAGATCGGTGTGGGCGATTTCGTCGAGGCCGATGCAGTGCTGATCAAACTGCAGGCCGTCGAATGAGCGCGCGCCTGCTCGTGACCCTGCTGCTGTCGACGCTGCTGCTGAGCGGCTGCTTTGAGACCCGCTTCGAGTCGCCGCCGGGCGAGCGCATCCAGCGCTGTGACGAAGCCTGGAAAGGCCTTTGGCTGGACTTGAGCGAGCCCGACAAAATCAGCGGCCTGCACGTGGACGCGTCCTGCGCCAGCACGATCCTGATCCAGCTGGAATCCGGCGGCCCGCTGCGCCAGGTGCCGGTGCCGCTGAACTACGTGGAGCATCGCGGCCACCGCTACGTGGTGGTGGCCGATGCTGCGCTGGAAGATCTGGTCAGCCTGCCGCTGGTGCACGGCGTGCTGCCGGTGCCGACCCGCAGCTTCTTCATTGCTCGCTATCGGCTGCGCGGCGAGCGCCTCGACATCCAGCGCGTCGATGACAAGGCTGCGGCGCGCATGGTCATCGACGGCGTGCTTGAAGGCACGGTGTCGTCGACGCTGAACGATCTGCACGTGTATCTGCGCGGCACCCGCGAAGACGTGCTGGAGATCCTCGACACGCCCGGTCTGTTCGAACGCAAACCCTCGCTGCGCTTCGAGCGCAGCCGCAGCTCGCTCGCCGAGATCGAGGCCGAACTGATGCGCACGGCGCAGCGGCCGTGAGCGCGGTCCGCATCGTCGAAGTCGGCCCGCGCGACGGCCTGCAGAACGAGAAACGCCTGCTGCCTGCGGCGCTGAAAATCGAGCTGATCGAGCGCCTCGCCGACTGCGGCCTGCAGACGGTGGAGGCCACCAGCTTCGTCAGCCCGCAGTGGGTGCCGCAGCTGGCGGACGCGGCCGAGGTCTATGCCGGCATTCGCCGAAAGCCAGGTGTGCGCTACCCGGTGCTGGTGCCGAACATGAAAGGCCTTGATCGCGCCAAGGCCGTCGGCGTCGAGGAGATCGCCGTGTTCGGCGCCGCCTCCGAGGCATTCTCGAAAAACAACATCAATGCCAGCATTGAAGAGAGCCTGCAGCGCTTCGCACCGGTGATTGAAGCCGCACGCAGTGACGGCATCGCGGTGCGCGGCTATGTCTCGACCGTGCTCGGCTGCCCCTACCAGGGCGAGGTGGCGCTGGCCGATGTGGTTCGGGTCGCACAGCGCCTGCATGCGATGGGCTGCTATGAGATCTCGCTCGGCGACACCGTCGGTGTCGGCACGCCGCGCAAGGCCCGCACGATGCTGGAGGCGGTCGCCGGGGAAGTACCGATGTCGGCGCTGGCGGTGCATTTCCACGACACCTATGGACAGGCGATTGCGAACATCGCCGCCTGCCTTGAAGCCGGCGTGCGGGTCGTCGATGCCGCAGTTTCCGGCGCCGGCGGCTGCCCCTATGCGCAGGGCGCCTCCGGCAATGTCGCCACCGAAGACGTGGTGTACCTGCTCGACGGCATGGGCTTCCGCCACGGCGTCGATCTCGACGCACTCGCCGAAGTCGGACGCTGGCTGTCGGACGCGCTGCAGCGCCCCAATGCCAGCAAAGTGGGGCGCGCTTTGATCGCCAAGCGCGCGAACGATTGATCGATCGGCGCAGGCCAGAGCCGCGTCCGATCTACGCTATATCCGAAGTCCAAGCACTGCGAAAAGTCTCAGCTGGGTAATCGCGGACCTCGCTTGGCATCACCCTCAGAGACGAGGCAACGTGGCTGTGATCGCGCTCACAGGCCAAGCCCGCATTCGCGCGCCGCACTGGCTGGGCATGTCGCCGCACGCCTGCCGAAGTGAGGCTCCCTGTCGCAGCGCCAAGGGCACCGAGTGAGCCAAGCAACGCACGCGTCAAACGGAGACGACACTCTGCCCGTTTCGCCCGAGACGCGTCCGACCCGACGCTCCATCGAGATGCTTCCCGAGCGCATTGGCCCGTATCAAATCCTCGGACTGATCGGCGAAGGCGGCATGGGCCGCGTCGATCGAGCCCAGCAAGCGAAACCGGCCCGTCAGATCGCCCTGAAAGTCGCGGGGCTGCAGACGCGCGCCGTGATCGAGCGGTTCCAGCGCGAAGTGGAGATGCTGGCGCGACTGGAGCACCCGGCAATCGCGCGGCTGTACGCCTCGGGTTTGGATGCCGCCAGCGGCCAACCCTGGCTGGCGATGGAGCTCGTCGAGGGTGAAGAACTCGGTGACTGGGCACGGCGAGTTTCGCCCGATCGCGACGCCAGCCTCGGCGCGCTGCAGCCGATCTACGCAGCCATCGCCTTCGCCCACGATCGCGCCATCCTGCATCGGGATCTGAAACCCGCGAATGTATTTATCGACGCGCTAAGGGCGGCTCGCGTGCTGGACTTCGGCATCGCCCGAGTGCTGGACACCGCCAAGGGCGCCGACAGCACACAGACCGGCCGGACAGCTTCTTGGCACCCTCCCCTACATGGCCCTGGAGCAGCTGCGCGGCGAGCCGTTCGACGCGCGCTCGAATGTCTATGCGCTCGGCGTGATCGCCTATGAACTGCTGAGCCAACAGCTGCCCTACACGCCGAGGAGCTGATTGCGCTGTCGCGATTCGCCGAGGCCGAGAGCCTGATGGTGATTGCGCTGCGCGAAGCCCCAATCGATCGCACGCGGGCGCACTTTTTCTCGCTGCAAAGCAGCCGCATCCGCTCCGCGATCGAGCAGGGTCGCTTGGCCGAAGGCGAAGCACAGACCCGCGAGCTGCTGCCCGAAGCCGAGCATCAGCTTGGCGAGGACGACGCCGTGGTGCTGGCCCTGATCAACAACCTCAGCTCCGTGCTGGAGCTGCAGGGCAAGTGGACCGAGGCGATCGAGGTCAATCGCGAAGTCACCCAACGCCGAGTCCGTGTGTTTGGCCCCGAACATCCGCAAACCCTGTTCTCGCGCAATCTCGGCGCAGTTCTCAGCATGCGGGTAGGCGAGGACGAGCGCGGGCGCGCCGAGCTCGCGGAAATTCTGCAGGCGCGTAGGCGAAGCCAGTGCGCGGAGCCTCCGTCGACCTGGATCAGCACGCTGAGCCAGTCCAGCGCGCTGCTTACCCTCGGCCAGGCCGAGCCCGCTGAAGCGCTGCTGCGCGAAGTGCTGCCGAAGGTCGAGGCTCGATTCGGTGCGCGCTTCAACTACACGCTGACGGCCATCAGCAGCCTTGCCGAGGCGCTGGAGATGCAGGGGCAGCTGGACCGCGCCGCAGAACTCTATCGTCGCGGCATCGATGCGGCGCTGCTGGCGGATGGCGTACTGCCGACACAGGCGATTCAGCTACAGAACAACCTCGGCATGCTGCTGCTGGACAGCGGTCGCGCCGACGCGGCGCTGCGCGAGTTCGAAGCGCTGGCGCCGCGTGCGGAGGCCGCAATGGGCGCGCAGCATCCGTTCGAGGGCATGTTCATTGGCAACCTTGCGCAATGTTTGGCGACACTCGATCAACGCCGCGAAGCGCGCGAGCAGTTCGCGCGCAGTATCGAGCTGCTGGTCGCAAGCCTCGGCGCAGAGCATCCCCGCACAAAGCGCGTGCAGGTCCAGCTTGAAGCGATCAGTGAGCAACATTCGCCATGAGCCAGCTGCTGGGTCTGACGCTGCTGTGCAGCCTCACGGCGGCCGCTGCGGGCCTGCTGTGGATGCTGCTGGCAAGGGCCGAACGGAAGCTCATAGCCGAGCAGCAGCTGTTCGCCGATCAATCGCGGCAGGAGCGCGCCCGGGTGCGCCAGCGGTCCACGCTCAAGGAGCGCGAGCGGATCTATCGCGATCTGCACGATGATCTCGGCTCGCAGCTTCTGCAGATGATCTACAGCGCGCCGGCGCCCGAGTTCGCAGATCAGGCCCGCGCGGTGCTGCAGAACCTGCGCGACGTGGTCAGCCGCTCCCGGGGTGAGCCTGGAAGGCTGTCGGACGTGCTGGCCGACATTGAAAACGAGGCACGCCAGCGCCTGTGGGCGGTGCAGGCGGAGCTGAGCTGGGAGCAGACCCCTGAACTTCCGGATCCGTCGCTCGACGCCGGCCAGACCCTGCACCTGCACCGCATCGTTCGCGAAGGGATCAGCAACGCCATTCGTCATGCGGCGGCCATGCATCTGCGGGTGCGAGTGCGGCCCGACGGCAGCCAGCTGCTGCTTGATCTGACCGACGACGGCTTCGGCCCGCCGCCGGAGCAAGACGGCCAGGGCATGAGCAATCAGCAACGCCATTCGTCATGCGGCGGCCAAGCATCTGCGGGTGCGAGTGCGGCCCGACGGCAGCCAGCTGCTGCTTGATCTGACCGACGACGGCTTCGGCCCGCCGCCGGAGCAAGACGGCCAGGGCATGAGCAACATGCGCAGCCGAGTCGCCGAACTGCACGGCCGAATCGAGTGGACGCCGGGCACGCTGGGCGGGACCAAGATCGTGCTGCGCTTTTCTCTGCCGACGGCTGTCGAGTGAACACCGCGAGCGTGAAAACTGTTTGCAGCGCGCTGGTTCTTTACGATCTTGCGCCGGCGCGCGCTTGGCTGGCGACCGCGCTGCGCGCTGCGTTTGGAGAGATCGAAATCCACAGCGCCGACAGCGTGGCCGCAGCACTCGCGCTGCTCGCCCGGCTGCCGCCCGAGCAGCCGGACATCGCGTTGATCGACCTTGGCCTGCCGGACGGCAGTGGCCTGCGCGTCATGGAAGCGCTCACCGCCCGCGGTGAGCACACCGCCCGCATAGTCAGCACGATCTTTGATGACGACGCGCACATCTTTCCTGCGCTGCGCGCAGGCGCGCAGGGCTATGTACTCAAGGTCCTGCCGGCAGCGGCGCTCGCGAGCACCCTCAAGGGCATTCTTGAGGGACAGCCTGCGCTTTCGCCGAGCATCGCCCGGCGGCTGCTGCGGCAGTTCAGCGCACCGGATTCGAACCCTAAAAGCGCGCAACACCCGGCCACCGCTTCCGAACACTCTGCCGACCGCCTGACCCCCCGTGAGACCGAGGTGCTGCAGATGATCGCCAAGGGCTATACGGTGCAGCAGACCGCAAGCACTCTCGGCCTTTCTCCGCACACCGCGTCCGGCTACGTCAAAGACATCTATCGGAAATTGAGCATCGACTCGCGGGCGGAAGCCGCACACGAGGCGGTACGCCGCGGGCTGGTCGCGCAGCCCTGAGCCCGTGGAAGTTTCCGCTCGCGCTGGTTTTCGCTCGCAGCGCTGAAGACATCCGCGGGTCTGCGGTGGGCGCTGGGTAGCCGGGCGCAGCGCACCGTCTGATGCACGGTACTGACCTCAGGCCGCGTCAACGCACGCGTTCGCTCACCCACATCTGAGCGGCTAGGCCCCGGCTGCCCCGAAGAGACTTTGAGCGCGCGATGCTTGCACCGCAAGCACACTTCGCCATGCCGGAAAACAAAAAAGCCGGTCGATTGCTCGACCGGCTTTTTCGTCTTGTATGGCGCGCCCGGAAGGATTCGAACCTCCGACCCCCAAGTTCGTAGCCTGGTGCTCTATCCAGCTGAGCTACGGGCGCAGTGAAGCGAAAATTATGAAAGGACTCACCGCATTCGTCAAGCCTTGGCAGCGCTGGAGCTGACTGGCTCTGGCCTTGGTGAATGCTTTTTCCGCCCATCGCCCAAAGCATCGGGCGGAGGCCAAATCGAAAGGGGCCTTTCGGCCCCTGTCGAGGTGCAGCTGGCGGAGAGAGAGGGATTCGAACCCTCGATAAGGCTTTTGACCCTATACTCCCTTAGCAGGGGAGCCCCTTCGGCCTCTCGGGCATCTCTCCGAAAAACTGTGCTCGGCTGACCCGGATTTCAGGCCGCCTCGCCGCAGCGCGCAACTATAGCCGAGGCATCCGCCCGGGTAAAGACTCTTCAAGCGCTCTTGTCGCCCTCATCAGCCGCGGCGAGCGTATCGCCATCCCCGTCGCCCGCCTCCGCGCGAATGCGCTGATAAATCTCCTCGCGGTGTACCGCAACGTCTTTCGGCGCCCCGATGCCGATACGCACCTGATTGCCCTTCACTCCCAGAACGGTGACCGTGACTGCATCACCGATCATCAGGGTTTCGCCGACGCGGCGAGTCAAAATCAGCATGTCACCTCTCCTTGCGCCTTCTTGCAGAGCTTGGGCGCTTCATCCCCCGATGCAGCCGCTTGTGCGCGAACTGCATCGCCCCACAGCCATGCGGGCCATCCCTAGTGCACACGCGACGCGTGCGACATGATCCCCGAATATAGCCAAGGCTCTGATGCTTAGCAATTCCTGAACACGCGGCGCCGCGCAGCGGGCGCCAACCCTACAGCCGACTGTAGCTCCACGACTGCATGCGTCCTCCCTGATAGGGCATGACGCCGTGGAAAGGCCGCGAATCTTCATCGAAAACCAGCGGCAGGAAGTGGCGGTCGCCCTCCCACATCGGCAGCGTCATCAGCTGCGGTCGCGGCACCCAGACCAGATCTCCCTCGGGATTGCGCGCGGGCGGATCGCCGCGGAAGCGGTCGATCAGAAAAATGAAGCCCAGCCAATCCTCGCCCTGCTTGCCAAACCCCGGCCAGTTGAGCGTGCCGCGAAGCTGCATCGATAGGCATTCGATGCCAGCCTCCTCCATGATTTCGCGGCGCATGCCGGCGGCGATGTCTTCGCCGGGCTCGAGCTTGCCGCCGAGGCCGTTGTACTTGCCCAGATGCTGATCATCCGCACGCGCGTTGCGATGGACCATCAGCACCAGTTCGCCATCAGGCGACAGCACATAGCCAAGGGTCGCGACGATCGGGGTATAGGGCACACGGCGCTCGCATCATAGGATCCACGCACAAGCATAGCGGCGCCGCAGAGGAACCGAAATGCACACGCCCCGCGCGTGCGGGGCGTGTGGGGCCGACCGTATGTGCAGCCGATGGCGCTACTTGATCAGCCGCAGCGTCACCGGATAGCGGTAGGCCTGACCTTCGTTCGCCTTGATGCCGGCAATGATTGCGAACACCAGCCAGCCAATCGCCAAGGCTAGCCCGGCGGGCACGGTCAGGACAGCGCCCAGGCCAAAGGTGATAACCGTTAGCAGCATCAGCGCCAGGCCGGCCAAGGCCAGCGTGATGTTGAAGTTGACGGCCTCTTTGCCCTGGTCATCGATGAAGGCAGATTCATTCTTCTTGATCTGCCACAGGATCAGCGGCGCAACGATGTTACCGAACGGAATGAAGAAGCCGATCAGCGAGGACAAATGAATGAACATGCCGAACTGACGTTCTTCGTTCGAAGGCAGCGCGGAATCGATCGGGGGCCGCGGCGGGGCCTCGAATGGCGCAGGGTTCGGTGACTGCGGGGTCTCAGGGATGTCGCTCATGCGGTCCTCCTTGGCGGATCGATGGCGCGTGAAGATCACGGCCGGGATTGCACTTTCAGCGCTGGCCGTCCGGGCTGTCAAGGAACCCTCAGGATTCCTCCATGCCGCCCGCAACCGTCATGCGCCCCACCAGGATAGAGCCCGTGCGCAGATGTGACCGCAGATCGACATCGGCACCGACCGCCTCGATTCCGCGATACATGTCGCGCAGGTTGCCGGCGATGGTGAATTCGTCCACCGGGTAGGCAATCTCGCCGCTCTCGATCCAGAAACCGGCAGCGCCGCGCGAGTAGTCTCCGGTGATGCCGTTGACACCCTGACCCATCAGCTCGGTGACCAGCACCCCGCGCTTGATCCCGGCGATCAGATCCTTGACGTCTTCGCCGCGCCCTTCGGCCCGCAGATTGTGGATGCCCCCCGCGTTGCCGGTGCTGCTCAGGCCCAGCTTGCGAGCGCTGTAGCTGCCGAGGATGTAGCGCATCAGCACGCCGTCGGCGACCAGATCGGCATCTACCGTCGCCACGCCTTCGGCATCGAAGTTGGCTGAGCGCATGCCGCGCTTGAGATGCGGCTGCTCGCGAAGGCTCAGCCAGGCCGGCAGGATCTGCTGACCGCACTGATCCAACAGGAACGAGGCGCGTCGATACAGCGCGCCGCCGGAGGCCGCCGACAGCAGGTGTCCGATCAGGCCGCGCGCGACTTCCGGCGCGAACAGCACGGGGTATTCGCCGGTCTTGACCTCGCGCGGAGCCAGCCGCCTGAGGGTCCGCTCAGCGGCACGGCGCCCGACGCTGGCCGCTGCTTCAAGATCTTCCGCCGCGCAGCCCGAGGTGTACCAGTAGTCGCGCTGCATGCCCTCGCCTTCGCCGGCGATCAGGGCGCAGCTCAAACTGTGGTGGGTGCCGCGCTCGGCGCCCACGAAACCGTGGGAATTGGCATACACCGACAGACCTGCGCCGGTATTGACGCTGGCACCGTCGGCGTTGCTGATACGTGGATCGAGCTCGCGCCCCGCGGCCTCACAGGCCAGCGCCAGCTCAATTGCCGAGTCGGCGGTAATTGCCCACGGATGCCAGAGGTCCAGGTCAGGGAACTCGCGCGCCATGCGCTCAGCGTCGGCAAGGCCCGCACACGGATCGGCCTCCGTATAGCGGGCGATCGCCAGCGCCTGCTGCACCGTGGTCTCGATCGAGTTCGTCTCAAGATCCGCAGTGCTGGCGCTGCCTTTGCGCCCATCGAGATACACCGTGATCGACAGCCCGCGATCGCGCGTGTGCTCGACGGTCTCGACCTCGCCCATACGCACATTCACCGCCAGGCCGGAATCTTCCTGGACCGCGACCTCGGCCTGCCCTGCACCCAGCGCCTTGCAGCGCTTCAGTGCGTCCTCGGCCTGCTGCGCGAGCCGCGCCAGCGATGCATCACTTGTCAGTGCTTGACTGCCCACTCACGTATCCTTGCTGGTTTGCAGCAATCGACGCCCGGCCCATGCCCCAGATCGACGACCACCAAGAGTTTGATGAAGAAGACCGCGGCCCGAGCCGCAGCCAGCAGCGCCGCGAGGCCCTGGCTATCTTCGAGCTGGCCGAGCGCCTGGTGGCGCTCTCCGAGCCGCAGGTAAAGAAAGTGCCCATGGACGACGCTCTGCGCGCGGCCGTGCAGCATACGCGACGGATCACTCAGCACATCGCCAAAAAGCGCGAGACCCAGTACCTGGCCAAGCTGCTGCGCCGCGATGACGAGGCGGTAGCGGCGATCCTTGCCCACCTCGATGTCGACCGCGACGCGCAGCGCCGCGAGAACGCGCGCCTGCATCGGCTGGAGCACCTGCGCGACCGGCTGGTGGATGAGGATGAGGCTTTCGCCGAGGCGCTGGAGCTGTTTCCCGAAGCCGACCGCCAGCAGCTGCGCCAGCTGATCCGCAAGGCCCGCGACGAGCGCGCCGCGGAGCGCCCGCCGGCGGCCTATCGGGAGATCTTCAAGGTGCTGCGCAAGCTCGACGACGCGCGGATCCAACAGATGAGCGACACCGAAGCCTCCGAGCCCGATGCGCCTGCGGCCGACCCGGTGTAGTCGCTCATCCGCGACCGACCATCCCTGATCCCTCGTCGCTAGTCACCCACTTCCAAGCCCCAACTCCGGCCATTGATTCACTGCCCCCACTACGCCGCTGCCCGCTGCCGCTCCTGCAGCTGGATCGAGCAGCCCTACGCCGAACAGCTCGCGACTAAACAGGCGCTGGCCGCACGGCGTCTGGGCGCCGGCCTGCGCTGGCTGCCTGCGTTTGCCAGCGTCGAAGCCGGGTTCCGCAACAAGGCGAAAATGGCGGTAGGCGGCAGCATTGAGGCGCCGCTGCTGGGCCTGGTGGATCTGCACGACCGCGCAGTCGACTTGGCCGATTGCCTGCTGTACCCACCGGCTCTGCAGCGGGCCTTCGAGCCGCTGCGTGAGTTCATCCGCTCGGCGCGGATCGCGCCCTATTCACTGCGCGAGCGCCGCGGCGAGCTGAAATACCTTCTGCTGACCCTGGCCCCGAGCGGCGAGCTGCTGCTGCGCCTGGTGCTGCGCTCACGCGAGCCGCTGTCGCGCATCGAAAAACAGCTGCCGGATCTGCGCGCTGCGCTGCCGCAGCTGGGCCCGGTCTCGGTCAACCTGCAGCCCGAGCACAAGGCCGTGCTGGAGGGCCCCGTCGAGATCGCCCTGCCCGGCACGGCCAGCCTGCGGGTTGAGGTCAACGACATTCCGCTGCACCTGAAACCGCAGAGCTTTTTCCAGACCCACACCGACGCGGCCGCGGCGCTCTATGCGCAGGCGGCGCGCTGGATTGAATCCGTGCGTCCGCAGCGGCTGCTGGATCTTTACTGCGGCGTGGGCGGTTTCGCCCTGCACGCGGCGCCGTTTGCCGTCGAGGTGATCGGGGTCGAGATCGCCGCCGAGGCCATTGCCAGCGCTGAGCTGTCGCGCGCGGAGATTGGCATCGGCAATGCCCGCTTCGTGGTCGGTGACGCCACCGCGCCTGACGCGCTGGCAGCCGACCCGGACTGCATCGTGGTGAACCCGCCGCGGCGCGGCCTCGGGCCCGCTCTCTGCGCCGGCATCGAAGCCAGCCGTGCCTGTGTGATGGTCTATTCCAGCTGCAACATCGAAACCCTGGCCGCAGACCTTGAACGGCTGCCCTCGTTCGAGCCGGTCGAAGCCCAGCTGTTGGACCTGTTCCCGCACACCGCGCATTTCGAAACGCTGGTGCTGTTGAAACGTCGCCGCTGAGCCAGCGCCGCCGGCGGACTCTTGAAAAGGTGAAGGAATCGCCCCATTCGAAAGCGGCTGGGTCTGCTGCAACGGTACGGCCCACTCACTGCCTAACCACCTGAACCTACCCATCTGACCCCGGAGATACTATGAGCCAGACCGAAACCCATACGTTCCAGGCTGAAACCCGGGAAGTGCTGAAACTGGTGATTCACTCGCTCTACTCGCACAAGGAGATCTTCCTGCGCGAGCTGATCTCCAACGCCTCCGACGCCTGCGACAAGCTGCGCTTCGAGGCCGTGACCGACGCCAGCCTGCTCGGCGACGACGGTGACCCCGCCATTGAGCTGGTGGTCGACAAAGACGCACGCACGCTCGAAATCCGCGATACCGGCATCGGCATGAGCCGGCAGGAGCTGATCGACAATCTCGGCACCATCGCTCGCTCCGGCACCAAGGCCTTTCTGTCGCAGCTGTCGGACGCGCAGAAGGGCGATGCCCAGCTGATCGGCCAGTTCGGCGTCGGCTTCTATTCGGCCTTCATCGTCGCCGACAAAGTTGAGCTGATCAGCCGCCGCGCCGGTTCCAGCGAGGCCTGGCGATGGAGCTCGGACGGCAGCGGCGAGTACACCCTGGAGCCGACCGAGCGCGCCCGGCGCGGCAGCACCGTGATCCTGCATCTGAAGCCCGAAGAAGACGAGTTCCTGCAGACGTGGACGCTGAAGAGCCTGGTGCGCCGATACAGCGACCACATCGGCTTTCCGATCCGCATGGCCAAACCCGCGCCCGAGCTTAGGGACGATTCTGACGAAGCCGCGCCGGCGCAGGGCGAGCTCGAAACCATCAACGAGGCAAAGGCGCTGTGGACTCTCCCCAAGGCCGAGATCAAGGACGAGGACTATCAGGCGTTCTACAAGCACGTCAGCCACGACTTCAGCCAAGCTCTGGCCTGGACCCACAACCGGGTCGAGGGCAACCAGAACTTCATCAGCCTGCTGTTCGTGCCGGAGAAAGCGCCCTTCGATTTTCAGCACGACCGCGACACCCGCAAGGGCCTGAAGCTGTACGTCAAACGCGTGTTCATCATGGACGCCTCGGAAGCGATGCTGCCGAACTACCTGCGCTTCGTCCGCGGCGTGGTCGATTCCGACGATCTGCCGCTGAACGTCTCGCGCGAGCTACTGCAGAACAACCGCCAGATCGACAAGCTGAAATCCGCGGTGAGCCGTCGCGTGCTCGATCTGCTGGACCGTGTTGCCCGCGAGGAACCCGAGAAGTACTTGACCTTCTGGAATGCGTTTGGCGGCGTGCTGAAGGAAGGCGTGTGCGAGGATTCGAGCAACGCCGAGCGCATCGCCAAGCTGCTGCGTTTCCCCACTACGGTCAGCGCCAAGGCCGAAGAGCTGCATGCGCTGGACGACTACATCGCGCGCATGCCGGTGGGCCAGAAGGCGATTTACTACCTCACCGCCGACCGCTGGGCTGCGGCTTCCAACAGCCCGCAGCTGGAGGCGCTGAAGGCGCGCGGCATCGAAGTGCTGCTGATGCACGAGCGCATCGACGAATGGATGTCCGGCTATCTGCGCGAGTACGCCGGCAAGCCACTGCAGAACATCGCCAAAGGTGAACTCGACCTCGGCGATCTTCCCGATGCCGAGGCTGCGAAGCAGCAGCATGAGGAAGCGAGCAAGGCCGCCGAACCGCTAGTCGAAGCCTTGAAGGCGGCGCTCGGCGAGCGCGTGCGCGAAGTGCGGGTCTCGCAGCGGCTGACCGAATCGCCGTCGTGCCTGGTGCTGGAGGAATACGACATGGCCCTGCACCTGCAGCGGATGATGAAGGCGGCCGGTCACGAGGTGCCTGCGGCCAAACCCATTCTGGAAATCAACCCCAGGCACGCGCTGCTGCAGTGCTTCGAGGTCGAGCCTGATGGCGAGCGCCGCCAGCAGCTGGCGCTGATCCTGTTCGAACAGGCGCAGCTCGCCGAAGGTGCTCCGCTGGACGATCCGGCCGGCTTCATCCGCCGCATGAACGCGCTGCTGCTGGGCGCGTGAGCGGGCCGGGCGCCGCCGAGGACGCCGCCGCGGCAGGCAGCGTGCGGCTGGATGTCTGGCTGTGGGCGGCGCGCTGGTTCAAGACCCGTGCGCTGGCCAAGACCCAGATCGAAGCGCATCGGGTGAAGGTCGACGGACAGCCCTGCAAGCCGTCGCGGGCGGTGCGGGTCGGCGCGCGCTTGGACATCGAGCGCGGCGGCGATCTGTTCGCGATTGAAGTAGCGGGCGTTTCAGACCAGCGCGGCCCGGCCAGCCTCGCGCAGAAGCTCTACCTCGAAGATGCAGCGGCCAAGGCACGCCGGCTCGAACTGGCTGCGCTGCGGGCGGCGGAACGCGCCGGCTACCAAGCGCCGCAAACCAAGCCCAACAAAAAGGCCCGCAGACTGCTGCGGGCCTTGGGTGACATCGAGATGCTGTAGCAGCGGAAACGCTGGGCTTGAACTGCTCGGGCCGGAACGCGAGCGCTGAGTCCGGCAGGCCCGGTCGCCCGAGCCTGCCGCTGGCTTCAGCGAAGGTCGAACCGATCTGCGTCCATCACCTTGGCCCAGGCCGCCACGAAGTGGTCGACGAACTTGGCGTGCGCATCGCTCGGCGCATACACCTCGGCGAGCGCACGCAGCTGCGAGTTCGAGCCGAACACCAGGTCAGCCACCGTCGCGGTCCATTTCACTTCGCCGGAGCTGCGGTCGCGGCCCTCCAGAACCCCACCGGTCGTGGACTTCTGCCACTGCGTCCGCATATCGAGCAGGTTGACGAAGAAGTCGTTGCTGAGCGTGCCCGCCCTGTCGGTGAATACCCCGTGCCAGGACCGCTCGGTATTCGCACCCAGCACGCGCAGGCCACCGACGAGCACCGTCATCTCGGGCGCCGACAGAGTCAGCAGCTGAGCCCTGTCGATCAGCATTTCCGCCTCATAGCCCTCGTAGCCCGCGGCGACGAAGTTACGGAAGCCTTCGACCTTCGGCTCCAGCGGGGCAAAAGACTCTGCATCGGTCTGCGCCTGGGTGGCGTCAGTGCGGCCGGGTGAGAACGGCACGTTGATTGCTTCGCCCGCCTGCTTCGCCGCCGCCTCGATCGCGGCGCCGCCGGCGAGCACGATCAGGTCAGCGAGCGAGACCTGCTTGCCGCCGATGGCCGCGGCGTTGAACGCCTGTTGGATAGCCTCAAACTGCGGCAGCACCTTGGCCAGCTCGTCCGGCTGGTTCACCTGCCAGTCCTTCTGCGGCGCAAGCCGAATGCGCGGGCCGTTGGCGCCGCCGCGCTTGTCGCTGCCGCGGAACGCAGCCGCCGATGCCCAGGCGGTGGAAACCAGCTGCGCCTTACTCAGGCCGGATTCCAGCACCTTGGCCTTCAGCGCGGCGATGTCGCTGTCGTCGATCAGCGGATGCTGCACGGCCGGCACCGGGTCCTGCCAGATCAGCTGTTCGGTCGGCACCCGCGGGCCTAGATAGCGTGAGACCGGCCCCATGTCGCGATGGGTCAACTTAAACCAGGCGCGGGCGAAGGCGTCCGCGAGCTGCTGCGGGTTTGCCATGAATCGTCGGGAGATTTTCTCGTAGGCCGGATCCATGCGCATCGCCATGTCGACCGTCGACATCATCGGCTGATGGCGCTTGCCGGGATCATGCGCATCGGGGACCGTGCCGGCCCCGCTGTCGCCTTTCGGCTTCCACTGGTGTGCGCCCGCCGGGCTCTTGGTCAGCTCCCACTCGTAGCCGAACAGCGTCTCGAAGTAGCTGTTGTCCCACTGGATCGGAGTCGGCGTCAAGGCGCCTTCCAGACCGCTGGTGATGGTGTCGGCGCCGTGGCCGCTACCGAAGCTGTTGGCCCAGCCCAGGCCCTGCTGCTCAACGTCGGCCCCTTCCGGCTCGCGACCGACGAACTTGGCGAGATTAGCCGCGCCGTGGGTCTTGCCAAAGGTGTGGCCGCCTGCGGTGAGCGCGACGGTCTCCTCGTCGTTCATCGCCATGCGGGCGAAGGTCTCGCGGACATCACGCGCTGAGCCCAGCGGATCCGGATTGCCGTTCGGGCCTTCCGGGTTGACGTAGATAAGGCCCATCTGTACGGCGCCGAGCGGATTGGCGAGCTCGCGATCGCCGCTGTAGCGCTTGTCGCCCAGCCATTCGGTTTCCGGCGCTCAATAGACGTCCTCCTGCGGCTCCCAGATGTCGGCGCGACCACCGGCAAAGCCGAACGTCTTGAAGCCCATCGACTCCAGCGCAACGTTGCCGGTCAGAACAACCAGGTCGGCCCAGGAGAGCTTGCTGCCGTACTTCTGCTTGATCGGCCACAGCAGGCGCCGCGCCTTGTCGAGATTGCCGTTGTCCGGCCAGCTGTTGAGCGGCGCAAAGCGCTGGTCGCCGGCGCCGCCGCGTCCATCGGAAATGCGATAGGTGCCGGCTGCATGCCAGGCCATGCGAATGAAGAAGGGGCCGTAGTGGCCGTAGTCGGCGGGCCACCAGTCCTGCGAGTCGGTCATCAATGCGTGCAGATCGTCGACCACGGCATCGAGGTCAAGCGACTTGAAGGCCTCCGCGTAGTCAAAGTTCTCGCCCATCGGGTTCGAGCGTGGCGTGTGCTGATGCAGGATTTGCAGGTTCAGCTGATTGGGCCACCAGTCCGAATTGCCCTGCACCCGCGACAGCGCGCCGGTGGCGAACGGGCACGCGCCTTGGCTGGCGGCCGGGCCGTTCATGTCGTAGACCTTGGCTTTTTCTGCGCGGCTGTTGTCGGTGCTGGGGGTAGTCATGCGCGGCTCCTTGGCTGGGGGTGTCCAGCAAAGTAGTCGCCTGCATGCCCAAGGATAAAATCGAACTATCCACTGTGATCGATAGCATTTATCTATGGAAAATGAAGTGGAGCCGCGGCCGCGCTGCGCGTTCCGGCGTCGATCAGGGCGCTGCGTCAACGGGTGGCGGGCCCTAGATCAGCGCCGCCATCGCGCGCACGCCCGGCAACGCCCGCAGCGGCCGCAACGCCCCGCAGCGCGGCCCTGCTGCAGCGGACGCCGATCCAGCGGGCGGGGCCAGTGCCCGCCAGGGAAGCCCTGATTCATCGGAGCGTGTCGCGCCTTCCACGGATAGAGCGCCCGCGGATCAGGCAGGCGCCGGTTGATCTGCGCGAGGGTCTGCCCGAATTCACTTCGGGCGCGGACCGGGCCGACAAAGCCAGATGCGCTTTGTCGGCCGTTGCCTAGCAGGGCACGACAAACCGCACGGCCGGGCGCAGGAATGCCAGCGAAACGGGCCGCGAACAGCTAGACTGCGGCGGTTTTGTGCCGAGGGAGCTGCTGCCGTGAATACCGCGCCATTGAAGTACCGTCGAGTCCTGCTGAAACTCTCCGGCGAGGCGCTGATGGGCAAGATGGACTACGGCATCGACCCTGAAATCATCAGCGGGCTGGCGCGCGAAGTGCTCGAAGCCAGCCGCGCCGGCGCCGAGATCGGGCTGGTGATTGGCGGCGGCAACATCTTCCGCGGTGCCGGCCTGGCGGCTGCAGGCATGGACCGGGTCACCGGCGACCACATGGGCATGCTGGCTACCATCATGAATGCGCTGGCCATGCAGGACGCGATCGAGAAGATCGGCGGCTACGCGCGGGTGATGAGCGCCATCAAGATCAACGCAGTGGCCGAGGACTACATTCGCCGTCGCGCCGTGCGCCACATCGAGAAGGGCCGCATCGCGATTTTCGCCGCCGGTACCGGCAACCCCTTTTTCACCACCGATTCGGCAGCCGCCCTGCGCGCAGTCGAGATTGGTGCGGACTTGATGCTGAAGGCGACAAAAGTGGACGGCGTCTACGACTCCGACCCCAAGAAAAATCCGGATGCGGTCCGCTATGACCGCCTTTCCTACACCGACGTCATCACCCGTAACCTGCAGGTGATGGACACCGCCGCGATCGCCCTGTGCCGCGACTACGGCATGCCGATGCGGGTCTACGACATGACCGTGCCCGGCAATCTGATGCGTCTGCTTCGCGGCGAACAGATCGGCACGCTGGTCGACCGCGGTGCCTGAAGGCAGGCCCGCGCCGCACTGCCGCCGGCTGCACGCCCCCACGCGGGGCGCGCGCCACCTATAATCGCCGGCCACCTATCTCCGGTCGCATGAGGCCCAAACCATGCTCAACGACATCAAGAAAGACACCCAGACACGCATGCAGAAGAGCGTGGATGCACTGCGCACCGAGCTGACCAAGCTGCGCACCGGCCGCGCCACCACGGCGCTGGTCGACCACCTGAAGGTCAACTATTACGGCTCCGACATGCCAATGACCCAGGTCGCCTCGGTGGCGATCGCCGACGCCCGCTCGATCGTCATCACGCCTTGGGAAAAGGCGATGGTGGGGCCGATCGAAAAGGCGATTCACGCCTCCGACCTGGGCCTGACCCCGAACACTTCAGGCACGGTGATCCGCATCAATCTGCCGCCGCTGACCGAGGAGCGCCGCAAGGAGCTCAGCAAACACGTCTCGGCCGAAGGCGAGAACAGCAAGGTGGCGATTCGCAACGTTCGCCGAGATGCGCTGCAGCAGGTCAAGGAACTGCAGAAAGCCAAGACCATCAGCGAGGACGATGAGCGCCGCGCCGAGACCGAGGTCCAGGCGCTGACCGACCGCTTCGTCAAAGAGATTGATGTCGTGGTCAAGAACAAGGAAGACGAGCTGATGGCGGTCTGAGCGGGCGCCTTGGCCCCCCGCCCGGCATGAACGCCGCGACCAACCTTCCGCCGTCGGTGGGCCCTGCTCCGGCGCCGCGCCACCTCGCGGTGATCATGGATGGCAACGGTCGCTGGGCCAAAGCCCGCGGCCGACCGCGCACGCTGGGCCATCGGGCCGGCGCACGTGCGGTCAATCTGTGCATCGACACCTGTATCAGCCGCGGTGTCGAAGCGCTGACCCTGTTCGCGTTCTCCAGTGAAAACTGGCAGCGGCCGGCCGATGAGGTGTCTGCGCTGATGGGCCTGTTCCTGCGTGCCCTGGATCGCGAAGTGGAAGAGCTCCACCGTCGTCGGGTACGGCTGCGTTTCATCGGCGAGCACAGCGCCTTTACGGCCGATTTGCAGCGCCGCATGCAGCAGGCCGAGCAGCTGACCGCAGGCAACCGCGGTTTGCAGCTGTCCATTGCGGCCAGCTATGGCGGCCGCTGGGACATCGCCAGAGCGGCGCGGCGGCTGGCCGCCCGAGTCGCCGCCGGCGAGCTGGCGCTGGAGGCCATCGACGAAAACGCCCTTGACGCTGCCATGTCGCTGTCCGAGCTGCCGCCTCCTGATCTTTTCATTCGCACCGGGGGCGATCAGCGCATCAGCAATTTCCTGCTGTGGCAGATCGCCTACACCGAGCTGTATTTCACCGAAACCCTGTGGCCAGACCTGAGCGCTGCGGAGCTGGAGGCGGCTTTTGCCGCATTCGCCACCCGCGAGCGCCGCTTCGGCCGTACCAGCGAGCAGCTCAAGGAGAACCGCCCATGAATCAGCGCGTTCTAACCGCGCTGGTGATGGCGCCGCTGGCAATCAGCGCGGTGCTGTTGCTACCCACTCCCCTGCTGCTGCCGCTGGTGGCCGCACTGCTGATGCTGGCCGCCTGGGAATGGGGCGCGCTGATCGGCATCCGCACCGCGCTGGGACGCGCCGCGGTGATGTTGCCGCCAGCCGCGATCATGGCCTGGCTGTCGCACAACGGCTGGCCGCAGCACTTTCCGCTGGTGGTGCAGATCGGCTGCGCCTGGTGGCTGTTCGCGCTGGTGTGGCTGCGCTGGCCGCGGCTGCTGTCCGGCAACAGCATGCCGCTGCGCGCGCTCAAGCTGGCGATCCTGGTGCTGCTGCTGGTGCCGGCCTGGGCGGGCCTGGCCCTGCTGCACGCCGACCCCAGCCACGGGCCGCGCTGGGCGCTGTTCGCGGTGGCTCTGGTCTGGGCGGCAGACACCGGCGCGTTCTATGCGGGCACCCGGATCGGCGGCCGCAAGCTGGCGCCCCGGATCAGCCCCGGCAAGACCTGGGCGGGTTTCTGGGGCGGTCTGCTCGCGGCTCTGTTGCTGTCTACAGCGTGCTTCGCACTGCTCGGCCTGGAACTCGGGCAGCTGCCGATGCTGCTTCTTTTGACCAGCGTCACCACGCTGGCCTCGGTGCTGGGCGACTTGTTCGAAAGCGTCATCAAGCGCCAGGGCGGCGCCAAGGACTCAGGCAGCCTGATCCCCGGCCACGGCGGCGTGTTCGACCGAGTCGACAGCCTGGTCGCCGCGCTGCCGGTATTCGCGCTCGGCAAGCTCTGGCTGGGGCTGTGAGGCGGATCGCGATCTTCGGCGCCACCGGCTCGATCGGCGGCAGCGCACTTGACGTGATCGCACGCCACCCCGGCCGCTTCGAGGCGACCGTGCTCAGCGCCCACACCCAGGTCGATGCACTGGTTGAGCTGTGCGCCGTGCATCGGCCGAAGCTCGCCATCATCGCCGACCCGCAGCTGCATGACGCTCTGGCCGAAGGGCTCAAGGCACGCGGGCTGAGCACGGAAGCCGAGGCCGGGCCGGCGGCGCTGGAGCAGGCCGCCCGCTCCGAACAGTGCGACACCGTGATCGCCGCCATCGTCGGCGCCGCGGGCCTGACCTCGACCCTGGCCGCGGCCGAGGCCGGCAAACGCCTGCTGCTGGCCAACAAGGAAAGCATCGTGGTGGCCGGCGCGCTGCTGATGGACGCCGTGCGCCGCGGCGGTGCCGAACTGATCCCAGTCGATTCCGAACACAGCGCGCTGTTCCAGTGCCTGCCGCAGCCGGCGGTGGGGCACGGTTTCCGGCGCGACCTGCGGCGGCTGATCCTGACCGCGTCCGGCGGGCCGTTCCGAGGTCGCAAGCGAGCCGAACTCGAACACATCACCCCCGATGAGGCCTGCGCGCATCCGAACTGGAGCATGGGCCGCAAGATCTCGGTCGACTCGGCCACCCTCATGAACAAGGGTCTGGAAGTGATCGAAGCGCACTGGCTGTTTGGCGCGCCGGTCGAGCGCATCGAAGTGGTGGTTCACCCGCAAAGCATCATCCATTCGCTGGTCGAGTACGCCGACGGCTCGATGCTGGCCCAGCTCGGCCCACCCGACATGCGCACCGCCATCGCCTGCGCGCTGGCTTGGCCCGATCGTGTCGACGCCGGGGTCGAATCGCTCGATCTGCTGCGTCTGGGCCGGCTGGATTTTCAGGCGCCGGACACCGAAGCCTTCCCCTGCCTGCGGCTGGCCTTCGAAGCGCTGCGCGCCGGGCCCGCCGCTACCACCTGCCTGAACGCCGCCAACGAAATCGCGGTTTCAGGCTTTCTTCAGGGCCGCTTGGGCTTCCTAGGCATCCCCGCACTCCTCGAAGCCTGTCTGGACCGCTTCGCCTGCGAATCCGCCGCACAGCTTGCCGAGCTGCTGGACCTCGACGCCCGCGTCCGCGACCATGCACGTTCGCAGCTGAACGCCTAAGCTCCTTCGCCTCACTACAGGCCCGGACATGCTGGACATCCTCGGTTCCATCTGGTGGCTGATCGTCGCCCTCGGCATTCTGGTGACCTTCCACGAGTTCGGCCACTACTGGGTCGCGCGGCGCTGCGGCGTACGCGTGCTGAGGTTCTCCGTGGGCTTCGGCAAGCCGCTGTGGAAGCGCGTCGGCAAGGACGGCACCGAGTACGTGGTGGCGGCACTGCCGCTCGGCGGCTACGTGAAAATGCTCGACGAGCGCGAGTCCGATGTGCCGGCGGACGAACTCGATCAAGCCTTCAACCGCAAGCCGGTCAGCCAGCGCATCGCTATCGTTGCCGCGGGCCCGGCGTTCAACCTGCTGCTGTGTCTGCTGCTGCTTTGGGGCATGTTCATGGTCGGCAAGGACGACTATCAGCCGCTGGTGGGCCGCGCCGACACGCTTGCTGCCGAAGCTGGCTTCCGCAGCCAGGACCGGATCCTCAGCATTGACGGCCAACCGATGGCCACCTGGACCCACGTCGGGATGGAACTGATGGTCGCCGCTCTGGACCGCCGCGCTGTGGCGGTCGAAGTCATCGGGGCAGAAGGGCAGACGCGCTCCCTGCAGCTCGATCTTTCCAAGCTGTCGCCGGAGCTTAAGGAGTCCGCACTGGTGCCCTCGATCGGCCTGGTGCCCCTGCAAAGGCTGCTGCCCGCGGTCGTCGGCAGCGTGCAGGAGGACAGCCCAGCGGCGCGCGCGGGCCTTCAGCAGGGCGACCGCATTCACAGCGTCAGCGGCCGTGAGATCCAATTCTTCGATGAGATGTCGCCGCTGGTGGTGCAGGCCGCCGAGTCGGAGCAGGCGCTTCAGATCTCGATCGAGCGCGACGCGCGGTTTCTGGATCTCGAGCTGGTCCCGATGCGCAATCCAGACAGCCGGGACGGCGCTCCGGCGTTTCTGATCGGCGTCGCCCCCCGGGTGATCGAGGCAACACCGGATGCGGTGCTGCGCTACGGCCCGGTTGCAGCGGTCGGCGCAGCCTTTTCCGAAACCTGGCGCTTGACGGAATCCACGTTCGGCATGCTGTACCGCATGGTCACGGGGGTCGCCTCGCTGCAGAATCTTTCCGGGCCCATTTCCATCGCCCGCTTCGCCAACGACTCGGCCAAACGCGGGGTCGCCTGGTTCCTGTTCTTCCTCGCCGTGCTCTCGCTCAGCCTGTGCATCATGAACCTCCTGCCGATCCCAATCTTGGACGGGGGTCACCTGCTGTATTACCTTATCGAGGCGATCAAAGGCGCACCGATCAGCGAGAAATCCCTGATTGCGGGCCAGTACGTCGGCTTGGTGATGTTGGGCAGCCTGATGGCGCTCGCTTTCTATAACGACTTGCTGCGCGTTTTCAGCTCTTGAGCCGGAAAGACGCCTGCGCCGAACGGGCTGCCCTGCCCTGCCGGCACCCCCTTCCCCCTGACCGGGTTGCCCGACACCCTCGGGACTCCCACAGGGGAGCTTGTACGCCATCCGCCGCCCACACCGGGCCAAGCGGATCGGCCTTTGAACGGAAACGGACCCGATGAGCAACCGATACGCCGCGCTGCCCCTGCTGACCCTGCTGCTGGCGAGTGGCGCCCAGGCCCAGAGCTTTGAACCCTTCACCATTTCTGACATCCGCGTCGACGGGCTGCAGCGCATCTCCGCCGGCACGGTCTTCACCTACCTGCCGGTCGAGCGCGGCGATCGCATCGACCGCCCAGCCGCGGCGGACGCCATCCGCGCGCTGTTCCGCACCGGCTTCTTTACCGACGTCAAACTCGACCGTCAGGGCGACGGCATTCTGGTGATCACCGTGGCCGAGCGGCCGGCGATCAACAGCATCACCCTGACCGGCAACAAGGACATCAAGACCGAAGAGCTGATGAAGGGCCTGTCCGGCATTGGCCTGTCCGAGGGCGAAACCTTCAACCAGCTGCAGCTGGACAAGGTGACCCAGGAGCTCACGCGTCAGTACAACAACCGCGGCAAGTACAACATCTCGATCGACCCCACGGTCAGCCAGCTCGACCGCAACCGCGTCGACGTCAAGATCGACGTGAAAGAGGGCAAGGCCGCCAAAATCCGCCACTTGAACCTGGTCGGCAATGAGACCTACACCAGCGAGGACATCCTCGCCGAATGGGAATCCGGCACCAGCAACTGGCTGTCCTGGTATCGGCAGGACGACCAGTACTCGCGCGAGAAGCTCTCCGGCGACCTGGAGAAACTGACTTCGTTCTACCTCGACCGCGGCTATGTCGATTTCAATATCGAGTCCAGCCAGGTCTCGATCAGCGCCGACCGCCGCGACATGTACATCACCGCCAGCGTCAGCGAGGGCGAGGTCTACACCGTCAGTGACGTCAAGGTCAGCGGCGACACCATCATCCCGATTGAGGACATGGAAAAACTGCTGTTCATCGGCAAGGACGCGACCTTTTCGCGCCGCCTGCTGGAATTCAGCTCCGACGCCATGACCAACACCTTGGCCAACATTGGCTATGCATTCGCCAACGTCAATCCGGTGCCGACCGTCAACCGCGCCGACCGCACCGTCTCCATCAATTTTGTCGTGGAGCCCGGCAAGCGCGTCCACGTTCGCAGGATCCTGTTCAAGGGCAATACCCGCACCTCCGACGAGGTGCTGCGTCGCGAAATGCGCCAGTTCGAGGGCATGTGGTTTTCGCAGGCGGCGATCGACCGCAGCAAGATCCGCCTGCAGCGGCTCGGCTTCTTCGACGAGGTCACCATCGATACGCCGGCGGTCGCCGGCAGCGACGATCAGGTCGACGTCGAGCTGAGCGTCAAGGAGCGCACCTCCGGCAGCTTCCAGTTCGGCCTGGGCTTTTCGCAGTTCTCCGGGCTGATCACCACGATCTCGGTGCAGCAGAACAACTTCTTCGGCACCGGCAACCAGATCGGCGTGACGGTGCAGAACAATACTTTTTCCAAGCGCATCGATTTTTCCTACTTCGATCCGTACTTCACTGAGGACGGCGTCTCGGTCGGCTACAACGTCAGCTACCGCGAGCTCGACCAGAGCGACGCCAACATCGCCAACTTCACCTCCGACTCCGGCCAGCTGCGCGCCCTGTTTGGTCTGCCGATCACCGAAACCGACACCGTAGGCCTGTCTTTCGGCCTCGACCGCAACAGCATCACGCCGTTCGAGGGCATCACTCCGCAGCCGATCATCGACTACATCAACGCGCTGGGCCGCCGCACCTTCAACTCCTGGCGCAGCGAGCTGTCGTGGTCGCGTAACAGCACCAACGCTTTCTACAATCCGACCCGAGGCACCTTCCAGCGGGTCGCCGCTGAGGTGACGCTGCCGGGCTCGACCGTCGAGTACTACAAGCTCTCCTACGAGTTCAACCGCTACTGGCCGCTCAGCCGCCATTTGGTGCTGTTGACCCGCGCCGACATTGGCTACGGCGACAGCTACGGCAAGGCCAGCCAGCGCGACATCCTGGCGGTCAATGCGCAGGGCCTGCCGATTCTGGACGATGACGGCAATCCGACGATGCGCACGATCGTGGCGGAAGGCCTGCCCTTCTTCGAGAATTTCTATGCCGGCGGCGAGCGCTCGATCCGCGGATTTGAAACCAACACGCTGGGTCCGCTGGGTTTTGGCAGCTTGGCCCCCACCACGCCGCAGCCGCTGGGCGGCTCGCTGAAGACCGTGGGCAGCCTGGAGTTCATCTTCCCGACGCTGCTCGATACCAACGCGGCGCGGGTTTCTGCATTCATCGATTTCGGCAACATCTTCGATGGCGTCGACAACTTCGATGTGGGCGAACTGCGCGCTTCGGCCGGTATCGCGCTGCAGTGGCAGGCGCCGATCGGCCCGATCATCATCAGCCTTGCGCAGCCGCTCAAGTACGACCGCGATATCGATCGGGTCGAGCGTCTGCAGTTCACCTTCGGGACCTTGTTCTAAGCGCGGGGTCGGACCGGCAGGCTCACCATGTCTCCCCGCCGCAGCGTCGGCACTCCGCAGCGCCGCTGCGGGGTGTCGCTGTGGCTGCTGTTCAGCTGCGCGCTGCTCGCGCAGTGGGGCAGCGGCCCGCTGCTGGCACAGCCGGCGCAGCCAACGCGGGTGGGCTATGTCGACATGAAGCGGCTGATCGACAACTCGCCGCAGGTTCGTCGCGCGCGCGAGCGGCTGCAGAGCGAATTCGACGCCGCGCTGGCCCTGCTGCGCGAGGATGAGCGCCGGCTCAGCGCACTCGAACAGCGCTTCGCGACCGCAGAGACTGGCGGCAACGCTGAATCTGCAGACGCCCTGCGCGGCGAGATCGCTCCCTTGAAGCGCTCGGTCGAACGCACCCGTCAGCGACTGTCGAGCGAGCTGGAGCAGCGCAGCGAGCAGGAAACCGAGCGCGCTTGGCCGCTGATCAATGATGCCGTCGCCGAGTTCGCCCGCAGCAACGGCTACGACCTGGTGATCTCCAGCGGCGCTCTGTACGTCTCCGGCCGGGTCGACATTACCGACCGCGTGCTGGAGCTGCTGGACCAGCAATCGCGCCGCGAGGCCACGCAGTGAGTCAGCGCAGCGGCTACCGTCTCGCAGACTTAGCCCAGCAGTTCGACCTTGAGCTGCGCGGCGACCCAGAGACGCTGATCAAGGGCGTTGCCACGCTCGCCGCGGCCGGCCCGGGCCAGCTCGGTTTCCTGGCCAATCGGCTGTATCGCAGGCGGCTGTCAGAGTGCAGCGCTGCCGCGCTCGTGCTGAGCGCAGCGGATGCAGACGACTGGTCCGGCAACGCGCTGCTGGCGGCGGATCCCTACGTCGCGTTCGCGCGCATCGCAGCCCTGTTCGAGACGATACCGGAGCCGGCAGCCGGCGTGCATCCGAGCGCTGTGGTGGATCCTTCGGCCTGGGTCGCCGAGTCCGCCCGTATCGGCCCGCACTGCTCGATCGGGCCGCGCTCGCGGATCGAGTCCGGCGCAGCACTGGGGGCCGGCTGCGTGGTCGGCGACGAGTGCATCGTCGGCGCTGACTGCCATCTGATTGCGCGGGTGACCCTGGTCACTCGCGTCCGCCTCGGCGCGCGGGTGCGCGTGCATCCAGGCGCGGTGCTCGGCGCCGATGGCTTTGGCCTGGCGATGGATCGCGGCCACTGGATCAAGGTGCCGCAGCTCGGCGGCGTGGTGATCGGCGATGACTGCGAGATCGGCGCCAACACCTGCATCGACCGCGGCGCGATCGAGGACACCGTGCTCGGCGTCGACGTGCGCCTCGACAACCTGGTGCAGATCGGCCACAACGTGGTGATCGGCGACCACACCGCGGTCGCTGGCTGCGCGGCGATTGCCGGATCGGCGAACATCGGCCGCTACTGTCTGATTGGCGGCGGCGTCGGCATCGTCGGGCACCTGACTATTTGCGACAGGGTGACGCTGACGGCGCGCTCGCTGGTGACCTCCTCGATCAAGGCTCCGGGGCAATATTCCTCGGGTGTCCCGCTGCAGGAAAGCCGCCAGTGGCGGCGCAATGCGGCTCGTTTCCGGCAGCTCGACCAGCTGGCGCGGCGCGTCCTGAAAGACCACGATCCCAATAACAATTAAGGAGTCCCTGCGCTCATGAACGAGCCATACCTGCCTGAACTTCCGGTCGACGTGAACCGGATCATGGGCATCCTGCCGCACCGCTATCCGTTTCTGCTGGTCGATCGCGTGATCGAACTGGAACCGCGCGTTCGCATCCGCGCGATCAAGAACGTCAGCATCAACGAGCCGTTTTTTCAGGGCCACTTCCCCGGCCATCCGGTAATGCCCGGCGTGCTGGTGATCGAAGCCCTGGCCCAGGCGTCGGGCCTGCTCACCAAGCTCTCGGCGCCGCCCAAGCCCAAGGGCGAGGAGCCGATCTTCTACTTGGTCAAGGTCGACAAGGCGCGCTTCGCCCGCACCGTGGTGCCCGGCGACCAGCTGGTGCTGGAATCGGTGCAGAAGCGCATGCGCATGGGCATGGGCCTGTACGAATGCGTGGCCACGGTCGACGGCAAAGAAGTCGCCTGCGCCGAGATCCTGTGTGCGGAGCGCTCGGCGTGAGCCTGCATCCGAGCGCCGTCATCCATCCGGGTGCGAAGCTCGGCGACGGGGTCGAGATCGGCCCCTTCTGCGTCATCGGCGAGCACGTCGACATCGGCGCCGGCACGCGCATCGATTCGCACGTGGTGATCCACGGCCCCACCCGCATCGGCCGAGACAACCGCATCCACAGCTTTGCTGCGGTCGGCGGCGAGCCGCAGGACAAGAAATTCCACGGCGAGCGCTGCGAGCTTCAGATCGGCGACCGCAACCTGATCCGCGAATTCGTCACCATCAACCGCGGCACTTCCGACGATGCGAGCATCACCCGAATCGGCAGCGACAACTGGATCATGGCCTACGTGCACATCGCCCACGACTGCCGGATCGGCGACCACAACACCTTCGCCAACGCCGCCTCGATGGCCGGCCACGTCCACATCGGCAATCACGTGGTGCTCGGCGGCTTCAGCCTGATTCACCAGTTCTGCAAGGTCGGCGACCACGCTTTCACCGCAATGGGCGCCTCGGTCAACCGCGACGTGCCGCCCTACGTGATGGTCGCCGGCGAGTACGCGCAGCCGCGCGGCATCAACTCTGAAGGCCTGAAGCGGCGCGGCTTTTCGGCCGAGCGCATCGCCGCCATCAAACGCGGCTATCGCGCCCTGTACACGGCCGGACTGCCGCTGGCCGAAGCGCGTGCGCGGATCGCTGCAGACGCAGCAGATGCGCCCGACCTCGCCCTGCTGGTGGACTTCATTGACGCCAGCACTCGCAGCCTGATCCGCTGATGAGCGAGCCCGCAGGCCCGCTGATCGCACTGGTGGCCGGCGAGGCCTCCGGCGATCTGCTCGGCGCAGATCTCATCGTCGCCCTTCGGCAGCGCTACCCGGACGCCCGCTTCGTCGGTATCGGCGGCCCGCAGATGCGGGTGCAGGGCATGGATATCTGGTGGGATGCCAGCGAACTCGCAGTGATGGGCTTGTTCGAGGTGCTGCGCCACCTGCCGCGGCTGCTGCGACTGCGCCGGCAGCTGCGCGGGCGCCTGCTGGCGCTGAAACCCGACGTGTTCATCGGCATTGATGCCCCTGATTTCAACCTTGGCCTGGAGCGCGCGCTGAAGTCCGCCGGACTGCGCACCGTGCACTACGTCAGCCCGTCGGTCTGGGCCTGGCGGCGCGGCCGAGCGGCAAAGATCGGCGCCTCCGCCGATCGGGTGCTGTGCCTGTTCCCGATGGAGCCGCCGATCTACCAAGAGTTCGGCGTCGACGCGCGCTTTGTCGGCCATCCCCTGGCTGAGCAGTTCCCGCTGGAGCGCGACATGCGGCGTCCGCGCGATGTACTCGGACTGAGGCGCGACGCCCGCGTGCTGGCCCTGCTGCCCGGCAGCCGCCTCGGCGAGATCGCCCGCGTAGGCGCGCAGTTCATCGCCGCCGGCGCCGAACTGCAGAGTCGCTATCCGGGGCTGCAGCTGATCGCACCGATGGCCACGCCGGCGTGCCGGCAGGCGTTCGAGGCGCAGCTGGCGCAGGCACACCCAGCGCCGCGGATCCAGCTGATCAACCAGCAGTCGCAGAGCGCCCTGCGCGCCGCCGACGTGGTGCTGCTGGCCTCCGGCACGGCCGCGCTGGAAGCCCTGCTGGCGCGCACACCGATGGTCGTCGCCTACCGGATCAACGCGCTCACCTACTGGCTGCTGCGCACCTTCAAGCTGCTGAAGGTGGATCGTTTCAGCCTGCCCAACGCGCTGGCCGGCGCGCGCATCGTGCCTGAGTGCATGCAGCGCGACTGCACGCCCGCTCGGCTGGTGGCCGAGCTTGAACCACTGCTTGCCGACCCGGCAGTGGCCGCCGCCCAGACCGAGCCTTTCGCGCGCATCCACGCCCAGCTACGCAGCGGCGCCAGCGAGCGCGCCGCCGCCATCGTCAGCGAGCTGCTGGCCGAACGTGGCCGCTGAGCCCCCCTGCAGCGCGCGCACGCCGGGCATTGCGGGCGTCGATGAAGCAGGTCGCGGCCCGCTCGCAGGGCCGCTGATGGTGGCCGCCGTGATGCTCGACCCGGCGCGGCCGATCGACGGGTTGGGCGACTCCAAGCAGCTCAGCGAAAAGCGCCGCGAGCACCTGTTCGAACTCATCATCGAGCGCGCGCTCGCGCACAGCGTCCAGCGCATCGACGCGGATGAAATCGACGCGCTGAATATCTATCGCGCCACCCTGGAAGGCATGCGCCGCGCGGTGTTCGCCCTGCGTCCCGAGCCTCAGCTGGTGCGGGTCGACGGCAACCAGCTGCCGCCGGGCCTGCCCTGCGCAGGGGAAGCCTGGGTCCGCGGCGACGCCCGCGATCCCGCCATCGGCGCCGCTTCGATCCTGGCCAAGGTGAGCCGCGACCGCGCCCTGGTAGCGCTTGACCGCGACTATCCCGGCTATGGCTTTGCCCGCCACAAGGGCTACCCGGTGCCGGCGCATTTCGAAGCGCTGCAGCGGCTGGGGCCCTGCCCCGCGCATCGCCGCAGCTTCGCGCCGGTGCGCGCCGCCGAGCCGCGCCCGCCCGCGCAAGCGGGGCTGGATTTCGGCACGCCTGCGCAGGGCTGAGGCCCGCAGCGTGTTCGGCGATGGGCGCGCGCGGCTCGCCCCGATTCCAGCCTGGCTGCAGTCGGCAGCGCCGATTGGCGCTGCGGGCGCGCTTCCGCGTAGGATCAGGCCCCTCGCATTGCGATTGGCAGCCCGCGTTGACGACCCCTCACCCGCGGCACGCAGCGCCGAGAGCCCGTGACAAATCGCCCGCCCACTGCGGCCCGCGCTCAGCGCGCGCGGCGGCAGCGCGCTTGAGCGGATTCTGCGGTCGCTGGGTCGACCAAACCGGCTTGAATCCGCGCGCCGCGCGTTGCCCTGAAAGCGCAGCCGCGCGCGCGCTGCAGCGCTCTTGTTTTTCACCCGCGCTGAGCCCAGCCCGATGATCCCGGCCGCACTCAGAGGGCTGATCGCTGCTGCGCTGCTGTGCGCTGCCGGCCGTGCTCTGGCGCTGGACATTCCGGGGCACGCGACCCCGGTTTCAGCAGCTCCAGGCGAGGCCCATCTGGCCGCCACCGACGACGGTCGGCTGTGGTTGGGCGACGCTCGCGGCCTGCATCTGCTGAGCCTGGAAGCCGCAGGCGCCGCGCGTCGGATCGACGGCATCGGGCCGGTCATCGCGCTGAGCTCCGCGGGCGACAGCGTGCTGGCGGCAGACCTGCAGCGGCTCTGGCAGGTCAGCCATGACGGGCAGTCGGTGCTCGGCCCGGAAACGCTGCGACCGCGGCAGCTGCGGCCGGCGTCGCTCGACTGCCGCTGCTGGTGGCTGCGCACAGAGGACGGCCTCGCCCTGGTGCAGGCTGTCGCCGATCGCTGGTCCGTGGTGGCCCTCGCCGGGGCCACTCTGCAGCCGGAAGATCGGCTGCTCGACGACGTCGGCGGCAGGCTGTGGCTGCTGGGCACGGGCGGGGTGTATGGGCTGGACACGCAGGCGCTGCTGAAAGGGCTCGACCAGCGAATTGGCGTAGAACTGCCGCCGCAGCGCACCGGTGCCGAAGTCACCAGTTCGGAAGACGCCAGCGCAGAAGGTGCCAGCGCGCGAACGCCCGAGGACGCTGCCGCGCTGCAGCCCAGCTCGACTGCCGGCTCTAGCCCGGCCTTCTGGCGTGGGTTCGGGCTTGCCTCGCTGCTGGCGCTGCTGATCGGCGCCGCGCTGCGCGCCCTGCAGCGGCGTCACCAGCGGCTGCGCCACATCCAGCGCCAGTTCGAGCTGGACCAGCTGGTGCAGCGGCGCACGGCCGATCTCGAAACAGCCAACCGCACCCTGCGCGATCTGGCCGACACCGACTCGCTGACCGGCGTCTCCAACCGTCGTCACTTTGACCGGCTGCTGCTTGAAAGCTTCGAGCGCAGCCTGCTCACCGGGCGCCGGCTGTCGGTGCTGCTGCTCGATGTCGATCATTTCAAGGCGTTCAACGACAGCCACGGCCACCTGGGCGGAGACCAGGCGCTGCGCGACCTCGGCCAGACGCTGCAGAAGGCGGTGCGCAACGACACCATGGTGGCGCGCTACGGCGGCGAGGAGTTCGCGGTGATCACGCCGGTCAGCCTGCGCGAGGCCGCGGGCCTGGCGGAACGCCTGCGGCGCACGGTCGAGGCCGAGTGCGGGATCACCATCAGCGTGGGCGTAGCCAGCCTATCGGCGGCAAACGATCGCGATCAGCCGGCGCTGCTGGCGCGCGCGGACCGCGCGCTTTACGCCGCCAAAGCCGCCGGCCGCAATCGGGTGGTGTCCGATCCACCTCACCTGCCGCGCGACAGCAGCAGCGGCCGTGCGCCGCCGGCTCCGGCGCGGCGCTCGGTGCCGCTGCCCTAGCCAACGATCGCCTTGCGGAGCGTTTGCGGCTCTCAGTTGTGATGAGCGCCGACCACGCTGCCCACCCGCAGCAGGCCGCTTCGCTCGGCCAGCTCGAAATCGGCCTCGGCGCGCGCTAGCGCATCTGCACCGATTTCGGCGCAGGCCAGCACCGCCACGCAGCGGTCGCGGCCGCGGCTCTTGGCCGCGTACAGCGCAAGGTCGGCCAGTCGCAGCGCGGCCTCCCAGGCCATAGCGGGCTCACCCGGATGCAGCCGCGTCAGGCACAGGCCAATCGATGCGCTGACCCGCAGCTCGCCGACTGCGGTCAGGATTGGCGTCGCCGCCACCCGCTCCAGCGCCCGTCGCGCCAGCACCAGCGCGGCCTCGGCGGAGACCTCGGGGGCATGAATCAGAAACTCCTCGCCGCCCCAGCGCACCAGCTGGTCCTCACGGCGAATGGCGCTGGCGAGACGGCGCGCGATCTCCTTCAGCACGTCATCGCCGACTGCATGGCCGTGGCGGTCGTTGATCTTCTTGAACTCATCGACATCGAGCAGCAGCAAAGCGGCGGTTGGCAGATCAGGCGCGCCCAGCACCTCCATCCGCGACACCATCGCGCGGCGATTGCCCAGCCCGGTCAGCGGATCGCGTTCGGACTCCTCGCTCAGGCGTCGCCGCCGCGCGTGCAGCGCGCGCTCGCGTCCGCGCAGGCGTCGATGCACCAGCGCTCCGCCTAGCAGCAGCAGCGCCAGCACCGCCAGCAGCAGCAGGCCGATGCGCAGCAGCAAGTCGTGGCTCGCCAGCTCCGCGGTGCGGGTGTCGAGCTGCTGCTGCAGCATGCTCAGATCGCGCTGGCGCAGCTCTGCCTCAAAGCCCGCCTGGATTTCGCGCAGGGTCACCGCCAGGTTTTCGCGGCTGTGGGCCGCGCTCAGCTCGCGCTCCCGGTGGTACAGCGCAAGCGCGGCCTCGGCATCGCCGGCACGCGCCAGCGCCTCGCCATACTCGCGCAGCATCATCGCGCGCTCACCCTCGCCGCCCGGCTCGCCGTAGCCGGCATCGGCCTGCGCGAGCAGCTGTTTGCCCTGTTCCAGCTGGCCGAGCGCGATGTGCGCCAGCCCGGCATTGCTGGCCAGCGCGCGCAGCGCGCCGCGATCTTCAAACTCCTGCGCCAGCGGCAGCGCCTCGGCCACGCTGGCCAGAGCTCGGCGCGGCTGGCCCCGGCGCAGGTGGGCGTCGGCGATGTTGTTGAGCAGCCGCTCCTGCATCCGCCGCAGGCCCGCCGAGCGCGCCAGGGCCAGCGCACTGCGGGTGCGCAGCAGGGCGATATCGGACTCGCCGCGCAGCCCTGCGATCGTCGCTTCGTTGATCAGCAGGCGCAGATCGAGATCGGCAGCATCCAGCGGCTGTGCCAGCGCGCGGGCGCGCTGCGAGTGATGTTCTGCTGCGGCGAAGGGATCACCGGCGCGGGTGCTGGCATGCGCCAGCAACGACCAGCTCAGCGCCGCGCGCAGCGGATCGCCGGCGGCAGCGGCCAGATCAAGCGCCGCCTGTATTTCGCTGCGCGCCCGGGCCGGGATCCCGCGCGCCAGCGACCGCCGCTCAAGAATGCGCAGCGCCTGCCAGGCGCCTCGGTAGTCGCAGTGCGGGTAGGCGACAAGAGTCGCCGGCGGCATCGCCGGCTCGGCCTGCTCGGGCTCTTGCGCAAGCGCCGCCACGCGCAGCGCAGCCGCGCTCGGGCAGCGGCTGCGGAACACCTCCAGCGCCGCCTGCGCCGATTGCGCCGCCGCACCGCGCTCATGGTCGAGTTCGGCCAGCTCGGCTTCAATCAACAGCCGATCCGCCGCCCGTGCGGAGTTGGGATCGGCCGGCACAGGCAGCGCCTGCAGCGCCCGGGCGAGGCCTGCACGGTCGCCTGCCTCGACCAGAAACTGCATGCGCGCGCGCTGCACCAAGCGCTGCGTCTCGGCCTCAAGCCGGGCAGCGGCCGCGTCGCCGAGGCCGTGCGCTTGCGCCAGCGAATCGAACTGCTCGAGGATCGCGTCGAGCGCCCGCCCGGCCGCCTCAGGGTCTTCGCGTTTGAGCCGCAGAGCGAGGTCGATGCGAGCGGCAAGCGTGTCAGGCTGCGCGGAGTTCAAGCCGAGCAGCGCAAGCGGCCGCTCGGCGGCCGCAAGAATCGACGGGAGCAGCAGCAGAGTTACCAGAAGCCAGCGCTCCATCGCTTATTCCTCCTCGCCCAGCAGGACATCGATTTCGACTCGGCCAAGCGCTTCGGCATGTTCGAGATCGCCGATCATCGAATCCAGCGCAGCAGGGCCTGCCGCGCGCACCGAACGAATGCCGCAGGCGCAGCGGCGGCCGCGCAGCTTGGCCAGATAAAGGGCGGCGTCGGCCAGCCGCAGCGACGCCTCGAAGCCGAGAGTGAGCCCCGTCGGCGGCAGCGGCACCGTGGCGTAGCCGATCGACGCGCTGATCGGCAGCTCGCGGCCTTCGTAGATCACCGGCCGCGAGAGTTCGGCCAGCAGTCGGGACGCCAGCTGCGCCGCATCGGCGGGCGCGAGCGCATCCAGCAGCAGCAGGAACTCCTCGCCGCCCCAGCGCGCGGCCAGATCCTGGCCCCGGCAGATGCCCCGCAGCCGCTTGCCGACCTCGACCAGCACGCGGTCTCCCACGGCATGGCCATGGCGGTCATTGATCATCTTGAAGTGGTCGAGATCGATCAACATCAGGCTGCCCCGGAACGCAGCTGCACCGGAGCTCTGCGCCACCACCGCCTGCACGTGGCGCCGATTGGCGAGCCCGGTCAGCGGGTCGCGCTCGCTCTGCATGCGCAGCTGCACGTTGAGCCCGGCCAGATGGCGATTGCTTGAACGCAGCCGCAGCACGCCGGAACCGAGCAGGGCAAGCGCCAGCACCAGCAGCGCCGCGAGCAGCCGCCACACCCACTGCTGCAGACCGCTGCGCTCCAGCTCGGCGGTCGTCAGTGCGTTTTCGACATGCAGCTGCTCGATCGCCTTCTGCCGACGTCGGCTCTCGACGTCCTCCTGCAGCGCCAGCACCGAACGCTGCTGGTCTTCGCGGAAGATCTCGTCCTGCAGCTCGCGGGCGCGGTGAAACGCGAGCACCGCAGCGGAGATGTCGCCCGCTTTCTCAAGCGCCACGGCCAGCTCCTGATAGCTGGCCGCGATGTCGCCGCGCATGCCGCGCGAGGCGTCGCTGGCGATGCTTTCACCGACCAGACGCTTGTCCTCCTCCACGTCGCCCTGGCCGATTCGCGCAAGCCCCAGATTGGCCAAGGCAAGCGAACGTCCGTTCGGATCTTCGTTGGCGTCCGCCACCTGCAGCGCCTCGCGCGAGACCCGTTCAGCCTCCGCATAGGCCTCGCTCTTGAGGTGGTAGTGGGCGACGTTGGCAAGCAGCACGGCGAGGCTGGTGCTGCTGCCGGCCCGACGCGCGTGGTCGATGGCGAGGGTCATTGCCGCCAGCAGGCCTTCGCTGTCACCGCGCTGTTCAAGCACGACGCCCAGCGTGGTGTAGGCATCGCTCAGCAGCAGATCGTCGTTGACCGTCCGCGCGATCTCCACCGCGTCGCGGGCCAGCTGCTCGGCGCGCCGCACCTGGCCAAACCGCGCCAGCACGACGGCATGGCCTGATCGGGCGACCACCTGACAGCTGGGATGACCGACTTGATCGGCAAGCTCGTCGGTGGTCTGGTAGGCGGCAATCGACTCGCCCAGCTCACCCGCGCTCGCCCGCGTGCTCGCCAGTGAGTTCCAGTAGCGCAGCCGCTCACGCGGGCCGAGCTCGGCGTCGACGCGTTCACCCAGCCGCTGCAAGGGCTCCAGCTGCAGCGCCGCGCCCCGTTCAATCGAGGCAATCCGCCGCCGGATCAGCTCGGCCGCGAGATCGCTGCCGTCGCCCTGGCGCTGCTGCTGGGCGTCAAGCGAATCGGCCACTGCCAGCGCCGCATCGTCCATCCGTGCGCTGGCGAAGTAGCGGCCGGCCAGGCCCAGAAACTCGCGGCGCAGGGCTGAACCTTCCGCTGCGCACGCGGCCAGCGCCTGCATCCGCTCGGCGGCTTCGGCCGGCCCCGCAGGCGCCTAGTCCTCCACCCGCAGCGATTCATCGACCAGCAGGGAATCATCGGCCAGCAGGGTTGCCTGCACCCGCAGCGGATCGTCGGTTGCTGGCGGGTTCGCGGCCGGTGCCGGGCCGGGCAGCGCGGCCGCCGCGCTGAGCGCAAGCAGCAGGCTCAGGCACAGCCTCGCGCGCGTTGAGACAGCGCGTAGCCGATGATGGGAACACACGTTCAGTGGAAGGGCATCCTGGGATCCTGTGAGCGACTTCGTGCAGGCAAGCTGCGTGCCGCATCGAGCAGCAGCCCGCGCAGAAACGAGAATTGTCCCAATTCTTTACCAAGCGGCGGCCTGCCCGGGCCTCAGCGCCGCGCCAGATAGTCCCCTCGCCCCACCCACTTGAAGCTGGTGAGTTCAGCGGGCCCGACCGGCCCGCGCGGATGCAGGCGCCCGGTCGCCACCGCCACCTCCACGCCCATGCCGAACTGGCCGCCGTCGGTGAAGCGGGTGCTGGCGTTGTGGTACACGGCGGCCGCGTCGACCTCGTTCAGAAATCGCGCGGCGGCTTCCGGGTTGTCGCTCAGAATCGATTCGCTGTGGCCGCTGCCGTGGGCGCGGATGTGCGCAATCGCCTGCTCGATCGAGTCAACCACGCGCACGCCGAGATCAAGGCCCAGCCACTCGCGGTCGTAGTCGCCCGCGGCCAGCGGCTCGACGCGCGCGCCGGCTGCGCTGAGGGCCGCTGCGGCTTCGGCTTCGGCGTGGAAGATCACCCCGGCAGGCTGCAGCCGCGCGACCAGCCCCGGCAGCAGCGCGGCCGCCGCCGCACGGTGCACCAGCAGGGTGTCCAGCGCATTGCAGACCGCCGGACGCTGCAGCTTGGCGTTGTGGATGAGTTCCAGCGCGCGCAAAGAGTCGACCTGCGCATCGACGTAGGTGTGCACCACCCCCACGCCGCCGGCAATCAGGGGAATTCGGCTCTCGGCGCGGCAGCGGTCGATCAGGCCCTGGCCGCCGCGCGGCACCATCACGTCGATGCAGTCGGACAGCTGCAGCAGCTCGCTGACCGCCTCGCGCTCCGGCGCATCGATGAAGCTGACCAGCTCAGCCGGCAGCCCGGCTTCGGCTAGCGCGGCATGCAGCAAAGCAACCAGGGCGAGGTTGCTGTGGCGCGCCTCGCGGCCGCCGCGCAGCACCACCGCATTGCCGGATTTCAGCGCGGCACAGGCGATATCGACGGTGACGTTGGGCCGCGCCTCGTAGATCACCCCGACCACGCCGATCGGCACCGGTCGGCGCGCAATGCACAGCCCGTTCGGCAGGTTTCGCTGATCGATTTCGCCGGCCAGCGGATCCGGCAGCTGCGCCACGATGTCCACATCCCGGGCCAGCCCGTCCAAGCGCGGGCCGTCCAGCCGCAGCCGGTCCAGCAGGGCGGCGCCCAAACCTGCAGCGGCGCCGGCGTCGAGATCGCGCACGTTGGCTTCAATGATCTCTGCGCGCTCAGCGTGCAGACGGCGCGCGATGTCGCGCAGCAGCGCGTCGCGGGCATCGCCACCCAGCCGGGTCAAGGCCGGCTGGGCTTGGCGGGCGGCGCGCGCCTGCGCGGCGATGCGCTCGGCGCGCGTGGGCGTATTGGTGCTCATTGCAGTTCCCCGGATGCGGCACGCGCGGATGCGGCACGCGGCGTGCCGGCGGGCTGCGGGCTCAACACCAGATCGCTGCGGTGGATCACTTCATCGCCGTAGCGATAGCCCAACAGGCTCTCGATTTCCTCCGAGCGGCGTCGGCACAGGCGCTGCAGGTCCAGCGCGGAATAGGCGGCGATGCCGCGGGCGATCTCGCTGCCGAACGGGTCGAGCACCTGCACCGCATCGCCGCGGTCGAAGCTGCCGGTCACCTGGCTCACGCCCACCGGCAGCAGGCTGCCGCCGCGCAGCAGCGCTGCGGCCGCGCCGGCGTCGATCTGCAGCACGCCGCGCGCAGGCCCGCCGGTGATGTAGCGCTTGCGCGCGGCCAGGCGCTCGCCCTGCGGGGCGAAACGGGTGCCGAGTGCTTCACCGGCCAGCAGCCGCAGCAGCACCTCGGGCTCGTCGCCGGCGGCGATGTGCGCCACCGCGCCGCCGCGGCGGGCCAGTTCGGCCGCGCCCAGCTTGGTCGCCATGCCGCCGGTGCCCAGCCGCCCGCTGCCGCCTGCGGCTGCCCGCAGGGCTTCGGGCAACGCGCCGGGCGCCACCTCATGAATGAGCTTCGCCTGCGGGTTGCTTCGCGGATCGCTGTCGTACAGGCCGGCCTGGTCGGTCAGCAGGATCAGCCGATCCGCATCGACGAGGCTGCAGACCAAGGCCGACAGCATGTCGTTGTCGCCCAACCGAATCTCCTCGGTGGCAACGGTGTCGTTCTCGTTGACAATCGGCAGCACGCCGTGCGCCAGCATCGTCAGCAGGGCCTCGCGGGCATTCAGATAGCGGCGTCGGTTTTCGACATCGGAGCGGGTCAGCAGCACCTGCGCGACCTCCACGCCGTGCGCCGCGAACAGCCGCTGATACAGCGCGTGCAGACGCGGCTGGCCGACCGCCGCGTGCATCTGCTTGATCGGCACATCGCGCGCCGGCGCAGCATTCAGTGCGCTGCGGCCGGTGGCCACCGCGCCCGAGCTGACCAGCACCAGATCGTGGCCGGCGCCGCGCAGCCCGGCCAGCTGCGCGCACAGCGCAGAAAGCCGGGCCGGATCCGGCCCGGCGCCGCCGGCCGTGACCGTGGAGGTTCCAAATTTGACGACGATCCGCTGGCGCGACATAGGCGTGCTGCAGTGCAGTGTGAGGCGCCTGATCCTACTGCATGCGAGAAGCGCGCTGGCCCTGCAGCGGGTCCATAGGCGATCAAGGCGTAGAGCTGCGGCAGAATGTGGGCAGGCAGGTGCTGCTGCGCAAAGTCCGTGCGGCTGGGGCTCTGCGGCAATACAGAAGCCCTGCGGCTCGGGCCCTGCGGCGGGACACCCGCCTGTCAAGGCTTGTTCGGCCCGGCCCGCACCGCTAGCCTGACCTTCCCCCGCAGGGCATCGAGACTCACGTGAACCGCGCCCTTCGACTGATCAAAGCGTCCGCCCGCCACGCCGGCCGCGTCTGCACTCACGCGCCAGCGCGCGGCGCGCGCTGAGCATGGCCGCGCGCTTCGTCCATCTGCATCTGCACAGCGAATACTCGCTGGTCGATTCCACCATCCGCCTGCCGCAGCTGGCCCAGCGCTGCGCTGAGCTGGAGCTGCCGGCGGTCGCAGTCACCGACCTGTCCAACCTGTTCGGCCTGATCAAGTTCTACAAAGAGGCGCAGAAGGCCGGCATCAAGCCGGTTGCCGGCAGCGACCTGATCGTGCAGGCGGCCGGCGGCGAGCCCAGCCGGCTGACCCTGCTGTGCCGCGACCGCGCCGGCTATCTGAATCTCTCCCGGCTGCTGTCGCGCGCTTTTCTCGACGGCCACCAGGGCGACTACGTCTGCGTCCGCCCTGAATGGCTGCAGGAACACGCCGAAGGCCTGTTCGCCCTGGCCGGTCGCGGCAGCGACGTTGGGCAGCTGCTGCTGGAGGCAAAAGGCGAATTGGCCGATCAGCGCATCGTCGAGCTGCAGCAGGCCTTCGGTGATCGCCTGTACCTGGAGCTGGTGCGCAGCGGCCGCGAGCACGAGGAGGATTTCATCGCCGAGGCCTGTGCGCTGGCGATCCGCCGAGGCCTGGGCGTGGTTGCCAGCAACGATGTGCGGTTTCTACAGGCCGCCGACCACGCGGCCCACGAGGCGCGCGTGTGCATCGCCAGCGGCCGCGTGCTCAACGATCCGCGGCGGCCGCGCGAGTATTCCGATCAGCAGTACCTGAAGTCCTCGGCCGAGATGGAAGCGCTTTTCGCCGACCTTCCGGCGGCGCTGGACAACTCTCTGGAGCTGGCGCGTCGCTGCAATCTCGAACTGCGCCTCGGCACCTATTTTCTGCCGGCGTTTCCGGTGCCCAGCGAACACACGCTGGACAGCTGGATGCGCTCACAGGCGCACGCGGGCCTGCAGCAGCGTCTGCAGAAGGCGCCGATCGCGCCGGGCCACACCCGTGAGGGCTACTTCGAGCGGCTCGACATCGAGCTCGACGTGATCTGCACGATGGGCTTCCCCGGCTACTTTTTGATCGTCGCCGACTTCATCAACTGGGCCAAGCAGAACGACATCCCGGTCGGCCCCGGCCGCGGCTCCGGCGCCGGTTCGCTGGTGGCCTGGGCGCTGGGCATCACCGACCTCGACCCGATCCCCTACGACCTGCTGTTCGAGCGCTTCCTGAACCCCGAGCGGGTGTCGATGCCCGACTTCGACATCGATTTCTGCATGGACCGCCGCGACGAGGTCATCGACTACGTGGCGCGCAAATACGGGCGCGACCGGGTCAGCCAGATCATCACCTTCGGCACCATGGCGGCGAAGGCGGCGGTGCGCGACTGCGGCCGCGTGCAGGGCCTGCCGTTTCCGGCGGTCGACGGCGTCGCCAAGCTGATCCCGAACACGCTTGGCGTCTCGCTCGACGATGCGCTCGGCCGCAGCAAGGCCGCGCAGGACAACAAAGAGCTCAGCTCGGCCGAGCTCATCGACCGCTATCAGCACGAGGGTGAAGTTCGCGATCTGCTCGACCTCGCGCTCAAGCTCGAAGACCTCACCCGCAATGCCGGCAAGCACGCCGGCGGCGTGGTGATCGCGCCCGAGCCGCTGACCGAGTTCAGCCCGCTGTTCGCCGAGCCGCCGCCGAAGGAGGCCGGCGCGCTGCGCAGCGTGGTCACCCAGTTCGACAAGGACGACGTCGAGTCCGCCGGCCTGGTCAAGTTCGACTTCCTTGGCCTGCGCACGCTCACCATCATCGATTGGGCGATCAAGGCCATCAATCGGCGGCGGCTGACCACCGGCGAGGCCGCGCTCGACATCACCGCGCTGCCGCTCGACGACACGCTCAGCTACGAACTGTTCGCGCGCGGCGACACGGTGGCGGTGTTCCAGTTCGAATCGCGCGGCATGCGCGAGCTGCTCAAACGCGCCAAGCCCGATCGGTTTGAAGACATCATCGCGCTGGCCGCGCTGTTCCGGCCCGGCCCGCTGGGCTCAGGCATGGATCGCGAATGGTGCGACCGCAAGCACGGCGAGACCCGGGTCACCTACCCGCATTCATCACTTGAACCGGTGCTTGCACCGACCTACGGGGTGATCGTCTACCAGGAGCAGGTGATGCAGATCGCCCAGGTCCTGGCCGGCTACTCACTCGGCGGCGCCGACCTGCTGCGCCGTGCGATGGGCAAGAAGAAGGCCGAGGAAATGGCCAAGGAGCGCGCCAAGTTTGAAGCCGGCGCGGCCGAACGCGGGGTCGAGCCGGAGGTTGCCACCTCGATCTTCGACCTGATGGAGAAATTCGCCGAGTACGGCTTCAACAAGTCGCACTCGGCGGCCTATGCGCTGGTGGCCTATCAGACCGCCTGGCTGAAGGTGCACTACCCGGCCGAGTTCATGGCTGCGGTGCTGTCCTCGGACATGGACAAGACCGACAAGGTCGTGACCTTCTTGAACGAGTCGCGCGCGATCAAGCTCGAGGTCAGCCTGCCGCACGTCAACCGCAGCAGCTACGCCTTCGAAGCTGACACGCCGCACTCGATCGTGTATGGCCTGGGCGCAATCAAGGGCATGGGCCGGCAGGCCTGCGAGGCGATTTTCGAGGCCCGCGCGCAGGGCGAGTTCAGCAGCCTGTACGACCTGTGCTCACGGGTCGAGGTGCTGCGCCGCAACCGCCGCAGCCTGGAAACCCTGATCGCCGCAGGCGCGCTGGACGGCCTTGGCCCGAATCGCGCCAGCCTGATGGCGCAGCTGCCTGACGTAATGCGCGCAGTCGACCAGCAGGCCAAGGCCCGCGAGGTCGGCCAGGTCTCGCTGTTCGGCGTCGACGGCGCCGCACCCGAGCCGGCGCTGCCGGACGCGCCGGTGCTGCCGGAGTTTGATCTGGAGAAACTGCTGGAGGACGAGTGCCGCGTGCTCGGCCACTACATCAGCGGCCACCCGATCGACCCCTGGCGCGAGCTGCTGGCGCAGGTCATCACCTGCGACCTCGGCGAGCTCGACAAGGCCTATGCCGAGCGCAAATTCGCCCGCGGCACCGAGGCCTCGGTGCTGCTGGCCGGGGTGGTCGGCGACGTGCGCCGCAGCGGCGACAGTCGCGCCTTTGTTCAGCTGCAGGACGGCCGCGGCCAGATCGAGGCGGCGCTGTTCTCCGAGGCCTGCGCGAAGTACGCGCCCCTGATCAAATCGCGCGAGATCGTGCTGGTCGAAGGTAGCCTGCAGGAAGACCGCATAGGCGATGGCTACACCCTGCGCCTGCGCCGCCTGCTCACGCTTGAAGAACTCTGCGCCCGCTACGGCCGCCACCTGCTGCTGAAAGTGGACAACCGCCGCCGCGATGCGCTCGCTGAAGTCGAGCAGCTGCTCGCCGGCCACCGCCCCGGCCCCACCGGCGTGCAGATCGAGCTGATGATCCCCGGCGCCCGCGGTCGCCTTTACGGCGACGGCCCCTTCGCCATCCGCCCCACCCCCGCCTTGCCTCGCCAGCTGCGCGAGATCGAAGGCGTCGAGGTCGAACTGCGCCTGCAGCGGCCGGAGCCGACGCCGCTGCCGGAGCGCAAGGCGGTGTGACCAATCCCGAGATTGCCCCCGTAGGCCGGGCGCCGCTCGGCGATTCGCGTGGACCGCTCAGATGTTGGGAACCTCCGAGTGAGAGTCGTCGGCTCAAAGCCCGCACCGCTCCGCACTGCCAGAACCCATCGCCGCCACCTGCCTCGCGTCAGACCGTCAACCTCGGCGCACCTGCGCGGAACACCCAAGGCAGGCGAACGCGACGGCGATCCCGCAAGCGCGCACGGAGGATGCGGCAAGCACTGCGCGCCCGCAGCAGGGCCGAGCGCATCCCCGGGGAAGTCAGGGTTCGCTGGATTGGGGCTGGCAGAAAAGGAGTTTCGTAGATCAGGCCTTCCGAACCGCGGCGGCTTTGCCCGCGTGCTCGGGGGTAGGTCCGTTCGCATGGCTGCGAATAAACGCGCGCAATTTCGGGTACACGGTTTCGCGCCAGCGGCGGCCGCTGAAGATGCCGTAGTGGCCGGCGCCCGGCACCTCGAAGTGCTCGCGCATCGTCGCCGACACGCCGCTACACAGCTGGTGCGCAGCGCGGGTCTGGCCGATGCCGGAGATATCGTCGAGCTCGCCCTCGATGGTCATCAGCGCCACGCCCTTGATGTCCTGCGGGCGCACGCGCTCGCCGGCGACATCCCACTCGCCGCGCGGCAGCAGATGCTCTTGGAACACCACGCGGATGGTGTCGAGGTAGTACTCGGCCGGCATGTCGAGCACGGCGTTGTATTCGTCGTAGAAACGTCGATGGCCGTCCGCATCTTCAAGGTCGCCGCGGACCAGATCCTCGTAGAACTCCCAGTGCGAGCTCATGTGCCGCCCGGGGTTCATGGCGATAAAGCCAGCGTGCTGCAGGAAGCCCGGATACACCCGGCGGCCGGAGCCCGGAAAGTTCGGCGGAACGGTGTGGATGACGGTGTTCTGGAACCAGCTGTGCGGCTTGTTGACGGCGAGGTCGTTGACCTTGGTCGGCGACTCGCGCGGGTCGATCGGCCCGCCCATCATGGTCACGCTGAGCGGCAGCGGCTCGCCGCGGCTGGCCATCAGCGAGACCGCTGCAAGCACCGGCACGGTCGGCTGGCAAACCGAAATCACGTGCAGCTTGCGCGCGCCGATATGGCGGATGAACTCCTGGATGTAGCCAACGTAGTCGTCCAAATGAAACGGGCCGGCCGACAGCGGCACCATGCGCGCATCGATCCAGTCGGTGATGTAGACCTTGTGGTCCTGCAGAAGCGTCTTGACGGTGTCGCGCAGCAGGGTCGAGTGATGCCCGGACAGCGGCGCGACCACCAGCACCACCGGATCGTCCTTGAGATCGTTGACCACCTCGGCGTCGTCAGAAAAACGCTTGAACCGCACCAGCTTGCAAAACGGCCTGGAGACCGTGCAGTACTCAACGATCGGGACCTCATGGCCATGGGCGACCACGCTGCGAATGCCGAACTCCGGTTTCTCATAGTCCTTGCCGAGCCGGTACATCAGCTCGAAGCCGGCCGACATGCGATCGGCGCCGGGCAGCTTGGACAGCCAGCCGCCGCCGCCGCCGTAGAGCCGTGCGGTCGCTTCCGAGTAGGCAACGAGTGGGCTCATCAGCGAGCGCTGGAATTCGTGCAGGTGATACAGCATGCAGTTCTCCTGGTGCGTTGCGGCCCGGGCCGTGACGGCGGGTGGACCCTGAGCGCTGCGCGTCGGCGGCAGCGTTGGCGCGTCGTCTGTTGCGATGCAGCAATCATGCCACGGCTGTCGAGGCGTGACCGTGTGCAGGACGTCACCGCGGGCTTGACGGGCGCGGCGCGGCAGGCGGGACCGGGAGCCGCTGCTCAAGAATGACGCGCAGCCCAGCGCAGAATGTGCCGATGCATTTCGGCCACGCCATCGCTGAGCGCCGCCGGCCCCGGCTGCAGGATCAGGGGCGACTTGATCTCCACCAGAAAGCCATCGCGCACCGCCGGCAGCCCCGCCCAGCCCGGACGTGCAGCGACTGTGTCAGGGCGGAATTTCTTGCCGCACCACGAGCCGAACACGATGTGCGGCGCGCGCTCGATGATCAAGGTGTCGTCCGCGAGGATGCGCTGCTTGGCCAGCGGCTCGAGGCCCAATTCCGGGAAGATGTCGTCGCCACCGGCGATCGCCACGAGCTCTGAGACCCAGCGGATACCGCTGATGCGCGGTTCGTCCCACTCTTCGAAATACACGCGCGGCCGCTGCGGCAGCGCGGCGGCGGCGGCTTCGATCGCATCCAGCCCGGCGCGCAGGCGGTCGGCCAGCGCCAGCGCCTGCGGGCCGGCGCCGACCAGGGCACCGAGCCGGCGCACGTAGTCGAGGATCTCCGCGACGCTGCGGTGGTTGGCGATCCACACCTCCACCCCGCGCCGCACCAGTTCGGCGGCGATATCGGCCTGGATGTCGGAAAACCCGATGGCCAGATCCGGCTTCAGCGCGAGGATGGCCTCGACCTTGGCCGAAGTGAAGGCCGACACCTTGGGCTTTTCACGTCGCGCCTGCGGCGGCCGCACGGTGAATCCGGAAATCCCGACGATGCGATCCTGCTGGCCCAGCAGGTAGAGGGTCTCGGTCGGCTCCTCAGTCAGGCAGACGATTCTCCGAGGGCCGAAAGCAGGAGTGCTCACGGATACAGCAGGCGTTTCTGCCACTGCCCGTCAACGCATTCGTAGCGCTGACGGTCATGCAGGCGATGCGGCACGCCGTACCAGAACTCCAACATGTCGGGTTCTACCCGAAAGCCCGACCAGTGCGGCGGACGGCTGACCTCGCGGCCCTCGAACTCGCGCTCGATATCGGCCAGCCGGGCATCCAGCGTGGCGCGACAATCGAGGGTCTCCGACTGCAGCGAGGCCCAAGCGCCGAGCTGGCTCACGCGCGGCCTTGAGGCGAAGTAGGCGTCGGCTTCCGCGGCGCTGACCGGCTGCACTGCGCCTTCAATCTTGGCCTGCACCTGGTAGCGCAGGGTCTTCCACAGGAACAGTAGAGCCGCCTGCGGGTTGGCGCTGAGCTGCTGTCCTTTGCGACTGTTGAAATTGGTGTAGAACACGAAGCCGCGCTCGTCGAACTCCTTCAGCAGCACGGTGCGCGCCGACGGCCGACCGTCGACGCCGCAGGTGGCCACGGTCATCGCGGTGGGCTCGGGGTCGCCGATCGCTTTGGCCTCATCCAGCAGATCGCGGAAGGTGATCAGGGCTTCGGCATAAAGATCGTTCATCGCGGGGCTCCGTCGGGGCGGGTTCGGTTCACGGGTTGAGCGGTGCGATGCCGCGCTGCGCGGCGCGGCGCGGGGAAGGCTGCGGTGCAGGTCTTCACTTGCGCGTGCTCAAGCATCGGGACCATTGGGGGAGGCGCGGAGTGTAGCGTCTCGATCAGTCTGCTCCGGGTGCAGAGCGGCCCCAAGTCGCGCGCTCGCGCGCCTGCGCCGGCGGCGCGCCGGCTGACTGCAGCACATGCCCGACCCACTGCCCCGATGAGCCTGACCCATGCCTGGAAGCTGCTGCCCCGCCCTGCTGAAATTGCTCGCTGCGGCGCTGCTCCTGCCGAGCGCCGCAGCGGGCCCTGCCGCGGCGGAAGCGTCGACAGGCGGCTCCGAAATCCGCATCACCGATCATCTGCGCTCGCAGCTGGTAGCGGCCACCTCGGCGGCGCGGCCGGGCGAAACCCTGCGGCTCGGTCTGCGCTTGGAACACGATCCGGGCTGGCACACCTACTGGAAAAATCCGGGCGACTCCGGCCTGCCCACTCGCCTTCGTTTCAGCCTGCCCGAAGGAGTGGACGCCGGCCCGATCAAGTGGCCGCTGCCTGAGCGGCAGCCCGCCGGGGAACTCACCAACTTCGGCTACAGCGACACCGAGCTGCTGCCGGTCAGCCTGCAAATTCCCAGCGACTTTGCCGACCCGACGCTGGAAATCGAGCTCAGCGCCAGCTGGCTGATCTGCGAGCTCGAATGTATTCCAGGCAGCGCCGACTACCGGCTCAGCCTGCCGGTGCTGAGCAGGGCCGAGCCGGCGCCGACGCAGCGCTGGAAGGCGGAATTTACGCGCGCAGCGGCACGCCGGCCGCTGCGGCTGGAGGATGCCGGCGCCACGTATAGCGCTGACGATCCGGTGCGGATCTCGCTGCCGCTGACCGGCGAATTGGGCGCAGCGCTTGCCGGCGGCACCCAGGGCTGGACCCTGATCCCCGCGACGGCGCAGATCGTGGCCAACGCCGACCCGCCGCGACTGCAGCGCGATGGCGCGACGCTGTTGATCGAAGTGGCCCGATCGGAATTCTTCGCCGGCGCGCCGGAGCGGATCGAACTGCTGCTCGCCAGCGAGAAGCGTGGATTCGAGTTCGAGGCCACGCTCGCGGCCGCTGCCGTCGCCACGGCTGCGGACGCCGGCCTCGCGGCAGCCCCGCCGGCGCCGGTCGGCGTGCTGCTGGCGCTGCTGCTGGCCTTCGCCGGCGGCCTGGTGCTGAACCTGATGCCCTGCGTGTTCCCGGTGCTGAGCCTGAAGGCGTTGGGCGCGATCAAGGCCGCCGAGCGGCCGGCCGAGCTGCGCCAGCACGGGCTCTGGTACGCCCTCGGCGTGGTCAGCAGCGTGTTGCTGCTGGCTGCCCTGCTGCTCGCGCTGCGGGCGGGCGGGCAGGCTTTGGGCTGGGGTTTTCATCTGCAGCAGCCGGGGTTTATCGCCGGCGTGGCCCTGCTGCTGTTTGCGATGGGGCTGTCGTTTTCGGGCGTCTACGAGTTCGGCGCGGGCTTTGCCGGCGTCGGCCAGCGCCTCACCGAAGGCGGCGGCCGTCGGCCCGCATTCTTTACCGGCGTGCTGGCCTGCGTGGTAGCCAGCCCCTGCACCGCTCCCTTCATGGGCACTGCGCTTGGCGCGGCGGTGCTGATGCCGGCCTGGCAGGCCCTGCTGGTATTCGCCGCGCTCGGCCTTGGGCTGGCCTTCCCGATGCTGCTGCTGGGCTACCTGCCGGGGCTGGCCCGCAGACTGCCGCGGCCGGGCGCGTGGATGCAGACGTTCCGCGAACTGCTGGCCTTCCCGGTGTATCTGACCGTGCTCTGGCTGGTCTGGGTGTTCGGCCAGCAGACCTCGCTGCTGGCTTTAGCCGCGCTCGGCGTCGGCCTGATCACGGTCGCCTTCGCGCTGTGGCTGCTGCGCCAGGCCGAGTTGCACCCGCGCAGCGCGCGCGGCCTGCAGATATCGGCGGTCGTCCTGCTGACGGCTTCGCTCACGCTGCCGCTGGTCGCTGCACGGGCGGTCGAACCCGCCGACCCGGAAGCCCGTGCGGGTGCTCTCAGCCTGCATCAGCCGTGGTCGGCCCAGCGGCTGGCCGAGCTGCGCGCCGCCGGCACGCCGGTGCTGGTCAACATCACCGCCGACTGGTGCATCACCTGCCTCGCCAACGAGCGCGTGGCGCTGTCCTCCGAGGCCTTCGCGACGTCGCTGGGCGAATTCGGCGTGGTCTATCTCAAGGGTGACTGGACCCGCCAAGACGCCGACATCACCGTCTTTCTGGAACTGTTCGGGCGCAATGGAGTGCCCCTGTACGTGCTCTATCCGCCGCACGGCGACGCAATCGTGCTGCCCCAACTTCTGACGCCAGCGCGGGTGCGCGCGGCGTTCGAGCAGCTGCCGCCGCGCTCGCGCGGCGGCTGAAACCGCACCCACTTTCCAGCCCAGGAGTTCCGCAATGAACCACGCTTCCCTGTCCCGCCTGGCCCTGTACGCCGGGTTAGCTCTCTGTTTCGCCGGCAGTGCCGCTGTCGCCGCTCCGCAGATCGGCGCGCCGGCGCCGGAATTCACACTCACCGATGCCAACGGCCAGTCGCGCAGCCTGTCGGAGTTCCGCGGCCAGACCGTGGTGCTGGAGTGGACCAACCACGACTGTCCGTTCGTCAAGAAGCACTACAACGGCGAGAACATGCAGAAGCAGCAGCGCGAAGCCGCTGCCGCCGGCGTGGTGTGGTTGACCCTCAATTCGTCCGCGCTGGGCAAACAGGGCCACCTCGACGCGGCGGCGGCGAACTCGATCGCCAGCGGCTGGAACGCCGCCAACGCAGCCTATCTGTTCGACGGCGATGGCCAGGTCGGGCGTGCCTACGCGGCCAAGACCACCCCGCACATGTATGTCATCGATAGCGAGGGCGTGCTGCGCTACAACGGCGCGATCGACAGCATCCCCAGCGCCGACGTCAGCGATATCCCGGAAGCCATCCAGTACGTTGAGACCGGGCTTTCCGAACTCGCCGCGGGCGAAGCGCTAACCACCCCGGTCAGCCAGCCCTACGGCTGCAGCATCAAGTACGCCGACAGCTGAAAGCGGGACACCTCAGGCCGCCGCCGGCGCAGCGCCGGAATGCAAAAAGCCCCGCCGATGGCGGGGCTTTTCGCTTGAATCTGGCGGAGAAGGAGGGATTCGAACCCTCGTTACATCGAAGATGTAAACCGGATTTCGAATCCGGCGCATTCGACCACTCTGCCACCTCTCCAGGTGCTCGCGCTGCGCAGCAGGCTGCGCTCGTAAGGCCGCGGATAATACGCAGCGCACGCTTCAGGCACAAGCGCTGGCGGCCGGGTACCCGGCGCGATGCCGTCGCAGCACGACAGGATGACGGACACTTCCGCGCTTCTCCGTATAGGATTGTCGTCACTGTTGCCATACGCCGCCGGCGCCTTGCGCTTCTGCCGGCTCCACGCCCCTGCCACTCGGGTTAGTACCCATGATCGAATTCGGCCTCCTCAGCCATGTCGGGCTGCGCCGTGAGCACAACGAAGACACCTTTTATGGCGACAGCGAGCTCGGGCTTTGGCTAGTGGCGGACGGCATGGGAGGTCACGAATTCGGCGAAGTCGCCAGCGCCATGGCGCGCGACGCGATCGTGCGCGAGGTGCGCTCGGGCGCCGGCCTGGACAAGGCGATCCACCGCGCCGACGAGGAGCTGGTCGAGCACAGCCAGCGGCGCAGCGACGCCCTGCCCATGGGCACCACGGTGGCGGCGGTGCGGATACACAAAGAGCGGTTCGAAGTGGCCTGGGTCGGCGACAGCCGCGTCTATCTGTGGAACGGCAGGCTGCAGCAGCTCTCGCAGGATCACAGCTACGTGCAGGAGCTGATCGACCAAGGGGCGATCACCGCCGAGCAGGCACGCAGCCACCCGCACCGCAACGTGGTCACTCAGGCGCTGGGCGTCACCGACCCGGACAATCTGCGCGTGGAAACCATCAGCGGCGAACTCAAGCCCGGCATGCAGCTGCTGCTGTGCAGTGACGGGCTGACCGAAGAGGTCGCTGACGCGGAGATCGAGCGCGTGCTATCGCGCAGCGACCTGAGCGCGCAGGAGTGTGTCGATCAGCTGATCGTGGCCGCACTCGACGGCGGCGGATCCGACAACGTCACCGTCGTGCTGGTGCGCCGGCACTGAAACGCTAGCCTGCAGCCGCAGGCCGCTCGGCTCATCGCAGCAGAACGTCTTCGTAGAACGCGCCGATGTCGCGGTTTGGATATCGGATCTGGATTTCCAGCACCCACAGTCCCGGTGATGGCGAGAATGCTGCGTCCGCCAGCTTGCCGCCCTTGTGCACGGCGTGCGGGAAGTCACCGAGACGATGTCCGGGCGAGCCGAGATTGAGCGCATAGCCCATGGCGGCGGCCTCGGTCTCGGCATAGACGTACAGCGCCTGGCCGGAATCGCCCTGCCGCCAGCGCTCGGCGACCCGATCAAAGAGCGTCCGCGCGGCTGCGGCCATCGCGTGCATCTCGGGGTCATCGCCGATCACGAACGTGTCCCCGTAGTCGCCTTCGTGCCCGTCGAATACCGGGCCGATATCGATAAAGAAGAGATCGCGCTCACCCAGCACCACCCCGGGCTCGGAGGCCTCCTTGTAGAGCTTCAGGGTGTTGCGGCCGAAACGGATGTGGGTCGGATGCCAGAGCCGCTGGTAGCCCAGAGCGCTGAACACCTGCTCCGCCAGCGCGACCGCTTCAGGCTCGTCCATGCCCGGTCGAATGCCCTCGGCGATGCGCCGGACGGCTTCGATCGACTGCTCTCGCGCCTGCAGCAACTGCGCCGCGCTGAAGCTCTCGCCGACGCCCTCACCGGGATGCGGGCCGGGCCCGAGAATAGAAGCTGACATGCGAAGCCCCAGCAAAAACAGGAAGCGAACGCTGGCAGCCGGACTGGCGTCGGTCAAGCCCGTCTGCCGCGCGACGCCGCGGCGGCTCAGCCGGACAGCGGCCGGGGCGCGCATGGCGAGCTGCTATCCTCCGCGCCCATGAGCCTTGTTCACCAAATGCGCGCACGCGCGCTGTCCGCGGCATGAGCACACCAACGCCTGCCATCCGAATGGTTGATCGCTTCCGCGGCTTCCTGCCGGTCGTGGTTGATGTGGAAACCGGCGGCTTCGACGCCGAGCGGCACGCCCTGCTGGAGATCGCAGCGGTCCCGGTCGAGATGGATGAGGACGGCCGCGTCTTTCCTGGCCAGACTGTGTCCACTCACGTGACGCCGTTCCCGGGCTCTCAGATCGATCCAAAAGCGCTGGAAATCACCGGTATTGACGTCGATCACCCGTTTCGGGGCGCACAGGATGAACGCGCCGCGCTGGACCATCTGTTCGCGCCGATTCGACAGGCGCTGCGTCGTCATGGCTGCCAGCGGGCGATCCTGGTGGGCCACAACGCCGCGTTCGACCTCGGCTTTCTCAATGCCGCGGTCAAGCGCACCGGCCACAAGCGCAATCCCTTCCATCCGTTCAGCTGTTTCGACACCGCGACGCTGGCCGGCCTCGCCTATGGCCAGACGGTGCTGAGCCGTGCAGTGCAGGCAGCGGGCATGAGCTGGAACGGCGACGAGGCCCACTCCGCGGTATACGACACCGAGCAAACCGCCGAGCTGTTCTGCCGAATCGTCAATCGCTGGCGCGATCTAAGCTCACTCGACTCCGGCAGTGTCGACGAGGCCCTGTTGCGCGATCCCGAAAGCTAAGGGGCGACGTTCTCCCCCCGCGGCGACGGGCGGGGCGCTTCTGGCGGCCTGAGTCGCCCCTCGAAGTTTGGGTTAAGGCGCTCCACTATCGCGTCGAACGAACGTAAGCGTCCGCCCACGCCACCTAGCGGCGCAGCTGCAGATGTGCTGAATCTCAGCGGTTGATCGCCTGCCAGCCTTCGAGAGGCAGCAGCGTGTCGATATCTCGGTTGAGGGTTGTTGGCAGC
>Ga0335395_10000050_pt1 | contig 83391 bp, 77 predicted proteins | sample MAT02_FD_205744 | JGI IMG/M metagenome (GOLD analysis project Ga0335395, IMG submission 205744) | Freshwater microbial communities from Lake Fryxell liftoff mats and glacier meltwater in Antarctica - MAT-02 (spades assembly) (version 2) ...
GCTGGAGAAACTGAAAGCTTGGAAACCAGATTACAAGAAGGTTTCTGGGTTTGCTAAAATACGTGTCATTTTAAGGCGATATAGCGATTTTTATTTTTTACAATTGGCAGATGTGGCTTAAGATTAGTTAGGTTAAATGAGCTTTAAACCGTAAGATAGAGGCATCAAAAATGACATCTTTAGGAGGGGAAAAGAGTTTTTTCATAGCCTGACGGTTGGCAGCTACCCGAAGGGCGGGACTTTTACCACTAAACTTCATTCGGAGAACTGAACTTTCGGCTTGCACAAATGTGTCTTTGGAACACGAAACCCCGCCTTTCGGGTAGGCGCTGTTATGCCCAGTGCTTCTTTCTATCGTTACTCCGTCTGTCCATATTTACTTGAACCTAATTTGTAAGTTCAGTTTGAAATAATATTGGCCGTCTTCCTCGTATATTTTCCCAAATTCGTGTCGTGTACTGCTTGCTGTTTCAAGTTTTGTATTGGCAAATAAATAATCCTCAAACTGATTACGGTTATAAATGTGATAACACAAAACATCACCATTTTCTTTAACTACTAAATAGCCACCCGAAGCATCATACACTCCTGTCCAAACTTCGGATGGAACCATACCTAAAGCGACATCGGTTAGAAGTCGTTTAACTTTGTATTCGTAAAAAGTATGAGCAAATTGAGTGTCGTAATTCAATGGATTAAGTTTATTAATATTTTCAGTTAAATCTTTTACTGAATTTAAATTTGTTGTAAAAAATGATTTTGTCATTTCCGCTAAGATGTTTGGTAACAAACTGTCAATTAAAACTAAATTATTTTTAAAAATATCTTTTTGAGGAGTTATAAATTTCAATTTTCCGCCTCCATTTCTTATGGCTTCAATTCTGTCTTTAATCTTACTCTTAGTGTCAATTTCATTGATAGTATTTACTTCCTTAGCAGTCGGTTTAAATCCTAAAATTTGAAAAATGAAATTTGTTGTTTTACCTGCATTTAAAAGAGTTGCATCACTACCTAATTGTGATTTGATGCTAAATCCTAATTCTGCAATTTGGTTAATTCGTTGGTCGTGAATTACAATGCGAATATCGGTTTTTGAAGTAGCTTTTGCTTTTAATGACCTGCAATGTATAGATGACATAAAAGCTTCCGTTTCAGGAATACTGAATGCGCTTTTAGAATTTTTTATTTTTGCTAATAATTTCGAAGATTGTTCAATAAAAGTTGAAACGGGTATTCTTAATTCTTCCTTACCTCCAGAAACAATTACCAAATCACCAATAATTTCATATTCATAATTTTCCCCACTTTCCTTACGGATAATTTTGATAATGGGATAGAAAAGTTCTTCTACTTTATTTAAGTCTTCGTCACCTGCAAATAACTGCTTGTCGCTAAGCAATTTAAATAGGGCGTATATTTCACTCCAATCGCCTTTATTTCCTGTTATCATTCGTAATTCCAATTAGTTCTAAAATTTTCATTGCCGTTGCCTGAATTGCAGGTACAGCAACGGAATTACCAAATTGCTTGTAAGCCGATGCGTCAGCAACAGGAATTACATATTTGTCGGGAAAGCCTTGTAGTCTTGCCCATTCTCTTGGGGTCATTTTTCTAATTCCCTCTCTGTTTACCGTTCCTTTGATATGAGTTGTCGGAGTGTAATCTGTAATTCTGTGGTCGTAAACTAAGTTTCTTTCTCTGCCCATTCCCCCAACTACAATTGCGTTTGCAATTCCATCGTCAGGGATAATTGCATAGCCAAAACCATTTCCTTTTCCCTCGTGTCTTGCTTTGTGATTTACTAAAGTCTGAACATATTGAGTCGATAGAAAATATTTTGTTGGAGGGACTTTCTTTTCCTTTATGTCTGCAAACTTTACTTTTTTCTTAGTCGGTTTTGGATATTCAAATGATTTTATTTCTGTGTCCTTGCGGAAACCAACTATATAAATTCGTTCACGATGTTGCGGAACTCCAAATTCTTTTGCGTTAATTACTTCTGGTTCGGGAACGAAATAATCGAGGTCGTTGCGTAAAACATTAAGAATTGTTTCAAGCGTTTTTCCTTTGTCGTGGCTTCTTAAACCTTTTACGTTTTCAAGGAAAATTGCTTTTGGTTTATGCTTTTTGATTATCTCAGCAACATCAAAAAATAATGTCCCCCTTGTGTCGTCAAAGCCTCCACGCTTGCCCGCAATCGAAAACGCCTGGCAAGGAAAACCGGCACACAAAATATCGAAGTTGTAGGGAATATAATTTTTAACTTGTGGTTTTGTTATGTCGCCAAAAGGAATTTCACCGAAATTTGCTCTATATGTTTTCTGTGCTTCTTTATCCCACTCGCTTGTAAACACACACTTTCCGCCAAGGTTTTGCATTGCAAGTCTGAAACCACCAATACCTGCGAATAAGTCTATGAATTTGAATTTATAGTTGTCAGGAGTTGGAAACGGAACATTTTCAACTTCAAAAAGTAGTTGTTGAAGTGCATCTTCTGCAACCATTGAAATATTTTCGTCTTGCTCTTTATATTCAACATATTCTTTTAAAACTTTCAAAGCATCCTCTTTGTAGTGTTTTGAAACTCCGTTATGAATGTTGTGTAAATAGTGAGTTAATACAGCTTTTTTATTGTCTTTAGGCTCGACAAGTCGGATTTGAAAGCGTTTGCCGTCAAATTCGTCAATGCTTATTTTCTCTTTAGTCGTCATTGTTTTTTATTCAAAATTCAGGTTGCAAGTTCGTAAAAAATAACCATTGATGTCGCTTTTCTTACTCCAAATTTTCAACAATCTATTCAGTCGGTGGTGGGTGGGCTTTGGTGAATTCTGTCGTTTGATGTCTGCGTAAATGTTGATGGTTTGCACTGTCGCCATAGCATTGCCTATAACTAACTTTTTTGAGGGGTAAACAATTACAAAAAATGTTAGCAATTTTATTATTTGCTAACATTCAACTAATAAATACAACAGCATTAAAAATCCAACTCAAATAATGTACTTTATTTTCCCTTTTCGGCTATGCCCATTTTATCGGCAAAGTGTGCGCAATAATCTCGCAAATCGCCAATAATAGCTTCTTCGCCTGTGGCCCGTAAAAAACTATCGCCCATGGTTTGCAACGTTTCGTAAAAAAAACGTTTCATTTCGTCCACAGGCATATCTTTCGTCCATAAATCTATACGTAAACTATTTTTAAAGTTATGGTCCCAAAGAGCAAGCATCATTGATTTTACGTTTAATTCCTCCTCACTTTCATGGTCGGTTGATTGCCAAGTTATGTTTTCGGGTACGTTGCTATCATCAAGTTCGATAGTTAATTTAATTTCGGCTTTTCTCATTTTTTAAAAATAATAATTAAAATAAATATTAATAAGATAAAAGAAGTTTCAATTATCCAAAGTTGTTTTTTAGGTAAAATAAATTTTCTGAAAAGTAAATCGGTGGCAAACAAAATAATTGCTAAAGCTATTGAGTACCCAAAACTGGCATATTTACTAATAGCAATATTTTTTTCAAAACCCAACAAGCAATAAAAAGCGTAAGTAATACACGTTGCTATTACTACCGATAAAGGCGTTAATTTAGTATTTTTTAGCATTCTTCTTAAAATTACCTACCGTTTTACCTTTACCGCTAAATGCTTTAGGTTTGCTACTTTTCTTTAAATCTCCCTTTTGGTTTGCCAATTTTTTTTCGTGAAATGCACCTTTAAAATCGGGGTCTTCTTTCTTTTTTTGGTTATCTATTTCACGGTCTATGGTTTGTTTTTCTTCGTAAGGCGTTTCTTCTATAAATACAGTTTTTGGAATTGTACTTACAGGTATAGTTTGTTTAATAAGTTTTTGAATTTTATTAATGAAATAATTTTCGGCAGGATTGCAAAAAGTTATGGCTGTTCCTGTATTTAACGCCCTCCCAGTACGACCAATACGGTGTACATAATCTTCATAAATTATAGGAACATCAAAATTTATTACATGGCTAACATTGCTCACATCAATACCTCGGGCAGCAACATCGGTAGCTACCAAAATTCTCACTTCATCGTTTTTAAACGCATTTATAGAATTTATACGGGTATTTTGTCCTTTGTTAGCGTGTAAAACTTTAACATGTTTATCATTAAAACGGCGTAATAAAAATTTATACACGTTTTCGGCATTACTTCGCGATCTGCAAAAAACAATTAATTTAGCTACCTCAGCATCACTTTCTACAAAATACTTCAGCAAATTAATTTTAGTTTTAAAATTAGGCACCTCATACAAAGCTTGCGAAACCGTATCGGCAGGCGTAGCTTGCGGACTAACCTCAATTTTGGTAGGCCACAGCAAAAAGTTTTCCGCCAGTTTTTCTATACGTTCGCTCATGGTTGCCGAAAAAAGCATATTCTGACGCTTTTTTGGTATTATTTCTAACAACTTATTTATTTGGGGCATAAAACCCATGTCCATCATTTTATCGGCTTCATCCAACACCAAAATTTGTATTTTTTTAGTTACCAAATAACCTTCTAAATATAAATCCATAAACCTACCCGGTGTAGCAATTAATATATCAACACCTTCGCTTAATGCTTCAATTTGCCTTTTCGGGCCGAGGCCACCAAATATAACTTGGGTGCGTAAATCGGTATATTGTGCATATTGTTTTGCATTATCGTGTATTTGTATAGCCAATTCGCGTGTAGGTGCAATTATTAAACCTCGCACATCGTTACCTTGAGCGTATTTTAACTTCATAAGCATAGGTAATATGTAAGCAGCAGTTTTACCCGTACCTGTTTGCGCTATACCTAATACATCTTGCCCATTCATTATCAACGGAATAGCTTTTTGTTGTATAGGAGTAGGCTGTGTATAACCTGCCTCTTGTATGGCAGATAATATTTGTTTATTAAAGTTAAAATCCTCGAAATTGTTGAGCATACTGCAAAGGTAATTTTTTTGGTGGGATGTTGTTGATTGTGTTTAAGCAACATTTTTAAATTTTACCTTTTGATTTAAAGCTATATAGATTAATTTGGGCGTTTAAACACGCTTTCGGCTATATCTTTTTTCTAATATATTATCCCCCCAGCCCCCAAAAAAGGGGGAGTATGTTGGAGTAGGAAAAAAGGATGCCGCCTCAATCGTTAACGCAACTAGCAACTATAAAAAAACTTATTATTACTAATCGATTTCTGTTTTAGTTAAATCTATAAAACATACTTATAGAACCATATTTATGGCTTGTTGCTGTACTATTTATTTCTCGGGTATTAAGTATATATGATACATTAAAAGACAAGCGATTTTTGCTATAACTTACACCTAATTCTTGACTAAATACTCATGGAATAGGCTTATAAACTACTTCGTTAGCATGGTTATTAAACATACCGCCCTGTATAGTAGCATTATATAAAATTAAATTAATGCTAGGTTTTGCATAAAAGTAAAATTCATGTTCATTTAATTTATCGCTTAAAGCGGATGCCGAAACCATACTTTCGGTAGCATACGATTGGTAAAATGGATTTATATTTCCTGTACGAAATAATAAACCAACACTCGCACCCGAAAACGTATTGCCTATATTAATTTTTAAAAATAAAGCAAAATCGGTTTTTTTTTTAAAATGTAAAACCTAAACTTGAGCCATAAAAAGGTAGAAAAAAGCTGGAACTAAATAATGGCGTTATACCTGCTCTTAATCCAAAGCCACTATTAACAGGTTGTAAACGGTACGAAAAGCTCATTTTACCTAAAATACCATTACCAGATATATTGCCTTCGAATGTGCTATTGTATTAGTTATTAATAGAAGTAAACTCCAAATTTCCACTTGCATAGGTTGCACCTAATCCCAATTCAAAAAAACTACTTCTTTTACCAATTAAATAATTAATACCTATGGGTATAAATGGTAACATTTGATTTGCCTAATTAAATATAGCCTATACCTGCTCTCCCACCTAAACCATTTCTGCTGTTACCAAAACGTGTATCGTAATTTGCCGTTAATAATAAACCTTGCCCTCCAAGCTCCACAAATACATTTTGTGCCCATTTTTCTGAAATTGGAGTTTGTTATCCATAGGTAATTAAAACTGTTGATAATAAAGTAATTATTTTTTTTATACATAGTTTTTTGGCTAAAAAATGAATTTTTCAAAACATAAGTACCGAAATTATTTTTTAACACTTTCCTCTCTGTAAACAATTTCAACCGCGTTTTTTACCTTGTTTTGCAATAAAGCTAAATCAATAACTTCTATCATATTGGTAACATAATGAAACCTTAAATCTTTTATATAATCTTCTTTAATTTCTTTAATATCTTTTTCGTTGGCTTTAGATAAAATAATGTCTTTAATATTAGCTCGCTTGGCAGCTAATATTTTTTCTTTTATCCCGCCCACGGGTAACACCTTACCACGCAGGGTTATTTCACCTGTCATAGCTAGTTTTTCTCGCACTTGTCTTTGCGTAAATGCCGAAACCAATGCCGATAACATGGTAATACCTGCCGATGGCCCATCTTTAGGCGTTGCACCTGCGGGTACATGTATATGTAAATCCCATTGGTCTATAACCCTATAATCAATACCTAAAGCTTGGGCATGTGCTCTAATATAAGCCATCGCAATAACAGCCGACTCTTTCATTACATCGCCCAGGTTTCCTGTTAAAGTCATTTTACCTTTGCCTGGGCTAAGGCTGGCTTCGATAAATAAAATATCGCCGCCAACTTGTGTCCATGCCAAGCCTGTAATTACACCAGCTACTTCGTTACCTTCGTAAAAATCTTTATCGTAATATGGCGCACCTAAGGTTGTTATAACATCGTCGTAGGTAAATGTTGGGTTGTAGGCAACTTCCATGGCAATTTTTGTAGCAGCACCACGTACAAGGCTACCAATGGTTTTTTCTAAACCACGAACGCCCGATTCGCGGGTATAATCTTCGATAACTTTTTCAATAATGGCAGGTTTTAGGTTTATTTGAGTGCTTTTTAAACCGTGTTGTTCTTTTTGTTTGGGTAGTAAATGTTTTTTGGCAATCTCTATTTTTTCTTCGATGGTATAACCGTTTACTTCAATTATTTCCATCCTATCTAACAAAGCAGGTTGAATATTGCTAAGGCTGTTTGCGGTGGCAATAAACATAATGTTTGAAAGGTCGTAATCTAGTTCGATAAAATTATCTAAAAAAGCATTGTTTTGCTCTGGGTCAAGCACTTCTAATAAAGCCGATGATGGGTCGCCACGATGGTCGTTACCTACTTTATCAATTTCATCTAACACAAAAACTGGGTTAGATGTTCCCGCTTTTTTGATAGACTGAATAATTTTACCTGGCATTGCGCCAATATACGTTTTACGGTGGCCTCTTATTTCGGCTTCGTCATGTAAACCACCTAATGCTACCCGTACATATTTACGACCCAGTGCCTTAGCTATCGATTTCCCTAACGATGTTTTGCCTACTCCCGGAGGGCCAACTAAACATAATATGGGGGCTTTCATATTTTGCTTTAATTTTAAAACAGCTAAGTATTCGATAATTCGTTTTTTAACTTTTTCCATCCCATGATGGTCTTTTTCTAATATTTTTTGAGCCCGCTTTAAATCAAAATTATCTTTACTAAAATGTTGCCAAGGTAGTTCTACCAATACTTCGAGGTAATTTATATGTACCGAATAGTCGGCTGCTGCCGGATTCATGCGGGCTAATTTATCTACCTCTTTTAAAAAGTGATCATGGGTTTCTTTGGCCCATTTTTTGGAACTGGCTCGTTTTCGTAAACTTTCTACTTCCATATCGGGCGAGTTACCACCCAATTCTTCTTGTATAGTTTTTATTTGCTGATTTAAAAAATAATCGCGTTGTTGTTTATCTAAATCAACTTTTACACGATTTTGGATTTGGTTTTTAAGTTCTAATAATTGTAATTCGGTACTTAAATGAACCAAAACCATACTTGCCCTTTCACGCAAATTGGCTTGCTCTAATAATAGTTGTTTATCTGCCACCGTCGCATTCATGTTCGACGATATAAAATTGATTAAAAATGGTGTACTATCAATATTTTTAATGGCAATAGCAGCATCAGAAGGTATATTGGGCGAGTATTGTATAATTTGTATAGCTAACTCTTTAACCGATGATACCAATGCTTTAAATTCTTTATCCATTTTAGGACGAACCTCATCAAACTTTGATACTGCTGCTTTTGTGTATGGTTCTGATTGTACTTCGCTATCTAAAGTAAACCTACTTTTCCCTTGTATAATAACAGTAGTATTGCCATCGGGCATTTGTAACATTTTAATTATTACGGCTACAGTTCCCACTTTATTTAATTGCTCAAAACTTGGGTCTTCTAAGTTAATATCTGTTTGCGCTACAACACCAATAATTTTTTTGCCACGATAAGCGTCTTTTATTAAGCGGATAGATTTATCCCGGCCAACGGTAATAGGTATAACAACGCCTGGAAATAAAACTGTATTTCGTAGCGGTAAAATAGCCAATATTTCGGGGGTTTTTTCATTGTTCATTTCTTCCTCATCTTCGGGCGACATTAATGGGAAAAATTCTGTGTCTTCGTTTATCAATGGTGTTGCTGTGTTAAAATCGAATGGATCAAAAATGCTCATGTATTTTTTGTAAGTACCAATAACGTCATATTGACATTATCTTGTATCAATAAAAATGAAGTTATTTAAAAGTATCTATTGCCAAAACCTATGCCAAGCCTAAATATACAAGATTTAAGACTTAATAAGTTGTTGAAGTATGTAATAAAGTCAGTTATTGTTAAAAATATTTTTAAAATTGTTTCGTTATCACTATGCAATATTATATTTGACTATTCATAGTTATTATTAAATTCAAATGAAAAAAAGGTTTTTAAGTTTCGTAATCCTATTACTGGCAATTGTTAATTTCACATTTGCCCAAAATTCGTTTATCCGATTAGGGCAGAAAGCATTAATGGCCAGCGATTTTAACACAGCTGCTACTTATTTTGAAAAAGCTTATAACGAAGATAACAGTGATATGAATGCGCTATGGTTTATGGGTTATGCCTATTACCATGCCAGCGATTACCGCAAATGTGTGTACTCTTTCGATAAACTAATATCTTTAAAGCCTGGCGAAACAGTAGCCTATTATTACCGAGGTAAAGCAAAAACAGCTTTATTTACTGGGCTTACTAATATAATGGCTGTAGAAAAAGAAAAATTATTAAGAGGTGCCATTAACGATTTTACAACAGGTGTTGAGATGAGCCCGAATGATTTAAAATTTTACCAAAATAGAGGTTTGGCTCATTATGATTTAGGCTTATTTAAAAATCAAAAACTACCTAATGTTTACAATAAAGCCGAAGCTATTGCACAAGTAAATTTGGCTATTAAAGATTACCAAAAACTAATGGTTTATAATTCTTCGAGAACTGATATACAAGCATTAATGGATAAAGCAAAGCGTTTTTTAGAAGATGTGAAGTAATCTTTAAATAGATTAACTTATTATATTTTTTTTAATTTTTGGTTTCTGTTTTTAAACCTTAAAATATAAATCATTTCGCTTTTGGACCAATTATTTATATTAAGACACCCTTAAAACTCATTCCTTTAGTACTTTAAAAAAACAGAAATCATTCTCCCCAGTTTAGTAAAATTTAGTAGATGAATAAAATGACTTTTTATTGGGTTGCAAGGCCTATGATATGAGCTTGGAGGTTGCAAACCACGAAAAGCGTTTATGAAATGATATTGGGATATAACCCGAAGAGCGGGGCTTCGAGGTTGCAAACCCCGAAGAGCGTTTATGAAACTATACTGGAATCCCGAAGAGCGGGAATATACTACCTAAGAAGATTTAAACAATTAAATATTATTGAACTATTTAGCAAATCAGATTTCTTTTTTAACTCGGTGATCAAATGTTTAGCGGGTTCAACAAATTGAGAATCAACAACGATAATCCCCTCATTTGTACTTATATCAGGGAGTAAAAATGCAATGGTTCCACCTTTTTCTGTAAACACCCCTAGCTTGCCTGTCAGCATTTTGATTTTGTAAGAATCTTGTGCAAGAATAGATGCAACCAAATTTTTACCCAGCGTTAAGACACCTAAAGCGATGCCACTAGTAGTTAAAGAGGTTCTTCTTTTCATACTTGATTTAAAGGATTTAGGTTTGTTTTAGTTCGTAAAAAAAGCGAACTTTCTCTGAGTTCGCTTCTATAGGTTTTTTTAACAAAATTTACATTTTATCGGTATTTCTCCCGATTGCGCCTTTGTGGGTTCGTGATTTGTCCGTTAGTGAATCTGAGTAAGAGCGCTTTCTTTGGTTAATCTCTTCTTTTGTAGTAACTTTTTCACTGTTCAAATCCACTTTTTTAACCGGATTATTTTCTTTCAACTCTTCTTTAAAGTCGTTCATTTTTTCTACTGGGCTTTTTGACATGATTTCTCCTTTTAAATGTTAAAAAATATTTTACTATAAAGGGAAATCAAATATGCTGCCAGTTATTGATTTTGAATGAGAGAAGGATTGAATACTTATGAGCGGTGGTTGAATGCGGAAATGAATACTGCGCTATTTCAACCCAAAATTTTAAGTGAGTTTTTACAGGTCAGGTTAAAAAGCCTATTATATGAGCTTCGAAGTTTGCAAACCACGAAGAGCGTTTATGAAACTATACTGGAATCCCGAAGAGCGGGAATATACTACCTAAGAAGATTTAAACAATTAAATGTTATTGAACTATTTATTGTTGCGTGGGACACGCACCAAGGCGTGGAGGTTTTCAAATGGCTTCATAGAATAAAAAAATAGGGGTTCCTGTAAAGTGATTTCTCACATATTGACAAAGATACTGACATATAATGTCTTGCCTTTTTTAAGCTCTCTGGCAGTGCTCTACCGTTGATGAGAGTGATATTCGAGCGTAGGTAATTAACCTTCCTCCTTCGGAACCCCATTTCTTTGATATTTTGTATGATAGCCTTTTTGATTAGCCAAATATATCATACTACTAAAATCCACATTTCCTTTTCTTGTTTCGTAACAGTTAATTAAAAAATTTGTACAAACAATTTCATTGTATTTATCCACGTCTAACTTACTCAATTTCAGAAAGTATTTTAAACCTATGTCATAAGTAAAGGTATTGGCAATTGCCATTGCTACTTTGCACCACTCCTCATATGAATTTGTAATTGTTTGCTTTTTGTTTGTTAGACTTCTAATAATATCGGTCATTAATTTTCTATCCATTGCTTTATTTTTACCATTATGATTATATAAAGCGTCTTTACTACTTATAAATTTTAATTCTGCTGTATTTCTATTTTCTTTTTTTGCAATAAGAATAATATCCTCATTCTCAATTACAAATTTTTTTGATGCAGGCTTTAGGACTAAATCATTATCAAATGACAAAAAACAAAGCCTCGTAATATCGCTACCACTTTTATCAAGTTCAATATTGTACTTATTTAAAAAATAGTCAAACAATTTTTTGAATGCACTTTTGTGTAATTTGTCTAAATCAATTTCATTATTTTCAAGATTGAATTCAACTGAAACCAAACCTTTGAAACCTTTATTTGATGGGGAACGCCAAAAAGAAAATACAAATTCATCATTTAAAAGTTGTTTATAGCTTTCAATTATTTGCTCATTTGAAAGTTTGTCTATGTCAATTACAATTAATGGGTTGTAATTTTTTAAATTTACACTCGTTCTCTTTTTATTAAATGTCGCACTAAAAGTTACAGCAGGTAGTTGTTTTTTATAATTGTCATAATATTCTTTGTCCCCACTTTCAAGTTTTGTTCTTAATGTGGTTATTTGGGTTTTGTGTTTGTCAGACTTTATATCGTCTAAAATCGACCCAATAGTTGGTTCAATAGTTATGTCAGACCAAGTGTTTGCTTGATAAGAAACTGCCAAATTTAATATGTCGTTGATTGTTTTCAAGGCGTTCGTAAGGTGACAGCTAACATGTTTATATACGCAACTAATCTAATTAAAAAACCATCCCCCCCCCTACAAATACCCTAAAATCTTCATAACCTGCTTACTATTCTGTTCCTCTCCAAAAACCTCATAATTAAAGGTTTCATCTCTATTTCTGCGGATGATAACGTGTTTGGGCGATGGCAATAAACAATGGTGTATGCCGCCGTAACCGCTTAATACTTCTTGGTAAGCACCCGTATTAAAAAAGCCTAAAAATTGCACTTTACGGGTTTTGGGCATAAAAATACTATCCATGTGGGCTTCTTGATTGTAATAATCCTGGCCATCGCAGGTAATGCCACCTAAGTTTACACGCTCGTATTCGTTATCCCAATTGTTTATAGGCAATAAAATATAACGTTGGTTCATTGCCCAAACATCGGGCAGGTTGGTTATAAACGAACCATCCAACATTAACCATTTTTCACGGTCGTTTTGTTGTTTACGGCCCAACACTTTGTATAAAATTCCAGATGCTTCGGCAACGGTATATTTACCAAATTCGGTAATAATATCTGGTTCAATTACATCGTGTTCGGCACAAATTTGTTTAATACGTAACACAATTTCGTTAATCATGTATTCGTAATCAAAATCAAACACCAACGAATCTTTAAAAGGCATTCCGCCGCCAATATCTAACGTGTCTAAATCGGGGTTTATCTTTTTAAACTTGCAATATAAGGTTACGTATTTCTCCAGTTCATTCCAATAATAAGGCGTATCAGATATTCCAGAATTTATGAAAAAATGCAGCAACTTAACTTTAAAATAAGGATTGTTTGCAATTTTGTTATTGTAAAATTCAATTATATCTTCCATCCGTATGCCCAAACGCGAAGTGTAAAATTGCGAATCGGGTTGCTCTTCGGCTGCAATCCTGATTCCTAAATTACAAGGCGTATCAATATCAACTTCATCATCGTATATATTAAATTCTTCTTTATTGTCTAAAACCGGAATAATGTTTGTAAAACCATCATGCAGCATATCAATAATATTGGTTTTGTATTGAAATGTTTTAAAGCCGTTGCAGATAACCGTAACATCTTTGGTAAGCGCACCTTTTTTCTCTAGTGCATCAATCATAGGCATATCAAACGCCGATGAAGTTTCTAAATGGATTTCGTTTTTTAAGGCTTCTTCAACTACGTGTTTAAAATGCGAGCTTTTGGTGCAATAGCAATATTTATACGACCCCCTATAATTGTTTTTAAGTATAGCACTTTGAAACAAAATTTTGGCCTGTTGTATTTTTTTGCTGATTATAGGTAAGTAAGTAAACCTTAACGGTGTACCGTAGGTTTCAATCATTTCCATTAGGTTTAAATCGTGGAAATATAGCTCATCGTCTATTATTTCGAAACCCTCTTGAGGAAAACCAACACTTAGATCTAAAAATTCTTCGTAGCTCTGCATTCTTAATATTTTTTTCGCAAAAATGTGATTTAATTCTGATATAAAGTGAGATAATTTTTTATTATCCTACCAAAAAAAACATTCTTGTATTTATTATTTTAATGCATTTGTTTTTATAAATCATTGAAATAACATCACAAACTAAAATTAGTTTATTTAGATAGCAAACTGGATACTAAATTTATGCTTAACGTAATAATGGTGGTATTAAAAGTTAATCAAGATACCGAAAACTATAAATATGAAAAATTTACTAGAATCTTTACCGGTTGCAAATTTTTTAACATCCGCAGCTGAATTTTTTAAAATTATAATCCAGTTTAATAATAAGTTAACTCAACTGTATATACACCAAATAAGTAATATTGAAATTTTTAAAGGTTGATGGTATGTAAATACAAAAACAATAAGTATACTAAAATCTACAATTAATTGTCGGGTATGAGAATTAAGGTTTTCATAAATTTTTAGTTTTTATCTAGCGTAATAGTTTGGTGTATGTTTAAGAAATAATTCATTTTGATACTTGCAAATTACTTATAAATCGTACTATTTAAATTGTGGTATGCTCAATAGTATCTATTTATATTAAATGCATCACATTTAATAGCTGATGGTTAAGAATAAAAGGATTATACGCTTACAAAAAATCATCTGTTTAAACAAGTCGTTTTCACTTCCTAACATTTGCTTATTTTATTAACATTTAAAATTTATATTGACTATCAGCACAATAAAATTTTATTAACATGTTTTAAACAAACAGTGTTGAAATATAAGAAATTTATGTGCCTAAAAATACGACAAAATAAAATTATACACTATTTGTTAAATTGATGTTAAAAAATTAAGTAGAGTAGCGTAAAAAAAACTATATTTTTGCGGTATGAATATCGAGGCTGATGTAACAAAATTATCTTTAACCAAAGAAAAAAGAAATCGTTTTGCGACGGCAGCATCAGGCCTAGGTAAACTACAACCTCAAGCCCGTGATTTAGAAGAAGCCGTGTTGGGAGCTTTAATGTTAGAGAAAGATGCGTTATCGGCTGTAGTTGAAATACTTAAACCCGAAGTTTTTTATGTAGATGCGCATCAAAAAATTTTCCAAGCTATTATAACTTTATTTTCGAATACGTTGCCTGTTGATATTTTGACTGTTACAGCACAATTGCGCAAGCAAGGCGATTTAGAAATGGTAGGTGGTGCTTATTATATTACCGAACTTACCAATAGAGTGGCTTCGGCAGCCAATATAGAATACCATGCTAGGATAGTTTCGCAAAAATATATACAACGCGAATTAATTAGAATTTCGACCGATGTTATTAACCAATCGTACGATGACACAAGTGATGTATTTGAATTATTAGATTTTGCAGAACAAAATCTTTTTCAAATAGCACAAAATAACCTACGCAGAGATTCGCGTAAAATGGATGATTTATTAAAAGAATCTATAAAACAATTAGAATCGTTACGGAATAAAGAAGATGCTTTAACGGGTGTGCCATCGGGCTTTACGGCTTTAGATAGGATGACCAATGGTTGGCAAAAATCTGATCTTGTAATTATTGCTGCCCGCCCAGCAATGGGAAAAACAGCTTTTGTATTAAGCTGTGCTCGTAATGCTGCCGTACAATTTAACAAACCTGTAGTAGTTTTTTCGTTAGAAATGTCGTCGTTACAATTAACCAATCGTTTAATATCGGGTGAAACCGAAATTGAACAAGAAAAAATCAGAAAAGGAAATTTGATGGATTGGGAGTGGCAACAATTAACATCAAAAATTGGTGCTTTAAACGAAGCTCCGCTAATAATTGACGATACGCCCGCTTTAAATGTATTTGAGTTTAGGGCTAAATGCCGAAGATTAAAAGCGCAATACGATATTCAAATGATTATTATTGATTATTTACAATTGATGCAAGGCAGAGCTGATGGCAAAAATGGGAATAGAGAACAAGAAATTAGTAGCATTTCGAGAGCCTTAAAACAAGTTGCTAAAGAATTGGAAGTACCAGTTATTGCACTTTCGCAATTAAGCAGAGCGGTTGAAAATAGACCAGGTGGCTCTAAACGACCAATGCTTTCGGATTTGCGTGAATCGGGGGCAATAGAACAAGACGCTGATATGGTACTGTTTTTATACCGACCAGAGTATTATGGTTTAGACCAAGATGAAAACGGAAATTCAACGGCAGGTATTGGTGAGGTAATTATAGCCAAACACAGAAATGGTGAAACAGGTACGGTTCCTCTTCGCTTTATAGGTAAATATGTAAAATTTACCGATTTAGAGCCTGGTTACAACAGTGGTGCAGGCAATAATCAAGATCCGTTTAGCAATATTTCGCCATCAACTCAGTTCGAAAGCATTACATTAAAACCTAATTGGGATAATGCCAACGATGATGATGCGCCTTTTTAATTATTGATACCCAACCCAATCAACTCCTTTTCGCAATAGTTCCATTGTTTTTGCTTCTTCGCTGTTGGGCATTGCTTGATAATTATACACCCAAGAAGCCATAGGCGGCATACTCATTAAAATAGATTCAATGCGACCATCGGTTTCTAACCCAAATTTTGTACCCGAATCATACACTAAATTAAACTCGGCGTATCGGCTTCGCCGTTGGTATTGCCATTGTTTTTGTTCGGGTGTAAAAGCTAAGTTTCGAGTTTGTGCAACCAGATTTTTATAAATAGGGATAAATGAATTGCCAATAGCTTTTGAAAATTCAAATATTGCTTCCCAACTTAAATCGGTGTTTTCGGGTGTTAGTCTATCGTAAAATATACCACCAATTCCTCGGGTTTCGTTTCGGTGTTTGATGTAAAAATAATCATCGGCCCAAGCCTTAAATTTTGTATAGAAAGTTTTTTGATGAAAATCACATATTGTTTGCAAGTGTTTATGAAATTGGCTGGCACCATAAGGTAAAATGTAATGCGGGGTAACATCTATACCACCACCAAACCATTTTAAACCATTATCCATTTCAAAATACCTGATATTCATGTGTATAATAGGCACCCATGGATTGTGTGGATGCAATACAATGGAAATACCGGTTGCAAAAAACTCGTCATTTTCGGTATTAAACGATTTTTTAATTGCATTAGGTAAAAGACCATGTACTTCCGAAAAATTAACGCCGCCTTTTTCTATTAAATTGCCGTTTAACAAAACTCGGCTGCAGCCACCACCGCCACCGCTACGTTCCCAATTATCTTGTTCAAATGTTGCACCACCATCTAATTCTTCCAAATTTTGGCATATTGAGTTTTGTATTTGTTGGTATTGGGTTGCAATATTTTGTTTATCTATTAACATTATTCGTTTTCTTCTATATAATCTAAATCTTTACCAAAGGTTTCTTGCAAATTAATTGCACTTATAAATGCTATGGCCAATGTTGCCAAACCTACTATTAATGCAGCATTAACTATACCAAAAGGATGTTTTAACCATTGAAAACTTAACGTTATAATAACTACCGACCCACGTACAAAATTAGGCACTGTAGTTGTAACGGTTGCCCTTAGGTTAGTACCAAATTGTTCGGCTGCTACGGTTACAAATATTACCCAAAAACCAGTTGACAATCCCAATACGAAACACATAGTTAAAAAATAAGTTTCGTTAAACGCTCTCGAAAATAAAAATACAAGTACACTTGCCAATGTAGCCGTTAAAAATAGAATAATAATTTTTTTGCGGGTTTTAAAAACTTGGCTTAATACACCTGCCAATACATCGCCTAGCGAGATACCAATATAGGTAAATATGATACCTGTTCCCGCACTTAAAGGTTCGGTAGCACCCATTGCTTTACCAAATTCGGGCGCAAAAGTGATTAAAATACCTACTACAAACCATACTGGTAAACCTATTAAAATGCAATTAATATATTTTTTAAAGATTTTAAAGTTTTTAAAGAGCATTAAAAAATCTCCTTTTACAATATTGCTTTTAAGCTCGGTTTTTTGATACATGTTTGATTCTAAAACACCCATTCGTAATAGTAATAACAATAAACCCAACCCTCCACCAACAAAATATGAAGTTTGCCAAGCAAATTTATCGCCAACCAAACCTGCAGCAACAGCTCCTAGTAAGCCTACTGCGGCAACAATCATGGTGCCATAACCTCGTTTTTCTTTGCTCATACTTTCGGCTACTAAGGTAATACCCGCTCCTAATTCACCTGCTAAACCTACTCCAGCTATAAACCGAATAACAATGTATGCTGGCACATTCGTAACAAAACCATTGGCAATATTGGCTAGCGAATACACAATAATAGAACCAAAAAGTACTTTTAACCTGCCTTTTTTATCGCCTAATATTCCCCATAATATCCCTCCTACTAACATGCCAATCATTTGTGCATTTATTAAAGTAACTCCTGTAGTAAGCATGTCGGCTTCGGGTACTCCTATACCTTTTAAGCTGGCTACCCTTATTACCGAAAATAATACCAAATCATAAATATCAACAAAATAGCCAAGCGAGGCCACTATAATTAATAATATTAGATTTTTTTTTGAATGATTAATTTGCGGCATAATAAATGAGTTAAATAATTAGTTATAAAATTTTTACATAAATAATTATATAATGTTGAAATAAAAAAACATCTTTATTTAATTTGAACAATTTTAAACAATAGCACTAAATATAGGTATTGATATCATGGAAAACTTTAAATATTACAACCCCACAAAAGTTCTTTTTGGTAAAGAAGTGCTTGAACAATTATGTAATGAAATTATACCATTTGGCAACAAAGCACTTTTAGTAATTGGTAAAAACGCTGTTAAAGCTAGTGGATTATACGCAAGAGTAGTTTCATTGATGAATATTTGTGGAATGAGCCACTATACTTACCAAGGTATAAAAGCCAACCCAATTGTGCAAAATGCTGATGAAGCTATTGCATTAGCCAAAGAAAAAAAAGTAGATATGGTTATTGCCATTGGTGGAGGCTCGGTAATTGATACTGCAAAAGCCATAGCCATTGGTTATTATGTAAACCATTCGGTATGGGATTTTTATATTCAAAAAGCTCCAAAACCAACACAAGCCTTACCATTAATAACCATTTTAACATTGGCTGCAACAGGTACCGAAATGAATTCGGGATCGGTATTGCAAGATGATGCCTCGGGTAAAAAGCTAGGTTACAGTGCGCCATGTATGTTTCCTAAAATTTCATTTTTAGACCCAAGCTTAACACTTTCGGTACCATTAGACCAAACCGCCTACGGTATTTCGGATTTAATATCACACGCTTTAGAGCAATTTTTTGGAAAAGGCATTGCGCCATTATCTGATTTATATACCGCTTCGGTATTAAAATTGGCAATAGAATATGGCGAAAAATTAATATTAAATTTAAAAGATTACGAAGCCCGAGAGCAAATTATGTGGCTCGCTACCAATGCTTTAAACGGAACTTTAAAAGCAGGAAAAAATGCTGGCGACTGGGGCGTTCACGATTTTGAACATACTTTAAGTGTATTGTATGATATTGCCCACGGTGCTGGATTATCTATCGTTTACCCGGCTTGGTTAAGACATCAACAACCTAAAATAAATTCTAAATTAGCCTATCTATCAAAAGAAGTTTTTGGTGATGATGAATCTGACGAAACACATTTAGCAAATAATTTTATTGTGAATTTAGAAAATTTTTATAAAATCATTGGTTCGCCAACAAAATTAAGTGAAGTAGGAATACTACCCTCAGAGCGTGAAACAATATTGGCAAATTTAAAAAAGAACAAAGTTAATGGCTCGGTTTACAACTTAAATGAAACCGACTACGAAAAAATATTGAATAAAATGTGGTAAGATTTTATGATAATTTAAAATAAATTAAATTATATAAATCGAAAACATGGAAATTAAAACCCCAATTTACGAAATACTTTTAATAGGCGACTCGGGTAATATTAAACGTAACCAACCTGATGAATTGTTTGAATTACTGAAAAACAATTTGCCTAAAAAACATCCATCTGCAGTTATTTTTTTAGGCGATAACGTGTATCCTAATGGTTTACCAAATGAAAAATCTTCGAAAAGAGCCGACGCTGAACTGGTTTTAAACAAACATTACGAAGCATTAAAAGATTATAAAGGAAAAGTTATTTTTATACCGGGTAACCACGATTGGAATAAGGGTAAACCCGATGGTTTCGATTATGTTATAAGGCAAGAAAAATATCTCGAAAAATTATTTGACGATAAAAATGTTTTTCTCCCGGCCAACGGTTGCCCTGGACCAAAAGAGATAAATATAAACGATAAGGTAACTATTGTTGCCATTAATACACAATGGTGGTTGCAAACTGGTTATAAGCCAATGGGCCAAGCACAGGGTTGCGGGGTAGAAACCGAAGAAGAATTTTTTATTAAACTAGAGAATATTTTAGAAAAAAATAAGCATAAACGGGTGTTAATAATTGGGCATTACCCTATTTATAGTGAATCAATTCACGGTGGAAAATACGCTTTCAAGCATCATTTATTTCCGCTTACTCTTTATAAAAAAAATGCTTACTTACCTCTCCCATTGGTAGGTTCGATGTTGCCTATGTACCGCAAATATTTTGGTGCTAAAGAAGATATATCGCACCCAAATTTTAGAAAACTTCGTACAAAACTTAAAGCTATTTTTAGAAAATACGATAATATAATTTATGCTTGTGGCCACGAACATAATTTGCAATACATAAAAAAATACGAAAATCATTATATTGTAAGTGGTGCGGCATCAAAATCAACGTATGTATTGCAAGGCAAATATTCGAAATTTGGTTTAGCTGCCAAGGGGTTTTTTAAATTAAAATTTTATGAAGATTTATCAGTAAAAACAGAAGTTGTAATAGTAGATGAAGATAAACCAAAGGGTGAGTTAGTGTACAAAACGTGGATTTACGGGAGCAATGGGAATGATAATTTGTAAAGCATGTTTTTGAACATCAATTTTAATTTCTTTAACTTTTCCTAATACTTCGCCGTCGTACTGTAATGTAGTTTTATTTTTGCACCTTATTATGGCATTTTTACATTGCAATACTTCAAAATATTGCGAATATTTTAAGCGGTTTCTAAACATTTGAATAGCTAAATAAAAAACTTTAATTTTCGGGAAAGGTTTAACAATACAAATCTCAAATAAACCATCGTCTACTAATCCATCAGGATTTATAACTGCTCCAGTACCATATTTTGTAGCATTTGCAAATGTCAATGAAACTGCCTTTACAGTTCTAATAGAAGTGCCGTTAATAGTTAAAGTAAATTTTTTGTATCCTAAAAATAAAATTTCGGATAGCAAATGTTTGGCATACGATAACATACCACGTGATTTGCCTGTTTGAAAACGATAAACAATGCGGGCATTTAAACCTACATCGGCAAGGTGCACAACATATTTGCCATTAATATGCAGTAAATCTAAATTTTTAACTAATCCTTTGGCAGGATTTAGTAATTCTAAACATTCGGCAATTCCCAAGGGAATATTTAATTCTTTAGCCATTCCGTTGGCCGAACCGTAAGGTATTATTAAAAGTTTTATAGCCGTAAATTTTATAACCGAAGCTACCAAGTTTACCGTACCATCACCACCTATGGCGACTACTACATCAGGCTGATAAAATTCTACACTTTTGGTAATTCCGTGAACTGGGTCATCATCAATTATATAAATACAACATTTATAGTTGTTTTGATGCGCATGTAAATTGACATTTTTTTCTAAATCAATTTGGTGAGTATTGCCCGATTTATGATTGATTATAAATAAAACTTTTTGGTAGAAGTTAAGCATTAGAAATGTTTGAAAAAATAAATATTACCAATACTCATTGGTTTAATTTTACAATTGCGCCTTTAAATCCATCATAAAAGCTTTCATATTTTCTAACGATAAAATTATTTGTAAATTATCTTTTGCTGTATCGCTATTATTTTTTAAGAATTCTTTTGCTCCCTGCAAAGTGTAACCTTTGTATTTAATTAGGTTTAAAATAATTTTAAGATTTTCAATATCTTCAGGTCTAAATAATCGATTACCTTTCGCATTTAATTTAGGTTTTAAAATGCTAAATTCTTTTTCATAAAACCGAATCATAGAAGTATTTACTTCTAACATTTCGGCAACCTCGCCTATAGGGTAATATAATTTGGTTACCTGTTTTTCTTGATAAGCCATAATAGGTATTGTGTGTTTTAAACTTTTATATCAAAAAATATATTTAACAGGTTTAGTAAAAATTTGCAATTATAATTTACCTAAATATTTTTAAATTATAAATTGAAAAAATAAACTCAAATACTCAATTTGTTATTTTGTGTATAAACGCTACTAGCTCATTTTCAGTTTTTTCTGAATATCCTGTACATAAGTTTTAAACTTTTTATCTGTATCAATTAAATCTTCAACAGTTTGGCATGCATATATTACCGTTGAGTGGTCTCTGCCGCCAAAAAAGGCACCTATAGATTTTAAAGAAGTTTTTGTGTGGCCTTTTGCTAAATACATTGATATTTGGCGGGCTTGCACAATTTCGCGTTTTCGGGTTTTTGATTTTACCATTTCCACAGGCACTTCAAAATATTCGCAAACTAATTTTTGAATATATTCTAATGAAATTTCTTTACTGGTATTTTTAATAAAATTTTTAAGCATTTGCTTGGCCAATCCCAAGTCTATTTCCTTTTTATTTAGTGTAGAGTGTGCCAACAACGAAACCATAGCACCTTCTAATTCGCGTATGTTGTTATCAATATTTATGGCCACATATTCTGTTACTTCGTTCGGAAGTTCGATACCATCTTGGTACATTTTCTTTTTTAATATAGCCATACGGGTTTCAACATCAGGAATGGTTAAATCGGCCGATAATCCCCATTTGAATCTTGAAAGTAACCTTTCTTCTAAACCTGCTAAATCTTTCGGTGCTTTATCTGAGGTTACAATTAGCTGTTTGCCTGTTTGGTGTAAGTGGTTAAACACATGGAAAAATATATCTTGTGTTTTTTCTTTACCAGCAAAATTATGCACATCATCCATAATTATTACATCCATGGCTTGGTAAAAATTCACAAAATCATTAATGGTTTGATTTTTTAGTGAATCAACGAATTGGGAACAAAATTTTTCGCAAGAAACATAAATTACTAATTTATCGGGCATGTTTCTTTTAATTTCGTTACCAATGGCTTGTACCAAATGGGTTTTACCTAGGCCATTTGCCCCATATATCATCAAAGGATTAAACGATGTGCCACCTGGTTTAGCAGCAACGGCAAAACCTGCCGACCTAGCCAATCGGTTGCAATCGCCTTCTATAAAATTATCGAAAGTATAATTTGGATTTAATTGAGGGTCGACCTGTAATTTTTTTAAACCGGGTATAATAAACGGATTTCTAATGTCTTTATTTAAGGCTATTGGCATAGGTATTGATTGCCTTTTACCTTCGGCACCGTTTCCGCTTGATGGCATGTTGGTAGTAAAAGGAATTCGCGACGATGACTTTTCTACTACAATATTATATTCCAATCTTCCTTCTTCACCTAAATACTTTTTAATTGTTTTACGCAACAATCCTACGTAATGCTCTTCGAGCCATTCGTAAAAAAACAAACTAGGTACCTGTATGGTTAATATGCTACCCTCAAGTCTTAAAGCGCTAATAGGCTCGAACCAAGTTTTATAACTTTGGTTCGGGATATTATCCTTTATAATTTGCAGACAACTTTCCCAAATACTGGTACATGTTTTTTCCATAAAAATTAACTAATTTACTGATAATAAATGTGATGGCAAATTACATGGAGGTAAAATACCGAACATCGAATATCTTAAAAAAAAATGGCTAAATAAACTAAAATCTAGTTTTATCTCCAATTGGCTCAATTGCAGATGTATACAATATTTTTTTGTTTTTAATATTGTCGAACACAAAATCTACACGCCCTAAATTTATGCCTGCAAAACCAACTTGATTAACTAAAGTAAGTTTACCCCCCAAGTTTTTTATAGGGCTAGGTTGTGGTAAAAAGGTATGTGTATGCCCGCCTATAATTAAATCAATGTGTTTAGTATTTTGTGCCAAAACAATATCCGAAACTTTGTTTTCTTTGTATTGATATCCTAAGTGTGATAGGCAAATAATTAAATCGCATTTTTGATTGTATTTTAAAAATTGCTCCATTTCGGTTGCTTTTTTTATAGGATCTTGATAAATAGTTGCCCCATATTGTGTGGCATTTACCAAGCCTGTAAGTTCAATACCTACACCAAAAACGCCAATTTTTAATCCCTCTTTTGTATAAATTTGGAAGGGCTTACTTTTACCCTCCATAGCGGTATCGGTAAAATCGTAGTTGGCATTTAAAATTGGGAAGTTTGCATGTTTTAGTTGCTTTGCAAATCCTTCAACGCCGTTATCAAAATCATGGTTACCCATTGTACTGGCATCGTAACCCATCATCGACATCATTTTAATTTCTAACTCACCGCCCCAATAGTTAAAATAAGGTGTGCCTTGAAATATATCTCCAGCATCAAGCAGCAATACATTAGATTCGCTTAGGCGGATGCTTTTTATAAGTGCCGACCTAGCAGCAACACCACCTTTTCCTGCATTTCTGCTACCGTCGTTTGGAAAGGGGTCAATGCGGCTATGTACATCGTTGGTATGTAAAATAGTGATTTTTGTAGTTTCATTACGGGCATAAATGGATTGCATTACTCCACCTAAAGAAAGCAAAGCAGTGCCACCGATAGCTTTACCCAAAAAATTTCTTCTATTAATTATCATAAATTTTCGATCATTTTTGATGTGGTTATTTTTTATGGTAACTCAATGTAAATTTTTAAAGTTTAAAATTACAAAAGAAAGTGTTAGCATATTCATAACAAATTGTTAAATTTTTATACTATATTTTTTTTCAAGTAGGGTCTTTAAAATAAGCTCTGCGTTAAAAAAAATACATTGATGCACTAAATAAGCATGGCGAGTACAACTTTTTTCAATATTAATAATGCCAATTTTTAATATTGAAAAAAGTTTGAATTGTATAATTATATATATTTCGAATTAAAATCAAACGTTGGATTAGCTTTGAATGGTAATTGTTGAACCTAATATTTATTAATTTAAATTTTAGTTAAAACCCCCAACCCTAAGTTAAATAAACCCGACAGTAGCGGATACCGGCCTGCGGCATAAGGCCTAAGGCGTATGAGCGAATGGCGGGGCTATCCTTTACTTAAAAACCATTAGCCTTAATTTTCCAAAAAATATCCGACCGTTGAGTAATGCTTTTAATAAATTTAATTCCTAAATTCCCTTTTACCAAAAAAACGGCTAAATTGAGCCTTCCAAAATAACCAAATTAAAAAAATGAGTTTTCAAATTAAAAGCATAGAAGATTATAACCAAGCTTATAAAAAAAGTGTTGATAAACCCGAAGAATTTTGGGGCGATATTGCCGATAATTTTTACTGGCGAAAAAAGTGGGATAAGGTTTTAAATTGGGATTTTACCACACCTAACATTAAATGGTATGAAGGTGCAAAACTTAATATTACCGAAAACTGCTTAGATAGGCATTTGCAAGATAAAGGAAATCAGCCTGCTATAATATGGGAACCTAACGACCCCGAAGAGCATCACCGTGTATTAACCTATTCGCAACTGCACCAACAAGTATGTTTATTTGCCAATGCACTTAAAAATAATGGCGCAAAAAAAGGCGACCGTATTTGTATTTATATGCCTATGGTGCCCGAGTTGGCAATTGCTGTATTGGCTTGTGCCCGAATTGGTGCTATACACTCGGTGGTATTTGGTGGCTTTTCGGCTCAATCTATTGCCGATAGAATTAACGATGCTACCTGTAATTTAGTTATTACAGCCGATGGTGGTTTTAGAGGAACCAAAGATATTCCACTAAAAAACGTGATAGATGATGCCTTGGTACAATGCCCATCGGTAAAAAAAGTAATTGTGCTAACTCGAACCCGTACGCCAATATCAATGATAAAAGGCCGCGATGTATGGTGGGAAGATGAAATTAAAAAAGCCGAAACTTTGGGTATGCACAGCCACGATGCTGAAGAAATGGATGCTGAAGACGAACTTTTTATTTTGTACACATCGGGCAGTACTGGCAAACCCAAAGGTGTGGTGCATACCTGCGGCGGCTATATGGTGTATGCTGGCTACAGTTTTCAGAACGTTTTTCAATATCAACCCGGCGATATTTATTTTTGTACTGCCGATATTGGCTGGATAACCGGCCACAGTTACATAGTTTACGGGCCTTTGGCAATGGGCGCAACTACGCTAATGTTTGAGGGCATACCAACCTATCCTGATGCAGGTAGATTTTGGGATATTGTTGATAAATACAAAGTTAACGTACTATACACAGCCCCTACGGCCATACGGTCGCTAATGCAATCTGGTTTAGATTTTGTAAAAGACAAAGATTTGTCATCGTTAAAAGTATTAGGCTCGGTAGGCGAACCTATTAACGAAGAGGCTTGGAACTGGTATAACGAAAACATTGGCAAGCGCAATTGCCCCATTGTTGACACTTGGTGGCAAACCGAGACTGGCGGAATTTTAATTTCTCCCTTAGCAGGAATAACGCCTATTAAACCCTGCTATGCCACTTTACCCTTACCGGGGATACAACCCATTTTGGTTGATGAAAAAGGAGAAGAGATTATAGGTAACGGTGTTTCGGGAAATTTATGTATTAAGTTTCCTTGGCCGGGCATGTTGCGTACTACTTATGGCGACCATGAGCGTTGCCGTATAAATTACTTTGCTACTTACCCTAATATGTATTTTACGGGTGATGGCTGTATGCGAGACGAAGACGGAAATTATCGTATTACAGGCAGGGTTGATGATGTGATAAACGTATCGGGCCACCGTATAGGAACTGCCGAAGTTGAAAACGCTATAAATATGTTTACCGATGTGGTAGAATCGGCGGTGGTAGGTTACCCACACGCCATAAAAGGGCAAGGGATTTATGCTTTTGTAATTTTAAATAAACAAGTTAGGGATGCTAACCTTATACGCCAAGATATTACGATGACAGTAAGTAGAATTATCGGTGCTATCGCCAAGCCTGATAAAATACAGTTTGTTACAGGTTTACCCAAAACGCGATCGGGCAAAATTATGCGCCGCATATTGCGTAAAATTGCTGAGGGAGAAACAGAAAATTTAGGCGATACATCTACATTACTGGACCCAAGTGTGGTGGAAACAATTAAGAATGAAAGAATTTAGTTAGGATAAATTAGTGTTTTGTTAAAAGCCTTAAATCATTGGATTTAAGGCTTTTATTTTTTTTGAACATTTTTAATAATTTATACCAAACTCGACAGGTAGTTTTGTAAAAATACCGTTTTGAGTAGTTGCTTGTTTAATTTTATGGTAATACATATAGTTATCTCCAAGTTCGGATTGTAATATTGATTGTTTTATTTTATCGCCGGATTTATCTAAGAAACTAAATAATCCTGATTTTTGTTCGGGGTAAGCCACTAAGCGATATTCTTTTAAATTCGCTTTTTTGGCAGCCGAAGCAATGGCATCGCTTAAATGTCCTAACTTATCAACCAATTTTAATTTTACAGCTTGCGAACCCGTCCATACGCGGCCTTGGCCAATGCTATCAACATTGGCTTGCGAAATGTTACGCCCTTGTGCCACACGTAAGGTAAAATCGTTGTAAATTCGGTTTACTTCTTTTTGTAGTATCATTTTTTCGGCAATATTTAAAGGGCGAGAAATACTCCCTAAATCTGAAAATTCGCCTACCTTAACCCCGTCGAAAGTAATCCCTAATTTATTATTAAAGAAACCTTTCATATTGGGTATAATAGCAAACACACCAATAGAACCTGTTATAGTATTAGGTTCGGCAATAATACTATCGGCAGCACAAGCTATGTAATAACCACCCGATGCGGCATAATCGCCCATTGATACCATTATGGGTTTAATTTTTTTAGTAAGTAATACTTCACGCCATATTACATCCGAAGCCAATGCGCTACCTCCTGGGCTATTTACTCTTAATACAACAGCTTTAACTTTATCATCTAAACGGGCTTTTCGTAACGAGCGAGAAATACTTTCGGAACCAATGGTATTTTCGTCTCCTTCACCACCGTTTATTTCTCCATTGGCATAAATAACAGCAATTTTATCAGCTACGTCTTCGTTTACTGCCTCTGCTGAGGCTGCATAATCTTGTACACTTACGGTACTCAAATTTTTATCTTTAGCAATTTTGCATTTAGCTTTTAATTCATCTAATACTTCATCTTTGTATTTTAAACCATCAACTAACTTATACTTTAGAGCATCTTGAGGGCTACGTACTTTTAAATTATAAGCTATACTTTTAACCGAATCAATATTAAGTTTACGACTTTCGGCAATTTTGATTACAAAATTGGCGTATATAGAATTCAGTAACGATGACATTTGCAACCTATTGGCATCACTCATTTTATCTAAAATAAATGGTTCAACAGCACTTTTAAATGTACCTACTTTAATTATCTGTGCTTCAATTTCTAGTTTATCTAAAGCACCTTTAAAAAACATATTGTTACTGCTTAACCCTTTAAGCTCTAAAGCCCCCTGTGGGTTAAGGTAAATTTTATCAGCTACCGAAACTAAGTAATAAGCTTTTTGGCTATATACTTCGCTGTACGCTATGATAAATTTTCCTGATTTTTTAAAGTTAATCAGGGCATTTCTCACTTCTTCGGTTGTTGCCATACCAGCCATTAAAAAAGTTGCATCAAGATATATACCTGCTATATTATCATCGTTAGATGCATTGCCAATACTTGTTAATATATCATTTAAACCAATAGATTTTTGTGATTTAAAAGGACCAATGTTTAAATCATTCAAAGGATTATCTTCTGTACGCTCTACAATGGGATAATTAAGATTAAGATGTAATATTGTATTTTCTGTAATTTCTACTTTTTCATTTTTACTGTCTAAAACACCAAAAATTAAAGCCGAAAAAACTATTACAAATAATATAAGCGATAAGAAAACGCCAAACATAGTGGCAAAAACAAACTTGAAAAATTGTTTCATAGAAAATTATATTTTAAAAAAATTTAACAAATATAAACTATATGACCTACTTTTATTGTCATTGTTACTGATATGAATAAGGTTTATTTATTACTAGGTTGTAATTTAGGAGATAGAGCAAATAATATACAAAAAGCTATCGAATTGATAATTGAAAAAATTGGCAATATTTATAGCCAATCCTCTTTATATGAGAGTGCTGCTTGGGGAAAGCTAAACCAACCCAATTTTTATAACCAGCTAATTATATGTAAAACCAATTTACAACCTATAGAAATATTAGCTAAGATTTTTGAAATTGAAAAGTATTTTAAAAGAGAAAGGATTGAGAAATGGGGTGCAAGAACCATGGATGTTGATATACTTTTTTACAACGATAGCGTTATTAATAGTCTAAAACTAACCATTCCACACGCTTTGTTACATAAGCGTAAATTTGCATTGTTACCTTTGTGCGAAGTAACGGAAAGTTTTATTCATCCAATTATAAAAAAAAGTATGTACGAATTATTGTTACTATGTGATGATGAACTAAAAGTTTCAAAAATTAATGTTTGATATGGATATAGATACCAATTTATTGCTACAGTTTAATTTAGATTATTTAGAAAATATTGCTGGTGGAGATAAAGAATTTATGGGCGAAATGATAGATATGTTTATACGCCAAACCCCACCACAAATTGAATCATTAAAAATTGCTATTGATAATAATGATTATATCCAAATAGCGCATATTGCACATAAAATTAAACCTACTTTTACTATGTATGGGTTAGGCAGCCTAAAAATAAGTTTTGGAGAAATCGAAACTTGTGCACAATCAAAAGAAATAAACTGCAATATAGAACAAAAACTTAATGCTGTTTTACCTGTTTTGGAGTTGCTATATGCGAGATTAGAAATAGAGAAAGATTCATTTTAAAAACGTTAAATTTAAAATGAAATCCTAAACAGCTTTTAACTCGAAAGTAAAATTTTCCATAATCATATTGGCTAATAAGTTTTTACAAGCAGTTTCTACTTTTTGGCTTGCAATTGCTTCACTTTCAGCTTCTACTTCTAACGTTATGTGCCTGCCTATACGTACGTTTTGTATTTCGGGTAATCCAAGGTTTTTCATACTACTGGTTACAGCTTTTCCCTGTGGGTCTAAAATTTCTTTAAGAGGCATTACATCTATTGCTGCTAAAAATTTCATTGTTGATATTTGATATGTAAATGTGAAAAAAGAAAATATAAAATTAATATAATTGGTGCTGCTGCAAACATAAACAATGCGATACAAATAGCCGAACAAATTAAAAAAATGTATTTGTATTTATTGGCTTGCCAACGGGTACTGTTAAGCTTTAACGAAAATAATTTAATATTACTTGTAAGCAAATAACATAATAACAAAATTAAAAATATTAGAAAATAAGGATTGTTAATGAATTGAAAATCAGCATTTAAATAAGGGAGCGATATTACAAAAAATGCACAAGTAGGTGTGTTTAAGCCAATAAAATTTTCGGAATGATGGCTATCAATATTAAATTTAGCAAGTCTTAATGCCGAAAACACGGTTATTAAGAAACCGCTATATGCCAACCAATAAGGTACTGAAGTTGATTGTAAAAGCAGTTGATAAAATATTACACCAGGCAAAAAACCAAAACTTACTACATCAGCTAATGAATCTAATTCTTTCCCAATTTCGGATTTTATGTTTAGTAAACGAGCGGCAAAGCCATCCAAAAAATCGAATACGCCACATAATAAAACAAAAAAAGCAACTGATTTTAGGTCGCCTTTAAAAGCATATACAACTCCAATGCAACCTGTTAAAAGATTGGCACAAGTTAAGGCGTTGGGAATATGTTTTTTAATCATTTAGGCTACTTTTAATTACTGTTTTAAATTGCCTTTTTATTTCTTAATTAGTGGCAAATACTGTAACCCCTACCCATTCATCGATACTAAAAACTCGTCGTTACTTCGGGTACCTTTCATTTGGTTTTGTAAAAATTCCATAGCTTCTTGTGGGTTCATATCAGCTAAGTGGTTTCTTAAAATCCAAACACGCTGCAAGGTTTCTTTATCTAACAATAAATCATCTCTTCGGGTGCTCGATGCCGTTAAATCAATAGCTGGGAATATACGTTTATTAGATAATTTACGATCAAGTTGTAATTCCATGTTACCAGTACCTTTAAATTCTTCGAAAATCACTTCGTCCATTTTGGAACCTGTATCGGTTAGTGCGGTAGCTAATATAGTTAACGATCCTCCATCTTCAATGTTACGGGCAGCACCAAAAAAGCGTTTAGGTTTGTGTAGTGCATTAGCATCTACCCCACCCGATAATATTTTACCTGATGCTGGCGCAACAGTATTATATGCTCTTGCTAAGCGAGTTATGGAGTCTAAAAGTATTACCACATCATGCCCACATTCTACCATCCGTTTGGCTTTTTCTAAAACGATGTTAGCTATTTTTACATGACGGTCGGCAGGCTCATCAAAAGTTGAAGCCACAACTTCGGCCCGTACATTCCTCGACATATCTGTAACCTCTTCGGGGCGTTCATCAATCAATAAAATAATTAAATATACTTCGGGGTGATTAGCAGCTATGGCATTGGCAACTTCTTTTAGTAAATTAGTTTTACCCGTTTTAGGTTGCGCCACTATTAAACCACGTTGGCCTTTACCTATTGGAGTAAACAAATCCATTATACGAGTTGATAAATCGGACGCTTTGGTAAACAAGTTTAGCCTTTCGGTAGGAAACAAAGGTGTTAAAAAATCAAAAGGCACACGATCTCTAACTTCGGCAGGTATGCGGCCATTAATAGATTCTACCCTTACTAAGGGGAAAAACTTTTCGCCTTCTTTTGGTGGCCTAATGCTACCACGTACGGTATCTCCCGTTTTTAAACCAAATAATTTTATTTGTGATTGCGATACATAGATATCATCGGGCGATGATAAGTAATTATAATCCGACGAACGTAAAAAACCATACCCATCAGGCATAATTTCAAGTACGCCTTCATTAACTATTACATTATCAAAATCGAAAGTAGTATCGTTATTACGGTTAATACGCCCATTTCCTAGATTATTTATTTTTTCAGAATTTGTTGATTTGGTATCTTTTTTTTCAATTGATATATCATCTTTCTCACTAATTGCGTTTAAGTTATCGACTGTTGTTGCTGCAATTTCGACTTCATCGTTCCTAGGCTCAATATCAGGTAAATCAAACAGCTTTACATCATCCAACGGCACATCCGAGCGTTTTTTTTCTACCAATTCTACTTTTATTGTGCGGGTTCGTTTTTTAGGTTTCGAATCTACTTCGGCAACATTAACATTTTCGGTAGTATTGGCTAAACTACTTTTGGCAGTTTTAATAAGCAATTGTTGTTCGGTTATTTTAGCAATTAAATCAGCTTTGCGTAGTTCGTCGGCATTTCCTACACCAAAACTTTTTGCAATTTCACGAAGCTCAGTTACAAGCTTATCGTTCAATACTATTTTATCAGACATTAATTATGAATTATGTTCAAGGAATTTTTTTTATCTTGTAATGTTCACTCGGTTAGCTAAATTTTTATTTTTTTGAGAAAATATGCAGAAAGCTTTGAATGATAATCGAAGATGAATTAAGATTATGCTGCAATCTTATACAAATTATTATTACTATCAAAATTTTTAATAATTATTTCGCAATAAAAATTCCTAAATTTTATCAACTTTGCTCCATAAACAATATTATTAAATGAATCGAGCGCAAATCATTGCCCAAATACGGTTAAAGAAAAGTTTTTTATGCGTAGGGCTCGACACCGATATTGATAAAATACCGAAATTTTTATTAGCCGAGCCCAATCCTATTTTAGCCTTTAATAAACTAATTATTGATGCTACACACGATACATGTATTGCCTACAAAATTAATACCGCTTTTTACGAATGTAGAGGAATACAAGGTTGGCAAACCATGGTAGATACTTTAAACTATATACCTAAAAATATTTTTACAATTGCCGATGCCAAACGTGGTGATATAGGAAATACAGCAACTATGTATGCCAAAGCTTTTTTTGACGAAAAAGCATCGGGAATGAGTTTTGATGCGGTTACCGTTGCCCCTTACATGGGTGCCGATAGTGTAAAACCTTTTTTGGCTTTCGCCGATAAATGGACGATTTTATTAGCGCTAACATCCAACGAAAGTTGTAAAAATTTTCAACTCATAAAAAATGAAGATGGCTTTTTGTTCCAACAAGTTATAGCACAAGCCAGCCACTGGGCTAGTATTGAACAATTGATGTATGTAGTAGGTGCAACTCGTGGGCAAGCATTTGCCGATATTAGGAAACAAATACCTCATCATTTTTTATTGGTACCCGGTGTGGGCGAACAAGGAGGTAGCCTTGCCGAAGTATGTAAATATGGGCTTACGGCCGATTGTGGTTTAATAGTTAGCTCGTCGCGAGGTATTATTTACGCTGGGGCGGATGAAAAATTTGCACAAGCAGCCCGAACCGAAGCGGTAAAAATACAGCAACAAATGCAAGTTGAGTTAGTAAAAAATGGATTTTTAGACAACTAATAAATTTAATTTGGGCGTTCGGACGGGCTATACATTTCAATAATTTTGCAAAATAATTGTGTAAATTAAAATAAATTAGCAACGGAAAATTCCTGCCTGCTGGCAGGGATTTCCCATTGCTATCCCTAACGCTAAAATAAGCTTGTTTACATTACCACTACATTAATAAAAATGATTACACATTATAAAATGAACCTACAAAATAAACTCATCATAATTACGGGTGCAAGTAGTGGCATAGGTTTAGCCTGTGCCGAGGAATGTGCCAAGCGAGGTGCAAATATAGTTTTGGCAGCCCGCCAATATGTGAAAATATGTGAAATTGCCGATAGCTTACAAACCAAATATGGTATAAAAGCATTGGCCGTACAAACCGATGTTTCTGTTGAAAATGATTGCATACAACTTATAAAACAAAGCATATATACTTTTGGTAAAATTGATGTTTTAATAAATAATGCAGGCATTAGTATGCGGGCATTATTTAACAATTTAGATTTAGAGGTAATAAGAAAAGTAATGGATATTAATTTTTGGGGAACCGTGTATTGTACCAAATATGCTTTACCACATTTATTAGAAAGTAAAGGAAGCTTAGTTGCGGTATCATCAATTGCAGGTATAAAAGGCTTGCCTGGTCGTACCGGTTATTCGGCTTCAAAGTTTGCTATAAATGGTTTTTTAGAATCTATCCGCATTGAAAACTTAAATAAAGGTTTACATGTGATGCTTGCATGCCCTGGTTTTACGGCTTCAAATATCCGAAATGTTGCACTTAATAGCCAAGCACAATCGCAAGGCGAAACCAGTATGGAAGAAAACAAAATGATGACGGCTACACAGGTTGCCATAAAAATTATGGACGGCATACAAAACCATAAACGCCAATTAATTATGACTAACCAAGGAAAATTGACTGTTTTTTTTCAAAAGTTTTTTCCATCATTGTTAGATAAATTAGTATATAACCATTTTAAAAAGGAAAAAGACCCTTTAATTAATTAAGTTGCCATCCTACTAAATCTTAAAATAAATATCTTACCATAAAAAATAAAATACATGAAGTGGAAAACGATATCATCAAAATACATCGTAAAAAAACCATGGGCAACCTTGCGTGTAGATAATTGCGAACTACCCGATGGCCGTATTGCCAATGAATATTATGTGTTAGAGTACCCGAACTGGGCAAATGCGGTAGCTATAACCGACGATGGTAAAATGATTATGGTTCGCCAATACCGCCATAGTGGAGATATTATCTCGCTTGAAATACCCGGAGGCGTTATAGAAGAAAATGAAGAACCTGTAAAAGCTATTGAACGAGAACTATTAGAAGAAACAGGCTATGCCTTCGATAAATTCGAGTTGGTATCTACGGTTTACCCTAACCCAGCAACTTCAAATAATGTATGCTATTGTTATTTAGCAACCGGAGGCAAAAAAATTCAAGACCAACAACTTGATGATAACGAAGATATTTCGGTGGAGCTTTTTTCGATAGAGGCTATCAAAGAAATGTTGTTGAAAAACGAAATTTCGCAAGCATTGCATACTACAGGTTTGTTTTATGCGTTTTTAAAATTGGGAACAATAAATATATAACAAAAACATTAAATTATGTAATTATATTTAACAAAAACTAAGTTGGTTAAATAGGTTTTTTTTTTTAAGTTTGAAGATATAAAATGAAATATTCGTATTTTATTTTAAAAGCTATAATAAATTTAAAATTATTTAAAAAATGAAGTTAAAAATATTACTAACCCTATCTATATTTTTTGCTGTTGTAACCACAAATGCACAAACAAATCTCAAACAAGAGGAGACACTTAAAAACAAAACTGAAGATCCTGACAACTTAGTTTCCCAATATTTTTCTCAAGTTATGGGTGTAGCATTAAATGCTACATCAAACGTGAAGCTATATCAATTTGTGTATGATTGGATTGGCGCACCATATAGGTTTGGAGGTTCTTCCCGAAAAGGAATTGATTGTTCTGCATTTACAAAAGAAATTTATTCAAAAGTTTTTAATACTATAATCAAGCGTAATTCTCGCGATATTTTTAGAGATGCCATACCTATACACAAAAAAGATTTGCAAGAAGGCGATTTAGTTTTTTTTAAAATTAAAAGTAAATACATTACACATGTTGGCATATATTTGGGTAACAATCGTTTTGCCCATGCTTCATCAATAAGGGGTGTGGTATTAAATAACTTAGAAGAGCCTTATTACAAACGTTATTTTTACAAAGGTGGGCGAATAAGCGAAATTTTAAATCCGTAAATTTGTTTATTCGAAACAGGTTTTAAGTTTTAATAGATTTATTTACCAACACGCTTTTTCTATTTTACTTAAAAACTCGGTTCGAGGTGGGATGTTTAAAAAAGGATACACAATTTTTGAAAGATATAAACCCTGAGGATGCGCAGGAATAACATCAATGGGTTTGTGAGTTTCTAATAAATAACTTTCAAATTCATCAACACTAATTTCACCTTTGCCAACTTTTAAAAGCCGTCCCATAATTATACGTATCATACGGCTTAAAAAACGGTTAGCCGAAATCCGAAAACGTAATTTATCTCCTCTTTCATTTATAAATAATTCGGCAGCAGATATATGGCAAATGGTATGTTCATATTTTGCAGGCGAAGTGCAAAATGCTGCATAATCATTATACTTTGTTAGCAAAGATACCGCTTTTCGCATATTATCAATTTGTAAATTATTTACCAAATACATTGCACTTAAATTGTTCAAGAAAGGATCTTTATATGCATGCAAAAAATAATCGTAAGTACGTTGTATTGCATCAAAACGGGCATGTTGTTGCCCGCTCATTGGTATAATATCAAACATAGATACACTAGTAGGAAGTGTTTTATTTAATCTAAAAACTAAATCATAATCCCAATTTTGGTTAATATCGGCATGAAAAAAATACTGACTTGCATGTACACCTGTATCCGTTCGTCCACAGCCAATTATACCAATAGGTATTTTAAGTACTTTATTAAGCTTTTCTTCTAGTACTTGTTGTACGGTTACAACATTGGGATGCCTTTGCCAGCCGTGATAATTAGTGCCATTGTAACCAATATGAAAAAAGTATCTCAAAATTTATTTGTATATATTTAAAAGTTAGTTAATTAGATAAAAAATTAGATTGCTTGGATTTCCCGCATGCAAAAATTACACAATCAGTACCTAAAACCATAAATGTAAATAAATATTGAAATTAAATTTATTTATTATAGCACTTTATTTATAAGTTTGAAGCATAACACCAAAAAAAATTTAATGGAAAACATAAAATTATTAATATTAAAAAAAGAAATTTTAAAACTGGATGTTAAAACTCTTGCTGATATATGCACCCGATTAGCTAAATACAAAAAAGAAAATAAAGAATTTTTAAACTACCTATTATTTCACAATTACGATAACCAACTTTATATAGATGAATTAAAAATGGAAATAAAACAATGTTTTGAATTTTTACCAAATACTGAGTTTAGAATAGCGGTTAGCTTAAAAAAAATATTATCAAAATTAAATAAACATTTAAAATTTGTATCAGATAAAAGTAGAGAAGCCGAAATTGTATGTGAATTTTGTAACACATTTATAGAAAAAATAAATATGAATGGTTATTATACTCCACTAATACAAATACTTTACCGCCAATATATTAAGCTGCGTAAAATTGTAGATAAATTAGATGAGGACTTACAATTTGATTATCAAAATCAAATAGACTCAATTTATAAAGCTTTAAAACAAAGTCGGTATTACAAAGATTTGAGGGTAGATTAGTAATTTATAAGCTAATGTTGAAACTTTTTAAATTATTTTGTAACAATTGTGATATCAAAAGTTCTAAAACATTAATTTCCCTTATTAAATGAACCCACAAGAAAAGGTTTTTAAAGATATTTTTGAGGCCAATTCTAAAAAAATATATCATTTATGTTTTGGATATACAAACGATGTGGATGCAGCGAATGATTTGTTACAAGAAACATTTTTGAAAGTTTGGCAAAATTTAGAGAAATTTAGAGAACAATCTCAAATATCAACTTGGATATATCGCATTGCAGTAAATACTTGTCTTACTTATTTAAAAAAAGAAAAAAGGCATCTTAAAGAGGAGCTGACAGAAAATATTGCAGAAAACCAAATCGAAGTAGTTCAAGATAAGCAGGAACAAATAAGCCAATTATATGATTGTATTGCTAAGCTTGAAGAAAATGAACGACTTATAATTACCATGGTGATGGATGAAATACCGTATACCGAAATTGCCGAAATTGCAGGTATTTCCGACGGTAATTTAAGGGTAAAAATTCATCGTATTAAACAAAAACTTACCGAATTATATAACCAATATGAAAAATTTTGATTCGTTAGTTAGTATATGGCAGGCACAAAATAGTGCGCCCGAAATTGATTACAAAAATGTAATTGCACATTTCAACAAAAGTAAAAACAGCTTCATACGTAAAATAATTATAGGTTTAGTGCTTATGATAATAGCGTTAATTACTATACTAATACTATGGCTAAAAACCCCTTTTACTTATATTACAACACATATTAGTTTGTTAATTTTTGTGCTATGTTGTTTATATTATATAGCCGTACAGTTTAAAAACTACCGTATTTTATCAGCTTTTAAATGTACTGAAACTCCTAAAAAATATATTATTCAATTGCAAAAATTTAAACAATTAAGGCATAAAGAATATACACGAAATTTTGTTTTTTACATTGTAGCTATGGGACTTGGTTTTGTATTATATTTTATCGAATTTTTTACACAAGTAAACACTTTAGTAAAATTATTGTCGATAGTTTTTACAATCACTTGGTTTTTAGGTTGTTATTTTTATGTTAAAAACATATTTATTAAAAGAGAAGAAACAGCTATAAACGATATGTTAAAAGATTTAGAAAGACTTAAAAATCAGTTTGAATAAGTTACAGATATTACTTACTATTGACTTATATTTTGTTACAATAAAATTGCCAATTATTTTATTGTATAACCAAAACCATTTAAATGAAAACTTTAAAACTACTAATCTTCATAAGTTTATTTACATTAAGTAATTTAATAGCACAAGATTATAACGCTGATCAAATTATTCGTATCACAACAACTGTTAGCACTAACCCAGTAGCTATTACTTTCACTTGGCCGCCAATAGGCAAAGGTACACAAGTATCGATTTTTAGAAAAGCCAAAAACGATTTACAATGGGATGAAAATGATCCTTTAATTGATTTACCAGGCAATGCAACAACCTATACTGATAACACAATAGAACTAGGAAAAGATTACGAATATTTTTTTAGAGGGTATGGAGTTGATTTTAATCCTTATACCTATATATGGGGCGGGGTAAATATTCCCCAAACTGATAATAGAGGTAAAGTAATTTTAATGGTTGATGATACTTTTGTAACATCGTTAAAGCCAGAGCTTGACCGCTTAGAAATGGATTTAATAGGTGATGGCTGGCAGGTAATAAGGCATAATGTATCGCCAAATGCCACAGTACCAAGTGTAAAAGCATTAATAAAAAGTACTTATGATGCCGACCCTACTAATGTAAAATCTGTATTTTTATTTGGCCGCATACCAGTACCCTATACGGGTAGCGCTGCATGGGATAGCCACCCAGACCATCATGGAGCTTGGCCATGCGATGGTTATTATGCAGATATGACTGGGGTTTGGACAGATAATATAGCAAACACTAGGCAAGCAAGAGATAGTAGAAATCACAACATAATTGGAGATGGCAAATTTGATCAAAATTATTTTCCAGCCCCTACCACATTGCAAATTGGTAGGGTAGATTTAAATAACATGTCTTTTTTTTCTCTAAATGAATTAGGACTTTTAAAACAATATTTGAACAAAGACCATGATTTTAGACATAAAAGACTTATTGCAGAACGTAGAGCAATAATTGATAATAACTTTGGCCTTGATGGTTTTAGTAATGCCTTTTTCGCAAGTTGTGGGTGGAGAAGTTTTACGGGAATGTTCGAACCTGCAAAAATTAACAATGGCGATTATTTTAGATCAACAACAACGGGAAGTTATCTTTAGGCTTATGGGGCCGGCGGTGGAACTTTTTGGAGTGCAATTGGTGTAGGCAACACCGATGATTTTAATTCCTATGCACCAAAAGCTGTTTTTAATATGCTATTTGGTAGTTATTTTGGCGACTGGGACATTTATAATTCTTTTTTAAAAGCTCCACTTGCATCAAAAGGCTGGGGATTAACTAGTTGCTGGGCGGGCAGGCCTTATTGGATTAATCACCATACTGCACTGGGGGAAACCGTTGGTTATTCTACTTGGGTAACTATGCGTAACACCAGCTACCAAAGCAATGGCCCCAATTTTAATAGAACCAGTATAAATTTAATGGGCGACCCAACTTTACGTATTCATCCTGTTGCTCCGCCTAAAAATTTATTAGTTACTGGTACAACTTTAAACTGGACTGCCAGTGCCGAACCTTTAAGTGGATATTGTATTTACCGCAAAAATGATGTTTCGGGAGTATATGATAAAATAGCCACCGTGGGCAATAATATGACCACTTTCGTAGATGAAAACCCAAATATTGGTGAAAATAAATATATGGTTAGAGCCCAAAAATTAGAAATTTCAAACAGTGGCACTTATTTTAATTTAAGTCAAGGAGCTTTTGATTTTCCTATTGTTGTACCTTTAGAATTATTAAATTATACGGTAAAATTAAATGGGAATACAGTTGTAAATAATTGGGAAACCAGCAACGAAGTAAACGTTAATTATATAAACATACAAAGAAGTGTTGATGCTAAAAACTTTATTACTATTTCAAAAATAAAAGCTAAAGGTGAAGGTTTATATAGTTATACTGATGCTAATTTACCTTTAAATGAAAGCACACTTTACTACCGATTACAAATAGTAGATAATGATGCTAAAATAAAAAACGAAAGTGTAGTTGCCATTAAATTAAGCATTGATAATAAGCCTACATTTACTGTTTATCCTAACCCCGTTACAAACAAAAATATTAATGTTTTTTTAAATCAATTGCCAAAAGGAAATTATAATTTAACTTTAATAAACTCAGTAGGTAAAGTAGTTAAGGAATCTAAATTAGATTATGATGGCAAAAAGCTTTCTTTTAAGGTTGATGCAGACTTGATTTCTGGTAGCTATATTTTAAAACTAAAATCAGAAAACTACAACGATTTTAAAAAAATAATTGTAAAATAAATAATGCTTATTCTTTAATAAACTACTTCTTTCTATCTTCGGCATCGGTAATGTTTTGATCTACAGCTTTAATTAATTGTAAAGCAGCATCTTTTAATTTATTGTTGCTATTATAGCTGCCATCAATTTCAATAATTTTTTTCTTATGTTCATAATCATACTCTAAGTAATACCTAGGCGAGGTTAGGGAATCGGGACCTAACATTTTGCTTGGCCAATTCCAAAAACCTAGTTCAACAGCTTTGCGATGTAGATATAATAAATCGTCTTTTGTAAACTTTACTTTGCCAGTAATTGTTGTATTTTGTATGTTTTGATATTGATAAAAACTAGTTTTGGAATCGTAAATTTTTTCAAAATTATTACCTATACCCGCTTTTAGTACGATACCGTTAAATTCTTCAAATTTATAAGGCGCATTTTTTACCATCATAGAATAATAATAAATGCAATACAATAAAAATGGTAACGCTATGCTAAATCCTAAAAAAATCTTTTTATACTTATTGTTCATAATTTTAATTTTCGTATTGTGATTTGTCATGATCCAACGCACCTTCCCATTTACTTATTACTGCAGTAGCAACGCTATTTCCTATAACATTGGTAGCGGAGCGTCCCATATCCAGTAAAGGATCTATCCCTATTAATAAAGCCAAGCCCGCTTCGGGAATATTAAATGTAGCGATAGTACCTGCTATAACTACCAACGAAGCCCTTGGTACACCTGCTATTCCTTTACTGGTTAACATAAGTATTAAAAGCATTGTTATTTGCTGGCTAAACGATAAATTTATGCCATACGACTGTGCTATAAAAATAGAAGCAAAAGTCATATACATCATTGAGCCATCTAAATTAAAAGAGTATCCCAATGGTAATACAAAACTTACAATTTTATCTTTACAGCCAAAGCGTTCTAACTGTAACATGGTTTTAGGATATGCGGCTTCGCTGCTAGCGGTACTAAAAGCCAATAAAATTGGTTCTTTTAAACTATTAATTAGTTTAAAAATTTTCTTTTTTAAAATAATATAACCAATAAAAATAAGAAACAACCATAACACCAATAACCCGAAATAAAACTCTCCAATAAATAGGGTGTAAACTCCCAAAATACTTAAACCCTGTTTGGCTATAATAGAGGCCATAGCTCCAAAAACTGCAAATGGAGCAAATTTCATCACATAACCAGTAATTTTTAATATTACATGGGCAATAGCATCCATCGCTTTAATAATAATTTCCCCCTTTTCCCCTATTGCTGCTGTAGCAATCCCAAAAAATAAAGAAAAAACTACAATTTGTAATATTTCATTGTTAGCCATTGATTCTATAAAGCTTTTAGGAAAAACATGGGTTATAAAATCTTTAAAACTCAAGGCTGTTTTTTGAATACCCGTAGTAATATTATTATCAGGTAAGGGTAGGTTCATGGCTTTGCCAGGTTCAAATAAATTTACCAAAATCATCCCTAAAATTAACGAAAGTAAGCTAGCACTTAAAAACCAAAGCATAGTTTTACCACCTATTCTCCCTACGGCTTTTATATCGCCTACTTTAGCCACCCCCACTACTAAAGTTGTAAATACCAATGGTGCAACAATCATTTTAATTAACCTTAAAAAAATATCGCTTAATAATGTTAAAGGTTCTAAATATTTTTCACGAATGTTTTCATTAGTTTTTCTGATAGTTATTTGTACTTTATGTTCGGCTTTTAAATTAATGTATTGTTGCGATGTGGTATCTATTATATTTTTGAAGCGTACTTCAAGGGTTTTAGCAGTAATATCGGCTTTTATAATTTTATCGTTAAACTGGTTAATATAATTTACATTTATTAGATATCCAGCTACGATACCCAGTATAAGGGATGCAAAAATATATAAGGTAAGTTTATTTTGAGGCATATTATATTATACAGTTTTTTGATTTAAACACAATATTAATGTTTTAATTGATTTTATTATAAATAAATAAATCAGTTTAAATTAAAACAGTTAATATGTATAAATTAATATGTGTTTTTATGTATTAGTAGCAATTTTATTTATAAACTATTAAAAATTGTATCTCTAAAATTAAAGCATAAACTTTTTAACACAAAATTTTATATAGTTATATAAATATTCGCATCTTTTTAAGATTTTAGATTACAAAATACATTGTAAATGTTGGTTTATAGTTAATATTTGATTTATAAATATTCCACTTTAAAATAAAAATAAAATTTCAGTTTAGTTTTATTAGTAAATAAAAAAAATAATATAACTAGCTTAGAATTAATTTCTCTTGTATGATTTGAATTTATTTATTTGATAAAACAATTATTTAAACAGCTCATCATACATAAATTAATACTTTAATTTATATCTTAAAATCATTGATTTTACAAATATTCATTCAATAAATAACCTTCCTGTAATGCTTCAATAACATATTTACTTTTAAGTGCTTCTTTAAGTGCCGAAGCGTGTTTAGTATAGTGCATATCGCTACCTAAAAAATCAATCATATTATTGCTTATCAAATCTTTAGCAGTACGTTGCGAGTTTTTATCGTAGTAACCAACTAATGAAATGGTATTCATTTGAAAATAGCAACCATATTCTTTTATTCGGTAGTAATCATCAAGCCCATTTTTAAAATAGCTATATCGTTCAGGATGCGCTAAAATTGGTTTATAGCCTTTATCGTTCATTTTTTTTACCATAGTTTCAATATTACTAGGTGGGTTTACAAACGAAAGTTCGAACAATAAATATTTATCACTAAAAGTTAGGATATTTCCTGTATCAATTTTGTTTTCAAAAGTTTCATCTAGGTAGTACTCTGCAGCTGCTTCAATTTCGATATCGATGGATTGTGCTTGCAGTTCGGCTCGTACCTTATCCAATCCCGATAAAATGATTTCGGGTGTATTACGGTAATAATCAGCCATTATGTGTGGCGTTGTAATAATTTTGGTAAAGCCAAGGTCTATCATTTTTTTTATTAAGGTAATAGATTGTTCCATGGTTTGTGCGCCATCATCTATTCCAGGAATAAAATGCGAATGCATATCGGTTTTAAGGCTGCTGTAATCTAGCTTGGGTAAGGTATTTTTATTTTTAAAAAAATCAAAAAACATAATTGGTTAGTGTGTATATTATTTGAATAATTTATAACAAATAATATTTGGATTTAGTATCCACAAATATAAATCAAAATATATGTTAAAATATGTAAAATTATTGTTTAGTAGATAGCAGCTATTAACAATATTATTTTACATTTGAGTACAAAAAACACCAAAACGCAATAAAAAATCGACTCCTTCATCACTGTTTAATCCTTTATAACTTGCATAAGAGTTTTTATAATAAACTTTTTTAATACCCGAAGATAGTATTAATCTAGCGCAAGCAATACATGGCGATAAAGTACAATATAATGTTGAACCTTGTATTTGGCTACCGTTTTTAACCGCATATAAAATGGCATTTTCTTCGGCATGTAAAGCTAAGGAGCATGAGTTTCGCGAATCGCGGGCGCATCCATCTAATGGCCACTCTTCATCGCAATTATGCGTACCCGCAGGTGGCCCATTATATCCAATAGAAATTATGCGGGTATCTTTAGTAAGTACGGCCCCTACTTGTGCCTTTACACAATGAGATTTTTGAGCTAAATCTATCGCTAGATTCATAAAAATTTCATCGAAAGGTTTTTTTACCATGTAGATAAATTTTTAATTAGGAAACTTATAAATTAATGTGCTCCTACTACTTTATTATCGAAACTGATACCCTGTTTTTTAAGTATTGAACTTGCTTTTATTGCATAATAGGCTAAATATATAAAACAAACTATTCCTACTATATAACTGTATTGAATACCTGTATATTCGGACACGTATCCCTGTAACCAGCTAATTATACCTCCACCCATAATCATCATAATTAAAAAACTACTGCCTTGGCTTGTTTTATTACCTAAACCACTAACAGCTAATGTAAATATACAAGGCCATAGTGTACTACAAAACAACCCCACACTTATAAAAGCATATACACTAATCATACCTTTTGTAAACATACCAATCAATAATGCTACAATACCTAAACTAGAAAATATCAACAACATACGGGCTGGGTTACCTTTACTACTTATATCAGCAGCTATCAATACCAAAATAACTAAACCATAAATATAAAAAGGTGCTAAGTCATTTTTAGCTATGGCATTTACCAATAAAAAAACACCAAACGCTAAATAAGGAGCAACAAATCTTAATGTTTTTTGTAAACTTATTTTATCTGTAAAAGCTTCAACTGATCCAGTCCAACGGCCAATCATTAAACTTGCCCAATATAAGGAGATATAAGGTGCTACATCTTTTATAGCAAAACCCAAATCTTTTTCCATATAATCAGGTAAATTACTAGCCGTAGAAACTTCAACACCTACATAAACAAAAATGGCAATCATACCTAAAATTAGCTGGGGATATTTTAATGCTGAATTTTTTATGGAGATACCATTAGATATTGATTCAACTTCAATTGCTGGCTTATTAGGTATTGATGAAAATTTTAACATTACTGCCACTAGTAAAAAAGCAACCCCTAAAATCAAGTAAGGTATTTTAACATTTTCAATACTGATATCGCTCGTTGCGTTTGCACTTGACCCAAAAATTGCAAAGCTTACAATTAAAGGACCAATAGTAGTTCCAAAATTATTGATACCACCCGCTAATGTTAACCTTTGAGAGCCGGTTTTAATTGGACCTAAAGCAATTGCTAAGGGATTTGCGACCGTTTGCTGTAATGAAAATCCTAAACCAACAATAAATAAACCCGAAAGCATTAATGGAAATGAGCTTAAATTTGCTGCCGGATAAAACAGTAAAGTTCCTAAAGCCGATACTACTAATCCTAAAGCTAAACCATTTTTATAGCCTATTCTATTTACTAAATCTTGCTTTAATAACGCCGAAATACCCATGTAAATTAATGAACCTACAGTATATGCAATATAAAATGCTAATGATACCCATTGGCTTTCGCTTTGTGTTAAATCAAATGCTTTTTTAAAAACAGGAATTAATATGTCGTTACTAGCCGCAACAAATCCCCAAAAAAAGAAAACTATAACTAGCGAGTATAATGCCGAACTGTAGTTTTTATTTGTAGTATCATTCATTATTGTGATTCTTAAATTTTAATTGGTTTATTAATCCGCTAACATAAATATATTTTAATAACATTTAACAATTTAAGTTTATGTAGTTTTGTTTTTCTTATACAAATTGGAATTGTTAAAAATTTTTATAATAAATGCTAAATTTAATTATTTCGGGTATTGGTTTGGCTATTGCTTTATCGTTTTTAACTGGTCCAGTATTTTTTGCACTTATTAAAACAAGTATTGAAAAGGGCTTTTTAGCAGGGGTAGCATTAGCTAGTGGTGTTATATTATCAGATATTATATATGTTGCAATTACATTATTTAGCACTTCTTATATTGATTTTGAAAATAAATACCACATACCTATTGGTATTGTAGGGAGTATATTTTTATTGATAATAGGATTGTTTTATGTATTTAAAAAAGTGAATTTAAATTATCAAAACGTACCAAAACCTCGTATAAAACATGCAGGTTACTTTTTAAAAGGTTTTTTAATGTGTATGCTTAATCCATTTATTTTGTTGTATTGGATAAGTGTTACAAGCGGAGTATATTCGTTAAAAGGTACATTAAACTCGCAACAACTTATCATATTTTTTGGTACTATTTTAATTTCGCTTTTTGGTTTAGATGTATTAAAAGCTTTTTACGCTAATAAGCTTCGATCTAAAATAAAACCTGTATATATTGTTAAATTAAACCGTATTGCAGGTGCAATTATAATTGTTTTTGCATTAAAAATAATTTATAGCTTAATTTTTACAACTACCTTATTTTAAACAATAAACTAAAAAAATTATTAGTTTATTGTTGGTTCTGTATAATCTTACTTGCTATTTTTTTATTATGTTGATTTAGTAAGCGCATGTAGGTTTGTTTAATTTATGGATTAAGCATTACCCTTACTAAAACATAAACCTGTTTTTTATTACTTTATCAAATTATATAATTCATCTAATTTAGGTGAAAGTACAATTTCTATACGTCTGTTTTTACTACGGGCATCGTTAGTATTAGCTACATCAACAGGTTGAAATTGTCCTTTGCCAGTTGCGGTTAATCGTACAGCAGGTATTTTTTGTTGTTCGGTTAAAAAACGCACTACAGATGTTGAACGTAGTACACTTAAATCCCAATTATCTTTAATTTGCCCTAGATTTATTACTTTTTGATTATCCGTATGACCTTCAACAGCTACATTTATATCGGGCTGGGTATTTAATACTTTAGCCAAGGCTTGTAAAGCTTGTTTGCCTTTTTCATCAATTATTATACTTCCGCTGCTAAATAATAATTTATCGGTTAGGGATACGTAAACTTTGCCATTTTTAACTTCTACAGTTAGGCCATTTTCGGTAAAGCCTAACAAAGCCTTTTGTAATTTATTTTTTAAATCCTCGGTTGCGGCATCTCGTTTTCTTAATATTTCCTCCACTTCGCGTAAGCGTTGTTCTCGCAGTTTTAAATCGTCGGATAGTTTGTTTAAATCGCCCGAAAGTTTATTTACATTGCCAGATAATTTATTAATCTCACCTGAACTATTAGACCGTAATTTGCTATAATTGGCGTTAAGTTCGTTCAATTTACCGTTGAGGACGGAAATTTCATTGTGTAAAGTTGCTGTATCAGCTTGCAAATTGGTTTTTTCAGACTCTAAGCCTGCGGTTATGCTTCTACATTTTTCCCAACCGCTTGCAATAGAATCTTGCTGGGCAAGTAACTTTTTATATTTTTTGTTAGATAAGACTACGCATGAACTTAAAAAAGTACAGACTGTAAAAGCAATAAAAAAGAATTTTTTCATGGTTGTATTATTGAATAGCATTTTTTAAAAAATTTATTAATGGGCAAATTAGTGTGAATCCATTTGTTACATCTGTAACAATGTTGGCATCTATCATTTCTTCATCTGTAAAGCTATGAAAAACTGTAAAACTTTTAAGTTTTAGTAGTTCTATATTTTCGTTATTGGTAGTATAGCCTTTCGGACAAGTTTTTAATTTATCTGTTTGGCTTAATTCTTCAAAATAGTTCTCGAATTTTTTTGCTTCAATAATATTTTTAAAAAGTGTGCTGTTGTAATCAATCTCTTGACGTATAGCTTTTAAATGTGCGGCTTCGGGCATCCAATACCCTCCTGCAATAAAACTGTTATTAGGCTGTATTTGAATATAATATCCAGGAAAATTTCCGTTTTTACCCAAAGAAGAAAAACTAATACCAAAGTTATTTTTATAGGGTGTTTTATCTTTACTAAACCTTACGTCACGGTAGATGCGCATAACGCTTTTTTTTCCTGTTAGATTATTAGGAATGCTGGTATCTATTATTTGTAGTTTTGCGAGTAAGTTATCTGCAAAAGACACTACATTTTGAAGAGCAGTTTCATATTCTTTTTTATTATCCAAAAACCAATCTCGATTATTATTTTGAGCTAATGTAATTAAATATTGAAAGGTTTGAGTCTTAATCGTGATCATAATGAGCAACGTATTTTACATTTGGCGATAGCCAATACATTAAAATTACCCTTGAATATCTAAAATTTATTGGCGAAGTTAGAATGCTAGCAAACAATATTGTAGCTACGTAAACCCATGGCGAATGTTCTTCGTGAGTTATTAAATAAGTTAATATTCCTACCGCAACGCCTAAAGCAACATTAAAAGCGTAGCCTACATACATTGCAGCATAAAAGTATCCAGGTTCTATTTCATATTTAAAATTACACTTTGAACAGTTAGTATGCATTTTCTGAGACTTGTAACCATACATTGAAGTCTTAAATAAATCGCCACGCCTACATCGTGGACATTTGGCGTGTAACATTGCGTAAGATATGGGAGTTTGCATTATTTTAGGTTAAATGTATATTGTTTTAAAATTATAGATAATTTTATGTTTTACAATATATTAAAAATTTATGATTGATTTTGATTTAATTCTTCAAATACAAAACCCAAATTAAATTCAACCTCAGTTCAAATGCAACCTGTTTGTTTTCACGCTTAAATCAACATCTTTCTTTTTAAATTTTTTGTACCACAAAAAACCAATACCTGCCATGGCTAAGTAAGGGGCGGCTAATAAATACATAATGCCGCTGTTTAATCCTTTACCTGTGTTGCCGCCTTGTTTTAAATTACTTTCGACACTAGCTTTACACATGGGACATTGTGCATGAATAGTTGTAGTTGATAATAAAAAGATTGCAAAAAATAAAATCGAAAAAAACCTAAAAACTTTCATAACCTTTTGTTTTAAAATGGATAATATGGCGAAATAAGTAAATAAACCAATACGCCTGTGATGGTAACATATAACCATATTGGAAAACTATAACGCACTAGCTTGCGGTGTTTTTCTACCTGCATTTGCAATCCTCTTTGGAAACTCAATAAAATTAAAGGCAATACAATTGCTGCCAATATTATATGACTTACTAATATAACGTAATAAACGTATCTAAGTTTTCCTGCCAGCATTTTTTCTTCTTCTGATAATATACCGTTGTGGTTAGTATCACCATACATAACTTCGGGAGCAAAATAATGGTAAACTATATATAGAATTAAAAATATAGAAGATAAAAGAAAAGTCAAAATATTTATTCTCTTGTGTACTTTAATGTTTTTTTGTTTAATAAAATATAAAGAAGTTAGTAGCAATATTGTACAAGTTCCGTTAATGATGGCGTTAAACTTAGGAAACAAAAAAACAAAACCGGGAGTAGGGATAGTTACAGGTATTAATTTTCGGTTAAGTATTATTACAACTACCAAAACAAATATGGATACGCCCATTATTATTCTAAAAATCAATTTGTCGTTCATATAGCTAAAATTCGGCTTTAATTTTTCTTAACTCTTCGGTTATTTGTACTTTAATTTCATCGGTAAGTTGTAAAGTAGCACTTATTGATGTTCCGTCATAATAACCACGGATGCGCTGATTTGCATCAAGTAATATTAATTTCTCTGATACTACAAAATTTTTATCGTTAAGTTTTTGGGCATTGATAAAAAACCTATTTTTTGCAACATCAAATACTTGATTACTATCAACAGTATAAAAATCCCACTTATTCGGTTTAACATTTAATGCCTCAGCATATTTTTTTAATATGATAGGATTATCATATTTAGCGTCGATTGATATGGAAACAAAGCGAATTATTTTGTTATCCTTATACTCATCATATAAACTTTTTATTCGTTTATTAATAGTTTGATTTAAATCTTGATTACGTGTATAAAAAAAATTTACAATAGTTAGTTTAGGTTTAAAATCAGCAAAAGCAACAATTTTATTATTTTGATTTGTAAGCGGAAACGATTTTATGGTATGGTAAAGGGTATCAGGAATATAAACTCTACGTTTTTTAGTAAAAGTTTTCAATACTTCTTTGGGACCATAAATGGGTAATGGCCTGTACCTGTTTTTACCTTTTGCTTGTAGTAAATAATATAAAAATCCTGGTAGTGCCAAAATAGCTACCAGGATTATTAATTTTTTTAACGAAAAGTTTTTTATCATAAGTTCATGTGTGTATTCATGTAATCACCTTCTACCAACATTAAAACAATAAAAAAAATAATAAAAATTATAGATAATATGAGAAATAACTTTAATGTGTATTTCTCGAACTTTAAGTGCATAAAGAAAGCAATAATATAAAAGGCTTTTACCAAGGTCAACACTATGTAAATAGTGTTTCGCACAAAATTACCCATTACAGCGTGTGGTACAGCTAGTGCAACTATGAACTCGACAACGGTAATAGCTAAAAGTATAAAAAAAACTTTCCAAATTCTACCTTTGCTCATTCCTTCGTGATTACCTGATTGGTGTATTTCTGAGTGTTCTGATGACATATATTAAAGCTAATTAAACTAAATAAAAAAATGTGAATACAAATACCCAAACCAAATCAACAAAATGCCAGTAAAGGCCTACTTTTTCAACCATTAAATAATGACCACGACGTTCGAAAACACCAAGCATAGTCATAATTAAAATAATAATATTAATTAAAACACCTGTAAAAACATGAAATCCATGAAATCCAGTAATGGTAAAAAACAAGTTAGCAAATTGTTGCCCACTAACTACATCAGCACCCATCGCCTTTAGCTCTTCTAAACCTGGTGTACTTCCCCACCAAAAACCTTCATGGTGTAAATGCATCCATTCTATAGCTTGACATCCTAAAAACATAAAACCGCCAATAATGGTAGCAACCATCCACCATATAACTTCTTTTTTTGCGTTACGATGCCCAGCTTCTACGGCTAACACCATCGTTACCGAACTCATAATCAAAATAAATGTCATTATGCCAACAAAAACTAATGGATAGCCTTGCTCGGCTATTCCAGGTATTGATTGGAAAACAATATCAGGATCGGGCCAAGTTATTTTACTAAAGCGCAGTGCACCATAAAAAATTAAAAATGCCGAAAAGGTAAAGGCGTCAGAAAGTAAAAAAAACCACATCATTAATTTACCATATTCAATAGCAAATGGAGATTTACCACCACTCCAAGGGTCGGTTCTAACTTGATCTAATTTTAATAATGTATCCATTTAAAATTTTTGTAATAACGTTGTGAATTTTTTATTGATTCAAAAGTAAGAAAACATATAAATAAATCCATAAAATATCTACAAAATGCCAAAAAACAATTGAGATTTCCATTCTAAAAATGTTAAGCACATTAGGTACAGCTTTGTAACTACTTACTATTGCGCCAACTATCAAAAATAAACCAGCTATAATATGTAAAATATGAAACAAAGTAAAAACATAAATAAAACTAATTGAGGCATTAGAACTAGTAAAAAAAGCCCCTAAACCTGTTAATATTACCCACCCATACAATTGTGAGAAAGTAAAACCTAAACCTAAAATAATGGTTAGCCATAAACCTAAACGTTGTTTAGCAAAGTTTAAACGTTTAGTTTGCATATATGCCCACTGCAAAGTAATACTGCTAGCCACAACTAATATTGTGCTTAAAATAAAAACATCTGGCATTTTTACATTAAGCTGCTTGGCTAAATTATCGCCCGAATAAACTATAAATCCGCTGGTTAAACCAGCAAAAAATATAAATGATGAAATCATAAATAACCAAACAATAAACTTTTTGGGTTGTAAGTTATATCTGTCGGTTTCTTGTGGGTAAGTTGGCATTTTATTTTTTTATTAAATCAAACAATAAAACAATTTGTACTATGGGTAAATATAAAAAGCTGCCGTACATTAAGCTTTTCGCTGATTTTATATCTAATTTTACAGTAAGTATAAAAGCCTGATAAATAAAAACTAGGCTACATAATACCGACACACCAGCAATTACAAAACCACCGTAACCATAAAATGTAGGAAGTAAACTTACTGGTAAAAGCAAAAGCGTAAATAGTAAAGTAATTACTGCACTAGTTCTGTCACGTTTTTGAGTAGGTAACAACCTAAATCCAGCTTTTTTATAATCATCATCTAATACCCAAGCAATAGCCCAAAAATGAGGAAATTGCCATATAAATTGTATAGAAAATAATATAACTGCAAACATATCTATTTTACCATAGCCTGCTACATAACCTATTAATGGTGGTAATGCGCCAGGGATAGCCCCCATAAATACAGCAATTGTTCCAACACGTTTTAATGGGGTATAAATAAAAGCATAAAATAATATAGAAAACACTGATAGTAAACCTGTTGTTAAATTAATACTCCCTAAAAGGTAAGTCCCAAAAATGGCCATTAACAAACTTAATACCAAGGCTTGCCCTGTTGACATGTTTCCAGAAGGCAAAGGCCTATCGGCTGTACGTGACATTAGTTTATCCAAATCTTTTTCTATAATTTCATTAAACCCATTAGCAGCACTTGTTACTAAAAACCCGCCAATAATTAATATTATCCATTGTTTCCATTGAATGCCTTCTTGATTTTGCTGGGCTATTAAAAAACAAATTGAAGCCGAAAATACAACCAACATAGTTAATCGAAGCTTAATTAATTTTTTAAAATCTGAAATAAACTCTCTCACACTAAGCTATGGTATATTTAATAAATGGTTTTTTGTAAATTAGCAACAATACATAAAATTGTGAACCAAATAACATACTGGCTAATAAAATATGTAATGCTTGTGCCGTTGGTGGTAAACTAAAATAACTTAATACGATACCAACTATAACTTGTAAAACAATTAAAATTATGGTAATGTTTAAGAATTTCACTATTTTTTTATTGTTGTTTTTAGATGTTTGTAAAATTAAGTAAAACAACCAAACATTTACTAGCAAAATTAATAATGCTAAATCTCTGTGGTAGCTTAGGCTTTCGCCGATTTTAGCAACCCAAAGGTTACGGGCTAAATTGGGATAAGTGGTAACCACAAAATCTACCGTTTCGCGAACAGTAGCACCTAAACTGATTTGGATAATGGTTATTAAAAAAGATATTAGAGCTAATATTTTGATTCCTAATTTGAAGGGACTACTAACCGAATTATTAAAATCTAAATATTTAGCCGCATGATAGGTGTAAATAGCAACTGCTAAAATTAATAATGCTACTAAAATATGTATGGTAATAACCCACGCTAATAAATTAGTGGATACAACAATAGAACCTAACCAAGCCTGAAAAAATACTAAAAATAAATTTAGCAAACTTAACCAAAAAACTTTTGGTAGCTTTTTAATGAAAATTGATGCGAAAAAACAAGTTGCTAACATTAATAATCCTGTTAAAGCACCAATTAATCTATTAATATATTCAGTATAAGTTTTAATAGCATTAAACTCGTCGGGTATTTTTATACTTTCGTCATTACGTATTTTTGTTGCTAAATCTGCGTAACCCATTTTACTAAGTAGTGAGGCAAATTTCTCATTTTTTTTAATCCTTTGTTCAACGTATTTAGTTTGATAACCAACTGGCAATTGCGATATGTCGGTTGGTGGAATATACTGGTTGAAACACTTGGGCCAATCGGGACAACCCATACCCGAACCCGAACTGCGTACCACACCACCGGCAAGTATTAACACAAAAAGTGCAATAATAGTAGATAAATTTACAATCAAAAAATTCTTTTCCGCTCTGGAATACATATTTATAAAATAAAAAGGTGTAGGTAAGAGACATATCTTACGGCTACACCCTTTAATTGTATTATTAAAAAACTATTTTATTAATTCCTTATTATTTTGTTTTTCCCAATCTAATTGTATTCTTTCCGATTCTTCATTACCCTCGAAATCATGTGGAAGGTTTGAACTCATTGTCTCGGATAATGGTGTAATTTGTGAGATAAAATCAACCTCCGAACCTGGTTTGCTGTAATCGTAAGGCCAACGATAAACTGTTGGTATTTCGCCAGGCCAGTTTCCATGTAAATGTTCTATCGGTGTAGTCCATTCTAAAGTAGTTGATTGCCAAGGATTTTGAGTTGTTTTTTTGCCCCAAAATATAGAATAAACAAAATTATATAGGAAAGCAACTTGTGCAACCGCACCTAAAATTGCCGACCAAGTAATAAACTTATTTACAGATAACCATTCGTTCATTGATTCGAATTCGGTAAAAGCATAATACCTTCTTGGTACACCATCTAAACCCATAAAGTGCATCGGAAAAAATACTAAATAAGCTGATATAAAAGTTAGCCAAAAATGTAAGTAACCTAATTTTGCATTCATCATACGGCCAAACATTTTGGGAAACCAGTGATAAATACCTGATAACATACCAAATATAGCGGCCGAACCCATTACTAAATGGAAATGGGCTACCACAAAATATGAATCGTGTAAATTAATGTCTAAAGCAGCGTTACCTAAAAATATACCTGTTAAGCCTCCCGATATAAAAAAAGAAACCAAGCCGATAGCAAATAACATCGCGGGAGTAAAACGTAAGTTACCTCGCCATAAAGTAGCTAAATAATTAAAAGTTTTTACTGCCGATGGTACTGCTATAATAAGCGTAGTAATCATAAAAACACCTCCTAAGAAAGGATTCATTCCGGTAACAAACATGTGATGCCCCCACACTATAAACGATAATACAGTTATACCTATTAACGAATAAACCATAGCATGGTAACCAAAGATTGGTTTCCTAGCATTGGTTGCTATAACCTCAGATGTGATACCTAGAGCTGGCATTAACACTATATAAACTTCGGGATGGCCTAAAAACCAAAATAAATGTTGCCATAAAACTGGACTTCCACCTTCGTTTGGTAATGCTTGTCCCGCTATATAAATATCTGATAAGTAAAAGGAAGTACCAAAACTCCTATCAAAAATTAATAAAACAACTGCTGCAACTAAAACTGGGAATGATAAAATACCTACTATAGCAGTTAAGAAAAAAGCCCAAATAGTTAAGGGCATTTTCCATAAATCCATACCTTTGGTACGCATGTTTAAAACTGTGGAAACATAGTTTATACCACCCATAAGTGATGAGGCTACAAATAATACCATTGATATTAACCACATTGTCATACCTAAACCCGAACCTGGCATGGCTTTAGGCAAAGCAGATAGTGGTGGATAGATTGTCCAACCTGCACCTGCTGGCCCAGTTTCAATAAAGAAAGTAGCTAACATTATAACACTTGCAGTAGCAAAAAACCAATAAGAAAGCATGTTCATAAATGGCGATGCCATATCTCTAGCTCCCAGTTGTAGTGGTATTAATAAGTTAGAGAAAGTACCACTTAACCCCGCAGTTAGTACAAAAAACACCATTATGGTTCCGTGTATTGTAACAAGAGATAGGTAAAAGTTAGGATCTAAACGTCCTTCGGGAGCAAATTTTCCTAATAAAACTTCTAACAATGGAAAGCTATCATCAGGATAAGCTAATTGAATACGAAATAGTACAGAAAGAAGCATAGCTACAACTCCCATAAAAATACCAGTTATCAAAAACTGTTTAGCAATCATTTTATGATCTTGACTAAATACATATTTAGTTAAGAAGGTTTCTTTATGATGTCCATGATCAGCATGATCGTGGTGATCAGTGTGTGTGTCGTGTGTTTTATTTAATGCTAATGTTGCCATAATCTCCTCTATCTTAAATCTTAATTATTTAAAGCAATTTTGTTTCCAGCTATATTTGTTTCCTTTTTAGCTAATCCTTCTTGGTATGATTTTATCATTGCCGCTGTAACTAATGGTTTTTGTTCAACCAACCATTTATCATATTGTTTTTGGGTTACCACTCTAACCGCAAATTTCATATTAAAATGAGAACCACCGCATATTTTAGCGCATAATAAATGAAAATTAAAGTTTGGATCATTTACTTTATCACGCATATCGGCAGTGGTTAAACGTGGTGTAAATTGAAAATAAGTTGCCATACCTGGCACACAGTTCATTTGTACTCTAAAATGAGGCATATAAAAACTGTGTAAAACATCTTTTGAGCCTAAAGTAAAACGAACAGATTTATTAACAGGTAATACAATTTCGGTTGTTGTTAAATCGTCATAATTACTTTTATCAGATAAATCTAAACCCAAACTATTTAACCCTCCTAAACCACCTATTAACTTATAATTTTTTTTACCGTTGGTATTGTCTTTACCACCATATCTAACTTCCCAGGCAAATTGATGAGCTGTTACTTCTATCTTAATGGCATTTCTAATACCATCTTGTGATATGTTAGTAATATCACGCCAAGTAAAAAATCCCATTAAAACTAATATAGTTAAAACAATGGCTGGTATAACCGTCCAATATTTTTCCAATGTGTTATTGTGTGGCAAAAAATATGCTTTCTTCTTTGTACTGTAACTATATTTATAAGAAAATACAAAAAGTAAAATGTGCGTTATAACAAAAACTATTGTGGTAATAATTAAAGTTATATTAAACATTTCATCAATTTTCACACCATGCTCTGAGGCTGATTCAGGTAATATCTGCGCTCCTTGAACCGTATAAGACCAGTAGGTTCCATACAATCCAACTATTAAAAAAGCCAGAAATAAAAACCCGTTAAACTTATCCCAAGAAAAACCTTCTTTATCGCCTTGTACTTTTTTGGTTAAATCATAGATTGATAAAATTTTACCAACTAAGGCTACTACGATACATACCAATAAAAATAGTAAAATATAGTAAGTGACCATTTTTGGTAGGTATGCATTTTTTTCGACATCAACCACTGATGTTGCTGATGAGGTTACTGCTTGTGCAAATATATTATTTACAAAAAGTATTGAAATAGCTATATAAACTAAAACTGACTTGAGGTTTAAATTTTTAAAAATTTTCATATTTTTTATTGAATTAAATCTGATGATGCAAGCTCTCTTCTAAAAATGGGTGATTTTTTGGAACTAATGCATACTTACTTAAACTATTTAATGTTGTGTAAATAAATAGGCCAACAAAACCAACTGCAACCCCTATTTCTATAAAATTAAATCCTGCTTCGGCGGCTATTGTACCTGGCATTATCATCATGTAATAATCTAACCAGTGACCGCAAAGTATTACTATACAAACGAACATCATCACATTAAGTTTTCTTTTATTGTCCCTAGTCATTAAAATCAATACTGGAGATAAAAAATTAATTACAAGATTAAGTAAAAATAAGTTCCAATAATTACCTTCCCAACGCTTGTAGAAATACACAGTTTCTTCTGGAATGTTTGCATAATATATTAATAAAAATTGTGAGAACCAGATGTAAGTCCAAAATATGGAGAATGCAAAAACAAATTTTCCTAAATCGTGAATATGGTTTTCATTTATCCAACCAAAATAACCAGCTTTTTTAAGAGAAATAACTGTTAAAGTTATTGCAGCCAAACCCACAACCCACATTGCTGCAAAATTATACCAACCAAACATAGTTGAAAACCAATGTGCTTCCAATGACATTATTGTATCAAAAGCCCATATTGGGGTTGTAAAACCAAATATTACTAAAAAAATAGCTGCATATTTAATGCTTTTATTGTGTGAAGCTAAACCACCATTTAAATCTTCATTAACTGAAAGTTTTGTCATTAAAACTGCAAATATGCTATAAGAGCCTAAAAAGATAACCATTCTTGATAAAAAGAAAGGAACATTCAAATAAATAGCCTTATCAGCAATTATTGAATCAAAATTAGGGCTATTAGGATCTGTTAAACCGTCGCCCGCCCAGTGGTGGTATAAATTATGTGTAAATAAACCTGCTGCAATAATTACAATTAAGATTAAACTTGATAAAGGTAATATACGAGCAAATGCTTGTGGTATGCGTAGTAAACCAGCCGACCAACCAGCTTGTGCAACAAATTGTATAGCCATAAAAAATAAACCCGCTGCACAAATACAGGTAAAATAATAACTCATTAATAATAAGTTAAGAAAGGTACGTTCGGCATGGCCTGTTAAAAAACCGAATGCTATAGCAGCAATACCAATTAAAATAGCTACCAAACTAAAAGTTTTTAGTTTACCACCAAAAACAAACTTTTCGGTAAAATTATAAGTGTGATTATGGGTTCCCATTATATCGTTGTATTTTGTATTATTATTTTATTTTTTGTAATTCGTGAACATACATTACTACTTTCCAGCGTTCTTCGGGAGATAACTGAGATGCATAAGATCCCATTAAATTTATGCCGTATTGCATGGTATGATAAATTTTACCATCTGTTAAATCTTTCATTGCCCCACCTCTAGATGATACTCCGTTAGCAAAAGAAGGAGGCGCAGGATACTTACCCAGTTCAACTATTTTACCATTACCAGCACCTAAAACACCATGGCATGGAGAACACATTGAAATAAATAATTCTTGACCTTCTAATATGTTTTTCTTATTTACTGCAATAGGGTTAACAACACCAATACTTGCTGCATCGTAGCCATCGCGTGTTTCGGCATAATCAAACTTTGAAAAACCAACTGGGTTTGTACCTTTTGGTGGGATTTGTGATGTTATACCATCAGCAAAGTTTGGGTTTTTTTGATCGGGATTATATGCAATAGGTTCATACATATTGGGTGCATATTCTAATCCACGGCTTCTTTTATCTTTACACGAAGGTAACATCGCCGTAAGGGCAACAAATACCAAAATTATAATGGATATATTCTTATTCATAGCTAACATACTTTCTATCATTGTGCTTAATTTCTGTTGCACCTGCTTCTTTTAACAAATCATCTATTTGTTGGTGGTTGGTGTTTAATACAGCATCAATCGCAATTACAAATTTATCACAGGTTGCTCTCAACTCCATTACCCTTGGCGCTCTACCAGGAAAAAAATGGTTCTTGAAAAAGAAAGCTCCTACCATACCAAAAGCGCAAAACAATACGGTTAATTCAAAAGTAATTGGAATAAAATCGGGTAAAGCAAAATTTGGTTTACCACCAATATTCATTGGCCAATCATAAGATAGCGTGTACCACATTAGAAATAAAGCTGTAAAAGTGCCGGTAATACCACAACAAAAAGCTACAATTGGCAACCTGCTTCTTTTTACACCTAACTTAGCTTCTATACCATGAATAGGCATAGGTGTATATACATCGTAAATACTAAAGTTATTTTGTTTTAACTTATCAATACCGTACATCATTTCATCTGGATCATCAAATAATCCCAATATATATTTAATTTTGCTCATAGTTAAATGTTTGCGTAATCTGCTTGTTCAACACTATCGTACTTTTCAAGAGATTCTTTATAATGCTCAGCCTCTTCTGGCTTTAATTTACCTTCTTCTAAAAGTTTTTTCTTTGCTTGTTCTGAAGATGTTTTTACCAAAAGCCTAACTTCCGCCATTGCTACAGATGGTAAAACTCTTATAAATAATAGGAATAAAGTAAAAAATACGCCTATAGATCCGATAAATATAGATATATCGACCCAAGTAGGGTAAAACATTACCCAACTTGAAGGTAAATAATCTCGGTGTAATGAAGTAACTATAATTACAAATCGTTCGAACCACATACCAATATTAACTATAATGGATAAAATCCAGGATATACCAATATGTGTTCTTATTTTTTTAAACCAAAATAACTGTGGTGTAATTACATTACATGTCATCATGATGGCATAAGCCCACCAATACGGTCCCGAAATTCTGTTTAAAAAGGCGTATTGTTCGTATTCGGCTCCCGAGTACCAAGCGATAAATAATTCGGTTAAATAAGCAACACCAACAATTGATCCTGTTAAAACAATGATTTTATTCATCGATTCGATATGGAACATGGTAATATAGTTTTCTAAACCTAATACTTTACGGGTAATTAATAAAAGTGTTTGCACCATGGCAAAACCCGAAAAAATTGCACCTGCCACAAAATAAGGTGGGAAAATAGTGGTATGCCAGCCGGGTATAACCGATGTTGCAAAATCCATTGATACAATAGTGTGTACCGATAATACAAGTGGTGTTGAAACCCCAGCTAAAACCAAAGATACAATCTCAAATCGTTGCCAAGTTTTAACCGAACCGCTCCAACCGAAAGATAAAATTGAATATATTCTTCGGCGTAAACCTGTTGCTCTGTCTCTAATTGTTGCAATATCGGGCAATAAACCCACATACCAAAATACTAAGGATACCGAAAAGTAAGTTGAAATTGCAAAAACATCCCATACTAATGGAGAGTTGAAATTAACCCAAAGAGAACCAAACTGGTTTGGTAAAGGCAAAGGCCAGTAAGCCAACCAAGGGCGACCCATGTGCGATACAACATAAGTAGCAGCACATATTACCGCAAAAATTGTCATGGCTTCGGCCGAGCGATTTATGGAGTTTCGCCAGTTTTGTCGGAATAATAATAACACTGCTGATATTAATGTACCCGCATGACCAATACCAACCCACCACACAAAACCGGTAATATCCCAAGCCCAACCAACTGTTTTATTTAGTCCCCAGCTGCCAATACCAAACCAAAAAGTATAAGCCACTGCGCAAACCCATAACGTTGCACCCATAGCGGCAACTGTAAAACCTATCCACCAAGCTTTGTTGGGCTTGTTTTCAACTGGCCATAATACATCATCTGTAATTTTAGCGTAAGTAATGTTTTTACCCGTAATTAAGGGTTCTCTTAGTATTGATTCGTTATGTGACGACATATCTTAATCAGTTTATATTTTTAAGCTTCTTGTAAGCCTGTGTTTGTAACTTTTGTCATGTATCCTACGCCTGGTTGTACGTTTAATTCTTCTAAAACATAATACACTCGTTCGTCTGTTAATGCTTTTGAAATTTCTGATTCGGGGTCATTAGCATCACCAAATATTATAGCGTTTGCTGGGCAAGTTTGCTGGCATGCCATTTTAACATCCCCGTCTACCAATTTACGTTTTCCAATTTTTGCTTCTAATTTGCTAGCTTGTATGCGTTGTATACACATTGAACATTTTTCCATTACCCCTCTAGAGCGAGTGGTAACATCAGGGTTTAAAGCTAATTGGGTAAACTCGTTATTTAGGTAATTATCAAACCTAGAATCATTCCAGTAGTTAAACCAGTTAAATCTACGAACTTTGTATGGGCAGTTATTTGCACAATACCTAGTACCTACACAACGGTTGTAAGCCATATGGTTTAAGCCTTCGGATGAGTGAACGGTTGCTAATACCGGACAAACTGTTTCGCAAGGAGCATGTTCGCAATGTTGGCACATCATGGGTTGGTGTACAACCGATATGTTTTCCATTCTTCCCTCAATGTGTTCAATCTCTTTTTCTTCAGTAATAGATTTGCTTTCTTCATTGTATGAATAATATCTATCTATACGAATCCAATGCATTTCGCGGCGGCGATTAACTTCATCTTTACCAACTACTGGTACGTTATTTTCTGCGTTACAGGCTACAATACAAGCACCACAACCAGTACAAGCATTTAAGTCGATAGCCATTACCCAATTATGGCCAGGTTGATCAAACTTTTTCCATAAATCGTAAGTTTTATGTTTTTCGCCGTGGTTACCACTTCCGTGGGATGGATTTTCTAAGTAATTGGCAAAAGAAGTTTCTCTGATAATATCACGTCCCTCAATCGAATGATGCGTTTGTGTTTGCGCTAACTCGTAGAAACCTTCTATTTTAGTAATAGTTACCTTTTTATTTGTTGACAAAAAAGGATAGGCGTTTTTACCAACACCGTCGCCTACCTTACCTACTTTTTCTCTACCATAACCTAAAGCTACCGAAACAGTTTCGTGGGCTTGTCCAGGTTGAAACAATACAGGTAAATCAATTGAATAAGTATCGGCTTTTATGGTAACTAAATCAAATTCGGCTATTCCTAATTTTTGCGCATATTTAGGATTTAGGGCAGCATAATTATCCCACGTTACCTTTGAAACACCATCAGGTAATTCTTGTAAATAGGGATTATTGCCTTGCTTTCCATCACCTATGGCTATTGAATTGTATAAATGTAATTCAACTGCTGCCGAAGTATTTTTGCTATCTGCAATAACTTTATTGGCAATTGCATTAACATCGCCTTTAAAGGATATTAATGAATTGCTTTTTTCTGGTAAGGTAACAAAACCCAATTGCAACATATCGGTCCATTTTTTACCTACAAGCGGTAAAACAGAAGCTTCCCAGTTTGCTTTTACAAATGTGTAATAATCTTTAACCGCACTATCGCTCCACAATAATAAACTTTGCTCGGCTTGTCGGGTATTATAAACTGGGTTTATAGTAGGTTGAATAATTGTATAATAGCCTTCTATTGGATTATTATCGCCCCAAGCTTCTAAATAATTATGGTTTGGTGCAACAGCATTACAAAGGCTAGCCGTTTCGTCGTTTTTATCTGAAAAAGAAATTTTAGTAGGTACTTTTGATAGCGCTTCTTTAAAACCTTTTACGTCGGAATAGTTGTAAGCTGGGTTAGCGTCCATAAACAAAACTGCCCCCACTTTACCGGCTTTCATTTGTGCTACTAAAACTGTAAAATCATCATCGTTCCCAGTAAATTGGTATGATGGATTATCCAAATCAATAGTTGAACCGTAACTTCCTAAAAGACTATTTATAGCATTTACGATAGTTTGTGTGGCAACATTATTAGAACCCGAAACTACCAACGCAGCACCTTTTGCAGCAGATAATTCTTTAGCTACTAATTTTATAGCTTTTTCGGCAATGGTGTTATTGCTTAGTTTTGCTGTTGTGGGTTGGCCCGATAATTCGGCATATAGATTCAAAAGTGCTATACCTTCTTCGGATGGTTTTATAGCAATTCTAGAATCGGCTTTTGTACCCGTTATGCTTAATCCAGTTTCAAACTGAATGTGGCGAGACATTTTTTTGCTTTTTAGCGATGCTGAATTTCTATTAGAAACGTATTGCTTAGTAAATTGTAAAGGCGAAATCCAAGTTCCTAAAAAATCTGCACCAAAACTTACAATAACATTTGCTTTATTAAAACGATATTGTGGCAATGCTGCTTTGCCAAAACTATTATTATTGGCATTGATAATACCTGAATAAGAAATAGCGTCGTAAACTACATGTTTTGTGGTTGGATATTTTGCAGTAAAAGCTGCAATTATTGCTTTTGAAGATGGACTGTTTATTGTTGATGTTACAATTACAATAGTTTTGCCAGTTGCTTGTGATTTATTTAAACCAGTTTTTGCAAATGCGTCCACATCTTCCCAAGCGTATTCAACACCATTCAGTAAAGGTGCTTTTAATTTTGCAGTGTCGTACAAATCTAATACAGATGCTTGAGCCTGTGCATCTAAACTACCATTATTGATGGTACAAGCAGGGTTTCCTTCTACTTTTATTGGTCTGCCCTCACGAGTTTTAACTAAAATACTAGCACCTTTGTAACTTGATGCATAATAATTTGGCAAACCAGCTGTAACCTCTTCTGGCTGAATTAAATAAGGTACTGATTTTTTGGTTGGGGCAACGGTACAAGCCGCTAATGATACTGCGCCTAAACCAAATCCCATAGTTTTTAAAAAATCTCTACGAGGAGTAGGTGTACTCAAACCTGCTCCTTCTAATACATCTTCGATAGGAAGTGGTTCGGCAAATTCGTGTTTGTTTTTTTCCACAAATTCGGCTACGCTATTGCGTTCATCTAAACCTTTCCAATATTTTTTTGTGCTATCCATTTAAGCTATATAAAATAATAATAGTGATGTTTATTGTATTAATAGTGGCATTTACCACATTCTAACCCACCAAGTACTGCTGCGGTTACTACTTCTCCTTTTTTGATTTTTTCGTGTGCTGCTAATACTTTATCATAATATGGATTTCCTTTCGAATTTACCTCAGTTTCTCTATGACAATTTATACACCATTTCATAGTTAATGGAGAATACTGATATACTTCGGCCATTTCTTGTATTGGTCCATGGCATTGTTGACAATCAATACCAGCGACTTTTACGTGTTGAGAGTGATTAAAGTAAGCCAAATCTGGTAGGTTATGTATTCTTATCCACTCAATAGGTCTAGTGTTTTCACCGTATTTTTGAGTTTCGGGATCATAATCTAGTGCAGTGTAAATCTTTTTAATTTCAGGTGAAATTTCGCCATCATATTTTTCGGTAGCTTGTACGTATTTATGGCAATTCATACACACATTTGCCGATGGAATACTAGCATGCTTAGATTTCCAAGCACTTGAGTGGCAATATTGACACTTCATTTGATTAGTTCCTGCATGCAATTGGTGTGAAAATTTAATAGGCTGTACTGGTTGATAACCTTGTTGTACACCTGTATTCCACATTCCCATCCAACCAAACGAACCCAAAGTTAAAATAACACACAATACTACAAAGAAAACTAGTTTCTTGTTTTTGGCTAATTTTTTAAATATTAGCAGCTTATCCTTTGGTTCTACATTTTCAGTCTCAACAGTTTCTTCTTCTAATAATGCTATACCAACGTTGTCTCTTTTTAACAATAACCTTTCGAGTGTGCCTATTACTTTATTTAATAGTAAAATAACTAAAAAGGCAACTACCACAACAGCTATTAAACCAAAAATCATGTAGCTACTATAGCCGCCATCGGCAGCAGGTGCTGCTATAGCCGCTCCAGCAGCAGCTGTTGGAGGAGCAAGTAATTTATCGCCTTCTATTTTTATATAGGCTAGTATATTTTTAACATCATCATCACTAAACTGCGGAAATGGCGTCATTGCCGCTTGGTTGTATTCGTTGTAAATTTTTAGCGCTGCTTCATCGCCCGATGCTACCATTGCGGGTGCATTTCTTATCCATTTTATCAACCAATCTTCGGAATGTCTTTCGCTAACTCCTGCCAAAGCGGGACCCAAAACACGTTTGTTTAGTGCGTGACACGATGTACAATTAGCTTTATACAATGCTTCACCAGCGGTTGCATCGCCGCTTGGCGCAGCTGCAACAGCAGGTGTTGCTCCAGTTGCGGCAGCTTTTGAGGTGTCGGCAGGTACGGCTTGCGCACTAGCAGTAGTAGAAAATGAAAAAATAAAAAGAGTTATAAGTGTTATCGACTTAACTAGATTTTTTAGTTCAGATGAGAAGTTTCTCATATTGAGTTTTTTATACAATTATTTTAACGTTTACGATTTAAAAATAGGAATCGACATATTCAATTCATTATTTTGATGAACAAAAGTATCATTTATTTGATTGTGGCTGACAAATTTATGACTGGAATTAGCAATTTATAATAATTCTAAATAAGTTGGCCAACAAACTTTTATTGATTTAATATCCATGCAAATATTAAGGGTACTACAATTGTTGCATCCGACTCTACTATAAACTTAGGTGTGTTTATATCAAGTTTCCCCCAGGTAATTTTTTCATTAGGCACAGCACCCGAGTAAGATCCATAAGAGGTTGTAGAATCGGAAATTTGACAAAAATAACTCCAAAACGGTATATTTTCCATTTCCATATCTTGGTAGAGCATAGGTACAACACATATTGGGAAATCGCCAGCAATGCCCCCTCCTATTTGAAAAAAACCAACCCCTTTGCCTGCCGAATTTTTTATATACCAATTGGCCAAGTAGCCCATATATTGGATACCATTTTTTACTGTATTAACTTTTAACTTGTTTTTAATTACATAAGATGCGAAAATATTGCCCATTGTTGAATCTTCCCAACCAGGAACAATTATGGGTAAGTTTTTTTCGGCTGCGGCCAACATCCACGAATTTTTTGGATCTATTTCATAGTATTGTTCTAATACCCCACTTAACAGCATTTTGTACATAAATTCATGTGGAAAAAATGCCTCGCTTTCCTCATCCGCATCTTTCCAAATTTTATAAATATGTTTTTGTAATCTTCTAAATGCTTCTTCTTCGGGTATGCAAGTGTCTGTAACACGGTTATAATGATTTTCGAGCAAATCCCATTCATCTTGCGGGCTCAAATCTCGGTAATTAGGTACACGCTTATAATGTGAGTGCGCTACTAAGTTCATTATATCTTCTTCGAGGTTAGCTCCTGTGCAAGATATAATAGCTACTTTATCTTGTCTTATCATTTCGGCCAATGAAATTCCCAGTTCGGCAGTACTCATAGCTCCTGCCAAAGTAACCATCATTTTACCTCCCTCTATTAAATGAGTTTCGTAACCTTTAGCAGCATCCATTAATGCAGCAGCATTAAAATGGAGGTAATTTTTTTCAATAAATTGTGATACAGGTCCTTTGACAGTCATAGGTTTGTTTTTTTAGCAAAAATATAATTTTTAAGCTATTTTCGATGAATTAAATTGTAATTACATTTGGTAAAACATGTTTTGGGAGGTTATGCCTGCCTTTAATAGCTGTCATAAAAACCTCCAATTTCAATTAGTAAATAATAATTTTAATTAAGAAATTTTAAACTAGCAAGTGGCAAATAAATCATTATCTTCAACATTAAATATGAAAATAAAATACATTCCACTCATTATTTTATTATTGTTTCCATTTAATTTATTTGCTCAAATAAAATTCATAAAAAAAATAACCGAAAAAATAACCGAAAAAATATTGTCGAACGATACCACTCGTCGCAATAGTTTTTTACCTTTACCTGTTTTAGCTTACTCGCAAGAAGCTGGCTTGCAGTTAGGTGTTTCAGGTATTTATTCGTTTTACACGGATATTAAGAATTCACAAAATAAAGCATCAACGTTATTTACCAATTTTATTTATAGTACTAAAGGGCAAAATCGTATTACTGTTAAATCTGATATTTGGACTAAAAACAATACTTATCACATAGTAGGTAATATAAGATTAGCCCGCACATTATTTGATTTTTTTGGTACTGGTAACAATACAAATTTTTTAGACGCTGATAGGCTTTTATTAAAACAAACCCGTGTAGGGCTTGATGTAGAAAAAGAATATTTTAAAAATTTATATTTTGGCTTGGGGGCTGAGTTTGATAAACAAAAATTTGAAGATGTTGAAATAGGAGGCATATTTACAAATAAAAAAGAAAATGATAAAACTGGTGGAGAGGCCGTTTTTTTAAAATTAACACAATTATACGACAGTCGAAATAATAGTATTTACCCTGACAAGGGAATTTATATACGGTCTAGATTTGGTATAGTTCCTGATTTTTTTGGTGCTAATAATTTTACAGGCAGCCAATTAGACGTTGATATTAGGACTTTTAAACAATTAGCCACTAACTTAATTTTTGGTTTTAATGTGAATTACGAGACATTAAATTACACAAAAAATGTAGAAGCTTTTTATTTTCAACCTCAATTAGGTAACGACCAAATGATGCGTGGTTATTATATTGGCCGTTTTAGAGGGCAAAATTTATTAGCTTCGCAAGCCGAGTTAAGGTATAGAATTATACCTCGAGTTGGGATGGTTGCCTTTGCGGGAACTGGCATGGTATATCAAAATAATAACTTTAATTTACGTAATTTAAAACCTAATTATGGTTTAGGGGCTCGTTTCTTCTTCGATTTAGAAAAGGCATTAAGCTTACGCTTTGATTATGGAATTGGTGAAAAACCCCCTGGCGAGAAAAGGATTTCTGGCTTTTATATTTCATTGGGCGAGGCTTTTTAAAAATCCTAGATTCAACTAATAAATGCAACAGTGATTAAAATAATTTCTTAATTAATTTAAGAGCAATAGCGTCCTAAACGTTAAAAAAATTTTAGATAATTCCTAAACGTTTAGGACACTATTGGTGGTTAATGAATTTTTGAACTTAAATAATATATTTTAAAAACATTTTCACCAAACTTTAGTATAAAAATAATGTTAAATCCATACCTCTTTTTTAACTATTTTAGCCCAAAAAAAATGCTCCTTAAAAGCAAATTAAGATAAAAATCATACATGAAAATTACCGATCATATCAAAAATGCCAAAGGGAAAACCCTTTTTTCTTTCGAATTATTACCTCCCGTAAAGGGCCAAAGTATTCAATGGATATACGACGCTATAGATCCGTTAATGGAGTTTAAACCACCTTTTATTGATGTTACATCGTTACGCGAAGATTATATTTACAAACAAAAAGAAAACGGATTACTCGAAAAAGTATCGTACCGTAAACGCCCAGGTACTATTGCTATATGTGCCGCCATTATTAATAAATATAAGGTTGATGCTGTGCCACACTTAATTTGTGGAGGCTATACCAAAGAAGAAACCGAAAACGCATTAATAGATATGCAATTTTTGGGTATTGATAATGTGCTTGTGTTGCGTGGCGATGCCCGCAAAACAGATGCTAATTTTGTACCCACACCTAATGGACACAATTACGCTACCGATTTATTGCAACATGTAAAAGACCATAATGCTGGGAAGTTTTTACATGAAGATATTGAGAGCAATGACAAAAGCGATTTTTGTGTTGGTGTAGCAGGCTATCCCGAAAAACATTTTGAGGCGCCAAACCTAAAAACCGACTTTAAATATTTGAAACAAAAGGTAGATATGGGAGCCGAATTTATTGTTACACAAATGTTTTTCGATAACCAAAAATACTTTGATTTTGTGAAAAAATGTCGTGAAAACGATATAAATGTTCCTATAATTCCTGGCTTAAAACCTATAAGTGCCATGGGTCAGTTGGTAGCATTACCCAAAATATTTCATATAGATTTACCCGAAGAACTTAGTGAAGCAGTGCAAGATTGCAAAAACATTAATGATGTAAAACAAGTAGGTACCGAGTTTATGATTAAACAATGTAAAGAACTTATTGCATTTGGTGTACCTGTTTTGCACTTTTACACTATGGGAAAACCCGACCAAACTAAAAAAATAGCCGAAGCTATTTTTTAGAGAAACGTTGGTAGGATTTTTTTAACTACAAAATATACTTTTTATACACAGAGTACTCTGCGTATAACCTGCTTTGACTAAAATCTTTTAAATTTACCCATCAATTTATATTTTATTGGGTTAACCCAAATCGGAAAATTAATTATTTTGCTTAACATTATCTTCCCACTATAAAAACCGCATTAGCAAACAGTAATTTACCGTTTTCCCAAAAACTCCTAAACAAAGGGTTATCTACTAAATATATTATGCAGCCTCTGCCAATTTCCTCTACACCAAACAAAACCCCATCTTTTAGTTTTTCTTTAACCTTAAAACCTGCAAAACCTGTGGTGTAATTTTGCTTACGAATAGTTCCCACGTTCCATCCATTCTCCAAGAAATTGTAAACCCGGGAATCTAATTTTAGGGAATAATAAAAATTGGGATATCCAAACGCCAAAGGATGTGTATTGTCTAAATCTAATTTGAAAATTGCTCCTGGTATATTTTTTGAAATAGACGACCGCTCTCGGTTGCCATAAGCTTTAATGTTTCTATAAATATCTTTGGCATTAATGGCCGAATCTGTATTAATTTTAGCTTTTAATACAAAGCCTTTTTTATCTGCGAAAGCATCAATAGCACCTCTAATGGCAATTAACTTACCACCCGATTTTATCCAATTTTGTATTGTATCGTTATTTAAATTAGTGTAAACTCCATCGGCAGCAATCAAAACATCAATATCCGACCATTTAACAAGGCCCATATCTTTGGTGTTGATAATGGTTAAAGGATACCCAATTTGCTGTTCGAAATAGTGCCACACTTCGCCAAAGTTTAACGAGTTTACTTCATCGCCCGAAAGTACTGCAACCGTATTTTTTTTGATGTATTTGATTTTTGTTGAACCAAAATCGGAGCCTTTTTGTACCATTCCACTACTTACTTTTGTTAAACTAATGTTACTTTCTTTAGCGGCGAAAATTAATATGGTTTCTAATTTTTCGCTCAAATTCTCGTTCCCATTTCTGGTAATAATGAGCGAACCTGCATCAAATTTTTTACCCGCGGCTTCAAAAGGTAATTCCGAATAACGCACTTTCACATTTTTTTTTAGTATCGAAGATAAAAATTGCACACTATTTAATGCTTTCCATTCTATAATCCAAGCGTAAGCGTTTTTTGTTTCATTTTCAATTTTTTCCGCTATGGCGGGAGGATTTACCTGTTTTCCTACCAATTTTTGAGTAAGTGCATAAGTTTTTAAACCATAAGCATAAGGTAAAGCCCAAGCTGTAATATCATAAGTATTAGAATCGGGAACTAAGGTTTGCGGCTCCATTAAAACCCGTAACAAAACCGATTTGGGTTGGTAGGCACTAATTAACATATCCGAAGGTTCAACCTTAAAGCTTTCTGTTTTGCCCGAAAAATAGTTGTAGCCTTTTGCAGCAACATTGCCTCCATACGCTATTTGTATTCCATTATTTTTTAATAATACTGCAAGCTTATTCAGGTTTGCATTATTATCAGCTTTTACTACATAAGTTTTAAAATTTCCGCTAGGCTTGTTTTTAGATTCAGAAAAAAACCGTTTAAATTCTTCATTCAATTTTTCGGCATGGGCCGATGCAGTTTCAATAGTAGATAATCCTGTTGTATAATGATGGGCTATTCGTTGTTTTAAAGTTAGCGTATCTAAACTTTGTGTAACAACGGCCAAGCCCGCGGCAATACCGCCTTGTTCGTAAGTCATTCCAATAGAGCCATTGTAAATCGGATAGGTATCTCCGTACGACGGATAAAGTAAATCGAACTGCTCTTTAGTAAAATACAACCAACCATTTTCATCAAAATATTTAGCATTATTTTTTCCTATTATTGTTTGAAACTCTCTTTGCCATGACGTTATTGCGGCGTGAAAAGGCTCGGCTGCAGGCGCAAAATAATAAGGGTCGTTAAATCCTTGCTCATGAAAATCGACGTGTATTTGCGGTAACCATTGGTTGTAAAGAGCCAAACGTTTTTGAGTTTCCGTTTGAGTTTGCCAAGCCCAATCACGGTTTAAATCAAAATAATAATGGTTAGCCCTTCCGCTTGGCCATGGTTCTTGATGTTCTCTGGCGTAACTTTTTACATCGGGAATTAAGGTAGCAATAGGATTATAGAAATTTACATAACGCTCCCTCCCATCAGGGTTTAAACAGGGATCTATTATTACGATGGTATTTTTTAGCCATTCCTTGGTTTTAAGGTTTGTAGGGTTCAACAATTCAAAAATGGTTTGCATAGCAGCTTCTGTAGAAACCGCCTCGTTACCATGCACATTATAACTTAACCAAACTATGGTAGGTTGCTTTTGCATTGCAACGCCCGTTTGTAAACTCGCAAGGCTAAAATTGCTATTCCTAATTTCCTCTAGTTTGCCTAAATTTTCATCACTGGCAACTATTGCTATAAATAAGTCTCTTGCTTCATTAGTTTTTCCGTAAGGTTGAAGTTTTATATTTTTAGAGTTTTTTTCCAAATATTTGAAATAATCACCTACTTGGTAATGCGAAGTAAACTTGCTTCCTAACTCGTAACCCAAAAATTGTGATGGACTTTGTAGTTTTTCTTGTGCAACTGAGCTAAGTAAACTTAAAAATAGTGTTAGAAAGGCGAGCGTGATTTTTTTCATTTCACTAAAATAGAAAGTATTTATTAAATTCGATTTTATTACCCCTAAATTTCCCTTAATTTTTTATAATGGCTCAAAAAAATCAGCTATTTGGCTTGCCAAACTAGGGTATTCCAAATCAAAAATACTAATTAATTAAAAAACGATAAATAAACACGCTGTTTTTTTTAATTTACTAAAAAATTTAACCCCTTTTATGATAAAAATGTTCTAATTTATCTATTGTTTGTACTTATTGCACACAAATTTTAATATTTATTTAAACTTCCCCATTAAGGCTTTCAACTTATCTTGCATATCGCCTTCTATCGCCTTTGGTTCTTCTTTTGGTTTAAACTGAGGCTTGGGTTTATCAACATTAATTTTTTGTAAAGGTTTTGGAGTACTTTGTTGCGGTTTTGCTTCCTTTTTTACCGCTTCTTTTTCTTTCATGCTTAATGAAATTCGTTTCCTAGCTACGTCAACTTCTACTACAGTTACATTTACACGCTGCTGTACTTTTACAATTTGGTTAGGGTTGGTAATAAATTTATTGGCCATTTGGCTTAAATGTACCAAACCATCTTGGTGGACGCCAATATCAACAAAAGCACCAAAATTGGTAATGTTGGTTACAATGCCGGGTAACTTCATACCTATTCTTAAATCGTCTATTTTATTAATTCCTTCGGCGAAAGCAAAAGCCTCAAATTGCTCTCTTGGGTCGCGGCCGGGTTTAGCTAATTCTGCCAAAATATCTTTTAGGGTTGGCAAGCCCACATCTTCGGTGATGTATTTTTGTAGGTTAATTTGCTTTCTTAAATCATCGCTTTTCAGCAAATCATCTAACTTACAATTTACATCTTTAGCCATTTGCGCCACCAAAGCATACCTCTCTGGATGTACCGCACTTGCATCTAAAGGGTTTATGCTGTTTCTGATTCTTAAAAAGCCTGCGGCTTGTTCAAAAGCTTTATCGCCCAAACGGGCAACTTTATTTAGCGAATCTCGGTTCTTAAATGCACCATTTAAATTACGGTAATCCACAATGTTTTGTGCCAATTGTGGGCCAAGGCCCGATACGTAAGCAAGAATTTGTTTCGATGCTGTGTTTAATTCTACACCTACGGCATTCACACAACTCATTACGGTATCGTCTAAAGAAACTTGTAATTTATTTTGATCCACATCATGCTGGTATTGGCCTACACCGATTGATTTCGGGTCGATTTTTACCAACTCTGCCAATGGGTCCATTAACCTTCTACCGATAGAAACTGCGCCTCTAACGGTAATATCATAATCAGGAAATTCTTCTCTGGCAATGTCGGATGCAGAATAAATGCTAGCGCCACTTTCGTTAACCATTACCACTTGTACATTTTCTAATCCTAAAGTATTTACAAAATCTTCGGTCTCTCTGCCAGCGGTTCCGTTACCAATTGCGATGGCCTCAATTTTATATTTCTCTGCCAAAAGCGTGATTTTTTGGGCAGCTTCTTTGGCTACTCCAGCACCGGTATGCGGGTAAACGGTGGTGTTTTCCAATAGTTTGCCTTGTTCATCCAGGCAAACTAATTTGCAGCCTGTTCTAAAACCTGGGTCTAACGCTAATACTCTTTTTTGCCCTAAAGGCGATGAAAGTAGTAGCTGCCTAGCATTTTCTGCAAAAACCCTAATGGCTTCTTCATCGGCCGCTTGTTTAGATTTTAAACGAGTTTCAGTTTCCATGGATGGCTTTAATAAACGCTTATACCCATCTTCGATTGCTTCTTTAACCAAAGCACTTTTTGCGTTATTACCAATTATAAATTGGTTTTCTAATAACCTAACCGCATCCTCTTCTTCCGGTAAGGTATCTAGTTTTAAAATTAGTTCTTTTTCTCCTCTTCGCATAGCTAAAACACGATGAGATGGGGCAGTTTTTACAGCTTCTGTCCACTCAAAATAATCTTTATATTTTATGCCCTCTTCCTCTTTCCCTTTTAAAACTGCGGTTTTGTAAATCCCTTTTTCAAAAAATAAAATCCGCAATTGCGACCTTGCTTCTATATTTTCGGCAATTATTTCGGCTATAATATCTTTTGCGCCTTGTAACGCTTCATCAAAAGTGTTTACGCCTTTTTCGGCATCAACAAAAGCTTGAGCTTCGGTTTCGGGGTTTTTATGGTCTTGATCGAAAATACTTAACGCTAAGGGTTCTAGTCCTTTTTCTCGGGCAACCGAAGCTTTTGTTTTCCGCTTGCGTTTATAAGGTAAGTAAATATCCTCTAAAACGGTCATAGTTTCGGCAGCCAAAACAATTGCTTTTAACTCGGGGGTAAGCTTGCCTTGCTCTTCTATAGATTTTAAAATGGCCTCTTTACGCTTATCTAATTCTCTTAATTGGGTAATTCTATCTCTTACTGCGGCAACTTGCACTTCATCTAAACTGCCCGTTATTTCTTTACGATACCTAGCTATAAAAGGAACGGTTGCCCCATCATCTAAAAGGGTTAAAGTGGCTTGTACTTGCTTGCTAGCAATGTTTAATTCTTGTGCTACTAAAAAAATGTGTGGTTGATACATGTTAATTTTTTGATTTACGAAGATGTAAATAATGCGCTTAATTTAGGAAACGAATTGTAAGAAATATTGAGAATTTATTGCGGCAAGATTATTGTATTATTTGAATTGTTAAACTCCAATTAAATAAAATTAAAACAATGAAAAATTTACCACTTAATTTATTACTTGCCGCTACCTTATGCTTTGGCTTAACAACAGCTTGCAACTCAAAGGCAAAAGAACCAGAAATTATTCAAATGGAAGCCAAACAAGATTCCTTAAAGAAGGCAGAAGAAAAAGTGAATGATGATATTGATAAAGTTCAACAATCTTTAAAAGACATAGATAAAGAATTTCAAACCAAATAATTAAAAATCATGAAACTAGGATATTTATTCAGCGTGGCCATTATACCATTTATGTTATTAGGCACCTCAACATTTGATCAAGGAAATAAAGATAAAAACCAAAAAGACGATAAAGGCGGAAAATCAAATTCAGAAAAATTTGAAAAAAAGGATGATAGAGACGGTCAGCGTGGAAAAGATAATGACAATAAAGGAAACCAAGCGGATAGAAAGTATAAAAATGATGACCGTTACGATAACGTAAAAGGCAATAAACAAAAAGGAAATGATGACCGTTATGATAATGTAAAAGTATATAAACAAAAAGGAAACAAAGGTCGGTGGAAAGAAGATGACAGATGGGATGATGGCCGTTGGGACGACAACCGCTTTGATGCAAGAATGAAAAAACTAAAGGGTTTTAAAAGAAGTAATTGGGTAAATACCGTTTACTATCCAGGTGTTGTATGGTTTACCGGCAACAATGATTATTATACCTCAAAAGGGCCAAAAGGAAATAAAAAAGTTGCTATTTGCCATAAACCTAACGGAAACGATTATCCGGTAACAATTTCAGTATCGAAAAATGCCGTAAATGCGCACCTTAAAAAGGGAGACTATGTAGGAGAATGTAGAGATTACGACAGAAGCCGCTACAGTGATAACTATTGGATTACCAGAGACAATTATTATAACCAATATAGCCAAACAACTGAGACACTTTCGTTTGGAGAACAGTTACTAGTTACTGCAATTGATGTTTTAACCAACAGAAGATCACAATTAGCTTCTTCAAGATTAACATTACAAGAGGATGAATTAAGAAGTAAAGAAGCGGCCATTATCAATTTACAAAATGATGTTTATAATTTACAAAACTCATTAGATAGAAGTAATGAGCAAGTTGGCTTACAAGTGAATTTGAATTTTTAATCTCTACAATCAACTTAAAAAAAACAGCCGACGATTAAAATCGCTGGCTGTTTTTTTTGAGTAGTAGATAGTGTCCCACTAACTTTGTGAGTTGAGAAGTTATTTTAAAAAAATTGACATTATCCTAATACTATCCCTTTAATTATTCGTTTATACCCTCTAAAGCCAATAAAAATGCAAAATCTCTTGCTTTATCTTTTAGAGATTTAAAGCGCCCGCTTGCACCGCCATGCCCAACTTCCATATCGGTATGTAATAGTAAAATGTTTTTATCTGTTTTGTATTCCCTAAGTTTGGCTACCCATTTGGCAGGTTCAAAATATTGTACTTGGCTGTCGTGTAAACCGGTAGTAACTAGCATATTTGGGTAAGCTTTCTTTTCAACATTATTGTAAGGCGAATAGCTTTTTATATAGAAATAGCTTTCTTTATTAGCTGGGTTGCCCCATTCGTCGTACTCGTTGGTGGTAAGCGGTATGCTTGCGTCGCTCATGGTGGTAATTACATCTACAAAAGGTACGGCGGCGATTACACCGTTAAAAAGTTCGGGACGCATGTTTATCACAGCCCCCATTAACAAACCGCCGGCACTGCCACCGCTAATGTACAAATGGGCAGCACTGCTGTATTTGTTGGCGACTAAGTAATCGGCACAATCAATAAAATCGGTAAAAGTATTTTTCTTTTTTAATAATTTTCCATCCTCATACCATAAACGCCCCATTTCTTGTCCGCCACGTATATGTGCAATGGCAAAGGCAAAACCACGGTTAAGCAAACTCAGCCTTGCGCTGTTAAACTCGGCATCCATACTAATTCCGTAACTGCCATAAGCATAAAGCAACAATGGCGCATTGCCATCCTTTACAAAACCTTTTTTATAAACTATAGAAACAGGTATTTTGGTTCCATCTTTAGCTGTTGCAAATAGGCGTTCTGTTTCATAATTGCTTGTTGCAAAATCACCAATTACAGCCTGTTGTTTCATTAGCTTTTTTTCTTTGCTTACCATATTGTAATCAAAAACACTGTTGGGCGTGGTAAGCGAAGTGTAATTAAATCGCAATACATCGGTATTAAAATCGGGTGTGTAAGCTGTATTTGCGGTAAATGTGCTTTCATCAAAAGCAATATTGTAATTGCTGTTATTTTTTAAATTGCGTATTTGAATTTGTGTAAGACCATTTTTTCTTTCAGATACAACCATAAAGTTTTTGAATAACTCAATTTCCTCAACCAGCACATCGGCCCTGTGTGCTATATAATCTTTCCAATTGCTGCTTTCTGTTTTGGTATCCTCGCATACCATAACTTTAAAGTTTTTTGCATTCAAATTGGTGCGGATGTAAAATTTGTTGCCACTATGGCTAACATCGTACAATACATCTTTTACCCTAGGTTGAAAAATGCTAAAACTTAAATCTGGTTTGTTGGCATCTAAATATCGTATTTCTGACGATAAAGTGCCTTGAGAAGTAATTAAAATAAATTGATCTGATTTTGCTTTTTCTAAGCCAATAAAATTGGTTTGGTCTTTTTCTTCGTACACTGTTTTGTCTGTATCGGCATCAGTCCCCAATGTATGTTTTTTTATTTTTTCGGAAAGAAGCGTTACCGCATTTTTTGAGGTGTAAAAAATGGTTTTGCTATTGTTAGCCCAAACAGGGTCGCCTTCAGTATTTTTTATCTCATCTTTCAATATTTCTCCTGTTTCCAAATTTTTAATATAAATGGTGTATTGCCTTCTCGAAACCATATCAATTCCATAAGCTAGTAATTTATTGTCGGTACTTACCGAAAATCCATTTGCCGAAAAATAGTTGTGACCGTCTGCCATTGCATTCACATCTAAAAGTATTTCTTCTTTTGCTGTAAGAGTTCCTTTTTTGCGACAATACACAAAATAATCTTTGCCTGCCACCACACGGTTGTAATAGAAATAACCATTTTTATATACAGGCACACTTTCATCATCTTCCTTAATTCTGGCTTTCATTTCGGTGTACAGTTTATCCTGCAAAGCCTTAGTGCCAGCCATCATGGTATCAAAATATTTATTTTCCGCTTCCAAATAAGTTACTACTTTTTTACTATTAGGCCCTTGTTTAAAATAATCGTTCAGCCAATAATAATTGTCGGTAATGGTATCGCCATGGGCAATTAATTGTTTTGGGATTTTTTCACTTGCGGGTGCGGCTATATTTTTAGGCCATTGGTAGGCGGTTTTGTTCATTTTATTGTTAGTATTGCAGGAGAATAAAAAAAATATGGCTGAAGCTGATATTAAAATTTGTTTAAAAAACATAGCCTTTAAATTATTTTGTAGATAACATGTTTTATACAATTGCCTAGTTGTTTATGAAGATTTTAAAATCTACATAAAAACGATTTGAACAATGTTAGTTAAAAATTTGTGAATTGTAAAAGATTCTCTATTTGTTTGAGTGTTCACGCTTGGCGCTTTTTTTGCGATAATGAGCGCTACAAATTGAGTTATTTAAAGCGAGCGAAACCGTAGTCAATTGGTTTTTCTGGAAACCCATCCTTTAATTTCCTTCTGTTCCAAATAAAGAAAACCATTTACATATCCCAAAACAGAATAAAAATCATTTGCGTTAAACTTCCCAATAGGTACTGCCTCAATAGCTGGTGTTTCTAAAATATAAGTAGCATCAGGATTTACCAAAAATTTAAGTTTTTGCTTGTTAATATTCAAATTTTCTTTTCGGATGATTTCTGTAGAATGATGCTGATAGGTAATGTTATTTGTTGATACTGCGAGTACTTTAACAGGTAAAATTTCGTCTTTACCGTTAAGCATCAATTCTTTACCCAAATACTTGCTTTCTGGTTTAACTTTTCCTGGGATGGTATCGGTTTTAAAAATATAATCTATCGGATCAATAGCTCCGTCGGCGGTATAAATACCAAAGTGCAAGTGCGGAGACGTAGTGTTTGCATTTCCTGTATTTCCCATCAAACCTAAAACTGCTCCTTTTATAATTTTTTGCCCTTCAACAACTAATTGGCTATCTAAATGCGCATAATAAATAGATGGCCCCATCAAGCCTAATCGTTGCCAAACTACCTTACCCCCAAGGTTAGTGGTTTGCACCCTATTAACAGTTCCGTCTGCCACCGCCAAAATAGGTGTCCCTCTTTTATTAAAAATGTCTACCCCTTCGTGTTTTCTGGCTCCTCCTTCCCTATCCACACCCCAAAAACTTTTAATATCCTTGTTATTACCATTCTTAACCGGAAATCCCAATTTGGGTTGTTCTACAATTTCAACAACAACATGTTCGTTAATCAATAATTGCGGTTGTAAGCGCAGCATTAAAACTTGGTCTTTATCGCTTTCATAAGTGAAAATCGTATCAATAAGATATTCATTAGTAATGTCTTTCCTGTTTTCTATGCCTTCAAAAAAATCTAAGAATACGCCGTTTTTACCTGAGGTAGAGATGCTAAATTTGATTTTACTGCTTTTCTTATACGCAATCTGATAAGCTATAGCCGCTGGTAACTCTTGCCCAAAAAAAATCTCCTCTTTAAACGGAAACTTTAATTTGCTGTTGGGATTACTTAAAACGCTTTTACCGATATTTACCCATTTTTGACCCATTGTAGTTATATCCAAACCTGTACTTTTTAAAGATTTAACATAGGATTGATAGGGCGAAACCTTAAATATCGTTTTACACGAATTTAAAAGCAAAACCGATAAAACCGTGATAACGCAGATTATTTTAGCCATTATTTTTGTTTTTAATTGTGATATGGTTGCCGAGCCGATTTTAAAATGATTTTGTGACTAATCAACTTGATTTGGCAAAACCTACCTCAAATTAAAATATACATTAATTGTGCCTAAGAAACACAAAATTCACATTTTAGTAACAATTGTTAAATCATGTTCTAGAGCATTAACAAATTGTGTGATACATTTCTAATAGTCTTGGTTTATAGTGATGGGATTGTTTAGCTTAAAGAAAGCCCAAAGTTGACATAAATAAAAATCAACCAAAATGAATTTCTTTGTTTTTAATGCTTTTTGAAGATGATTCACTAGCCTACGGCAATCTTTTTTTTTAACTCCACGTTCCGCAATTAAATCTCAATACTATTAAATAATAATATACGTGTAACCTTAACTTTTGGGTAAAAGTTCAGCTTACAAATTAGCAATAGTTTTAAATGCGGCCAAAATATTTTGAGCATTTTTGATACAAGTATCGGTTACAGAGCGAATGATAACATAAATTTGTGCGCCAGTTTCTGTTTTAAACTGCCGCGATATTTTTTGTTTCACTTTTACGTTTCTAATAGCCCTTTCGAAGCCATTATTATTTAGTGGCACATATTGGGAATACAGGAATTCAAATACATAGTTATTATATTTTGTTATCCTTTTGTGAAAAGCACATAGTCTTTGTGATGTTTGGGGACAGGGATTGATCAGAACATTTAAAACAAATATAATTTCTACTATTTTAAATCGAACCTGGAAAATTTTGATAACCTGATTTTTTTAGATTTATAGCTGAATAGTACCCTTTTCTTAACCAGAAGGCTTTTTTTGTTTTTTTGATTAAATTTGCATCAAATTTAAACTTACCTAAATTATGAAACTCAAATCAACAATTACAGCATTAATCGTACTTAACTCAACATTAAGCTTTTCACAATTGAAACCTATGGAATACCATTTAATTATTGGAACCTATACACTTACGCAAACAAATGGCCTTTTTGTTTATAAGTTTAACACCGCAACTGGTAAGCTCACTTTTGAATCCAAAACGGATAGCGTTATAAATCCTTCTTTTTTAGCCATAAATGCTGATGCAGCCAAAGTTTACAGTGTAAGCGAAGCTAACGGAAAGCAAAGCGGCGTTACTTCTTTTGATTTTGATGCGAAAACAGGTGTTTTATCATTCATTAATTCGCAACCAACAACCAGCAAAGGCCCATGCCATGTAACCCTTTCTAGCGATAATAAATTTGTTTTTGCGGCCAATTATGGTGGTGGTAGCGTTAGTGTTTTCCCGATAAATACAGATGGAAGCTTGGCTTCGGTTAGTCAGCTGATTCAGCATACGGGCAGTAGTATTAATAAAAGGCAAAACGTTCCACATGCACATTCAACCAACTTTTCGCCAGATGGAAGTATTTTATACGTGGCCGATTTAGGAACTGATTTTGTAAAAGCCTACAAATACAACAGTAACGAAAAACAACCATTAACAGCAGCAGAAAGCGCCGATGTGAGAATTGAGCCAGGCTTTGGTCCACGCCATTTCACTTTCAATAAAAAAGGCAATAGAATGTATGTAGTTGGCGAGCTAGAAGCGCAGGTTTCTGTTTTTGATTATAAAAACAACAAATCAACGCTGTTACAAAATATTTCTATGAATGACGCCGATTTTAAAGGCATTAATGGTGCGGCAGATATTCATTTATCCAACGATGGAAAGTTTTTATACACCACCAACAGAGCTTCCGTAAATGATATTGCCATTTTTAAAGTCGCCAAAAACGGTAAACTAACTAAAATTGGGAACGAAAGCACCAAAGGAAAATCCCCAAGAAACTTTGCAATTGACCCTACGGATAACTTTTTATTGGTTGCTAACCAAGACACGGATGACGTTTACGTTTTTAAACGAGATGTAAAAACTGGGATGTTGACCTATACGGATGAGATGATTAAAATTGGAGCGCCAGTTTGTTTGAAGTTTGTGGGGGTTAGGTAGTGTTTGAACGGAAACCCCAACCTATTTGAACTAGCGTTTTAGTTTTAAATTTCGTTTTGAATAAAATTATTTGTTTTATAAAAGAAGTCTTAAAAACGCATATTTTATATTAAAACGCTAGATTACTGTCAAACATTGGCGTATAAATAGAGGGTAAACCAAGCACAAAAAAACATTCGATGCGCCCACACTTTTTATAACAACAAGAAATAGGGATAGCCCCGATAGCCGATATTGTTATTCTAAAGAACAGCCTTTGCGAGCTTACTTTGGTACTAAGTATTCGGAATTTGTAATTCCGAAGTACTATCGTAGTATTTGTAATCTGTAAACTATCCAAAATAACTCTTAGGTAGTTTAGAATCTAAAATCTCATAAATAGCCCTAACACTACTGCATACATAATCTCCTCCTTTTTCTACTATGTCTGCCCTTACTGGGTTTAAATTTATATAATTTATTTGCTGTCAAAAAAACTTTTACTAATTATTTCTTCCCCATAATAACACTTTAAGGTAAAATGTATGTTTGTTTGTAAAAAACAGACTTAAAACCGAACGCCTAAAGTTACATTAGCTTTGAAATTCAAATCAGAATAGTTATTTCTAAAGTCGCTATCACTGGTCAGATTCCGGCCTAATTGAGAACCAATGCCGAGGCTAATCCGATCGTTAAACAGCCATTTGTGTCCCAAACCAAACCCAACTTCAAAACCAGATAAATCAAATTCTCTAGTTGAAGTACCTGACGTTCCCGTATTGGAATCATAAAACCAATAGTTTCCTACTTCTTGAGTCCCAATTCGGTATTTTGCAAAAGGATAAAACACAAATCCGTGGTGTTGCTTGCTTTTTGAAAAATAAATATTGTAAGATCCTTGAAGACTAAACACATTATTATTATCTAAATAAGCCGCATTCAAATAAGAAAAAGTATCAAAAGCAGTAATGTCTACTTGCAAAGCTTGGTTGCCTTTAAAGAAATGTTCATATCCCAAATTAAAACTTTCCCCAACAACTAAATCAAAAAGATTAGTCTTAATCTCACCACTTTCCCTCTTGGTTTTTTCTTCTTGAGCAAATGATAAAACCGGCAACATTAGTAATAAAAGTATTTTTTTCATTAATGAATTTTTAGTGGCATAAAAGTATGTAATTATTTAATAAGTTATTACCACTGACCGTAATTTATTTTTTGAGGTAAATTCATTTGTAAAAGTTTTAGGTGTTCTTTTTTAAAATGTAGGTTAAAATTTATAAATGACGCTGACACTTTCATTGATAATTTTCCCCTCGCAGTTCTCGCAGATTTAGCGCTGCGTAAACCAGCTATTCAGAATTTGTAATCCCGAAGTACTATCGTAGTATTTGTAATCTGTAAACTATCAAAAAACTCAAAGGTAGTATTAGAATCTCTAACCCTGCGCTACCCCTTTTATCCGTAGTGTTAACCTAGTGGCACTACGGATAAGTAAATGATTTTAGTCTCCGACTAAATACAAACTCGAGTTGGTAACTCTTTTTTCATTTTACAATCCTAAGTCCCTAACGCTAAATCCTTTGCTTCAGACTCAAGGACAAACGGTCTTTTTTATAGGTCTTTAATATTTTAGACTTTTAACGAATAAAATTATTATCACTACTAGGTTTGTTTGCAAAAGCTACAAAATGATACGTTTGATTTAGAAATGTAACCTCTGTTTGCGCTCCATTTACCAATCTATACTGCTTTTTTAAAATAAAAGTGGTATCGTTTATAATCTCACACTCGTGAGAAAATACTTTATTAATACCTCCAAAATGCTTTGGATACCAACGCTCATAATACAAGGTATTCCCCTCTAATTTGAAAAGTCCCCAACCGCTTTTCGTATCTTTTGCCCAATTGTTATTTGCAACATCATTGATATATTGTTCAAAAGATGCTTGTGTATCAAAACCACCGCCAATATTTTTAATTATCCCATTAATTTTTATCACAATAGCAACATAATTTGTTTTTGGCAGAGATATCTTATCATCATTGGCTTCATTATGTGTTTTTGAACAAGAATTTAACATAAAAAAATTAAAAAAAGTAATTGTTTCATAAATAAAGTTTTAAAAATTTGG
>Ga0335395_10000051_pt1 | contig 83039 bp, 74 predicted proteins | sample MAT02_FD_205744 | JGI IMG/M metagenome (GOLD analysis project Ga0335395, IMG submission 205744) | Freshwater microbial communities from Lake Fryxell liftoff mats and glacier meltwater in Antarctica - MAT-02 (spades assembly) (version 2) ...
GCCGCATCGAAGCAGGTAGGTTGGCGCTGAGCGCAGGGAAGCCCAACACGGCGGCCTTGACCCTGGCCGCAAGATCCAATCTCCGCGACGTTGGGCTTCGGCTTTGCCTCAGCGCCAACCTACAAAAGCGGCCACCCGCCGATCGATGAAAGCGGCGCAGTGCCAGTCTGCGAGACCTCGGCACGCGGCGAGCCGCATCGAGGCAGGTAGGTTGGCGCTGAGCGCAGGGAAGCCCAATACGGCAGCCTTTACCCTGGCCGCAAGATCCAATCTCCGCGACGTTGGGCTTCGGCTTTGCCTCAGCGCCAACCTACAAAAGCGGCCACCCGCCGATCGATGAAAGCGGCGCAGTGCCAGTCTGCGAGACCTCGGCACGCGGCGAGCCGCATCGAGGCAGGTAGGTTGGCGCTGAGCGCAGGGAAGCCCAATACGGCAGCCTTTACCCTGGCCGCAAGATCCAATCTCCGCGACGTTGGGCTTCGGCTTTGCCTCAGCGCCAACCTACAAAAGCGGCCACCCGCCCATCGATGAAAGCGGCGCAGTGCGAGTCTGCGAAAACGATGCGGAGCGCATTGAACGGCATCTAGGCGCGTAGGTTGGCGCTGAGCGAAGCAGCGAAGCAGCGAAGCAGCGAAGCGGGCCGCTTTGGAGCTGCCGGTGGCGGCTCCAGGTCCGAAGAGCCCGTGCGAAGCGAAGGAGCCTCCATCGCTGCGCCGTCGAGCTTCGCCTTCGGCTCAGCGCCCCCACCAGGCGCCGGGGAAATACACGCCAGGTGCCGGGCGTTCGCGGAAGACTTCATGGCGGAAGCGGAACAGTTCGGCGGGACGGCCGCCGGTCGCGTGGTCCAGGCGGCCGGTGCCTTCGACCAGACCGGCGGATTCGATCAGCCGGCGGAAGTTCTGCTTGTGCACCCTTGCTCCGGCCAACGCCTCTACGCTGCGCTGCAGCTGGCCGAGAGTGAATTCCGGCGGCAGCAGCTCGAACACCACCGGCCGGTATTTCAGCTTGCCGCGCAGGCGGCCCAGCGCGGTCGCGAGGATGCGCCGATGGTCCATCGCCATCGCCCGCCCGCTGCTCGGCGCCGCTTGGCCCTCGCCGCGGTCGCGCAGGGCTTCGCCGACCGCGCCGGCCTCCCACAGCAATTCGTAGCGTTCCAGCGTGCGTTCCGGGTCCCAGGGCGCGCCGTCGAATCCGAACACCAGGTCGGCGCGTTCGCGCCGGCGGTGCTCGCGCCCGGCCCAGCGCCGAAGATGCGGCTTCAGGTCTTTGTCAATAAGAACGGGCCGGCCTTCGCGCCAGTCTTCCCAAGGCAAGTAGGCATAGCAGTCGGACCACCGTGCCGGCAGCGGCTGCTCGCGCACCAGCGCCAGATAGGCGCTGGACACCACCCGCGCGCCCAGCTCGCGCTCGCGCGGGTCGCGGTCGCGGTCGCCGAAGGTATAGAGCTGCTCGACGTAGCCGAGCGGAAGCCCGGTCTGCTGCTCGACCCAGTCGCGCACTCCGCGCTCGATGGTTTGGTGCCGGGCCACATCCATGGGGCCGGAGGGCAGCGCATCGGCTGCATCGGGACCCAGTACGGTCAGCACGCGCGGCGCCTCGTCGGTGACCGCGATGATCACGGCCTCAAGGCTCAGCAGCAGCAGGGCAGGGGAGGCGTCCGACATGGGCGCGGAGTATAGGGCGCGCGTATGTTTCGGCGCGGTGGTTCATCGCCGCGATGAAGGTCTCCGGTGACGGCCACGGGGCGCGGGTGCAGCGGGCTCTCGATTCGCAGCGGTCAATTCGATGCAGTCGATTCGTAGCAGTCGATTCGATGCAGTCAACTCGATGGAGCGACTGTGCTTTTCGCTGGCTTCACCCGCGAGTGCCGTGCCGCTGCACCTGCGCCGGCTGCCTGTATCCTTGGCGGCCCTGTCAAGCCTGCCATCCCACGCCGTGCCTGCCGATTTCGACGACTCCTTCCGCCTGTCCGTCGCGCCGATGATGGATTGGACCGATCGCCACTGCCGGGCTTTCCATCGGCAGCTGGCGCCGCATGCGCGCCTGTATACCGAGATGGTGCATGCGCAGGCGGTGGTCCGCGGCGACCGCGAGCGCCTGCTTGGCTTCGATGCCGTCGAGCATCCGCTCGCCCTGCAGTTGGGCGGCAGCGATCCCGCGCTGCTGGCGCAGGCGGCGCGGATCGGCGCCGACTGGGGCTACGACGAAATCAATCTGAACGTGGGCTGCCCGTCCGATCGCGTGCAGGCAGGCCGCTTCGGCGCCTGTCTGATGCTGGAGCCGCAGCGGGTGGCCGATTGTTTCTCGGCGATGCAGGCGGTGGTCAAGGTGCCGGTGACGATCAAGTGCCGGATCGGCGTCGATGAGCAGGACTCGCGCGACAGCCTGTTCGGCTTCGTCGACACGCTGGCGGCGGCCGGCTGTGCGGTCTTCGTGGTGCACGCGCGCAAGGCCTGGCTGCAGGGGCTTTCGCCAAAAGAGAACCGCGAGGTCCCGCCGCTGGACTATCCGCTGGTGCACGCGCTCAAGCGCGCCTGGCCGCAGCTGCGCATCGCCATCAACGGCGGGATATCGCGGCTGGATGCAGCGCAGGCTCAGCTTGAACTCGTGGACGGCGTGATGATCGGCCGCGCCGCTTATCACGATCCGTATTTCCTGCATCAGCTCGATCGCGCCCTGTTCGCGCCGCAGGCGCCGCTGCGCTCGCGCGTCGAGCTGTTGCGGGCGATGTGGGCGTATGTGCTCGACGTGCGCCAGCGCGAGGTGGCGCTGAAACATTTCTGTCGGCATGTTCTCGGTCTGTTTGCGGGCCAGCCCGGCGGTCGCCAGTTCCGGCAGATCCTGAGCACCGAGGCGCATCGACCGGACGCTGGATGGGAGCTGATCGAACGCGCGCTGGATGCGGTCGAGCAGCAGCAGGCCCGCGCCGCATGAGCACGGTCGCTGCGTTCGAGCTGGATGCCGCGCGGCGCTTGCCCGCCGATCAGCCGGCCTGCGCCCGCGCGGCCTTCCTGGTGTCGCCTGCTGGCCGCGCTCTGGCGGCCGAATCAGCCAGCGACAACGCGTATATGGACCTGGCTCAGAGTTTCGACGGCGACCGCGCCCGAGCCCAGCATCAGGCGCTGCAGCGGGCCTTGAGCGAAGAGCTGCCGGTGCTGGCCTTCGCCGGCGACCCGGATGCGCCAGACGGGATGTTCCCGAACAATGTATTCGCCACCGCGCCGGGCCGCCTGCTGCTCGGCCGCATGCGCCATGCCGTGCGCCAGCGTGAGGCCGAGCGGCCGGACATCCGCGGTTTTTTTCGCGAGATGCTCGGCTACCGCGAGCTCGACCTTCGCGACGGCGAGGCCGGTGAGTTGACCGGCTCGCTGGTGGTCGACCGCGCGCGGGGAATTGGTTTCGCGGGATTGGGTGAGCGCTGCACGCCGCTCGCGGCCGAGCGCATCGCCGAGGCCTTGGGCCTGCGCATACTGCATCGCGCTGATCTGGCTGCGGCCGAGTTCCACACCAACGTGATGCTGTCGGTGCTGGCGGGTCGGGCGCTGGTGATCTGCCCCGAGGGCTATGCCGATCCCGCGCAGGCGGAGCACGTCCAGGCGCTTTACGCTCCCAATGTGCTGCTGCTTGATTCCAGCCAGAAGAACGCATTTGCCGCCAACTGCATCAGCCTGCGCCCGGATTCGCTTTGGATGAGCGCGCGCGCCGCCGACTCGCTGCGCCAGTCGCAGCGTGAGCACCTGCAGCGCATGGGCCTGCGTCTGCGTGCGGTCGCGCTGGATGAAATTGAAAAGGCCGGCGGCAGCCTGCGCTGCTGCGTGGCGGAGGTCTTTTGACCGCTGCGCCGAAAGGCAAGCCCGCCGGGATGGCCGACTTCAGTACGGATTCACCCCCCTGCGGCAAGACTGCGCTGCGGTTTCCCGTGTTCCCGCCAAGTGGTTACTATCGCGTCCCTATGCAAAGCCTCCGCCTGCCCCTGCTGCTGAGCCTGCTTCTGCCGACCCTCGCGGCTGCCGAACGCGTGGAGGAGGGCCAGACGCCGGTGCAGACGAATCTGCACGATTCGGTGCGCCGCGTTGAGCAGGAAACCGGCGGCCGCGTGCTTCGCGTCGAGCCGGTGCGCCGCGGCGGCCAGGACACCTACCGCATGAAGGTGCTGACACCCGAGGGGCGCGTGCGGGTGATGCAGGATGACCACCCTCACCCGCGTCGCGAAACGAGCGGGCGGGTTTTGCAGCAGGACCGCCGCCGCGACGCCCGGCCCGACGGCTTCCGCCCGCAGCCCGCACCCCAGCGTGAGCCCACTGAAAATTACCGGGACGACTAGCTTCGATGAGGCGCTGCGCGCAGGGACCGGTTCCGGCCCGCTGGACGCGGCGAGCTGTCCCTGCCGTACTTCTGTCGCGCATCCACTCGCCGACCCGGCGTTGAACCCACAAACCGTGCAAGCCCTGCATTAGGAGACCGACCGATGCGCATCCTGCTGGTTGAAGACGAAGCACCGCTGCGCGAGACCCTAGGCGCTCGGTTGAAGCGCGAAGGCTATGCCGTTGATCTCGCCAGCGACGGTGAGGAGGGCATTTATCTGGGCCGGGAAGTCCCGTTCGACGTGGCGGTGATTGACCTCGGCCTGCCCAAGATGTCGGGCATGGAGCTGGTCCGCGCGCTGCGATCGGAGGGCAAGAAATTTCCGATCCTGATTCTGACCGCCCGCTCAAGCTGGCAGGACAAGGTTGAGGGCCTGAAATCCGGCGCCGACGATTATCTGGTCAAGCCCTTCCACGTCGAAGAGCTGCTGGCCCGCTTGAACGCTCTGCTGCGGCGCGCGGCGGGCTGGAGCAAGCCATCGCTGGATTGCGGGCCAGTCAAGCTCGACCTCGCCGCACAGACGGTGACCGTCAACGGCAGCACGATTGACCTGACCAGCTACGAGTACAAGGTGCTTGAGTACCTGATGCTGCATGCGGGTGAGCTGGTGTCCAAAGCCGACCTGACCGAGCACATCTACCAGCAGGATTTTGATCGCGATTCCAATGTGCTGGAAGTTTTTATTGGTCGCCTGCGCAAGAAGCTTGACCCTGAAGGCGAGCTCAAGCCGATCGAGACCGTGCGCGGACGCGGCTACCGATTCGCGATCCCGCGCGACGAATAGAGCGACGCGTTCGGGCATGGACGGACAGGGCCCGGCGCCAGTCGCCGGGCCCTGGCATTTGGGTTGTGAATTTTCCGGCTCACTGGAGTGGCTGACATGGGGTCCCGTCACGCGCTGTCCCTGCAGGGTCGCCAGGTGCTGGCGGCCGCGCTCGGGCTGGTGGCTTTTCTTGGCCTGACCGGTTTTGCGCTGGATCGCGCGTTCACCGACGCTGCGGTATCGAATCTGCGCGAGCGCCTGCAAACCTATGCCCACGCCTATCTCGCCGGCTCCGATCTTGCGCGCGACGGCGAACTGGTCGTGCCTGTGGTGCCGCCGGAGCCGCGCTTCGAACAGCCCAGTTCAGGACTTTACGCCGCGCTACGCAGCGAGAATTTTCGCTGGGAGTCGAAATCGGCGGTGTCCAGACGGATGCCGTTCGACATGGCCCTGGCGATGGGCGAGGCGCGCTTCGAAGGGCCGGTCGACAGCGACGAAGGTCCGGTGTATCGGCTGGGTCTTGGCGTCGCCTGGACCACCGAAGACGACAAAGACGTCGATTTTTCCATCGTTATCGTCGAGAACGGACAGACCATTGAACGCCAGGTGGCGGTGTTTCGGCGCGCGCTCTGGGCCTATCTCGGCGCCGCGGCGGCCCTGCTGCTGGCGGTGCAGATTCTGATCTCGCGCTGGAGTCTGCAGCCGCTGCGCACGATGGTGCGCGAGCTCGCGGAGGTCGAGCAGGGCAGGGTGGAGCGACTGCGCGGAACCTACCCGAGTGAGCTCGCCCTGCTCACCAACAACATCAACGAACTGATCGACAGCGAGCGCGAACACCTTGCCCGCTACCGCAATACCCTCGGTGATTTGGCGCACAGCCTGAAAACTCCGCTGGCGGTATTGCGCACGCGCATCGAAAACGCTGACGGGAATGCGCCCGACGACAGCGGTTTGCGCAAGGACGTCCGCGATCAGGTCAACCGGATGGACGGCATCGTCGCCTACCAGCTCGCGCGCGCCGCAACGACCGGACACCTGGTGTTTGCGGCGCCCATTGCCATTGCGCCGCATGCTGAATCCCTGGTGCAAAGCCTGGAAAAGGTCTATGCCCGCAAGAACGTTCTCTGTGAGTTCGATCTGGACCCGACCGCGCACTTTTTCGGCGAGCTGGGCGATCTGCTCGAACTGCTCGGGAACCTGCTGGAAAATGCGTTCAAGTGGGCTGATCACCGAGTTTTGCTCTCGACGCAGACCCTGACCGTGGCGCCGCAGCGGCGTGCAGGCCTGTTGATTGCCGTCGAAGATGACGGCCCGGGCATTCCGCCGGACCGGGTGGAGTATCTGCTGCAGCGCGGGGTGCGCGGCGATGAGAGGGTCCAGGGCCACGGCATCGGCCTGTCGATCGTGCAGGACATCGTGCGCGCCTATCGCGGCGAACTGTCGGTGGAGGCCTCCGACGAACTCGGCGGCGCGCGCTTTGTGCTGCGTTTCTCGCCGGCGAGCTGATCAGGCGACGGTGCGGAGCGGCGAGCGGCCATAGAAGGCGTCGAGGTGAGCGGCGATTGCCGGCAGTTCCCGGGCAAGCAGATCCGGCGCTGCGAAGTGATACTCGCTTGCGACGGCGAAGAACTCTTCGGGCGCGGACGCCGCGTAAGGATCCAGCACCGGATCCTGGCCGCGGTCGATACGAGCGTTCAGTGCGTCAAAGGCGCTCTGGAAATCCCGCGCCCAGGCAGCGAGTTTTTCGCCCGGTAGCGGCGGTGTGCCGTCGAGCACGCCATCGCGCAGGTCCAGTTTGTGGGCGATCTCGTGAGCAATCACGTTGCAGCCGGCACCGGGGTCGTCTAGGTCGAGCTTCAGGTCCTCCCAGGACAGGATCAGCGGCCCCTCGCTCCAGGCCTCGCCGGCGAGATCCTCGTCCCATTCATGCAGCACGCCGGTCGGCTCGTCGAGCTCTTGTCGACGCACGCGGAATGCGGCGGGGTAGACCACCACCTCGCGCCAGCCGCCCAGCCAATGGCCGCCGAGATTGAGCACCGGCAGGCAGCAGAGGCAGGCAATCAGGGCCAGGTCGGCAGGGCCGAGCTCAAGTCCGCGCACAGGGGTAACGGTCTTGCGGGCTAGAAAACCCTGGGCAAGTACGCGAAGCCGGCGCGCGTCGCTGCAGGACAGTGCCGACAGCACATCGGAGCTCCGCTGGGCGGACAGCCACAGAGGTTCGGGGAGGAGGGCGTGATCCGGTCGGCGCCGGCAAAAGCAGTACATCAGCAGAGACGTCGCCGCCATGCGTAAGGTTCGCGATTCTGGCCGCAGCTTCTGGCTCGAAGCTAGCGAACCATCCCCGGCAGAAAAGCGTTCCAGCGCGAAGTGGTCTTCGCGGCCGGCTGGCTGGAAGAATCCGTATCGCCACTGCTTCGGGTTGGCCTGACGCTCTGAGCGGGCGCTTGCGCACCGAGGCCGGCGGGAGATTCCGCGGTTTCGATCACGCCGACAGTCGGCGCTGAATCATAAGGCTGGGCCGCCTGCGAATGCTGTTCCGGCGGGCAGTCTGGGGGTGTGGCGTCCATTGGCAGCACTTCGACAGCAGCGGCAAAAGAACTCATTCCGAGCCACAGAGCAAAGGCTTGCATGATCACGCGTACGGGGGACATCACGGCTCCTTCAGGTCTCAGATCGGCGGCTGCACTCTTGGCGAAAACAGTCTGCGCGACGATTTGACTCTCGTTGTGGGACGTGGCTAAGGGGATAGGCCCCTGCGCCATGCTGCTGTGAGAGCTCATCCAGGCCGGCGGGGCCTAGACCCGCGCCGTGTCTCCACTCGGAACGCCAAGAATGACCTGCAAAGACGCCAAACCGCGGTTTCAATGCGTTTTCCGATAGGTTAGATATCCCCGACGCTCTCGGCTGGATAATTTTTAACCTCCGGATTCTAGCGCGCCCGGGTTCACGCAAAGTGAGGGAATGTTGTCAGTGACGGTGCCGGCACCGGAGCGGCGCTTCTGCCGCAGCGCAGCGTGACCTGCGTTTGCGCTCTGGCAGACTCAGGCCATGTCCGCACTCCTTTCTCCAGCCGCCTCGCCGGCCCCCGTCACCGCCGCGCAAATGCGGCGCGCGCTCATCTCCGGGATGCGTCGCGTCATAGAGCGGCGTGAACTGCTGGACCGCATCAACGTCTTTCCGGTGCCCGACGGAGACACCGGCAGCAATCTCGCCTTCACTTTGAGGTGCGTGCTCAGCGGCAGCCTGAGCAGGCGCTGCGCGTCGGTGGGGCAGCTCCTGCGCGCGGTTGCCGACGACGCCGTGGACGGTGCGCGCGGAAATTCTGGCGCGATCCTCGCGCAGTTTCTATGTGGTTTCTCGCGGCGCGTGGCGGACGCGCAGGCGCTGTCTCCGCATGGGTTGGCCGAGGCCACCCATGCGGGTGCGGAAGCCGCGCGCTTGGCGCTGTCCGAGCCGCGTGAGGGCACCATCCTGAGCGTTATCCGGGCTTTTGCCGAGGGACTGAGCAAGGCCTGCCGCGGTGGCGTCGAGGATTTCCGCGAGGCCTTCGAGCGTGCTCGGCTGCAGGCGGCTGTGGCCTTGGCCGACACTCCGAAGCAGCTGGCGGTGCTGCGGCAGGCGGGCGTGGTCGATGCGGGGGGGCAGGGTTTTGTCGATTTTCTCGACGGTATCGGCGACTACCTTCGCAGCGGACGCCTGCGCGCCGAGCCTGCCACAGAGACGATGGAGCACGGCAGCTTTGTCGGCGCCGACCTGCACGATTATGTCGACCCGGAGCATCGCTGGTGCACGGAATGTCTGCTGAGCGGCAGCGAGCTGGACGTTGACCGGCTGCGCGCGGCGCTGGCGGAGCTGGGCGCTGAATCCGTGGTGATCGCAGGCGGCGAGTCGCGGCTGCGCGTGCATGCGCACGTCGGCGCGCCCGCCCAGCTGTTCGAGCTCGCAGCCGGTTTTGGCACGGTGAGCGCCCGCAAAGCTGAAGACATGCTCGCCCAGCAGCACGAAGCGGGCATGGCCCAGGCGGTTGCCGTGTTGACCGATTCCGGCGCGGATCTGCCGCCGGCGCTCGCGGCCGAACTGGGGCTGTCCAGCGTGCCGGTGCGGGTGTCGTTTGGAGACGAAGAGTTTCTTGACAAGGTCTCGATGTCGGCCGCCGAGTTCCATCGCCGCCTGAAGACCTCGAGCGTGATGCCGAAAACCTCGCAGCCGCCGCCGGGTGATTTCTGCCGGCAGTTTGAAACCCGGCTGTCGCATCACCAGTCGCTGGTTTACGTGGGTATCTCACGGGCTCTGTCCGGCACGCTGCAGGCGGGTGAGGCTGCAGCGGTGCGGGTGGATGCCGAGCGTATCGCCGTCGCCGACAGCGGCCACGCCAGCTGCGGGCAGGCGCTGCTGGCGATCGCCGCGGCCGAGCGGGCGCGGGCTGGAGATTCGGCGGCGGACATCGTTGCTGCAGTGGAAGCGCTGCGGCCGCGGGTGCAGACCTGGGCGATCACGCGCGACATCAGTTTCGCCGTTCGCGGCGGCCGCATCCCGTCCTGGGCCGGCCGCTTGGTCGCCGGCCTTGGCCTGATACCGATTCTCCGCGCCAAACCCAGCGGGCGGCTGGGCGTAGCGGGCGCGCTGTCGGGCGGCGCCGCTGCGGCGCCGGAGCGCTTCGCCCGCCATCTCCTGAAACGCCTCGACCGCCGCCGCCGCTGGCGACTGCTGGTGGGCCATGTCGACTGTGCGGCTGATGCGCAGAGCCTGCTTGATCGCCTGGCACAGACTCTCGACTGCGACTCGCTGGGCGTGGTCGAAGTCGGGCCGGCCATCGGCGCCCATGCAGGCACCGGCGCCCTGGTCGTCGGCCTGTTGGATCTGGGGCCGCGCGGCTGAGCTTTGCTGCGCAAGCTGCATCGGCTGCCTGCGTCGATCGGCTGTATCCGGTCGGTTCCGCGCCAACTTTCTGGTTTTGATCTGCAACACTTGGCTCATGCTGTTTATCGCACTGGTTCTGCTCGCTTCGTACCTGCTGGGGTCGCTCTCCGGCAGCCTGCTGCTTGGTCGCCTGGTCGGCATCGATATCCGCACGCGCGGCAGCGGCAATGCCGGCGGAACCAACGCCTTCCGCACCCGCGGCTGGCGGTTCGCGCTGGGCGTCGTGTCGATCGACATCGGCAAGGGCGCACTGGCGGCGTTGCTGGGGCGTCTGGTGTGGGTGCCGTCTGCGCCGATCACGGCGCAGGATCTGGCCTGCGCCTGCACCCTGCTCGCCGCAGTCGGCCACACTTGGCCGGTGTTCTTCGGTTTTCGCGGCGGCAAGGGCGCCGGGACCCTGGTAGGCGGGCTGTGCGTGGCCTGGCCGCTGGCGGTGCTGCCGCTGTTCGCGGTGTGGCTGCTGTGTTTGCTGAGCAGCGGCTACGTGGGCCTGGCGACGGTGCTTGCCGCGGCGACCCTGCTGCCGCTGGCGCTGCTCGTTGAGCCCGCGCTGCTGTGGTTCGCCCTGGCGGCCGCTGTCTTTATCGCGTTCACCCATCGCGGCAATCTGGCGCGCCTCGCTGCAGGCACTGAATATCGCTTCGAGCGGGTCCGCCTGCTGCGCCGGCGCTCGCGATCATGAGCACGCAGATGCCCGCCGCGGCGCCGCTGGATGTGTCCGAAGCCAGCGCCACAGCCTGCCGTCAACGCTGCCTGCGCTGGCTGCAGCGGAACGCGGCCGATCGGCCCGGTCGGGTTGACTGGCTGCAGCGCTGTGGCTCCACCAATTCGGAGCTGCTGGCGCGCGGACGACCGCCGCAGGACGGCGCAGCCCTATTGACCGAAATCCAGAGCGCCGGTCGTGGACGTCTCGGCCGACACTGGCTGTCTGCGCCGGGCGGCAGCCTGTGTCTGTCGCTGTCGGTTCCCTGGCCCAAGGGCGCAGCAGACGCCGCGGGCATGAGCCTGCTGGCAGGCGCGGCTGTCGCCGAGGTGCTGCAGGCGCTTGGCCTTGAGCAGATCAAGCTGAAATGGCCGAACGACGTGTATCTGTCGAGCGCCAAGCTGGGCGGGCTGCTGGTGGAGTTCGGCGGGGTGGGTCCGAGCGGCTTCCTGGTGATTGGAGTGGGTATCAATCTGGATCTGCCGGACGCGTTCTGGCCCGGTCAGGAGTGGATCGACCTGCGCCGCGCCGGGTTGACTGTCGATCGCGCTGAGTTGGCCGCGCGCCTGCTGGAGCGGCTCCTGCTGTTGGTCCGGCTGCAGCGCGAGCAGGGCCTGCCGGCGCTGCTGCCGCGCTGGCACCGCTTCGATCTGCTCAAAGGCCAAGCGGTGCGGGTGCGGATTGGAGATGCGCAGGAATGGGTCGAGGCTGAGGCCTGCGGCATCGACGAGCGCGGTCGGCTGCGTATCCTGATGGGCGACGTCGAGCGCTGCTACAGCAGCGCCGAAGTAAGCCTGCGCCCGGCATGAACCGTCTGCTGCTCGACCTCGGCAATACCCGTCTCAAATGGGCGCTGGCCGAGCTGGACGTGCGCGGCGTCGCGCGCCTGGGCAGCGTGCAGGCGCTGGCTCACGGCGGCCCGGACTTTCTGCCGGCGCTGCAGCACCAGCTGCGTAGCCTGCCCCCGCTGGCGAGCGCGCACCTGGTCGCCGTGACCAGCGAGTCTCTCGCCGAGGCGGTGATCCGCTGCGTCGAAGCCAGCGTCGATCTGGTGGACGGCGGGGTCATTCGGGCCCGCACGGCGGCCCGCGCCGGTCGGCTGGTCTGCGCCTACGCAGACCCCTCGCGGCTCGGCACCGATCGCTGGCTGAGCCTGCGCGGCGCGCTGCGGCTGCTGCCTGCGCCGCTGCTGGCAGTGAGTGCTGGAACGGCGCTGACCGTTGACGCGATCGGCGCCGACGGTCGACATCTCGGCGGTTTGATTCTCGGCGGGATCGAGACCCAGCGCGACGGCCTGTTGCGTCGGGCGCCACATCTGCAGGCGCTGGACTGGCGGCCGCAGCCCGGCCTGCAGAGCGGGCTGTCGTTTTGGGCCGACGACACTGCCACAGCGGTTGCGCGTGCGCCTTGGCAGGGCGCCGCCGGGCTGGTCGAGAGGGCGCTGCGGCAGCTTGAGCGCGAGAGCGCTGGAGTCGATGTCGGCTTGATCCTGGCTGGGGGCGACGCTAGCGCGCTGTCAGCCTTGCTTGAGATTCCGCTGCGGATCGAGCCGGACCTAGTGCTGCACGGGCTGCTGGCGGCAGCCTGCGAGCCCGCTGCCTGAGCTGCGCATCCGCTTGCCGGCTGCGCGCGCCTGCTATCCTGCGCGGCTGTTGATTTCCGCCAGAACGGTTCCGATGCTGCCGCGCGTTCTTGTCATTCTCCTGCTGGCCATGAACATCGGTGTCGCGGTGTGGTGGTCGCTGCGCCCGGATCCACAGCCGCTGCGGCATTCCCCCACCGAGCCCGCGGTGGCTGGGCTTGAGCTGCTCAGCGAGCTGGAAGCGCGGGGCTCGGTCGCCGAACTGGCGGAAGCCCCGCAGCCGATCCAGCCAAGCGCGGGCGCGGTCTGCCAGCGGATCGGCCCGTTCCTGACCCAGGCCGACCTGCGCCGCGCCGTGGGTGCGCTGACGCCGGCGGTGCAGCGGATCCAGTTTCGCGAGACCCGCACGCTGGCGCGCCGCGGCTACTGGGTCTACATGCCGCCACAGGCCAGCCGCGATTCTGCACTGGCCACCGCGCGCGAGCTGGCCGCGCGCGGGCTGCGTGACTACTACGTGGTCACCGCCGGTGACCGCCAGAACACGATCTCGCTCGGCCTATTCCGTGAGCTCGAAAATGCGCGCCAGCGCCAGTCTGACGTGCAGTCGATGGGCTTTGCGGCCGAGCTCGGCGAGCGGACCGAGGACGTTCCCCAGTATTGGATCGATATTGCCGCCGCGCCCGAGTTTGATTGGCGGGCCCAGCTCGGTGGCTATGCCGGGGTCGAGGCCAGCCGCATCGACTGCGAGGCCAGCTGAATTACGATCCGCTACACTACGCGCCCCGCGCCGGCATAGCTCAGCTGGTAGAGCAACCGCCTTGTAAGCGGTAGGTCGTCCGTTCGATTCGGACTGTCGGCACCACCCCAGCGCGCGGGCCCTTGGCCCATCCAGCGCCGACGCAGCGCCGATGCAGCGCCGATGCAGCGTAGAACCAGCGCAGACCAAGGGCATACCAAGCACGCGTGAGCATCGACGGATTCGATTCCCTACTTGCCCTGTACCGGCTGGCGCTCAAAGACAAGCGCCAGCGCCTGCGCCGCCACATGGCTTCGCTGCGCGAAGCCGCCGACGGTTCTGCCTCCGAGGCCGAGGCAGTGGAGCTGCGTAGCATGCTGCACAAGCTGGCGGGCTCGGCCGGCGCTTACGGTTTCCCCGAAATTGGCGACAAAGCCCGCCTGATCGAACGTCAGTGGATCGCCTGGCTCAATTCGCCCGCCCACGCTCGGCGTCCGGCGCAGGCCCAGTGCATTGAGCTGCTGACGCCCACCCTTGAACTGCTGGTCCTGATGGACAAAGCAATTGTGGCGGCCACCCGTGCCGCCGAGGACATGGAATGAGCATGAACACCCATCGTTTCCCCCCGATCAGCCTGATTGGCGTCCCCACCGACATCGGCGCCGGTCACCGAGGTTCCTCAATGGGCCCGGAAGCCCTGCGCGTCGCCGGCCTTGGCGAGGCGCTCGCCGCGCGTGGCCTGTCGGTGCACGACCGCGGCAACCTGGTCGGCCCGTTCAACCCTTGGCAGCCGCCGCACGAGGGCTACCGGCACCTTGAGCAAGTGGTCGCCTGGAATACCGTCGCCATGCACGCGGTCGAGGCCGAACTCAAGGCCGGGCGCATGCCGATTCTGCTGGGCGGTGACCACTGCCTGGCGGTCGGCTCGATCACTGCGGTGGCCAAGTACTGCAAGGAGCAGGGCAAGACCCTGCGGATCCTTTGGCTGGATGCCCACGCCGACTTCAACACCTCGGATCTGACCCCGAGCGGCAACGTGCACGGCATGCCGGTGGCCTGCCTGTGCGGGCACGGCCCGCGCGAGCTCACCCACCTGGGCGGCAGTTCGCCGGCGATCAGCGCTGACATGGTTCGCCAGATCGGCATCCGTTCGGTCGACGAAGGTGAGCGCCGCATGGTTCATGAGGCCGGGCTCGATATTTACGACATGCGCTACATCGATGAGGTCGGCATGCAGCGTGCGGTTGCCGAGGCGCTGGCCGGCATGGACGACAACACCCATCTGCACGTGAGCTTCGACGTCGATTTTCTGGACCCGGCGATTGCGCCGGGCGTCGGCACCACGGTCGAAGGCGGCCCCAACTATCGCGAGGCGCAGCTGGTCATGGAGATGATCGCCGACACCGGGCGCATGGCCTCGCTGGACATCGTCGAGCTGAACCCCGCCTTCGACCACTGCAATCGCACCGCGCGGCTGGCGGTGGATCTGGTCGAAAGCCTGTTCGGCAAGTCGACCCTGATGCGTGACCCGCAGCGCGAGGCCAACGCCCGCATCGGCGGCTAGAGCCGCGCGCCGACGCCCCGATTTGCGGCGCAGCGGAGCGGCCTAGGGACCGCACCCGGTCGAGGTTCCCTTTGCCAACGCCCGCGAGCAGCCGACCGCTGGGCGCGGCTATTCCTAGACGAGGCGTCATGTCCCGCATCCGTGTCCTGACCGGTATCACCACCACCGGCACCCCGCATCTTGGAAACTATGTCGGCGCCATCCGCCCGGCGATCTCGGCCAGCCTTGACCCGCAGGTCGATGCGTTCTTCTTTCTGGCGGACTACCACGCGCTGATCAAATGCGACGAGCCCGCGCGGATACATCGATCGCGGCTGGAAATCGCCGCGACCTGGCTGGCGGCGGGGCTGCAGCCCGAGCGCGTGCATTTCTATCGGCAATCCGACATTCCGGAGATCCCCGAGCTCACCTGGCTGCTGACCTGCGTGGCCAGCAAGGGCCTGCTGAACCGTGCGCACGCCTACAAGGCGGCGGTGGACGCCAACGTCGCCGCCGGCGAGGACCCCGACGCCGGCATCAGCCTCGGGCTGTTCAGCTATCCGGTGCTGATGGCGGCCGACATTCTGATGTTCAACGCGCACCGCGTGCCGGTCGGCCGCGACCAGATCCAGCACATCGAAATGGCGCGCGATATCGGCGCGCGCTTCAATCACCTGTTCGGCGGCGGCAAGGCGCTGTTTACCCTGCCGGAGGCGGTGATCGAGGACAGCGTCGCCACTCTGCCGGGCCTGGACGGGCGCAAGATGTCCAAGAGCTACGACAACACCATCCCGCTGTTTGCCGGCGGCCCGGCAGCGCTGAAAGACGCGGTCGCGCGGGTGGTCACCGACTCGCGCGCGCCGGGTGAGCCGAAACAGCCCGAGGGCAACGCGCTGGCGCTGATCTTCGAGGCGTTCGCGAGCACCGGCGAGGCCGCAGGTTACCGCGACGACCTGCGTGCCGGCCTGGGCTGGGGAGACGCCAAGCAGCGCCTGGTGGCGCGGATCGAGCGCGACATCGGCCCCATGCGCGAGCGCTATGAGAGTTTTATGGCAAGCCCTCAGCGGCTGGAGGAGATCCTGCAGGCCGGGGCCGCGCGCGCGCGCGACATCGCCCGTCCGCTGCTGGAACAGCTGCGCGAAGCGGTCGGTCTGCGCCGGTTCCTGGCGCCCCCGGCGGCGTCCACCGGTGCCCCGGTTGGCAAAGCCGCACTGCCGGTGTTCAAGCAGTATCGCGAGCCGGACGGTCGGTTTCGCTTCAAGCTGCAGGAGGCCGCCGGTGAGGTGCTGCTGGTCAGCCCGGGCTTTGAGTCGCCCAAAGACTGCGGCCGCGCGCTGGCCGAGCTGCGCGATCTGGTCGGCGCGCCCCTCGCCGAGCGGCTTGCCGAACTGGATCCCAGCGCAGATGCGCGCCGGGTTGACATCGCGCTGCGAACTCTGTTGAGCCTTTCGGCCGAACGGCAGGGCTGACGGCACAGAATTGACCAAGGAGGCGAGCTTCTGACGCTAGGTGTCAGGGAGTGACGTGGGGTCGCGATCAAACGCTGCGGAGTACGCCACTTTTTCATTTGTTTGCCTCGGGATAGAGTGAACAACCGTTACATCGCACCGACATCCCCGGGGGAAACCGCATGTCCGCCAACCGCCTCTCCAGTTTTTTCTGGGCGCTCACCGGGCTTGCCGCCCTGCTGTGCGCCAGCCCCAGTCGCGCCGACGATCCGCTGTTCTCGGACTCGTTCGAGCTGCCGTTCAACCTGCCGGGCAACGATGCTGAAGCCGTCCGCTTCCTCAATCAGGCCACCTTTGGCGCGCAGCCAGCCGGTATCAGCGCGGTTCGCGCGCAAAGCATCAGCACCTGGCTGAGCGGGCAGCTCAACTCCCCGACCGTGACTCTGTCGCGCCCCTGGATGGAGGCCTACACGGCCGCCTTGACCACCGGCAATTCGGTCAATCAGGACGTGCGCCTGCACCGCTGGTTTGATGTGGCGGTGAACGCGCCCGACCAGGTCCGCCAGCGCGTCGCGTACGCTCTTTCGCAGATCGTGGTGGCCTCCGATCGCGACGACTTCCTGATCAACGAACCGATCCAGATGGCGGAGTGGAACGACATCATCGTCCGCAACGCGCTTGGCAACTACCGCACCCTGCTGCGTGAGGTGAGCTACAGCCCGATGATGGGCCGCTATTTGACGACCCTGCGCAATCGCAAGTTCGAGCTGCACAGCCCAGGCACCAATGGCTGCCCGCCCGGCAACAGCTTCTGCGCGGGCAACAACGGCGTGCAGCCAGACGAAAACTATGCGCGCGAGGTCATGCAGCTGTTCTCGATCGGCCTGCTGGTGCGTGGCGACGACTTCTACAGCGTCTACCCCGACGCCGGCAACGACAACCTGCCGCGGCAGACCTACGCCGAGACCGACATCAGCGAGCTGGCTCGCGTCTTCACCGGCCTGTCGTATCAGTGCACGCAGGGCGATTCCTTGGTGGGCGGCGTGAACCTGACCCGCAACTGCGGTGCGAGCAATGCAGCGTGTACCGGCATCGGCTGCCGCTTCACCAATACCGGCACCCTGTTCAGCAACAACCCGCCGCGCGACGGACTTAACCGCGGCCTGGTGCACCCGGACTGGTACAGGCCGATGGTCTGCTACCCGCGCTTGAACGACAACGGTCGCGATACGTCGGCCGCGGTGTTGGAAACCGACAGCGGCAGCTTCGGTCTACCGCCCGGCACGCCAACTCCAAACAAGGTGCTGACCTTGGGCACAGCCACAGCCGACAGCGTGCTGACCATTCCGCCGAGCTCACTGAGCAGCGCGCCGCTGAACTGCCACGCGACCGGCACTGCGCTCAACGCCCAGCAGCAGCAGGCCTGCGTGGACTACTGCGAGGGCGGCATCGATGCCGCGCTTGATCTGCTGTTCAACCACCCGAATACGCCGGTGATGGTGGCGCGCCAGCTGATCCAGCGCCTGACCACCTCCAACCCGACTCCGGGCTACGTGCGGCGCGTGGCGGAAGCCTTCATCAACAACGGCGCGGGTGTGCGCGGCGACATGAAATCGGTGGTTGCGACGATCCTGCTCGACAGCGAAGCCCGCCGTCCCATCAACGATCCGCTGCAGCCGGTCGACTTCGGCAAAGTCCGCGAGCCGATGCTGAAGCTGGTGGCGATGTGGCGCCACTTCGGTGCGGTCTCGGGCGACACCGAAGTGTTTCCGAATACCAACCCGCAGGGCGGCGCGCAGAACCCGCTGCGCGGTCAGCCCAGCCTGCGTCGCTGGGGGCCGACCAACCCGCAGAACGACTACCAGCAGCGTCCCTACGGCGCGCCCTCGGTGTTCAACTTTTTCGAGCCGGATTACCGCCAGCCCGGTGCAGTGAGCGACCTGGGCCTGTTTTCGCCCGAGCTGCAGATCATCCATGAGGTGACCTCGGTGGCTTCTGCCAACGATCTGTATGCGCGCATCTGCGCCGGCTACGGCGGCGGCGGCAACAACTGCAGCTCCGGCGCGCTCACCGGCGGCCCCAGCAACACGCCGCCCACCGACCGCGCCTACCTGCCGACGGCCCAGGTCGACTTGATTCCGGCGCGGGTGGCGGTCAACTCCAACCAGACGGATCCGACGGTGGCCGAGGATCTGGCCCTGATCGAGTTTTTCAACGTCCGCATGCTGGGCGGAACCATGACCGGCACCGTGCCGCCGAACGCGGGCTGTCCAAACACCGGCACCGGTATGAAGGGCCTGCTGATGAACGCGATCCGCTGTACGGGCGGACTCAACCAGACATTGAACGGCGGCACCGACGGCGCCACCGGCGGTGACCGAGCCCAGCGCGAGCGCCGCAAGGCTTTGCTTCTGATGCACCTGATCGCCATCTCGCCCGAATACAGCACCCAGCGCTGAGGAGTCACGCCATGTCCCGCATCCACTTCGACAAGCGCCGAGATTTCCTCAAGGGTGCCGCCTGCATGGCGGCTTCCGGCGCCGCCTCCACCTTCGTCCCGCAGCTGTCGCTGATGGGCACCGCCATGGCCCAAGGCCAGCCCTCCGGCTACAAGGCGCTGGTCTGCATCTACCTGTCTGGCGGCAACGACTCGTGGAATCTGCTGATCCCCGGCGATGACAGCACCAATGTGCCGGTGGCTGGGCGCTCGCCGCTTAGCGGTTTCAGCCCGACACCGTACGGCTGGTATGTCACCTCGCGCGGCGGCCAGTTTTCCGGCAACTCGGCCTCGCTGGCGCTGATCAAGCCCGGTGCAACCGACCCGGGGGCGCCGTTCATGCCGCCGGCGCTGGGTATCCAGGGCAACCAGTACGGATTGAACCCGGCGGTGCCGGAGCTGCAGGCGCTTTACAACAGCGGCCGGCTCGCGTTTGTGGCCAACGTCGGCCCGCTGGTCGAGCCGCTGCGCCGCTCCACCTTCAACCAGTTCAAGCGCCCGCCGCAGCTGTATTCGCACAACGATCAGACCAGCCTGTGGCAAATCGGCGGCGGTGCGAACTCGTCCGACCCGAGCGGCTGGGGCGGCCGCATGGCTGGCCAACTGCTGGGCGTGCCGCCGGTGAATGGCTTGGCGCCGTGCATCTCAATCTCCGGACAGACCCGCTTTCTGGTGGGCGAATACCCGACCGGACAGAACCTGTTTCCGTATCGGATGTCGACCAGCTCGACCTCACCCTCGGTCACCCTGAACAACTATTCGGGCTCGAACAATGCCGGCGACAAGCGCGGCGAGGTGCTGCGGGCCCTGCTCAACGAGACCTACCCGCAGGCGATGAGCAACGCCTACAAGGATATCCTCGGCCGTTCGCTGGATCTTGCCAGCAGCGTCAATCAGGCGATCACCGGGCTGAACACGGGCAGCACCTATACGGCCTTCAATGCGGCGGTCGCGCTGATCCCCAACACCGGCCTCGGCCAACAGCTGCGGCAGGTGGCGCGAATGATCGCGGTCAGCCGTCTGTCCGGGGGTGCGCTGCAGGCCAACCGGCAGGTGTTCTACGTCAGCACCGGCGGCTACGACACCCACGGTGGGCAGATTCCCGCCGCGCGTCCGGTCAACGGCGTGTGGGCCGGCCATCAGGGCCTGCTGCAGCAGGTGGCCCAGGCGATGTCGCGTTTCAACGCCGCCATCGAGGCGCTCAACGGCGTGTCGGGCTACTCCGGCGTCCGCAATGAGGTCGTCACCTTCACCATGAGTGAGTTCTCGCGCACCATCAACTCCAACGGCAACGGCACCGATCACGCCTGGGGCGCGGTGCAAATGGTGATGGGGGCTCCGGCTTCGGCGGGCGGGCCACTCAACGGCGGGCAGGTCTTTGGCCGCTACCCGCTGCAGCTGTTGAATCGCAGCTACGCCGGCGCGCCGGATCTGCTCGGCGAATGCTTCAACCGCGGCGAGTTCTTGCCTACGACGGCGGTAGACCAGATGAGCGCCACCTTCGCGCGCTGGATGGGCGTCAGCAGTGCGAATCTGCCGCTGCTGTTCCCGAATATCGGCCGCTTCACCAACGGTTCGCATCCCAACGCCGCGGTGCTCGCCTACAACGAACAGACTCTGCCGTTCCTCAACTTTTAATGCGGGCGCCGCCTGCGCGCAGAAAGCAAGAAGGCGCCGGCATCACTGCCGGCGCCTTCTGCACTTTTGAGCGGTCGTGCGCTTTTCTAAGGTCGCGCGATGCGCTCGAAACTGCCGATGAACAGGCGTTCGCCGTTGATCGAGTCAGGCATCAGCGCGCCGTTGGCGATCCAGTCGTGAATCAGCGCGACCAGCTCGCGGTCAGGAGCGCCCCCGATCGGCATCCGACTTCCGTAGGGCGGCACTTCGCAGCTCATCTTCAGCAGCAGCCCGCTGGCGTAGGGCTCAAACGGGCGCACCCGCAGCAGGCCCAGGCTCTGGGCCTGGCTGCTGGCCGAGGTCTGGCCGGTTTCATTGGGGCCCAGCAGCGCATTGCGCACGTTCTGTGTGCTGAGGCTCAGGCCGCCGGCCGAACCGTGGCAGCCTAGGCAGTTCTGCACCTGCATCAGCGGGCGAATGTCGCCCTCGAAGCTGACGTCGTAGCGCAGCGCAAATTCAGACTCGGGCGGTACCTCGCAGCCCGGCGGCGCAGGAATGGCGGCGGGCTCGGGCGCAGGGCCCCAAGCGAGGGCGGCGGAGGTGCAGAGGCTCAGGCCTAAGCTCAGCAGAGTTCTGTGGGGCATCGAAGAAATCCAGGTTGGGGCGGGCAGGAAAGTCAGCGCGTGGCTTCCAGCGAATCGCGGAAGAGCACCTCGCTCAAGGGGTTACCGTCGCCGTCAACGCCGCGCGCGCCCTGAGCGATCCAGTCGTAGACCATCGCCCGCAGCCGTCGCGGAATACGCACGATGTCATCGCCGTCCTGCGGAGGCATCAACGGGAACTCCACCGGCGGCATGCAGTTGATCTGCGCATACAGCAGGCTGTTCAGCGGATCGTTCGGTTTGACCCGCAAACGCAGGGGGTCGCGAAAGCTGGAAACAGCCACCAGCTGCGAACCGCCGAACTGCGGGTCGTCGAGCCGCAGCTCACCCATCGCGGTCTGGTTATGGCAGCCGACGCAGCCACCCGCCAACCAGATGTCGTGGATGTCTAGAATCTCATCCGGCAGGCCGCTGCCCGGCAGGTCGTACTGCATGCCGTAGGTGATCGGCTCAGCGGAGAGGTCTTCGCAGCCGGCGGAAAGTGTGCCCAACGTGCCGGGCGCGCCACCGACCTGCCATGCGCCTGCGGCGCCAGCGGAGACCAACAGAACTGAGGCGAGGGCGACCCGAAAGCTGAGCATGTTGTGACGAACTGTGACAGAGAGTTCGGATGGTGACCTGCGTGAGGTCAGCGCGCTGTGACCGGATGCGCCTTCCTGATGCGCCGTTGCCGTCCACTTCGTGGGCTGCCCCGCGGCGCCTGGAAAGGATCCAGAACACCGGGCACCCAGCGGCCTGTGCAGTGGGCCGAACCTGCTGTGGTGCGCGCTCAATATTTGCTTGGGCGCAGCACGTTGACCTCGGCGAAAAACATCGTCAGCCCGAAGTGGGCGCCGTAGTGCTCCAGCACGTGCTCGGCTATTTGGTCGGCGATCGCGGCTTCGCAGATGACCTTCATCTCGATGCTGCGGTCGGCTTCCCAGCTGCCTTCGCGGGTGCCGCTGTGACCGGCGCCGCGGACGTCGTAGACGGTGTAGCCCTGGGCACCAAGCCGGCGCACGTCGCGGGCCAGCGATTTCTCCAGCGCGGCTTCGGTGATGATCACCAGCAGCGTGCGCGGATGCTTGGGCAGGGTCATGCGGCGTCACCTCCGAGCCAGCGAGCGAGTGCGAGATACAGCGGAATGCCAACGATGACGTTGAAGGGAAAGCTGATCCCCAGCGAGGCGCTGATTGAGAGCGCCGCGTTGGCCTCGGGCACGGCCATGCGCATGGCGGTCGGCGCGGCGATATAGCTGGCGCTGCCGGCCAGCGTCGCCAGCAGGGTGATACCGCCGACGGAGAGTCCCAGCGCGAGCCCGACCGCGGCGCCGAAGCACGCGAGAATGAGCGGAAACAGCAGGCCGATCAGCACCAGACGCGGCCCGAACGAGCCGATCTCGCGCAGTCGCGCGCCCGCCACCAGCCCCAGTTCCAGCAAAAACAAGGCCAGCACGCCGCGGAACGGATCAATGAAAACGGCTGCGATCGGCTTGCTGCCTTCAACGCCTGCGATCGCACCGATCGCCAAGCCGCCGGACAGCAGCAGCACCGACTTGCCGAACAGGACTTCATGCCCGAGCTCGCCCCAGCGCACGTCCTTCAGCCGCCCGATTCGCGCCAGCAGGATCCCGGCGATCAGGGCAGGGGCTTCCATGACGGCGACCCACAGCGCCGCGTGCGACTCATAGGCCACGCCCTGACGATCCAGCAGTGCGGTCGCCACCGCAAAGGTCACCACGCTGACCGAGCCGTAGTGGGCAGCCAGCGAGGCGCTGTCCGGCTGCGAAAAGCGCAGCAGCCGCAGCGCCGGGAACAGCAGGATCGGAATCGCAAAGCCCAGCGCCATGATCGCCAGCACCTGCGGCAGCAGGTCGACCAACCCATGCTTGGACAGCTCGATCCCGCCCTTCAGGCCGATCGCCAGCAGCAGGTAAATCGACAGAATTTCGTAGACCGCCTCAGGCAGCCGCAGATCGGACTTGGCCAGGCGCGCGAACAGCCCCAGCAGGAAGAACAAGACAACGACATCGATCATGGGCGCAGATGCTGGCATCCCCGCAGGCCGTGCGCCAGCGCCTACACTGCCGCCGGCAAATTATAGGAAACAGCACATGCTCGAAGCACTCGAAATCAGCACCGGCGCGCAGCCGGCACACAGCGTAATCTGGCTGCACGGCCTCGGCGCCGACGGCCACGACTTCGAGCCGATGGTGCCGGAGCTGGTGCGGCCCGCCTGGCCCGCGCTGCGCTTCGTGTTCCCGCATGCGCCGGTGCGGCCGATCACGCTCAATGGCGGCATGCGCATGCGCGGCTGGTATGACATTCGCGGCATGGATCTCGCCTCGCGAGAGGATGCCGAAGGCGTATTCGCATCGGTGGAAGCGGTCTCTGCACTCATTGAGCGCGAGCGCACCCGCGGCGTCGACAGCCATCGGATCCTGCTGGCGGGTTTCTCGCAGGGCGGCGCGATCGCGCTCGCCGCCGGGCTCGGCCATCCACAGCGTCTTGCCGGCATTGTTGCGCTTTCGACCTATTTGCCGCTCGCCGATCGCATTGCTGAAATACGGGCGCCGATCCAGGCCGCGCTGCCGGTCTTCGTCGGCCACGGGGCTGCGGATCCGATCGTGCCGCAGGCGCTCGGGCAGGCCTGCGCAGAACAGCTCAGGCAGTGGGGACATCCGGTCGACTGGCACAGCTACAGCATGCCGCACAGCGTCTGCGCCCAAGAGATCCGCGATCTCGGCGACTGGATGGAACGGCAGCTGCGGGGCGAGCAGCGGTAGGCTCAGGCAGCGCATGCCGCTGGCATACTTTCCCCGGTGAATCGCCCCCCTGCTGACGACTGGCTGCCCGACTTCTGCCGCGTGCCCACCCTGTTCGTGGTGATGGTCGCCGCACAAATCATCGTGCTTGCTGCGGTGCTGATGCCCGGCGCGGCCGGCGACCTCGGTTCAGCGCGCGACCGACTGTTCGTGGCCAGCCTGTTCGCGCAGTGGTTGGCGCTGCTGGCCACGGTGCTGTTGTGCTCGCTGCGCGGGCCTATCCAGCGGCTGCGGCCGCGCGGGATGTCCTATTTCTGCGCCTGGCTGCTGCCGACCGCCACCACCGCGATTGGCGCGGCGGCGGTGCAGCAGCTCGACCTGATGCTGGGCCTGGGGCTGACCGTAGCGGACGGCCATGGGCTGCAGTTCGCGCTTTCCAGCGCCGCGGTGGCGGGCCTGCTGGCCGCCGCTCTGCTGCGCTATTTCTATGTGCAGCAGCAGTGGCAGGCGCAGGTTCAGGCCAGCGCCCGCGCCGAGGTGCGGGCGCTGCAGGCGCGGATCCGCCCGCATTTTCTGTTCAACAGTTTGAACAGCATCGTCAGCCTGGTGCGGCGTGATCCCGCCACCGCCGAACGTGCGGTTGAGGACCTCGCCGAAGTATTTCGCGCAGCGCTCGGCGCAGGTCAGGGCGACTGGACGCTGGCGGAAGAGCTCGAGCTGATCGAGCGCTACCTGTCGATCGAGCGGCTGCGGCTCGGTGAACGCCTGCAGCTCGATCAGCGGATTGAGCCCGGCCTGCCTCTGCAGCTTCGGCTGCCGCGGCTGCTGCTGCAGCCGCTGGTCGAGAACGCGGTGCTGCACGGCATCGCGCGGCTGCCCGAAGGTGGCTGCATTCGAATTGCGCTGCATCGGGCCGACGGCGGCATCGAGGTGGAGGTGAACAATCCCTGCCCGCGGTCCGGCGCGCGCGAGGGCGGCAACCATCACGCGCTCGGCAGCATCGAGCAGCGTCTGCAGCACTACTTCGGGCCCTCGGCATGGATGACCGTGGTGCCGGCCCCCGGCTACTATGCGGTGACCTTATGGATGCCCTCCTCGCAAGCACTCCCGACCTCAAGGTCCTGATCGTTGATGACGAGCCGCTCGCGCGCCAGCGCCTGCGCGATCTGCTGGAAGAGATGCCCGCTGTCGCCATCGTCGGCGAGGCCGCCGACGGTCGTCACGCCTGCGAGCAGGTGGAAACTCTGCAGCCAGACGTGGTGCTGATGGATATCGCCATGCCGGTGATGGATGGCCTGGAAGCCGCGCGTCATCTGGCCGGCCAGCAGGACGCGCCGGCGGTCGTGTTCTGCACCGCCTACGACGAGCACGCGCTGGCTGCCTTTGACGCTCGTGCGCTTGATTACCTGCTGAAGCCCGTGCGTGCGGAGCGCCTGCAGGCCGCCTTGGAGCGCGCCCGTGCGCTGGGTTCCGGCGTTTCCAAACAGCGGCTGCAGGCCCTGTCGCTGAACCAGGTGCGGACGCATCTGTGCGCGCGCCTGCGCGGCAGCCTGCGGCTGCTGCCGGTGCCGGACATCGTCTACCTGCAGGCCGAGGAGAAGTATGTCGTCGTCCATCATCGCGCCGGCGAAGATCTGGTCGAGGACTCCCTGAAGTCGCTGGAGCAGGAGTTCCCCGAGCGCTTCCTGCGGATCCACCGCAACTGCCTGGTGGCGCGCAGCGAGCTGCGCGAGCTGCGTCGCAGCAGCGACGGCCAGGTGCATGCCCTGCTCAAGCACAGCGATGACGCGCTGGAAATCAGTCGTCGCTGCCTCCCCCAGATTCGTCAGCTGCTGAAGCATCTATGATCCAGATCCTGCGGATTGCCACGCGCAAGAGCGCACTCGCGCTGTGGCAGACCGAGCACGTCGCCGAACGGCTGCGTCGGCTGCACCCCGGCCTGCAGATTGAGCTGGTGCCGCTGTCGACCCGCGGCGACGAGGTGCTCGATCGCTCGCTGGCCTCAGTCGGCGGCAAGGGCCTGTTTCTCAAGGAGCTTGAGGAAGCCATGCTGCGCGGCGAGGCGGAGCTGGCGGTGCACTCGCTGAAGGACGTGCCGATGGAGCTGGAAGGGCCGTTCGTGCTCGCGGCGGTGCTGGAGCGCGCCAACCCTTTTGACGCCTTCGTCAGCAACCTGCACGTCTCCGTCGATGCGCTTCCGCACGGCGCCCGAGTGGGCACGTCGTCGCTGCGCCGGCGGGCCCAGCTCATCGCCCAGCGGCCAGATCTCGACATCGTCGACCTGCGCGGCAACGTCAATACGCGCCTGGCCAAACTCGACGGCGGTGAGTACGCCGCCATCGTGCTGGCCTGCGCGGGGCTGGAGCGACTCGGTTTCGAGGCGCGCATCCGCGCCGAGCTGAAGCCTCCGCAGTTCCTGCCGGCGGCATCGCAGGGCGCGATTACGATCGAGTGTCGCGCCGGCGACGCGTCCGTGGCGGGGCTGCTGGCGGCCTTGGATCACGCGCCGACGCGCGCCTGCGTGGAAGCCGAGCGGGCGATGAGTCGCGGCCTCGGCGGCAGCTGTCACGCCGCCATCGCGGCGTACTGCGAGCTCGAGTCCGATGAGCTGCAGCTGCGCGGCTGGGTCGGTGACGCCGAGTCGGGCGAGGGGATCGAGGTGGCCGTTGCCGGACCCTGCGCCGATCCCGTCGAGCTGGGGCTTGCCGCAGCGCGCGCCCTGAGAGCGCGCGGAGCGGAGCGGCTGCTGACGGCCTCACTGTAGGCACGCTCTGATTGATCGGCGCTACGCGTGCGCTCCCTGCGCGCCTTTCGTCCTGCAGTCCGCCTGAATGTCGCCACCGGCAGGCTGTTGCGACAGCCCGCCGATAGCGCCGTTCTGCGGGTTCGGCCTATTTGAAGCTGTAGACCAGGTTGATGGTGGTGAGCAGATCGGTGCTCTTGGTGCCCGGCGTGGTTTCGCTGTTGTAGCGGGCCTGCAGGCCGGCCTTGAGCGCCATCTTCTCGGTCATTGAAACGGCGACGCCGAAATCGTTCTGGGCGAAGCTGTTGTCCTTACCGCTTTCCACCAGCAGCTGGTTGCTCAGGACGGTGCTGGCGGTCAGGGTCTGGTTCCATTCCAGCAGGCCGCGGGCGATGGCATTGGTCTCGATTTCGCCCGTGTCGGCCAGTTCGGCGCGGCGGTAGCCGGGGCCGATTTCCGCGTGCAGACGTCCCGTATCGGTGCTGTAGAAGGTGTAGCCGTAGCCGATCGAGAACGTGGTCTGGTTGTCGTAGCTGTTGAAGTCGTCCTGCTCGTAGCGGATCGCGCTGATCCAGGACGCGCGCTCGTTCATCTTCAGCGCACTGGAGCCGTTCAACGTCAGCCGGTTGGCGGTCAGCTCGAAGCGGTCGTCGATGACGCCATCGCCGTCAAAATCACCGCTGATTTCGCCCTTGGCGCGCAGCACGCTCATGCCAAAGCTGTGCTTCCAGCGGTCGTCCTCGTTGGCAAAATCAAGCTTGGCGTTGAGGTTCTCCGAGCGTGCGTTGCCGCGCGCGGCCGCTAGCCCAAGTTCGCCGGTGCCGGTCCAGCCCTGGGCGGCGGCGGTGTGCGGCAGCGCAGCAGCGGCGGCCAGGGAAATCAGGGTAAGACGCAGGATCGGGCGCATGGGCAGCTCGCAGGGGTTGGGAAAGGGGCTCAGCCGTATTCGGCAGCGCCGCAGCCTGGACACTCCGGTTTGAACTTGCGGTGAATCCAGGGTTAGTCGCGAGTGGCGCGGATATCGGCGCTGGCCGCCGATCGCAGGCCAGGAAGCCGGCCCGGAAGCAGGCCGCGACGCCGCGGGCTACAGCGGCCAGATCCGCGGAATGAAGTACACCGCAATGGCCCAGAACAGCAGATTCAAGGGCACGCCGATCTTCACGAAATCGATAAAGCGATAGCCGCCGGCGCTGTAGACCATGGTGTTGGTCTGGTAGCCGACCGGCGTAGCGAAGGCGGTCGACGCGGCAAACGCGACGGCGACCAGGAAGGACGTCGGATTGGCGTCGATCGACTGCGCGGTCGCCACCGCGATGGGCGTCATCAGCACGGCGGAGGCGTTGTTGCTCATGAACTCGGTCAAGGTCGCGGTCAGCAGATAGATTGCCGCGAGTACGGCAATTGGCCCCCAGCCGCCCACCAGGCTCAGGGTGAGCTCAGCGAGGAAGCCGGCGGCGCCGCTGCTCTGCAGGGCGATGCCCATCGGCAAAACACCCGCCAGCAGCATGATCACGCGCCAGTCGATGGACTCGTAGAGCTCCTCGGGTTTCAGGCAGCGGAACAGCACCAGGCCGATGCAGCCAAGGATGGCGGACGCGACGATCGGCAGCCATTCCAGCGTGGCGGCGGCCACCACCGCCACCATGATGGCCAGCGCGATCCACCCCTTGCGGTTCGAGGCCGGCCCTTCCTCGCGCTCGGTCAACACCACCACGTGGGTATTCGAGCGCAGATGCAGCATCTCGCTGGGGCTGGTCAGCATCAGCAGGATGTCGCCGACGGTCAGCTCGACGTCGCGCAGCTTTTCGCGCAGCACCTGACCGCGGCGATGGATCGCCAGCACGGTGGCGTTGTAGTGCCAGTTGAACTCGAGCGTGCGCAGGGTCTGGCCGATGAAGCGCGAGCCCGGCGCCACCATCACTTCGGTCAGCACCTGGTTTTCGTCGCGGAACTGCTCGTCGCGCAGCTTGAACTCAGGCTCGATGACCAGCTTGGCCTCGTCCTTGAGGCGGCTCAGCCGGGCCCAGTCGCCGCGAGCCAGCAGAATGTCCCCGGCCGCCAGCTTCTGCGCACGCGGCGACCAGATCTTTTCCTCGCCGCGCAGCAGCTCCAGCACGAACACGCTGTGGCGCTCGCCCAGCTTGGCGTCCGCCACGCTCTTGCCGACCAGCGGCGAGTCCGGCATCACCCGCAGCTCGGCGATGTATTTGCCGAGCTGGTAGGTCTCGGTCAGCTCCGGCGTGCGCTTGTCGGGCAGCAGCCACGGACCGACCAAGCTGACGTATACCAAGCCCGCGGCCATGGTGATGAGGCCGAGCGGCGCGAACTCGAACAGACCGAAGCCGGGCAGGCCGAGGTCTTTGGCCAGCGAGTTCACCAGCAGGTTGGTGGAGGTGCCGATCAGGGTGCAGACGCCGCCCATCTGCGCGGCATAGGACATCGGGATCAGCACTTTCGAGGCCGAGAACTTGTTGGCCGCGGCGACACCCAGCACGATCGGCAGAAAAACTGCCAGCGCGGCGGTGTTGTTGACGAAGGCCGACATCGCGCCGAGTGAAACCATCACCGCGAGGGTGAACAGCCAGGTTTGACGAATTCTGCCGAACGCTCTGCCGACCGCGCGCAGGGCGCCGGTGCGGGTCAGGCCGGTGCTGAGCACGAACATCGCGGCGACCGTAATGGTCGCTTCGCTGCTGAAGCCGCTGAGCGCCTGCGACGGGTTGACCAGGCCGAGCATCAGCAGGCTGGCCAGAATGATCATTGCGACGACGTCGACCGGCAGGCGCTCGGTCACGAACAGGATGACGGCACCAGCGAGCACCAGCAGGGTCAGCAGTCCTTCGATGCCCATGGCGCCCCGCAACCGAGTTCAAGGGGGCGATTGTATGCGGCGCCGACTCCGTCGCGGCAAAGCAGACCGCGCTTAAGTCCGCGGCGTCCGCGGCGAGCATCTGCAAGCGCCAGTTCGCTGGCGTCGGAGTGAGGCATGGCAGGGCGCGCAGGGCCGTCGACAGGCCTGCACCGCTGGAGGTGGCTGCGGGACCCATGGCGCATGCCCAAAGTCCTCTTTGCCGCTGAAACCAAAGGGGTTACCCTGCAAGGCTGACTGGGTCGGCGGTTCATGCGAACTGCATGCGGCTGGGTCCACCCGCACCCCGTCACAGCTTTCAACACGACGTCCCAGCCACCGATAGATATGGCGCGCGCCCGTTGGCAGCGGCCAGAAGTCCTTGCCCCAGGAGCTCCCATGCATTCGAAACTGATCACTCTCGCTGTCACCGCCGCGCTGCTGGCCGCCTGCGGCACGCAGGAAGCGCCCGCGCCGGCCGCTCCCGCGGCAGCCCCTGCGCAGACAGCTGCTCCGGCGCCAGCACAGCCGGCTGCGCCGCAGTTTTCCACCGCCATCATCGGCAATCTCAGCGTGACCGGGCTGACGGAACTGCCGCCGGGCTTTCAGCTCAATGTGCGGCTGCTGGATGTCAGCGACCCGTCGCAGGTGCCGCCGGTGATCGCCGAGATCACCCAGCCGGCGCCGAGCCTGCTGCCGCATCGGTTCTCGCTGCCGTATGACGCCAGCAAGGTGATGGAGACAGGCCGCTATGCGGTGCTGGCCTCACTGGTGATCGAAAATGTGCCGCTTTACTCCAGCGCGACCCCGGCCCCGGTGTTGACCGACGGCAACGGCACCAGCGTCGAGCTTGAGCTGGTGCGCGGTGGCGGTCAGGCCGATACGCAGATCGCTCCGACCGAGAAGATGAAACAGGACTTCGAAACCCTGGAGCGTTCGATTGGCGGCTTCAGGCGCGTCACCGGCGAGCGCATGAATGACGATGTCACGGTGGGCTGGGATGCCTTCTCCGCGAGCAGTCAGATTCGCTTCGCGCGCGAGCAGGTGGATTTCGGCGACGCCGGTTCGGCGGCCTTCAAGTATGCCTACCGACAGGGCATGCCCTGGGTGGTGGTGCGGGTCCAGCGTGATCGCACCACTTGGTTGGGCTGGAACGAGGCCGGTGATCTCATCCTCAACGAGGGCCCCAGCGGCGCAATCGAGGCAGAGGAAGCCGAGCGTCTGCGCACGCAGGCCACCGAGCTGCACGCCCTGGCGGCCGCAAGCGGCGGCTGAGAGCCTGCGAAAAAATCGCCCGCCTGTGCCGCGGCCGTCTTCGGACTGCCGCGCTGCGCCAGCGCGTTTCTGCCGAGTGCGCGGTCATTCAGCTCATCAAACCCGTTTGAATCCGCGCGCCGCACTTTGCCAGGAGCGCCGAGAGACCTCCTCTCATAGGCGCCGTAATTTTTCACAAACGTTGGAGGCCGAGTGTTGCCTGCACGCAGGCGTCAGGGGGTTTAGCCGGACGGCGTTCGCAGGCCAATTGAGGGGCATTCTTCACGCACGTTTGGCGCGCTCTCGACAGCGGGGGGCGCAGCATCCTTCCCATGAGTCTTGACGCCTTTCGTGTTGCTGGCGGGAGCCCCTGCGCCTATTATTCGCAGGCTGTGCCTGCGCCTGCGTCCGCTGTTGCCGGGCCTGCGAGGACAGTTCGGTGATCGAGACCGTGGCAGCAGGGTTGGAGCGGGACGAGTGGAACTGGGTATTGCGACCCAACCAGGCGCTAGGCCTTGGCCAGATTCGTTTTTTCTTCGCTCTGGTGCTCATGACCGCGCTGCTGGTGACGGGCTTCAGCTGGCTGCACGGCAATGTGTTTGCGCCGCTGTTCGCGGTGGTGGAACTCATCGGTTTGGCACTGGTGTTGCGGATCGTCTGGCGGCGCGCGGGTCGCGCCGAGGTCATCCGGCTTGATGCCAGCGCGCTTTCGGTCAGCCGCCTGCCCGAATGCATCGCGGCGCTTGAGGTACATCCGCACTGGGTGCGGGTGCGCAGCGAGGCGGGTCAGGTGGTTCTGACGTGCCAAGGGCGGAGAGTGGTGGTGGGAGAGTTCCTCGGCGCGGCCGAGCGTGAGCGTCTTCTGCATGAATTGGAGCGCGGACTGGAGTCGGTCCGTGATCGCGGCAGTTACAGGTCTTCGGAAAACTTAGGGTGATGCTGATGAAGCGTGTCCATTGGAGCCAACTCGGGCTCGGCCTAGCGGCCCTGCTGTTCTCGGCGCTGGCGTTTGCCAACCCCGAGCGCTGGCAGCTCAACATGACCACCGGCGTGACCGACACGTCGGCTGAGGTCTACCAGCTGCACATGATCACGCTGTGGATTTGCGTGGTGATCGGCGTCATCGTGTTCGGCGCGATGGCCGTGGCCATGTTCAAGTTCCGCAAGTCGAAGGGCGCCAAGCCGGCGACCTGGAGCCACAACACCACCGCAGAGGTGATCTGGACGGTGATCCCGGTGTTGATTCTGGTGGCGGTCGCTTGGCCGGCCACCAAGACCATGTTTCGGATGGAAGACTCCACCGACTCAGAGATGACGGTAAAGATCACCGGCTACCAGTGGATGTGGCGCTACGAGATCGTCAACTACAAGGGCCAGCCCGGCGGCGTGAACTTCGTCAGCCGCCTGGAGCGCAACAGCGACGCCACGCGCCAACTCGGCTCAGGCAAGCGGCCCCAGGCGGTGACCGATGCGGACGGCCGCAATATTTATCTGCTGGACGTCGACAAGCCGCTGGTGCTGCCGACCGACACCAAGATCCGCTTCCTCATCACGGCTGACGACGTGATTCACAGCTGGTGGGTCCCGGTGTTCGGCTGGAAGCAGGACGCGATTCCCGGTTTCATCAACGAGAATTGGACGCGCATCAATGAGCCCGGCGTCTACCGCGGCCAGTGCGCTGAGCTGTGCGGAAAGGACCATGGCTTCATGCCGATCGTGGTCAAGGCCGTTCCGGCATCCGAGTTTGAGAGCTGGCTGGCGGCTGAGCAGGCCATCCGCAGCGAGGCCACCCAGGTGGCGCAGATTGATTCCGCCCCGGCTGCTGCCGCGGCGGCCAAGCTTTGAGCGGGAGGCAGTAGACCATGGCGACTTCGAACACGGCGCAGCACGACGACCACGCCCACGACCATAAGCCCACCGGCTTCATGCAGCGCTGGGTGCTGACCACCAACCACAAAGACATCGGAACGCTCTATCTGGTGTTTTCGCTGGTGATGTTCCTGATCGGTGGCGCGATGGCGCTGGTGATCCGCGCCGAACTGTTCCAGCCGGGGCTGCAGCTGGTGGCCCCTGAGTTCTTCAACCAGATGACCACCATGCACGCGCTGGTGATGATCTTCGGCGCGGTCATGCCCGCATTCGTTGGCTTGGCCAACTGGATGGTGCCGCTGATGGTCGGCGCGCCCGATATGGCGCTGCCGCGCATGAACAACTGGTCCTTCTGGATCATGCCGTTCGCGTTCGTGCTGCTGCTGCTGCCGCTGTTTCTCCCAGGCGGTGGCCCGGCTGGCGGCTGGACTCTGTACCCGCCGCTGTCGCTGCAGGGCGGCACCAACGTCGCTTTCACCATCTTCGCGATTCACCTGATGGGTCTGTCGTCGATCATGGGTGCGATCAACATCATCGCTACCATCCTCAACATGCGCGCGCCCGGGATGGATCTGCTGAAGATGCCGATCTTCGTCTGGACCTGGCTGATCACCGCTTTTCTGCTGATCGCGGTGATGCCGGTTCTCGCCGGCGCGGTGACCATGCTGTTGACCGACAAGTTCTTCGGCACTGCGTTTTTCAATGCGGCCGGGGGCGGTGATCCGGTGATGTACCAGCACATCTTCTGGTTCTTCGGGCACCCCGAGGTCTACATCATGATCCTGCCGGCCTTCGGCATCGTTTCCGAGATCATCCCGACCTTCGCTCGCAAGCCGCTGTTCGGCTATCAGGCGATGGTGTACGCCACTGCCTCGATCGCTTTCCTCAGCTTCATCGTCTGGGCCCACCACATGTTCACCGTGGGCATGCCGCTGGGCGGCCAGCTGTTCTTCATGTACGCCACCATGTTGATCGCCGTTCCCACCGGGGTGAAGGTGTTCAACTGGGTGTCGACGATGTGGAAAGGCTCAATCAGTTTCGAAACGCCGATGCTGTTCGCGATCGGCTTCGTCATAATGTTCACCATTGGCGGTTTCTCCGGCCTGATGCTCGCCATCGTGCCGGCTGACTTCCAGTATCACGACACCTACTTCGTGGTCGCGCATTTCCACTACGTTCTTGTCACCGGCTCGGTGTTTGCCATCATGGCGGCGGTCTACTACTGGCTGCCGAAGTGGACCGGCCACATGTACAACGAGACCCTGGGCAAGTGGCACTTCTGGCTGTCGACGATCTTCGTCAACGTGCTGTTCTTCCCGCAGCATTTTCTCGGCTTGGCCGGCATGCCGCGGCGTATCCCGGACTACAACGTGGCGTTTGCGGATTTCAACATGCTGAGCTCGATTGGCGGCTTCGGATTCGGCCTCACGCAGCTGCTGTTCGTCTACATCGTTTGGAGCTGCGCGCGCGGCGGCGTCAGGGCTGCTGCCCAATCCTGGGAAGGTGCACGCGGTCTTGAGTGGACCGTGCCCAGCCCCGCGCCCCACCACACCTTTGCGACGCCGCCGGTGATCGACAACCGCGTGCTGGCCCATGGCGACGTGACCCACTGAAGCCCGAAGCAGGCGCGGGTCGGAAGCTCTCCGGCCCGCGCGGAAATCAAATGAACAAACCGCATACCCGCACTACAGGTGGTCCCAAACAGCGCAGCGCCGCACGTCGAACCGCGATGTTTCTCGGTGCGATTGCGGTCACTGTATACGCAGCGTTCATTCTTTCTGGGGTGATCGGCCGATGAGCACAGATAGCCGTATTGAGACCCGCAAACTGCTGGGCAGAGCCACGTTGGCCTGCGGCATGGCGTTCCTGTTCGCCTTTTCGCTGGTGCCGCTCTACCGCATCGCCTGCGAGAAAGTGTTCGGCATCAAGCTCGAGCAGACCGCCACCGGTGAGGCGGTCGTCGCCAGCTACGAGGTCGATCTCAGCCGCTTGATCACCGTGGAGTTCGACGCCGGAGTGAACTCCAAGCTCAACTGGGCGTTCCGTTCGGACCAGCTGCAGATGCAGGTTCATCCAGGCCAGATGTACGAGGCCATGTTCCACGCCCGCAACATGGATGAGGAGGCGATCGTCGGCCAGGCCGTGCCCAGCGTGGCGCCTTCGCGGGCCTCGATCTTCTTCAACAAGACCGAGTGCTTCTGCTTTACCGAGCAGCTGCTGAATCCGGGCGAAGAACGACCGATGCCGGTGCGATTTGTGGTCGATCCGTCGCTGCCGAAAGAGATCACCACGCTCACGCTCTCCTACACTTTTTTCAACAACGAGCACGCCACCGCGCGGATCGCAGACGCCGGCGGTCTGCACTGAGAGCCGTCGAAAAAGCCGCAGTTCTACTGCGGCCGTCACGTCGGACCCGCGTTGGCGACAGCCGGCTCGTGCGATTCAACTGGTCTTCGTTCGGGCCAGCTAACGCCCTTGAGGCTACGCTCCGCGTTTTACCGCGGGCGGCCGTACCGCACCCCTGCTGCGGCGTTTGAGTTTTTCACACACTCTGAGTACAGCCGCGCCCCTGCATGGCTGCAATTGCAGCCTTGAGGGACGGTTGTCTTGATAGAATCTCGACATTCAGTTCACTGGGGAAGCTCCATGGCACAGACCCACGCCGACGATTCAGACGTCTACTACATTCCACACAGCAGCCCTTGGCCCATCGTCGGTGCAGTCGGTCTGTTTATCATGATGCTGGGCGTCGCCAGCTGGATGGACGGCGCCGCTTGGGGCCAATGGGTGTTCTACGCCGGCGTTGCCATTGTCCTGTTCATGCTCAGCAGCTGGTTTGCGGACGTCATTTCCGAATCCATCGCCGGCAAGTACAACGCCCAAGTCGACCGCTCCTACCGCATGGGGATGGTCTGGTTCATCTTCTCCGAAGTGATGTTCTTCGCGGCATTCTTTGGCGCACTTTTCTATGCGCGCGTGTTCTCGGTGCCGTGGCTGGGCGGCGAGGGTGCGGGCGTGGCGACCCACGAGTTCCTGTGGAGCCAGTTCGATTCCGTTTGGCCGACCAACGGCCCAGCCGATCTCAACGGCAGCTTTCAGACCATTCCCGCCTGGGGCATCCCGCTGCTGAACACCCTGCTGCTGCTGGCCTCGGGCGTCACCCTGACGATCGCCCATCACGCACTCAAGGCCGGCCATCGCGCCCAGATTTTGATTTGGCTCGCGGCCACGGTGCTGCTGGGCGTGGTGTTCATGTACTTCCAGATCTACGAATACACCCACGCCTATGGCGATCTGAACCTGAAGCTCAGCTCCGGTATCTATGGCGCGACGTTCTTCCTGCTGACGGGCTTCCACGGCCTGCACGTGACGCTCGGCGCCATCATGCTGGCGGTGATGTTCTTCCGCGTGGCCAAGGGCCATTTCACCAAGGACAAGCATTTCGCGTTCGAAGCCGTCGCCTGGTACTGGCACTTCGTTGACGTGGTCTGGTTGATCCTGTTCCTGTTTATTTACGTCCTCTAAGGGCGGAGCTCTGGAGAGTTCGCCAGTCGAGGTCGCTCAACACGAATAGGGCCGGCGCGAGCCGGCCCTATTATTTGGTCCGCGCGGCAGCAGCGATCAGCCGCCGATTCCGTGCGGTTTGATGACCCCGGTGGCGATGCCGATCAGCACCAGCACGATCAACAGCACCGATAGCCCGATCCGACGGGTCAGCGCATTGACGGTGCGGTGAGTGGTGCCGCGGTCGGTCAGCATGTAGTACAGCCCTGCGCCCAGGTTGTAGAGGATCAGGGCGAGGAAGGCGACGATCAGCAGTTTTTCCACGATGGCAGGCACCTGCGAAATGACACCCTTGAGTATCGCACCGCGCGGCAGAACGCCGGCGTGAGCACGTCCTCACCCGCGTGGCTGCGCCATATTCTCGCTTTGCTCGGAGTGGCCGTGAGCCTGGGTTTCGCGGGCCTTGCCCTGTGGCAGTCCGATCGCGGCGACTTGAAAGCCGGCTGGCTTGAGCAAGTGGAAGAGGCGCGCCGCGCGCCGCCCCGGGAGCTGTCTTCTGCGCTGCGGGACCCCGCCTTGGTCGGTCTGCCGGTAACGGTCGAGGGGAGAGTGGTGCTGCGCACGCAGACTCGGCTGCTGCTGGACAATCAGCAGCGCGAGGGCCGGGTAGGCGTGCGCGAATACGTACTGGTGCGGCCGCACAGTGCGCTCGCCGACCAGCCCTGGCTGCTGTTGGATCTGGGCTGGCTTTTGCTGCCTGCCGACCGCGTTCTGCCCGAACTCGCGCCGCTGCCGGGCGAGCTCGATGCGCGCGGGCTGCTGACCGATCTTCCTGGTCAAGGACTCCGGCTCGGCTCCAACCCTGCGCCGAGTTCAGCGGTGAATCTGCTCGGCTATCTTGACGTTGATGAGCTCGGCGACGCGCTGGGCATCCCGATCGCCGCGCGTTTGCTGCGGCTCGACCCCGCCGTGGCGATCGGGCATGCGCGCGATCTGGACGTTCTGCCCAATACACTGCCGCCCGAACGCCACAAAGGCTATGCGCTGCAGTGGGCCGGCCTGGGCTTGGCGGCACTCGTGATCACTCTTTTGCTGTACTTCCGGAGCCGTGGATGAAATCCAAGCAACGCTCGCGCCTGATGCTCATCCTGCTGCTGGTGGCTTTCGGTGCACCGTTCGTCACTGCCGTGGTGCTCCGTTTCGGCGGCTGGCAGCCGGGCAGCACGCGCAACTACGGGGTACTGATACAGCCCCCGCAGGACTGGAGTGCGCTCGCCCTGAAGACCCAGGCCGGCGACGACTACCCGTGGGATCCGCAGGCGCGTCGCTGGCATCTGCTGGTGCTGCCGCCGGCGCCGTGTGGGGACCTGTGTCTGCAGCAGGCCGATATGCTGCATCGCCTTTGGCTTTCCGAAGGCCGACGCGCGGACAAGCTTGACGTGCTCTGGCCCGGCCACTGGCCTGATGGGCTGGAGCGCTTTGGCGGTCTGCGCGAGATCGCCCTGCCGGATGCCCTGCGCGCGCAGGTCCCGGTCGCCGCCACCGAGCAGGACGGCATGGCGCTGGCGCTCGTCGACCACAACGGCTTCCTCGTGATTACCTATGCCGCCGGCTTTGAGCCGAACCGCATGCGACGTGATCTTGATCGACTGGTGAAATGACCATGCTCCACCGCCACTTCAACAAACTGGCCTGGATCTCGCTCGCGCTTACTTTGTGCGTGATCGCGTTCGGCGCCTACGTGAGGCTCTCGCATGCCGGCCTTGGCTGCCCGGATTGGCCAGTCTGCTACGGCAAGCTGACCTGGCCCAAACACGATGAGCACATTGCCGCGGCCAACTTGGCCTTTCCGGATACGCCGGTGGAAGTGCCCAAGGCCTGGAAGGAGCAGGTCCACCGTCATCTCGCAGCGATTCTGGGGCTTCTGGTGCTGGGCCTCGCCCTGCTGGCGACGCGCACGCGGCGCTACGGCTGGACTGTGCTGCTAAGCGCCTGCGCGCTGGTGCTGGTGGCGATACCGCTCTACATGCGGGAGCAGTACATCGCCTCCAGCGTGCTGGTGGTGATCGCCGAAGCGATCCTGCTCGGCAGCGCCTGGCGCTGGTCCAACTCGGATTTGGCGCGGGTCGCAACTTTCACGCTGGGCTTCATCATCTTCCAGGCCATGCTCGGCCTGTGGACGGTGACCTGGCTGCTGAAACCGGCGGTGGTGATGGCGCACCTGCTGGGCGGCATGACCATGTTCTGCCTGCTGACCTGGATGGCCATGCGCGCATCGCCGAACGCGGTGCTGTATGAACCGCCCGGCATGCGGTTGCGCGCCCTGCTGGTGGGCGCGATCGTCGTGGTCGGTATCCAGATCGCGCTCGGCGGCTGGGTGTCGGCGAACTATGCCGCACTCGCCTGCGGTGTCGATTTTCCGACCTGCCTCGGCCAGTGGTGGCCGCAGATGAACTTCGAAGAGGCGCTGATCGTGTGGCGCGGCATCGGCGTCAACTACGAAGGCGGCATGCTGGACCCGGATGCGCGCACTGCGATTCAGATGATGCATCGCCTGTTCGCGCTGGTGGTGATCGGTTACTTGGGCTATGTCTGCAGCCGTCTGCTGAAAGTCGGCATGGTCCATTACGGCTGGGGCATTGCTTCGGTGCTCGGTCTGCAGGTGATCCTCGGCATCAGCAACGTGGTGGCGGGCCTGCCGCTGAAGGTGGCGACAGCGCACAACGCGGTTGCGGCGATCCTGCTGTTTCTCTTGGTCGGACTGCTCGCGCGACTTAAACCCGCCGCGAACTGAAGCCTTGCCCGGTCTGGCGCAGGATCCCGGTGTCGTCCGGCGCGAGTTGCGTCGCGCGACGCCGCCTTTTTCCGAAGCCGGGCTCCCCTGGTTCGAATGATCCACCCGCGCGTCGCGGCTTGCAGCCGTGCGCGCCGGGCCTCAGGCTCTGCGCCCTATGACTTCCACCTTTCGCCAATACTGGCCGCTGACCAAGCCCAAGGTCGTGGCGCTGATCGTCTTCACCGCGCTGGTCGGAATGCTGCTGTCCGTGCCCGGCCTGCCGCCCTGGGAAGCGCTGGTGTTCGGCAACCTGGGGATCTGGTTGGCAGCGGCCTCCGCTGCGGCAATCAACCATCTGATCGATCAGCGCATTGATGCAGTGATGGCGCGCACCCAGCATCGACCGCTGCCTTCCGGTGAGCTGGTCGGCTGGCAGGTGCTGGTGTTCGCGCTGGTGCTGGGCTTGGCCTCAATGCTGATCCTCGGGTTTCTGGTCAACACGCTGACCGCGGTGCTGACCTTCGCCTCGCTGATCGGCTACGCGGTGGTCTACACGGCCTATTTGAAGCGCGCGACGCCGCAGAACATCGTGATCGGCGGCGCCGCCGGCGCTGCGCCGCCGGTACTCGGCTGGGCCGCCGCGACGGGTGAGGTGCATCCCTACGCACTGCTGCTGTTCCTGATCATCTTCATCTGGACGCCGCCGCACTTCTGGGCGCTGGCGATCTTTCGTCGCGACGACTACGCGCGCGCCGGGCTACCGATGTTGCCCGTCACTCACGGCGTCGAGTACACCCGCCTACAGGTGCTGCTGTACACCCTGCTGCTGATCGCCGCGACTCTGCTGCCGTGGGTCACCGGCATGTGCGGCACCTTCTATCTCGGCGGCGCGCTGGTGCTGAATGCGGTGTTCCTCTACTACGCACTGCGCTTGATGAACCCGCCGAACGAGCGCTTCGCGATGGAGGTGTTCAATTACTCGGTCATTTACCTGATGGCGCTGTTCGCTTTCCTGCTGGTGGACCACTACCTCGACCCCGCGCCCGCGGTCAGCAGCGCGCTGTATTTCGAGCCGATGGCGGGCTAGCGAAGCCACCAAGGCGCGCCGATCTTTTGCGGCGGCGCCGCGCGCGATCACGTCATCTCGGCCCGCATTCCTTCATGGTTACCGGCTATCGCGTACAAATCGCGTCTGTCCGGGCGGTTCGCCATGTCCGCAATTGACTCATCTGTTCTGCAACTCACCCCCGATTTCGGCGTGCCGCAGTGGCTCGCTGCCAGCGGCGAGCCCATGCCCGGCGCAGCGCTGGCCGCGTCCGGCCCGGCTTGGACCCTGCTGTTCCTGTTCCAGCACGCCTGCCGCGGCTGTCACCTGCAGGGCTTTCCCGCGCTGCTGCAGCTGGTTGAGGGCCTGCGCCGGCTGCCAGTGCGGGTGCGCGCCGTGCAGACTGTTTTCGAGGAGTTTGAGCTCAACACCCATGAGCGCCTGTCCGAAAATCAGGCGCGCTACGGCCTGTTGATCCCCTTCGGGCACGACGACGGAAGCGGCGCCGGCTCAGCGCTGCTGAAGCGCCTCGGCGCCGGCGGCACGCCGTGGTTCGTGCTGATCGACCCGCTGGGTGAAGTGGTCCACAGCCACTTCACTATCGAACCCGCCCGCGCTATCGCCTATCTGGAAAAGGCCATCGCCATGACCGACACCCGCGTCTCCCCCAACTGGCAGGACGTGCTGCACTGGGCCCGCCACGGCAATCCGTCGCCGCCCAAGAGAATTGAGTTCAGCGAGGCCGAATGGCGGCAGCGGCTGACGCCGGAGGAGTACCGCGTGCTGCGCGACAAAGGCACCGAACGGCCTTTCAGCTCAGCAGCCTGCACCTTGTTCGAGCCCGGTCGCCAGCTCTGCGGCGGCTGCGGCACGCCGCTGTTCGATGCCCAAACCAAGTTCGACAGCCAGTCCGGCTGGCCCAGCTTTACCGCGCCATTGACGCCGGGCGTGGTGGCCTATGTCGACGACAGCAGCCACGGCATGCAGCGGATCGAAGCGGTCTGCGGCGTCTGCGATGGCCACCTCGGCCACGTGTTTCCGGACGGCCCGCCGCCGACCGGCCTGCGCTACTGCATAAATGCGCTTTCGCTGCACAAGGAAGAAGAATCTGTGGATACCACAACTGAAACGGCCGTGCTGGCCGGCGGCTGCTTTTGGGGCATGCAGGAGCTGATCCGTGAGCTGCCCGGCGTGCTGCGCACCCGCGTCGGCTACACCGGCGGCGACGTGCCCAATGCCACCTACCGCAACCACGGCAGCCACGCCGAGGGCATCGAGATCGTGTTCGATCCAGCGGTCTTCAGCTACCGACAGCTGCTGGAATTCTTCTTCCAGATCCACGACCCGAGCACGCCGAACAGGCAGGGCAACGACCGCGGCATGAGCTACCGCAGCGGCATTTACACGCTGGAGGAGCGCCAGCGCGAGATCGCCCAGCAGGCGATTGCCGATGTCGAAGCCTCCGGTCGCTGGCCCGGCAAGGTGGTCACCGAGGTGAAGCCCGCCGGCGCATTCTGGGAAGCTGAGCCCGAGCATCAGGACTACCTGCAGCGCTACCCGGACGGCTACACCTGCCATTGGGTCCGTCCTGAGTGGACGCTGGGCTGATCTGAGCATGGCGCCGGGAGCAGGGCGGAAGCCCACCGGCGGTCATTTTTTCGCGTCACTGCGAGGCCAGCGAGGGACCGAACGAGTGAAAAATCTCCCGCCTGAAGCAGCGTTATGTGGCCACCTGGCGTGGCCGCCTGAAGCGGCGGCACGGGCGCAAGCTCTGCGCTCACCGTGCGAACCCAACTGGCGCGCTATTTGCGGAGCGCGCCCTGCTTTGAGCGCCGCGCATCGACCTCGCTGCGGCGTTTGAATATTGTCTGTGCGTTCGAGTTCGTCGATTCCACCGGCAGAGGGCGATCGTTGACATCGTGATGCGCCCGCATCACGATGTGGCGATGCGAACCACCATCGACCTGCCCGAAGATCTGCACCGCATCGCAGCTGCGATAGCCCGTGACACCGGCCGCAGCCTCAGCCAGACCGTCGCCGAGCTGCTGCGGCGCGGGCTAGCTCAGGGGCGTGCCGTATCCGAGCAGGATCGACCGCCCTACGTCCTGGACCCGGCCACTGGACTGCCCACCGTGCGTTCAAAGCGAGTGATTACCGCCGAAGACGTGCGCGCGCTGGACGAGGAGGGATGAGCGTCCATTTGCTCGACGGTAATGTGCTGGTGGCCCTTACGGACTCTGCGCACGTGCACCACCACGCGGCGCTGCGCTGGTTCAGCGGCAGTGACGCTCCGTTCGCCACGTGCCCGATCACCCAAGGCACCTTGCTGCGGATGCTGCTTAGGCACGGTGCGGTAGACACACCCGACGATGCCGCGCAGGTGCTCGCGCAGCTCTGCGCACATCCGAGGCATCGCTTCTGGGCCGACGACATCGACTATCTGCAGGTGCGCTGGCAGGGGCTGCTTGGCCATCGGCAGGTTACCGACGCCTATTTGGCGTCGCTGGTTCGCGTCAAAGGCGGCCGGCTGGTGAGCTTCGACAAGGGCCTGGCGGCGGTGCAGGGCGAGCTTGTGATGCTGTTGGGCTGATCTGCCCGCAGAGCCGGTTGCGGCAGGTTCGGCCCTTGGCTGACTGATCTCGCTGGGCAGCGCCGGCCGCTCCAGTGGCCTAACGGCGTCTGCGAGCCCAATCTTGATGGAAGCGCGCGGCACTTCGCTGGCGCCTGCGTTCGCCCGCCGCGGCGGGCTTCAGTGCGCGGCTGGCGCATTGTCGGATCAGGAGTGCCCACCGGCTGTCGGCCCGTCCAGCAGCGCGTTCTTGAGCCCGCCACTGCGGTGCGCCCGCAGAGACCCCTCGGCGTAGTGTGCAGCCCGCCTGCGCGCCACTGCCGCAGAGCGCCGGGTGAGCTGCATGCGCGCAGGGCTCACTGGCTATTCCACGCTCGATTGGCGGGCCCGGTTGCGGTCGCAGCCGGTGCGAGCGCTGCAGCTCAGGCTGATCAGTCAGCCGAAATCGAGCTTCAAGAGCGTCCCGATGCAGACTTGCATTGAATCCCGATCGGTAGCATTGTGATGAACAAGTCCCGATTGGAACTCTCCAATGCCCTCTGCCAAGCGACTGCCTTTGACCCGCCCGGGCGCGCGGCCGGCCCCACAGCAGGGGTCCGATGAACTGGCTGGTCCGGGCCTGCGAACCTTCTTCAACATCGCCCGCCGCTGGGGCCTCGACACCCAGCAGGAGCAGGTTCTGCTGGGCTCGCCGGCGCGCTCCACCTTCTTCCGCTGGAAACGCGGCGAGATCGGCATCGTCCCGCACGACCTGATCGAGCGCCTGAGCTACCTGCTTGGCATCTACAAGGTGCTGCAGGTGCTGCTGCCGGTGGCCGACCGCGCCGATGCTTGGCTTGCGCGCGCGAACTCTGCGCCGCTGTTCAAGGGCCAGCGGCCGCTCGACCACATGCTGGGCGGGCAGGTGGTGGACCTGTACCGGGTGCGCCAGTACCTCGATGCCGAACGCGGCGGATGAGCGACAGCCCTGAGCGCGAGCCACCGCTGGCGTCGGTGGTGTGGCGGCCCTGTCATCGGATCGTGCCCTCTCTTTTTCCGCCGCGCGGGCTGTTCGACGGTGTGGCTGATCCGGCCGATCTCGACGCCGTTTTCGCACTTGAAGCGCTGACCAACGAGCGCCTGCGCGAACAGCTCGGCCACCTGCGCCGGATTCCGCCGGAACGCCGCATCAGCGGGCCGGGCAGTACGCCGGTGATGAGCGCGTTCACCCATGTGCGTCCCGACGGTGCGCGTTTCTCGACTGCGGCCTTTGGGGCCTACTACGCGGCGCGTGAGCTGCCCACAGCGATTGACGAGACCGTCTATCACCGCGAGCGTTTCCTGCGTGACTCAACTGAGCCCGCAATTGACCTTGAGATGCGCTGCTACGTCGGCAACGTGCGCGCCGACCTGCATGACCTGCGCGACGGCTGGAGCACGCTGCATGATCCGCACAGCTACGTGGCCAGCCAGGCCTTCGCCACCCGCATGCACGCGGCCGGCAGCGACGGCCTCGTATTCAACAGCGTGCGACGGCCGGGCGGCCAGTGCGTGGCGCTGTTCTATCCGGACGCGATCACCCCGGTGAAACAGTCGGTGCACCTGCTGTACCGCTGGGATGGCGCGCGAATCGAAGCGTTTGTGAGGGCGGGCTGAGCGATTTGCAGCACAAGGCTGTGCGTTGAGCCTTCAGCACCGATGCCCCAGCCGCGCACGCAGTGTCCTGCGCTAGGCGTGCATCGGAGTGCGTGCGCGAAGTCTGTTGGGCTCTGAGCGGTCGGCACGTCGCCCGCCGGCGAGGGCCCGCGCGTGGTTCAGATGCGTCCGGCCCCGATCGGGCGCGAGCAAGCTTTAGTTCGCTCCGAGTCGCCTGCTCGGCATTCACCCGCGTTCCCTGCAGCGCACGTTGAAGAAGCGCCCGAGCCCCGATACCTGAAGTTCGCGAGAGGGCGAATAGCCGCAGTCACCCCGGCGGCCGGGTATCGTAGGTTGGCGCTGAGCGCAGCAGCGATGAGGGCCGCTTTGGAGCTGCCGGTGGCAGCTCCAGGCCCGGGGAGCCCGAGCGCAGCGAAGGCGAACATTTGCCCTCGTAGCACGCCCCGACCTGCGCGCCGTTGGGCTTCGCCTTTGGCTCAGCACCAACCTACGAGAGCGGCGCAGCGCGTGCGTTCGAAAGCGGCGCAGCGCGTGCCTTCGAATCCGACGCAGCTGCGCCGTTGGGCTTCGCCTTCGGCTCAGCGCCAACCTACAAAAGCGGCTCAGCGCCAACCTACGAAAACGGCGCAGCACCAACCTACAAGAGCGGCGCAACAGCAAGGGAAAAAGCGGCTCGGCAGCAAGCGACAAGAGCGGCCCGATGTGCGGTGCCTTGCATCGAAGCGCGTAGGTTGGCGCTGAGCCGAAGGCGAAGCCCAACGTTGCTCACTGCACACCTGCGGCCATCGCTCGGCAGCCGATAGACGCCGTCGCGGCCGCGCGCATCGGGCGTCGCGCCTGTCGATGCGATGCAGTCGCGATCGGTCGCGTCGCGCGGGTCGACGAACCGCCGCCACTGTTCGTCGATCCCGAAACCCGCGCGCAGGTTGAGCATCGTGTAGCCGCGTGCGGACAGGCTGTTGGCGTGCTGGATGAAGCCGAGCTGGCGCGACCACTTCGCGCTCGGCGGCAGCCTGAAGCGCGCACCTCGGCCGCCAGCGCAGGCCAAGCCGCAGCGGCTGCGGCGGCACATCGGCTAGGCCGCTGTTGCCGAACACCGCATCACTGTCGAAGCGGAAGTCGCTGGAGAGATAGTTCAGATCCAGCGCAAAGAGCACGGCACGCTGGCAGCGCGCGCCGAGCTTAAGTCCCTGATGTTTCGCGCTGCCCGGCGGGCGGCGCGGGCTTCGCTGCCCGCTGCAGTGGCCGGCCAGCCGGCGCGATTGAAGCCGGCGCCTTTGCATCAAGCGAGCGTGCGGCAGGGGGCGTTTGCTTCGTCACCGCAGCCGATCGGATCAGGCGGCACGGGTTCGCGCACCGCAGCGCAGCCGTGGTGGCCGCCGCCGCGGCTTCCGATTCGGCCGAGTGTGGCAGTGCCGTCGCGCCGGTCGGAAGCATCGGCGCCGCGCTCGCCGGCGCTTGGCTATCCTCGGCAGCTGTCGAGCTTTTTGAGACATCCTGTGCCCCAGCCCGTTGTGCCCCAGCCTGCCGTGCCCCAGTCCGCGGTTCCGTTTCGCGCAGCGCTGGCGGTGTGGTGGCGCATCGGCCTGCTCAGTTTCGGCGGCCCAGCCGGACAGATCGCGCTGATGCATCGCCTGCTGGTCGAGGAGAAGCGCTGGATCGACGAGGCGCGATTCCTGCACGCGCTGAACTACTGCATGGTGCTGCCGGGGCCCGAGGCCCAGCAGCTGGCGACCTATATCGGCTGGCTGCTGCACGGCGTGCGCGGCGGGCTGGTGGCCGGGCTGCTGTTTCTCGTGCCCGGCGCATTGGCCATCCTGGCGCTGTCCTGGCTGTACGTGCTGCTGGGCGATCTGTCGACGGTGGCGGGTCTGTTCTTCGGGCTCAAAGCCGCGGTGCTGGCGCTGGTGCTGCAGGCGTTGATTCGCTTGGCCGAGCGCACCCTGCGCGGGGCCTTGCCGATCGCGCTGGCGCTCGCGGCCTTTGTCGCCCTGTTCGTTTTCGGCGCGCCGTTTCCGCTGGTGGTGCTGGGCGCGGGCTTGATCGGCTACGTCGCGGCCAGACAGTTGCCGCCGCTGTCCGCGCCGGCCGCGCCGGCGGACGTCATTCGGCGCCCTGGCACTCGCCGCGCTGCGCTGCTCTGCCTGCTGCTCTGGCTGGGCACGCTGGCCCTGCTGCTGGGCGCGCTCGGCGGCGGCCACGTGTTCAGCGAGATCGCCGTCCTGTTCTCGAAGATGGCGGTGGTCAGCTTCGGCGGCGCCTATGCGGTGCTGGCCTATGTTGCGCAGCAGGGCGTCGAGCACTACGCGTGGCTCAAGCCCGGCGAAATGCTCGATGGCCTGGGCCTTGCCGAAACCACGCCGGGGCCGCTGATCCTGGTCACTCAGTTCGTGGGGTTTTTAGCGGCCTACCGCGAGGCCGGCGGCCTGCATCCGCTGCTGGCGGCGACGCTGGGCGCGATGCTCACGACTTGGATCACCTTTCTGCCCTGTTTCGTGTGGATCTTCGGCGGCGCGCCGTATATCGAGCGGCTTCGCAGCAACCGCGCGCTGTCGGCCGCGCTGGCCGCAATCACCGCCGCCGTGGTCGGGGTGATCGCCAACCTCGCACTGTGGTTCGCGCTCAATACGCTGTTTGCCGAGCGCCTGCGGGTCGAGGTAGGCGCGCTGGATCTGCTGCTGCCCAAGCTGAGCAGCGCGCAGCCGGCGGCGATTGCGCTGGCGGCGCTGGCGCTGCTGCTGGTGTTTCGACTCAGGTGGGGCGTGTTTGCAGTATTGGCGGTGTGTGCAGCCTGTGGGGCTGGGCTCAGGCTCGCGGGTGTCGCTGCTTGAAGCCCAAGGGCTACGACCCGACGGGCGTGGCCGCTTCCTCCTTTGCATGATCACCGGCCGGCAACGCCTGAGCTCGGCTTCAGCGCGGCATGGCGGGTCGAGCTGCCGCAACTCACACCCGTCATCCCGCAGTTCGTCGCACACCGCTGGCAGCGGCTCGCCGCCGCCACCCACCCTTGAGCTCCGGCTATACGGTCGGGACGACGCAAGGAGCACGCCATGCTTTTGGAGCGCGGTACGGGGAGGGTGGTGGGCGCACTGCTGCTGGTGCAGATGGCGCTGAGCATCTGGATCAATTTCAGCCTGCTCGACCCGGTGTTCGAGGCGCCGGGGTTCCTGCACAACGCTGCCGCGCACGCGCAGCGGATGGGAGGTGCGGCGCTTATCGGATTGTGTGGATCGCTGCTGGGCCTGCTGGCGATGAGCCTGTTCTGGCCCTTCGCAGCGGCGGCCAGTCCGATGCTTGCGCGGGTCTACGCAGCGCTTGTTGTGAGCGCCTTCGTGTTCACCGGGATCGAGCAGTCGGCGAGCCTGTCGCTGCTGTCCTTGAGTCAGGCCTTCCACGAAGCCGGCGCCGCTGCCAATCCGCTGTACCAGGCATTGCGCAGCGTGGTCGCTGAGCAGCGCAACTGGGTGCACTACATCGGCCTGCTGATCGGCGGCGCGGGCTTGCTGGCGATGCATCTATTGCTGTTTCGTGGGGTCTGGGTGCCGCGCCTGCTGAGCGGCTTCGGCATCCTCGCAGCGCTGCTGCAGATGGGCGCGGTGGCGCAGCCGCTGCTGGGCGCGGAGGTGCCGATGCTGCTGCTGGCGCCGCTCGGGCTGGCCCAGCTGCTGCTCGCGATGTGGCTGCTGCTGCGAGGGTTCGCGAGCCCAGTCAGCGCTCAGCCCAAGGAGCAGGCGGCGGGCGGCAGCGCGTCGGTCCCATCGCGTCCGGCGCAGGCGCGCTGATGTCGGCCTCGCCGCAGCTCCTCACAGCGGTGGTCGCGCCGCGTTCGGCAATCGCCTCTGGCCCGCGCGCGCTTTCAACCCGCCTGCTGACGCTCAGCGCCCAGGCTTGGTTCGTCGTCGCGCTGGTCGGCCAGTGCCTGATGGCCGTCTACGTGCTCGGGTTTTACGGTCGCGCGGCGCTTGAAGGCGATTTCGAGCGCTGGAATCGGGTGCTGTCCAACGGCCATGTTGCGGGTGATTCGATCGGCAATGCGACCTTGGGCAGCCATCTCGCGCTGTCGGTGCTGATCGTGCTGGGCGGCGCGCTGCAGCTGATTCCGGCGGTGCGTCGGCGCTGGCCGCGGCTGCATCGCTGGACCGGCCGCGTGTATCTGCTGTCGGCCGGCGTGTTGGCAGTCGGTGGCCTGTATCTGGTGTGGAGCCGGCCCAGTTTGAGCGGCCGTCTCTCCGATCTCGGGATCAGCTTCAACGCCCTGCTGATTCTCGGCTTCGGTGCGCTGACCGTTTGGCACGCGATGCGGCGCCAGTTCGAGGCCCATCGGCGCTGGGCGCTGCGGCTGTTTCTGGCGGTCAGCGGGGTGTGGTTTTTCCGGGTCGGTCTGATGTTCTGGCTGCTGCTGAATCAGGGGCCGGTGGGTTTCGACGCGGACACGTTTCGCGGGCCTTTCCTGAGTTTTTTGTACTTCGCGCAAACCCTGCTGCCGCTGGCGCTGCTAGAGCTATATCTGCGCGCGCAGCGCAGCCCGCACGCGCGGCAGCACTACGCCGCGGCCGGCGCTCTGGCCGCGGCGACGCTGGTCACTGCGGTGGGCGTGTTCGGCGCAGCCATGATGATGTGGCTGCCTCGGCTGTAATCTGCGCCAGCAACGCCGCCTTCCGCGCAACACCGCAGGCGGCTTCGCGCACGGTGTTTGCGCGGCACCCGCACCGCTTTCACCAGGATGGATCTACATGCCCCAGCCGTTGCCCGCTCGCCCGACTGGCCTCGCCCTGCTGCTGGGCGGGCGGCGGCTGGCTCTGGTCGGGGCCGCGCTGCTGCTGTGGTTCGGGCTGCTCAGCCTGGGCTGGCAAAGCGCGCCGCATGAGCTGCTTGTGCGCGTGCTCGGTATCGGCTTTGCGGCGGTACTCGCGTTCGGCCTGCTGGAGCAGTGGCCGCGGCGGCTGCCAAGCTGGCTGGCGCGCTGGGTGCTGCAGGTGCTGGCAGTGGCTTTGGTCATTCCGCTCACTGCCTGGCTGATCTGGTCTGTCAGCACCGAGCCCGGCGGTTTGCCATTTCATCAGGTGCAGGACCGGCTTGGTGGCTTTCTGATGCTGACGGTGAGCGGCCTGCTGTTTGCGCCCTGGTTTGCGCTGGGCGCACTGGTGCGCCAGAAGGACGCCCTGGCGCGGCACCAGGCGCTCAGCTTCGAGCTGCAGCGCAGCGAGCTGGAACGGCAGGCATTGGACGCCCGCCTGCAGCTGCTGCAGGCGCAGGTGGCGCCGCATTTTTTGTTCAACACCCTGGCCAACGTGCGGGCGCTGGTGGAGACCGGCTCGCCGCAGGCGCCGGGCGTGCTCGACAGCCTGATCGGCTACCTGCGCGCGGCGGTGCCTCGGCTCGGTGAGGCCGGTACCGACCTGCGCCGCGAACTCGAACTCACCCGCGCCTATCTGCAGCTGATGCAGATGCGCATGCCCGACCGCCTGCAGTTCGGCATCGAAGTCGACGCGCAGCTGCTCGACCAGCGCTGCCCGCCGATGAGCCTGCTGACTCTGGTCGAGAACGCGGTGCGCCACGGCATCGACCCCAGCGAGGAAGGCGGCCGCATCGATATCGAGATCCGCAGCGAACACGGCCAGTGCCGGATCCGCGTGCGCGATACCGGTGTCGGCCTGCAGCCGGGCAGCCGCGGCCTCGGCACCGGCCTGTCGACTCTGCGCGAACGGCTTGTGCTTGCCTTCGGTGACACCGCCACATTGCGCTTGAGCGAGGTCGAGCCGCGGGGCCTGTGCGCCGAGCTGTCGCTGCCGCTGCAGGTTCAGGCAAGTCCATGAACGAGCGCCCCACCGGCCTGATCGCCGAGGACGAGCCGCTGCTGCGTGAGGCCTTCGAACGGCAGCTGAGCCGCGCCTGGCCGGAGCTTGAAATCGTGGCGCGGGCGCGCAACGGTCGCGAAGCGGTGGAACAGTTTGAGGCCCTGCAGCCGGACGTGTGCTTTCTCGATGTGCAGATGCCCGGCTTGTCCGGCGTCGAGGCCGCGCAGAATATCGGCCGGCGCGCGCATCTGGTGTTCGTCACCGCTTTTGACCAGTACGCGGTGCAGGCGTTTGCTGAAGGAGCGCTGGACTATCTGGTCAAGCCGGTCGAGCCCGCACGGCTCGCCGATACCGTGGCGCGGCTGCAGCAGCGGATCAAAGCCGCACAGCCGCTGGCCGATCCGCAGGCGCTGCTGCTGCAGCTCGCCGCGCAGCTGAAGGGCGCAGCCGCGGCGCAGCCGCTGCGCTGGATCCGCGCCCAGATCGGCAGCACGCTGCGGCTGATTCCGGTTGAAGACATCGATTACCTGCGCGCCGACGCGAAGTACACGGTGGTGGCCTGGCGCGCCGAGGGCGGGATCCCGGGCGAAGCGCTGATCCGCACGCCCCTGAAGGAGCTGGTCGCCCAGCTCGACCCGGCGCAGTTCGCCCAGGTGCACCGCTCGGTGCTGGTCAACCTGCGCGCGGTCAGCCACGTCACCCGCGGCGACAGCGACAGCGCGGTGATTCATCTGAAGGGCCGACTTGAGCCGCTGCCGGTCAGCCGCAGCTATTTGCACCTGTTTCGGCAGATGTAGCCGGCCGTGCTGCGCGTACTGTTCATCTGCAGTCAAAACCGTCTGCGCAGCCCGACCGCGGAGCAGGTGTTCGCCGACTGGCCCGGCATCGAAACCGCCTCGGCGGGGCTCAAGCCCGACGCCGACAACCCGGTGACGCCGGAGCTGCTGCGCTGGGCCCAGCTCATTTTCGTGATGGAGCCGACGCACCGGCGCAAACTCGCAGCCAAGTTCAGACCGCACTTGGGCCACGCGCGGGTGATCTGCCTCGGCATTGCCGACGACTACGGCTACATGGATCCTGCGCTTGTCGAACTGCTCAAGCGCACGCTGCCGCCGCTGCTGCGCGGGCGCCGAGCCCCTCTCAGTTGAGTCGCCGCCTCGGTGCGCCGGCAGCATTCGAGCGCAGCCATCGGCGCGGCGCTCTATGCTGGGCCGGCGTTCGCACGAGAGATCCGTGATGCTGAGCAGCCTTCCAGAGCAGTACTCCGCCTACATCAGTGCGTTGGGCCTCGGCCTGCTGATCGGCATCGTCCGCGAGCGCCAGCACACCTCGGACGCCAAGCTCGCCGCCGGCATGCGCACCCACACCCTGGCTGCGCTGTCCGGGGCGATTGGCTGGCAGCTGGGCCTGCCGGTGTTCGCGCTGGTGCTGGCGGCGATCGCGCTGCTGGCCTACGGCAGCTACCGCTTGACTACCGCGGAGTCGCCGGGCCTGACCGGCGAGGTCGCGCTGGTGCTGACCACACTGCTCGGTGGCTTGGCCCAGCCGGAGCCGGGCCTGGCGGCGGCGCTGGCGGTGCTGGTGGCGCTGCTGCTGCAGTCGCGCGAGGTGCTGCATCGTTTCAGCCGCGAGCTGATCAGCGGGCAGGAGGTGGGCGACGGCCTGCGCCTGCTGGCGGCGGTGCTGCTGATCCTGCCGCTGCTGCCAGACGCGCAGATCGGCCCGTATGGCGCCTTGAACTTGGCCAAGCTATGGCAGCTGGTGGTGCTGGTGATGGCGATCAGCGCGCTCGGCCACGTCGCCCTGCGTGTGGTCGGCAGCCGCTATGGCCTGCCGCTGGCGGGCTTCTTCGCGGGTTTCGTGTCCTCGACCGCGGCCATTGCAGGCTTCGGCCAGCGCCTGCGCGAGCAGCCGGCCCTGCGCACGCCCTGTATTTCAGCCGCGCTGCTGGCGGCGTTCGCCTCGCTGCTGCTGACGCTGCCGGTGCTGGGCACGGTGTCGATGCGCTATCTGGGCGACGTGCTGCCGCAGCTGCTGGCGTTTGGCGCGGTGCTGGCGATCGCCGCGGCGCTGGGCCTGCGCGCCAACGGCAGCGATCCAGAGGCCGAAGTGCCCACTGCGCAGTCGCGCATGTTCAATCTGCGGCACGCGCTGGTGTTCGCTGGCCTGATCGCCGGCGTGCTGCTGCTGTCGGCGTTTCTGCAGGCGCGCTTTGGCAACGCCGGCGCCATGGTGACCACCGCGCTGGCGGCGCTGGTCGAGCTGCATGCGGCGATGGCCTCGCTGGCCCAGCTCGCTGGCAGCGGCAGCTTGGAGCCCCAAGCCGCGCGCTGGGCCCTGCAGGGCGCGCTGCTGGCGAGCGTGCTGGCGCGAACGGTGGTGGCGTTCACGGCGGGAGGCAGCGGCTTCGGGCTGCGCGTCGGTGCGGCGCTGGTGCTGGCCTGGCTGGCGTCGTGTGCGGCCTTGCTGCTGTAGCGGCGCGCCAAGCCTTCGCGCCGCCCGCTGCGGTGCGCCGGCGCGCTGCGCCGAAAGCTCGATAGGACCATCGGGGCTTTGCGGCATTCATCGCGGACATGGATGCGTCCTCACGTTTTCCGGATTGCGCCGCCGGAAAAAAGAGTCAACGATTGTGCCGCGAGGGCATCCAGTGGGTGCCCTCGTTCGCGATCTACCTTTGCCGCAGGATGCCGCCATGCGCTCGCCCGCTCGTTTCGTCTCATGCACCGCCGTCGGCGCTGCCTTGCTGCTGGGCACGACCCTTGCTTTTGCCCAAGCCAGCGGCTGCACGCCTTTGGGCAGCCAGCCGGTCACCCCGAACGTTGACTACTACCAGCAGATTCAGCCGATCTGGGAGCAGAGCTGCGCCAACTGCCACGTCAACCACGGCGGCGGCCCGTCGGCGGGGCTTGATCTCGACCTCGACTGGTCCTGGTCCAATCTCTTTGAGGTCGGCAGCGCCATTGCGCCAGGCCGGGTGATGGCGGTGCCGGGCTCAGCGGCGACCAGTTTTCTGTTCGAGAAGATCAACTGCGGCACCCCGACCGTCGGCGAGCTGATGCCGCGCGGGCGCCTTCCGATACCTGCAGCCGAGCAGGCGCTGATACGCGACTGGCTGAATCAGGGCGCGCGGGAAGCCCCTGATGTCCGGCTGTTTGGCAATGGATTCGAGCCGGTTTCTGCCGCAGCGCCCCGCTGACAGCCTTCACGTCGTTTCGGTTGCCGGCCTGGTTACAAAGATTTACATTTTGTCGCAAGGCTCGTCGGGTCGAGCCGGGGGAACTCCCATGCGCAGCTTCTTTCTTGCCTTTGCGCTGCTCGCTGTCGGCGGGCTCGCGACCTCGGCGAATGCCGCCGAGTACGCTCTGGTGTTCCGGGGCGACTTCGAAACGCTCGCCGCAGGCGACGCGCCGGCCAATGACGCCCAGGCGGCTCGGTTCCTGACGCAGGCCACGTTTGGCGCGTCCCGCGCCGACATCGCGCGGTTGCGGCAGATTGGCTACCGCCAGTGGATCGACCAGCAGCTGGCGATGCCGCCGACCAACGCCCTGCCTTTCATTGAATCGGTGGTCGCTGCGCGCGCCGCGGCCGGCGCCAACGCCATCAACCAAAGCCAGCGGCTGGATCGCTGGTTTCACACCGCCGCCTACGCGCCGGACCAGCTGCGCCAGCGCATGGCGTTCGCGCTCAGCCAGATTTTCGTGATCTCCGACCAAGGCGGGCTCAGCGGCGAGCCGGTGCAGCTCACCGCCTACTGGGATCTGCTGGCGCGCAACGCTTTTGGCGACTACCGCACGCTGCTGCAGGAGGTCACCTACAGCCCGAGCATGGGCAAGTACCTGAGCCACTGGCGCAACCGCAAGGCGGCCACCGGCCGCGAGCCGGATGAGAACTACGCCCGCGAGGTCATGCAGCTGTTCTCGGTCGGCCTGATTGAGCGCAATCTGAACTTCAGCCCGCGCCTGTCCGGCGGCCAGCCGATCCCGACCTACGACCAGACCACCATCAGTCAGATGGCCAAGGTGTTTACCGGCTTTGGCTACAGCACCAACAGCACCAACATCGGCAACGGCGTCAACAATTACCAGCCGATGCGCTGCTGGGACAACGAGCACGACATCACCGCCAAGACCATCATCAGCGGCGTGGTGATGCCGGCGGGGCGCACCTGCGCGCAGGACGTTACCCAGACCCTGAATGTCATCGCCAACCACGCCAACGTGGCGCCGTTCATCAGCCGCCAGCTGATCCAGCGCTTCGTCACCAGCAACCCGTCGACGGCCTATATCCAGCGCGTCGCAACCGTCTTCAACAACAACGGCAGCGGCGAGCGCGGCGACTTCGGCGCGGTGATCACCGCGGTGCTGATGGACGCCGAGGCGCGCAACAACGCCCCCAGCAACAGCTTCGGCAAGCTGCGCGAGCCGCTGCTGCGGCTGACGGCGCTGTGGCGGGCCTGGGATTCAGAGCCGCGTCCGGCCAATGAGTTCGGCGAAGTGGCGATGGGCATGACCAACCCGACGCCGGTGTATGGCCAGCGCCCCTTGGGTGCGCCCACGGTGTTCAATTTCTATGAGCCCGACTACCAGCACCCCGGTCGCCTGGCGGATGCCAACCTGTTCGCGCCGGAGTTCCAGCTGATCAACGAGAGCAGCACCTACCAGATCTCGAACAGCCTCGCGGCCTACGCCTACAGCAGCTACATCGGCCAGAACAACCCGCCGAGCAATCGACCGCTGCTGAACCTGGCGCCGCTGGAGGGTCAGACCAACAGTGCAGTAATGGTGCAGGAAGCGAACATCCGCATGCTGTACGGCAGCATGTCCACCGGCATGCGCACCACGCTGACCACCATGCTCGATACCATGGGCAACGCCAGCAGCAGCGAGAAAGCCCGGTCGCTGATCCAGCTGATCGCGATGTCGCCCGAATACAGCGTGCAGCGCTAGGAGCCCGCCATGAAATTCTCTGAACAGAACCGTCGCGAGTTCCTCCGCACCCTGGGCGTCACTTTGGCTGCCGGCGGCGCCGCCGCGCTGCTGCCGCAGCTGGGCCTGATCTCCAGCGCCGCAGCGCAGTCCGCCGGCGGCACCGTGCCCGGCTATCGGGCGCTGGTCTGCGTCTATCTGGCGGGCGGCAATGACAGCTGGAACCTGCTGATGCCCTACGACCAGGGCCGGTACGACGTGTACGCGGCGTCGCGCAGCGGCATTCACGACCCGCTTGCCAACCCCGGCGGCCTTGCCTACAGCCGCGGCCAGCTGGCCGGCTCGCGTATCACAGACAGCGCCACCAGCGGCCAATACGCGCTCAACCCGGGCAACGTCAACAGCACCGAAGGCACCGCCCAGCTGGGCACCCTCTACAGCGCCGGTCGGCTGGCCTTTCTGGCCAACGTCGGCACCCTGGTGCGGCCAATCACCAAGGCCGAGTACAGCACGACCGCCAACCGCCCGCCGCAGCTCTTCTCGCACAATGATCAAGAGAACCTCTGGCACCTGGCGCGCACCACCGCTTCGACCACCGGCTGGGGCGGCCTGCTGGCCGATCAGGTCGCGAGCAGCAACGTGAATCAGTCGCTGTCGGCGGCGATCTCGCTGGCCGGCAGCAACCGTTTCAGCGTCGGCGACAGCACCTTCCCGTACCAGATGGCCTCCTCCGGGCTGACCAATATCGCCAACATCTTCAACAGCAGCAGCAGCACCGGCGGCACTCACGGCGCGACCCGCGGCAACGCGCTGAACCAGCTCTTGGCCAGCAGCTACAGCCAGCCGCTGACCGGCGAATACGCGCGCACCTTCAAGAACGGCCGCGATCTTTACAGCCTGCTGAACGACGGCCTGAACAGCACTGCCGGCACCGTCGGCGCGACCTTCCCCAACGAAAATCTGGCCAACCAGCTGCGCATGGTGTCGCGGATGATCAAGCTCTCGCGCACGGTCGGTTCGGGCGTTGAGCATCAGCGCCAGGTCTACTTCGTGCGGCTGGGCGGCTTTGATCTGCACGACGGCCTGATGTCCATCGGCAACGGCGGCCAAGGCGCGCTGCTGCAGCGGGTTTCGCAGGCGATGGGCAGCTTCTGGACGGCGCTGGAGGAAATCGGCGCCACCAACGAGGTCACCACCTTCACCATGAGCGAGTTCGCGCGCACGCTGAACTCTAACGGCAACGGCTCCGACCACGGCTGGGGGGGCGTGCAGATGGTGATGGGCGGCGCGGTCAACGGCGGTCGCCTGTACGGCAGCTTCCCGGATCAAGCCTTGAACGGCCCGGTCAGCTTCTCGCGAGGACAGACCATTCCGTCCACCAGCGTCGACCAGATGGCGGCTACGCTGGCCCGATGGATGGGGGTGACCAACACCAACCAGCTGAACACCATCTTCCCGAACCTGAGCCTGTTCAGCAGCTCGAACCTTGGTTTTCTGCGGCCGTAAGCCGCAGCCGGAACGTCCGCAACCGGAACTGCCGGTATTGGTACTTCCGGGACTTCCGGCTGACGCCGCAGGCGCTATTGTTTGCGGAGTTGCCTTTTCTGGAGTTCGCCCATGTCTGCAGCCCAAACCACCCTGCGTTTTGCGCTGGCGCCGCTGGCGCTTTCGCTGAGCTTGAGCGCCTGCTCAAACGCTGATCCGCAGCCGTCCGCCGCTGTCGCCTCCGCTTCCGCCGCTGCCTCCGCGCCCGCCGCGACGACCAGCCAGCCCCCCGCCAGCACGATCAGCAGCGAGCTCGGTGAGATCACCCTCACCACGGTCGCCAGCGGTCTTGAAAATCCCTGGGCGATTGGTTTCTTGCCGGACGGCCGCGCGCTGATCACCGAGCGCCCGGGCCGGATGCGTCTGCTCAGCGCCGACGGTCAGCTCTCAGCGCCACTGACCGGCGTGCCGGCGGTCGTGGCCGAAGGCCAAGGCGGCCTGTTCGACGTGCAGGCGGCGCCGGATTTCGCGACCAGCCAGCGCATTTATTTCAGCTACAGCGAGCCCGGCGAGGGCAAGCTGGCCAGCACCGCGGTCGCGCATGCGCGCCTCACCGACACGGGCCTGGAGGACGTGCAGGTGATCTTCAGCCAGATGCCGAAGCTCGACACCCGCCACCACTTCGGCTCACGGCTGGTGTTCGACGATGCGGGGCATGTGTTCATCACCCTTGGCGATCGCGGCGTGCGGCCGACCGCGCAGGATCTCGGCAGCCACATGGGCGGGGTGATCCGGGTCAATCTTGACGGCTCGGTGCCGGCCGACAACCCCTTTTCCGGCACCGAGGGCGCACTGCCGGAGTTCTGGTCCTACGGTCACCGTAACCAGCAGGGCGCTGCGCTCAACCCCAAGACGGGCGCGCTGTGGACCCACGAGCACGGCCCCAAGGGCGGCGACGAAATCAACATTCCGCAGCCGGGCAAAAATTACGGCTGGCCGATAGCCACCTTCGGCATCAACTACTCCGGCGACGCGATCCCCGAGGCCACCGGCAGCAGCGCCGAGGGCACCGAGCAGCCGCATCACTACTGGCCGGTCTCGCCCGGCGTCAGCGGCATGGCCTTTTATGACAACGCCCGGTTTCCGGCGTGGCAGAACAGCCTGTTCGTTGGCGCCCTGGCCCAGCGCGCCCTGATCCGCCTCAGCCTTGACGGCGACGCCATCACCGGCGAGGAGCGCCTGCTGGAAGACCTGAGCTTGCGCGTTCGCGATGTGCGGGTCGGCCCCGACGGCGCGGTCTACGTGGTCACCGATGAAGTCGACGGGCGCGTGCTCAAGCTCGAGCTCGCTGGCTAAGCCGCCGGCCCAGATTGGCGAGTGAATTTCGAGGCCGCCGCGAGCGGCCTCGATTCTGTTGACGGAGCGCTGCTGCTGCGCGCGCGTGTCCAAGCGGAGCCCGGCCGGTCGCTCGCCGCGAGGCGCACGGCCAAACCGATTCCGCCGCTTCGCCGCACGGCGGGTGCCGGCGGGCTCCAAGCAGCGGCCTGCGAAGCACAGCCGGAAGGGTCCGGCATCCTCGCGCAAGCGGAATGCGCTGCGATGTCGACGATGCACGGGTTCTGCCCTCAGGCCGCTAAACTGCGCGGCCCGCTCTGCGGCGCCCCTCGCGCGCGCTGGGCCTTCTCAGGTCACCCCCACACGATGAAACTGCTCCACTGCTCGCAGTGCGGTTCGCAGGTCTACTTCGACAGCAATCGCTGCAACGCCTGCGGCTATGCCCTCGGTTTCGTGGCGGAAGAATCCACGATGGCGGCGTTCTACGTCGATGAGCAGGCGCGCTGGCGGCGGGTGGGTGCGCCCAACGGCGCGGCCTATGCGCCCTGCAGACACCGTGAGTACGCGCGCGGCTGCAACTGGGCGGTGGTGCTGGGCTCGGGCAGCGACGAGTGCCTGAGCTGCCGCCTGACTCGCGCCGACCTTTCGGCCATCGAGGCAGGCAACGAAGCGCGCTGGTACGCCGCCGAGTCGGCCAAGCGGCGCCTTCTGTACACCCTGCTATCGATCCGCGTGCCGATCAGCCCCAAGCGCTTCGTCGGCGATATCGAGGGCGTCGATTTCGTCTGGCAGGTGCCCCACGGCGAGGAGCCGGTGCTGACCGGCCACGACGACGGCACCATCACCATGAACCTCCTGGAAGCCGACGACGACCATCGCGAATCGGCGCGGGTGGCTTTCGGTGAGCCGCTGCGCACGGTGTTGGGGCATCTGCGACACGAGGTCGCGCACTTTCTGGATCAGCGCTTCGTCGACCCGGTGCCGGATTTGGCCTCGCGCTTCCTGCGCCTGATGGGCGACAAGACGGCGGACTATCCCGACGCCCTGAAGGCCTACTACGCGAGCGGCGCACCGGCCGGCTGGCAGAACGAGTTCATCAGTGAGTACGCCAGCGCGCACCCGTGGGAAGACTGGGCCGAAACCTGCGCCCACTACCTGCTGATCGTCGATGCGGTGGAGACCGCCGCCGCCTGGGGCCTGCGCCTCGACGCCAAGCCCGAGGTGTCGGTGTCGGACTCGGATGAGCTGTCCGACACGTCGGTGGACACCCTGGTGATCGAGCGGTGGCTGCCGGTGTCGCGCTTCCTGAACAGCATGGCGCGGGCGATCGGACTGCGCGACAGCTATCCCTTCGTGATTGCGCCGGGCGTGGTGCGCAAGCTGCGCTTCGTCAAGCGCGTGCTGGACCAGGCCGCTGCCAACGGGTCGGGCTGAGTCTGCGTGGGCGTGGGCGTGGGCGGCTGCGGCGCGCTGCCGCGCCCGCCAAGTCCACTCATAGGCGAGACGACCGTGTGCGAGTCGCCTTGGATCCGTGCCTGAGCAGCGGCTGCGGCTGCTCAGTTGCCGCGCTGGTTCAGCTGCCGCGCAGGGTGACGGTGTCCAGCGAGCCTTCCGGCGGCGTGACCGTTTCGCTGGTTTCATCCATCGAGAACTGCACCGGGACCGCGATCAGTGCCCTGACCTAGCGGCCGTCTTCAATCGCAGGGTTGAAGATCCAGCCTTCCACCGGGTCTGAGGCGGCTTTGTCCAGAAGCTCAACGCCCGTGCCCCGCACGATGTTGACCGTTTCAACAGCGCCGTCGGCGCCGACCCCGACCTGCAGGATCACCGCGCCCTCCTGCCGCGCCGCCTTGGCTTCAGCGGGATACTCCGGAGGCGACATGCGGCGGTAGCTGACGCTCGACTGCTTGAGCGAAGCGTGTGGCGCGGGCGCTAGCGCCGGGCGGACCGGCACCGGCGGGGCGGGTGATGCCGGTGCGCTGACTGGGGCTGGCGGAGCCGGTGGTGCCGGCGGTTGGTCCAGCAAAAAGCTGATCGGCACCTGCACCCAGCTCCCGACCGTGCTGTCATTGCTTCGGCCCGGATTAAAGCTCCACTGCGACGCCGCCTCTATCGCGGCGGCGTCCAGCTCCGCGGTGCCGGAGCTGGTGGTCACTCGGACCTCTTTGGGGCTGCCGTCAGGGTCAACCAACACCTTCAGCATGGCTTCCCCTAAGCGCGGCTGACGATCGCGGCTGCGGGGTAAGTGGGCGGCTTCATGCTGCGATCGCTGACGTCGGCTTCGTCCGCAGTGCCTGCTCTGCTGACGAGCCGGGGCGCCGGGCGCGGGGTCGGCCGAGAAGGCGCGGGGTTCATCGCGACGCTGGCCTCCTTCAGTGCTGTCGGTGCGGCTGGCTGCGGCGGGATCGCTTGGAACCTGCCGGGCCCAGGCCAGGCCGCCCGCGAACGCGGTCAAACAGAGGGCCAACACGGCACCGGCGAGACGGCGACCGGCGGTGGGTAGCGGTTGATTGAGCAGGGTGATGCGCTCCTTCAGGGGATGGGTGCCGAAAGCCGGACAGGCCAGCGGCGCAGACACTCGGCTGGTGGGGCTGTTGAGCAGGGCGGTGCCGTAGAGACGCCGGCTGTGTGGATGCAGACTCAGGACGCGTTCGTCGCAGGCCAGCTCCTGGTCGGCGCGAAACACGCGCTGGGCGAAGTGCAGCAGCGGGTTGAACCACTGCAGCGCGGTGAAGGCGGCGAACAGCGCGTTCCAGAGCACGTCACCGCGAGCGGCGTACACGCGCTCGTGGGCCAGCACCAGGGCCTGCTGTTCGGGCGGGTAACGCTGCTCGAAATCCAGCGGAAGCGCGATCCGCGCGCGCAGGCCCAGCACCGCCGGCAGACCTTCGCAGGACTGCGCCTGCCACCGCCCGTCATCGCGCCGCTCAATCGTGCCCAAGCGCTGGCGAAACCGCCGCTGCTGCTGCCACAGCCTCGCCAGCGCGAGCGCACCGCCCAGCGTCCACAGGCCCAGCAGCAGTGCCGATGCGGGCCCTGCGAGGTCGGCTTCGGCGGTGGCTATTGTTGGCAGTGGTGCGAGGATGACGCTGCCGTTGGCCTGCAGCGCGATCAGTGCGGGACTGCTTTCGGGCGCCGGCAGCAGCACGGCCAGCGTGCAGACCGGCAGCAAGGCCCACAGCAGATAGGCCGCACCGGCGCCGAACAGACGGAGCACCGGCTGCCGCAGCAGCACCAGCAGGCAGGCGGCGGAGCCGGCCAGGCACAGCTCCAGCGCTTCGATCAGCAGGGTATGGGTCCAGGCGTCCATCAGGGTTTCCTCTGGCCGCGCTTGGCGGTCGATCCGTCGGCGCTGCCTTCGGCTTCATCGAGCAGGCTGCGCAGGGCGTCGATGTCCGCGCGGCTCAGGCCGTGATCGTCGCGGAACTGCGCCACCAGCGGCGCCAAGCGGCCGCCGAACAGGCGCTCCAGCAGGCTTGCGCTCTGCCCACGCACGTAATCCTCGCGGGTCAGCACCAGGGCATACAGATACCGGCGGCCCTCGCGCTCGGCGCTGATCGCGCCTTTTTTCAGCAAGCGATTGAGCAGGGTCTTGATGGCGGGTTCCTGATAGTCCTGCGGGTCGGCCAGGGCCGCCACCACGTCTTCGGCGGCGCGCGGGCTGCCGGCCCAGAGCACGTCCATCACCACGGATTCGGCGTCGCTGATCTGCATGACGTTTACCTGTGCAATCGGTGGCTTCAGATCACGCATGTAATCGATTCTGTCGAGCGCTGGAGTCGGCTTCTGCGAAAAATTCGCTGCCTGAGAAAAATTCGATTGCGGTCGCGAGCTCGCCGCCAGCGGCGCCAGCGGCAGGCGCAGTAGGCGAGCGGCTCAGCGCAAACGCGCGCAGGTTAGCGAGGCGGCGCACAGGCGCTGTGCTCGGGCACTCGGGAGCGCATGGACAACCGGCGGCTCGCACCCGCTGCGCGACGCCGGCTCGGCGCTGATTGGCCTACCAGATCAGGTCGTCGGGCACTTCGAACTGCTTGTAGTAGTCGTCGTCGCCCGACCCGCCGGCGGCGGCGGCGGGGCCGGCGCTGCGACCGTGATCCAGCACGAGGGCTGAGGCGTCGCGCTCGCGCACCTTGTCGGCGGCCGAGCGCGGCAGCAGCGCGTAGCTGATGCCGGCGCGCGCGATCACCAGCGCGCCCTTAGCCAGCTGCGTGCGCTGGACCGGCCCGACCAGCACGGTCTTGATCGCCGTGCCGTCGCTGAATCGGTACTCGATGTCGCCCTCAGGCTTCACCCGCTGGGTGTCGACAATCTGCTTAACCTGCGCCTGCAGCTCCTGCGCGTGCTTCTGCGTTTTGCGCTCGGCTTCAAGAGTGCGGTCGCGCTCGGCGCGCTCGGCCGCGAGCTTCTGCGCGTTCACGGCTTCGGTCTCGGGCTTGGCCACCGGCTTGCCGTCGCGGGCCTTCTGCTGCTGGCGGGCGACTTGATCAACCTTGTTCTTGTTGACCAGGCCGGCTTTGAGCAGCTGCTCCTGCAGGGGATTGCGAATGGCCATCAGGGCTCCTGGCGGGTGGTCTTGTCGAGCGGGGCGACGCCCGCTGCGAACATCACGAAGATGAGTTGAGGTGTGAGATACCACAGCAGCTTATCGCTGCGCGTGCCGCCCGGCGTTTATCAAGGTTTTCGGCAGCCAAAACGAGCTGCGGGCGACGACCGACGAGGCCACTCCGTTGTTCAGGCGGATCTCGTCCACCGTGCCCAACCCGCCGAGCTTTTCGCCCTCGCGGGCTTTGCGCAGGAACGAGACAAAGCGCCGGCAGCACCAGCACCAGCACCAGCACCAGCACCAGCACCAGCACCAGCACCAGCACCAGCACCAGCAGACCGGCGGCTGATGCAGTGTCCAAGCTTCTGGGGTCAGGCGCTTTGCATCCCATCGCCACTGAAACCGCCGCGCACGATGGCATGCCGCACCGCCGATCGTATGGCTGTGGCTCAGGGCCGCAAACGCGATCGGCCCGGTTTCCCGGGCCGATCGCGGAACCGCCTGCTCGCAAAGCGCGGCTACCAGATCGCTACGCGTTCCTCGCCGTCACGGCGCATCGGATCGCCCGGCTGGCAGTCGAAGGCCTCGATAAACGCGGGCATGTTCGACGGCGCGCCGACCGCGCGGAACTGGCCCGGTGCGTGCGGCCCGTTGGTGATCTGCAGCTTCATGGCTTCGTCGGTGAAGCCGCGGCGCCACACCGTGGCCCAGTTGAGGAAGAAGCGCTGGCTCTGCGACAGGCCGTCGACCATGGGGTCGGTAAAGCCCTCGCCCTGGGCCTGGCGCATGGCGGCGTAGGCGACGGTGAGGCCGCCGAGATCGGCGATGTTCTCGCCCAGCGCCAGCTCACCTTTCACGAACAGGCCGGGCAGGGCTTCGTAGCCGTCGAACTGCGCCACCAGCTTGGCGGTGCGGGCGTTGAAACGCTCGCGGTCGTCGTCGGTCCACCAGTTCTCGAAGTTGCCTTCGGCGTCGAACTTGCTGCCCTGGTCGTCAAAGCCGTGCAGCATTTCGTGGCCGATCACCGCGCCGATGCCGCCGTAGTTCATCGCGTCGTCGGCGTTCGGATTGAAGAACGGCGGCTGCAGGATGGCGGCCGGGAATACGATCTCGTTGGCCGAGGCGCGGTAGTAGGCGTTGACCGTCTGCGGGCTCATGCCCCACTCGGTCTTGTCGACCGGCTTGCCGATCTTGTCGAGCATGAAGCGGTAGTTGAACTCGGCCGCCGCTTCCAGATTGGCGACGTAGCTGCCGCGATCGATGCTCAGGCCGTCCCACTCGCGCCATTTGTCGGGGTAGCCAATCTTGGTGGTGAAGCTCGACCACTTCTCGATGGCCTTGGCGCGGGTGTCTTCGCCCATCCAGTCGAGCTGGCTCAGGCGCTGTTTCAGCGATTCGCGCAGGTTGCCGACCAGATACTCCATCTTGGCCTTCGACTCCGGCGGGAAGGCGACCGCCACGTAAAGCTGGCCCAGCGCCTCGCCCATGCTGCCGTTGACCGCATTCAGCACGCGCTTCCAGCGCTCCTGCTGCTCTTGCTGCCCGCGCAGGGTCTTGCCGTAAAGCTCGAAGTTGGCCTCGTCAAACGCCTTGCCGAGGTAGGGCGCGGCTGAGCTCAGGGTGCGAAAGCGCAGCCAGGTCTGCCACTGCTCAACCGGAACCTCGGTGAGCATGCGGTCGAACTCCTTGAAGAAGTCCGGCATGCCGAGCGAGAACATGGCCGGGCGGTCAACGCCCAGGCTGGCGAAGAACGCACCCCAGGGGAAGTTGGGGGTGATTGCGTCGGCCTGCTCCAGGCTGACCGGGTTGTAGCGGTTGGCCGGGTCGCGCAGGCTGATGCGGTCCATCGACGCTTTTGCAAGCTGAGTCTCAAACGCCAGGATGTGATCGGCCTGAGCGGCAGCAGAGGCCTCGTCGGCCCCCGCCAGCTGCAGCACGGTGGCGGCGTACGTGAGCAGCGCCGCGCGCGCGCCGACGAAGTCCTCGCGGTCTTCCAGGTAGTAGCTGCGCTCCGGCAGGGACAGCCCGCCCTGGCCGGTGAAGCCGATCACCGCGTTGGAATCTTTAAGGTCTGCATTGGCGAAAAAGCCGAACAGCGGGCCCTGGCCGACGGCGTAGCTTTCGCGCAGATAGGCGGCGATGCCGGCGCTGTCGGAAATCGCGTCGATTTTCGCCAGGCGCGGTTTGAGCGGCTCGATGCCGGCGGCCTCGATCGCGGCGGTGTCCATGCCGGCGCCGAAGAAATCACCGACCTTCTGCTCGATGCTGCCGGGTGCCGCATTGGTCTTCGCCGCGGCCTGCACGAGGGCGTGCTGCACCTCCAGCGAGCGCTCGCCGAGCACCTCGAAGCTGCCCCAGCTGCTGCGGTCCGACGGCACCGGGTTGGCGGCCAGCCAGATCGCGTTGGCGTGCTTGTTCAGGTCCGTACAGGCGGCGATCTCGGCGCTCAGGTCGGTGGGCTTGAAGCTGATCGGCTGGACCTTGATGGCCGCCATGTCGATCGCCAGCGGCTGGCGTACGGTGTCGGTTGCGGTCTCGGCGGCAGGCTGGGCGGGTGCGGTCGTCTCAGTGGAAGGCGATGAGCACGCGGCCAGCGCCGTCAGCACGGCGGCCGACAGCAGGGTGCGCAGGGGCATTTTCAAACGTGAACTCCTCGGGCTTGAAGCCCGGTATCCAGATGCGACCGGGAATCGGATCGCTGACCCGTCACCGTAAGGCCATAGGCGTGCTCGTGGATGTGGCGGGAGTAACGGCGGAAGAAAGCTATCCGAGTCCGGGGCTCAGTGCGGAGGAGGAATTCGTCCGTCTTGGCGAGGCCGGAGCACGGGCGCTTATGAAAGCGCCGTCCGCGAACCCATGGGAGCTAGAACACAAAGCAGCTGTTGAACCCAATGACGTTGGGGTTCGCCTACGCCATCGTCAGCAGGCGCGGCCGCAGTAGGCGAGTGGTTCTTTCCCCGGTCTCCAAGCGGGAGGATGCGGCCCAGGTCGCGGAGCGGTGCGCGCGGCCTGGCAAGGCCGACAAAGCACCAGAACCTCACCTGCGCGAACTTCCAATCACGTGCCCACGGGTCCCGGGCGGTCTTGTCGCGTTTGCTCATCGCCCCGGGCCAGCCGGTGCGGCTGTTTCTGGCGAGGATCGGACCGACTGGGCGCTGCGCTGCGAAACCGCCGGAGCACGCGCTCAGCGAATGACGACAGATTTCGGCGCTGCACGATCGCCCGCGGCTCGAAACGGCCGCGCAGCGGAATGCTGCGGAAAAGTCCGGCCAGCCCTGAACCACCGGGGCGAGCGAATGCGCGGCATCCAGAGTGCGGGCGTGTTTGCTCCGCAGCTCTACTTCAGGCCAGGCTGCCCGGCTCGAACTGCAGAGAAATCTGCGCCGGTCGGCCGGAAAGATTGAGCGCGCTGACGCGCTCCGGCGCGCGCGCGATCACCCTTCCGCGCTTGATCACCGCCAGCCGCGTGGGCTTCAGGCGAATGGCTTCGAAGGGGTCAGCCGCCTGCAGCAGCACGCAGTCGGCGGGGCCGCCTTCGCGCAGGCCGTAGTCGGGCAGACCGATCACTTTTGCGGCGGTGTCGGTGACGCCGGCGTAGCAGCTGCGGATGCCGTCCTGCGAGGTCATCTGCGCGACGTGCACCGCCATGTGCGCGACTTCCAGCAGGTCGGCGCTGCCGAAGCTGTACCAGGGGTCCATGCAGCAGTCCTGGCCGAGCGCGACCGGTATGCCGGCGGCCAGCAGCTCGGGCACGCGGGTCATGCCGCGGCGCTTGGGATAGCTGTCGTGGCGGCCCTGCAGGGTGATGTTGATCAGCGGGTTGGCGATGGCGCTGACGCCCGCTTCCGCCATCAGCGGCAGCAGCTTGGAAACGTAGTAGTTGTCCATGCTGTGCATCGAGGTGAGATGCGAGCCGGTGACCCGGCCCTGCAGGCCATGGCGAATAGTTTCGCTGCTGAGCGTTTCGATGTGCCGCGAGTGCGGGTCGTCGGACTCGTCGCAGTGCATGTCGACCGGCAGCCCGCGCTCGGCGGCGAGCCGGCACAGCCGGGCAATGCTTTCCGCGCCGTCGGCCATGGTGCGCTCGAAGTGCGGGATGCCGCCGATGACGTCGACGCCGCGGTCCAGCGCGCGGGCGAGGTTGTCGATGGCGCCAGTCGCACGCAGATAGCCGTCCTGCGGAAACGCCACCAGCTGCAGGTCGATATAGCCCGCGACCTGGCGCTTGACCTCCAGCAGCGCATCGACCGCCAGCAGCCGCGGGTCGCAGATGTCGACGTGGCTGCGAATGTGCAGCAGGCCCTGCGCGGCGGCCATGTCGCAGTAGGCAAGCGCGCGCTGGATCACCGCATCGACCGTCAGATCAGGCTTGAGCTCACCCCACAGCGCGATGCCTTCCAGCAGGGTGCCGCTGGCATTCATCCGCGGCAGGCCGAGGCTCAGGGTCGCGTCCATGTGGAAGTGCGCGTCGACAAAGGGCGCGCTGAGCAGACGTCCGTGGCCTTCGATGACCTCACCGGCGCCGTCTGCCGGCAGCCCGGCTGCGATCGCCTCGATACGGCCGTCGCAAATGCCGACATCGACAGCGCGGCGACCGTCGGCGAGGTTCACCCCGCGCAGCAGCAGGTCAAAGCTCACTTCAGCAGTTTCTCGAACACGCGGGCGGCGCGGGCGCTCTGCTGACGGCTTGCCGCGAGCGCATACGGCGCCCAGGACAGCAGCCGCTCGCGCGGATCGACATCGAGCTTGCCGGCGCCCATGTGCTCGGCCAAGCGCTGCATCTGCAGCGCGCGGCGGCGTGGGGTGGCCTCGGCAGGGCTGTCGATTGCGGCGTCAAGCTCAAGCTCGATCAGCGCGTCCTCGCAGCCGGCCGGGTCGATGCTGCGCTCGCGCGCCGCCAGCAGCTCGCGGCGCTCGGCGTCGGACAGGCCCTCGTCGCGCGAGGGGTCGAGCACGGCGGCGGTGAAACCCGCCAGCGATGCGCGCTCGCGGGCTTCGCGCTGGGCCTTCTGCGCGGCGCGCACGCGCTCGACGGCTTTCTCGAACTCGCGCTCGATTGATCCTTCTGCGTGGCGCGGTGCGCGCGGGCGGCGCTCGCTGCGCTCATCGCGGCCGCCGTGGTCGTCCGATCCGCGACCGCCGCGGCGGTCGTCCTGCTCGCGCGGGCCGCGGCTGCTGCGGGCATCACGCTCAGGGCGTGCACCCTCGCCGTTCACCTGTGGCGCGGCCTGCGCCTGCCAGCGGGCTTCAAGCTCGGCCAGGCGCGCGTCGGCGCTGGCGAGGTCGTCTTCCGCCGACAGCGCCTGCGCGGCTGCCAGCAGGCTGCCGCGTTCGGCGTCGGCGGCGGCGATCTTGGCCGATTTGGTCTGCGCATCGGCGCGCACCGCATCGAACAGCGGATCGACAACGGCGCGCAGCTCGGCCCAGAGTTTGTCTTCGGTCTTGCGGTCGGCGCGCGGTGCGGATTTCCACTCGCTCTGGATCGCCTTGGCCGCGTTGAGGGCCGCGGCACCGTCACCGCGCGTCGAAAAGCGCAGCCGCTCCAGCAGCGCCTGCTTGATCTCCACCGCTTCAGCGCGGCGGGCGTCGCGCAGGGCGTCGAGTTTTTCCAGATCCGCACGCAGGCGTTTGCCCAGCTGCGAGCGCGAGCGTGGATCGACCTCGTCCAGCCCGCGCAGGGCATCGACGACTTTGTCGCGCAGCGCCTTCAGGTCGTCCGGCGGCTGCTGCAGTTCGGCATCCAGCGCCGTGACCGTGGCCTCCAGCTCCGTGGCCTTCTGGCTGCGCAGGACGCGGCGCTGCTCGAAGTAGGGCCGCGCCGGCGCGATCGCCTTGTTGCACAGGGCGCGGAAGCGCTTGCCGATGCCGGTGGCGTGCTCGCCGTGGTCGGGTTCGGAGGCCTCGACTCTGGCCCATTCCTCCTGCAGCTCCTTGACGCGGTTGGCCAGCGCATCCGGGTGCATGCCGCCGCCGATCAGGGCCTCGACCTCATCGCACAGGCGGGCGCGGACCTTGTTGCCGGCCCAGCGCTGCCAGCGCTCCATTTCGGCGACCCCGGCTTCGAGTTCGCGCAGCTTTTCGCGCTGGCCGGGGCTCGCCTTGATCTTGGCGGCAATCCGCGCGCGGGCGGCGTCCAGCGCCGGGCGGGCGACGCCCAGGCGCTGTTCGGCGACGCCTTCCAGCCCGGTTTTCAGGGCTTCGCTGAGGCTTTCATCGGGCGGCGCATCGGCGCGCTTGGGCTTGGCGTGCGCGGGCTCGGTGGCGGGCTCGGCGGCGGCTTCCGCGCCGCTGGCGTGCACATCGGCGGTGCCTTTGACGAGCGCTGCGGCTGCCGTCGGGTCGCCTTCGAGTGCGGCTTCGATCTCAGCGGGATCCGCCGCGCCTGCGGCGTTGGCAACGTCAGCAGCGGCGGCATCGGCATCGGCATCGGCGGCTGCGGTCGTCGCGATCTCGGTGCTGCGTTCGGGCTTCGGCTGATGCGCACCGATCAGCGCGATGACCGCCGCGCGGGCGGATTCGGTATGGCCCTGCAGGCGCCGCAGCAGGCCGGCGTCGAGTCTTGGCGACAGCGAATCGACTTCGGCCAGCAGGCTGTCGAGCTGCGCCTGCGCATCGGTCGGAAGCGTGCGCGCTAGGGCGTCGAAGCTGGCGCCCAGCTGCAGCGCGCGCTGGTTGATGGCGCCTTCGTCGCCGCGCGCGAGTTTCAGCGCATCGAGCTTCTCGCGGGCGCGGCGCGACAGGGTCTTGTCCTGGCCGCGGGCGGCCTCGGCAATGCGCTCCAGCGAATTCTCGTCCTCGATGCGCTCAAGCAGGCGCAGGCGCAGCGCGGCGTCGGGGTCCTTCAGGCAGCGCCGCTGCAGCAGGCCGGGCTTGGCGACGCGCGCGAGCGCAGCCTCGCGCAGCTCCGGTTCGGGTGCGGATTCGGCCACCACTTCCTGCAGGTCGCCGGGCAGCTGTGGATGCGCGGCCAGCCGCCGGCGCTCATCGATAGGCCGCTTGGAGTCCAGCAGCTGTGTGCGCAGGCGACCGAAGATGGCCTCGCGGCAGCCGCTGTCGCGCTCCTTCTCGTGCAGCCCCAGCAGCACGTCGGCGCTGTCGATGCGGGCAATGGCGGCGCGGCGGACTTCGCTGGCGGCGTCTTCGGCGGCTATTTTCGGCAGCGCGGCGATCAGTTCGGGCGCGGCTTCGTTGCGCACGGCCTCTGCGCGACGAATGGCCTCGGGGTGTTCCCACTGCGGGCGGCGAAAGCGGTCGAACAGCTTCATGCGGGTCTCGGCTGGAGTGAAGGAGGACAGGCGGCGCGGGGCCGCGTGGCCGACGATTATGGCCTGCCGCGCGCGGCGATGAGTCCAGCGGCTTCGCGATGAGCGGGCGGGCGGCTGTGCAGGCAGGGCGTTGCAGCGGCCCAGACAGCGAAAGGCCCCGCCGGAGCGGGGCCTCGGTTTAGGCCTGGCGCAGTCAAATGCCCGCGGGCGGCGGCGGTGGCGGGGCTGCCTGCAGGCTGCCCGCTACCGCGGCGGGCGGCGTTGCTCCGGCTTTGGCCTTGAGCTCCTTGAACTTGCTGGACATGCCTTCGAGCTTGTTCGACCAGGCCGGATCGGGCGTCTGCCCTTCGGTGACCTTGAAAAACACCTGCATCAGCGCGGTCATCGCCAGCGGGTCGACGATGGCGGCCTTGATGCTGATCGCGACAACCACCGCCAGCACAAAGGTCCAGAAGCCGGCAATACCGGGGAACAGGCTGACCAAGGCAGCGACCGGGCCCAGGACAATCAGGAAGATCGCCAGCGTCAGGCCCCAGATGATGAAAGTCAGCCATACAGCGTTCTTCAGCATGATCTTGTAGTTCTGCGCGTACAGCACGATGGCGTCGCGGGCCGAGGCCCAGGCGTCGGTGCTGCCGGTGCGGATGGCGTGCGCCAGAATGACCTCGTCGACGTAGGTCATCGAGGTGTTGATCACGGTACCGGCGAACTTTGCCAGGCCGTCAAGCCCCGGGATCGGAATGAAGTTCGCGATCATCAGCATGGCGCGATTGAACACCCGCAGGATGCCCTTGATCAGCTGGTCGACGCCGAACAGCACCGAGCTTTGAACGAAGCGCTCCTTCACCACTGCGCTGGCGTGGTCGATCTGGCCGCGACCGCTGGGAATCTCTTTACCCTGCAGCAGCTCGGCCAGCACCGCGATATGCCCTGCCTTGACCAGATACAGCAGATATTCGCGGGCCCAGTAGAGAATGCCGCTGATCACGCCGAAGCCGATGAAGGCGCCCAGCATGGCCCCGGCCTGAGCCTCGGAGGCCACCTTGCCGAACATGTAGCCCATGCCTGCACCGCCGCCGGTGGCAATGACGTAGGCGAGTGAAATGCTCAGATATACCGCCAGCCGCAGAATCAGAAAAGGCAGGGTGCGCAGCAGCAGGCCGATAACCTGGCCAAGGCTGAAATCCATCATGGTTGAAACTCTCCCGTGGTTGCCGGCCTGCCGTGTCCGTGGGCGCCGGAGTCAGTGCATCTATACGCAGCCCCATGCCGGGACGCGACATCCGGCCGCCGATGGCCCGATCACTGCCGCCCGAGGTTTCACCCGGTGAAGACGACGCCAGAGTAACCTTTCCGGCCGTTATCCCCGCCTGCCGAAGCCCCTGGAGTTCCCCATGCGACTTCTCGTTTCTGCCTTCCTTGCGCTCGGTTTTCTGGCCCCGGGCTTTGCTGCCGCCGCCTGCAGCAGCCTGCTCGACACCAGCTTCCGTCCGCTGGCCAGCAAGGAGCCCGTCAATCTGTGCGAGCGTTTCGAGGGGCAGGTGCTGCTGGTGGTGAACACCGCCAGCAAATGCGGTTTCACCCCCCAGTACGAGGGCCTGGAGGCTCTGCACCAGCAGCTCGGCGAGCGTGGATTCGCGGTGCTCGGGTTCCCGTCCGGCGACTTCATGGGTCAGGAGTTCGAGGATGAAACCCAGATCGAGGAATTCTGCACGCTGACCTACGGCGTCAAGTTTCCGATGTTCGAAAAAGTGTCGGTGAAAGGCGAGCAGGCAGTGCCCTTCTACCAGCAGCTGGCGGCCGCCACCGGCGATGCACCGGGCTGGAACTTCCACAAGTATCTGATCAACCGCAGGGGCGAGGTGGTGGCGAGTTTTGGCAGCCGCGTCAAGCCCGATGACGCGGCAATGCGGGCGCAGATCGAGAAGTTGCTGAGCGAAGCCGGCTGAAGGTTCTGCCGGGCGCGCGGTAATCGAGCGCTCCGCGAGGCTCAGCGCGGAACACGCCACTCGAAGAGACGCGCGAAGTCCGTTACGGTGTCGCTTCAGCAGATCAAAGCCGCCGTTTGATCAGACGAATCAGGCTGCCCAGCACCGGAATGTGCTCGTAGATGCCGTCGGCGGCGTTCCAGTAGTCCTGCTGGTAGACGACCTTTCCGTCGGCGCCGAATCGCAGATGCGACAGGCCCACCGTCTCGGTGTCGACGCCGCGGCGCAGGCGCTTGAAGCGAATCGACATGCGCCAGCGAAGCAGATGTTCGCCTTCGCTCGTGCGGGTGGTTGAAAGCACCTGAACTCGACAGTCCTCCACCGCTCCGGCGCTTCCGGCGAGGTAGTGGGCAAGCGCCCCGCGGCCGCTGACGGCTTTAAGCGTGTCGTTGAAATAGATGTCTTCGGCGTAGGTGTCCGGCAGCAGTTTTTCGATGCGATCGGGGCTGAAGTCCTCAAAGAATTTTCCGAAGCATGCCAGCGCCTCGCTCTCCGCGGCGCTGCCGGCGGACGGCGGGGCGGGATGCTCGCGGCGCTTGCGTTCGAGTTCGGTCAGGGTTTCCATCGTCGGGCTCGTTCAGCTGGAATGGGCCTGCAGCATGTCGACGACAGGAGAGGACAAACGTGAAGACGCACCCTTCCGAACGATGGGCGACCGCGCTGGGGCTGGCCGGCGCGCTTCCCTTCGCCGTGCTTTCGGTGTCGGTGTGGTCGCCGCCCTGGCAGGCTCAGGCCGTGCCGGCGCTGCTGACCTATTCGGCCCTGATCCTGTCCTTTCTCGGCGGAGTGCGCTGGGGCCGCGCGCTCAGCGGCGATCGCCCTCAGGAGTATCTGTGGGCGGTGCTGCCCAGCCTGTGGGCGTGGGGCGCGCTGCAGCTGCCGTCGCTGGCGGGCCTGCTGTTGCTTGCAGTCGGCTTCGTCGCCCTGTGGTGGCTGGACGGGCCGGCGGACCGGCTGTCGGCACCGGCCTGGTTTCGGCGCCTGCGCAGCGTGCTGACCGCGCTGGTGCTGGCCAGCCACGTGATTGCGGTGCTCGCCCTGAGCGCGGCGCTGCCCGCGTGATCTGAACGTACGCTGGCATCAGGCGGAACCTTTGGCCTTGCACTTGGTCTTCGCCCCCGGCGTTGCGCCCTCGCAGGGTGCACCCCACAATACCGAGCCCCGCTGCCGTCGGATTTACGGCGCCCACCCTGGTTGGAGAACCCATGAAGCATTCCCTGCGCACCACCCTGCTCGCAACGGCCACGGCCGCTGCCATCGGGTTTTCGTCCTTCGCCATGGCGAACGAGAAACTCGAAACCGAAAAAGACAAGATCAGCTACGTGATTGGCCTGCAGATCGCCGGTTCGCTGGTCCAGATCAAGGATGAAATCGATCTCAAGGTGCTGATGAGCGGCATCGAGACCGGCCTGTCCGGCAACGAGCCGGCGATCGGCGAGGAAGAGGCCACGGCGGTGCAGCAGGCTTTCGGCCAGCGCCTGCAGGCCAAGCGCGAAGGCGAGATGCAGGTCGCCGCGACCAAGAACCGTGAGGAAGGCGAAGCGTTCCTGGCCCAGAACAAGGCCAAGGCGGGGATCAAGACCACTGCGTCCGGTCTGCAGTATGAGGTTGTCACCGAAGGCAAGGGCCCGCGCCCCGCCCCAACCGACACGGTCAAGGTGCACTACACCGGCACTCTGCTCGACGGCACCAAGTTCGACAGTTCGGTGGATCGCGGCCAGCCGGCCCAGTTCGCCCTGAATGCGGTGATCCCGGGCTGGACCGAAGCCCTGCAGCTGATGCCCGTCGGCAGCAAGTACACTCTTTGGCTGCCCTCGGAGCTGGCTTACGGCGACCGCGGCACTCCGGGCCCGATTGGCCCGAACGCGTCGCTGAAGTTCGAGGTCGAGCTGCTTGAGATCGTTGCGGCCGACGCACCTGCTGCAGCGCCGGCACAGTAAGCGGGCGCACGTGTTTGATCCAGGCGGCCGGCGGAGCAATCCGCCGGCCGCTGTTTTTTGGCCTCAGCGCGCGGATCACCGCTGTCGTTTTTGGCCACGACCCCTGCAGGCCCGCTCTGGAGCTCGCGCATGAATATCGCTGTTTTCGGCACCGGCTATGTGGGGTTGGTGACCGGTACCTGTTTGGCCGAAGTGGGCAATACCGTGACCTGCGTGGACATCGACAGCGCCAAGATCGAGGCCCTGCGCGAGGGCCGAATCCCGATTTTCGAGCCCGGCCTTGCACCGATGGTGCAGGAGAACAGTCGCGGCGGCCGGCTGCAGTTCACGACGGACCCAGCCCAGGCCCTGGCCGATGCCGATATCGTGTTCATCGCGGTCGGCACACCGCCCGATGAAGACGGCAGCGCCGACCTCAGCCACGTGCTGGCGGTGGCTGCGACCATCGGCGAGCACCTTCAGCGCGAAGCCTTGGTCGTCACTAAATCAACCGTGCCGGTCGGCACCGCCGAGCGCGTTCGCGCCGCAATCGAAGTGACCCTGCGGCCGCGCGCCGTGGGTTTCGGCTTCGAGATTGCTTCCAACCCCGAATTCCTGAAAGAGGGGGATGCAGTCAAGGACTGCATGCGCCCTGACCGCATCATCATCGGCTGCGACAGCCCGCAGGCCTTGGCGCGCCTGCGCGCGCTGTATGCGCCCTTCAATCGTAACCATGAGCGCATTGTGGCGATGGATCTGCGCTCGGCTGAGCTCACCAAATACGTCGCCAACGCGATGCTCGCGACCAAGATCAGCTTCATGAACGAGATGGCCAATCTCGCTGAGCATCTTGGCGCCGACATCGAGAAGGTGCGGATCGGCATCGGCTCGGATCCGCGCATCGGGTTTTCCTTTATCTATCCCGGCGCCGGCTACGGCGGCAGCTGTTTTCCGAAGGACGTGCAGGCCCTGCACCGCACCGCCGCGGCGCATGGCTTCGATGCCCGTATCCTGGACGCGGTGGAGGCCGTCAACCTGAGCCAGAAAGATCGCCTGCACGGTCTGCTGCAGCATCATTTCGGTGAGCTCAAGGGGCGCCGGATCGCGCTCTGGGGGCTGGCCTTCAAGCCCAATACCGACGACATGCGCGAGGCGCCGAGCCGCCGCCTGATGGAGCAGCTGTGGGCCGACGGCGCCAGCGTCGCGGCGTTCGACCCCGAGGCCTCCGCAGAGGCGGGGCGGATCTACGGCGAGCGCGCCGACCTGCAGCTGGTTGATGAGCCCTATGCGGCGCTGGCGGGCGCCGATGCGCTGGTGATCATCACCGAGTGGAAGGCGTTCTGGAGCCCGGATTTCCGCCGCATCAAGCGCGAGCTCAAGCACGCCGTGGTGTTCGATGGCCGCAATATCTACGACCCGGAGCTGGTCGAATCCGAGGGCTTGGCCTATTACGGCATCGGCCGTGGACGAAGCCTTGCCGCCGCGGGAGCGCGCCATGGATGAGCTGATCGAGCGGATCATTGAGCTGGAGATGCGCCTGGCCTTCCAAGACGATACGATTCAGCGTCTGAACACCGTAGTGACCGCACAGGCGATGCGGATCGAAAAGCTTGAAACGCGTTTTGATCTGGCGTTGAATGATCTGAAATCACTGCGCGGCCTGCTGTATGCCGACCCGAGCAGCGAGCCGCCGCCGCCGCACTACTGAGCGCCGTGCTGGCGAGAAGCAAGCCAGCACACGCAGCAAGCCAGCACACGCAGCAAGCCCGCACCCGCAGCAAGCCGCACGCGCAGCAGGCCACGGCATCCCCGTCTTTCACTTTCAAGTTCGTATTTCGCCCATGACCATTTCCCTTCGCGACCAGCTGATGCAGCTGGGCTTCAAAGCCCCTGAGCCGCCCGTGCGCAACGAGCGCGGCCCGAAAGCCAGGCCCGCCGTCGAGAAAGCCGGGCCCGCCGTCGAGGCACGGCCAAAGCCGGGCAGGGGGGTGCGAGGCAAGCCCGGTGGCCCCCGCGACGGCAGCCCGCGCCCGGCCTCAGCAGGTTCCGATGAGATGGACCTTGCCAAGGCCTATGCCCTGCGCCAGCGTCAGGAACGCGAACAGCAGCAGCGCCTTGAGCGCGAGCGCCAGGCTGAATCGGCGCGGCGCCGCGAAGCGCGACACCAGCTGCACACCCTGATGCAGTCGGCCAGCCTAAATCAGGCCAGCGCCGAGCTGCCGCGCCATTTCGAGCACGGCGGCAAGATTCGGCGCATCTACGTCAATGCCGAACAGTTGCGCAGGCTCAACTCCGGGGAGCTGGCGGTGGTCGCCGCGGGTGGGCGCTATCACCTGGTGTCTCTGGCGGATGCAGAAGCGGCTGCGGCGATCCTGCCGGAGTGCCTGGCGCTGCAGGTCGATCCGAGCGCCGGCAAGGCGGACGACGACTATGCTGATCCAAGGTTCGCGGTGCCCGACGATCTGGTCTGGTAGCTCGCTGCATCGCCTGCCTGAGCGGGACCCTTGCGCAGGGTCTCTCTGCCGAGCGGGCTGGACGGTTACAGTGGCAACGGGGACCGCTGGCTGCTGACGTGGCCAGGGAACGCGCCGTGGGGGCGCATTGCATTGGGGCGGGGGGCCTTGGCACGCAAATGGTTACCAAGCAGACGATTCGAGTTTTTCTTATTGATGACCACGCGCTGATTCGCGATGGCGTGAAAATGATTCTGAGTACCGCGTCCGACATCGAGGTGGTCGGCGAGGCCAGCTGCGGTGCGCAGGCGCTGCCGCAGGTGAGGGCGCTGAAGCCGGACGTGGTGCTGTGCGACTTCCACATGCCCGGGCTTTCGGGGCTGGAAGTCACCGAGCGGCTTGCCCGCAGCTTGAGCAGCAGCCGACTGATCATGGTGTCGGTGCTGGCTGAGGGGCCGATGCCGAAGCGCGTGCTGGCAGCGGGCGCCTACGGCTACCTCAGCAAGGGCGCTGCCGGCGACGAACTGATGCAGGCGATCCGCGAAGTTGCGGCGGGGCGGCGCTATATCGGTGCCGACATCGCCCGGCAGATGGCGATGGACTGCCTGATCGGCACAGGCTCCGCGGTAGACAGCCTGACGCCGAGAGAGCTCGAAGTCGCGCTGCTGCTGGTGAAGGGCCACAAGATGACCGACATCGGCAGGCAGCTCAGCCTGAGCGCCAAGACCGTGGCCACCCACAAGTACCGGCTGTTCGACAAGCTCGGCGTGCGTGACGCGATGTCGCTTGCGAAAGTAGCCCGTCTGCACGGTCTGCTGGACCCCGCCGAGGCCTAGCTAGGCGCCCCGCCGGTGCTGCCGCGTTCGCGCCCGCACTTAAACGCGCCGATCCAATCGCTCAAATGAAAGCGCCCGACTCAAAGCGTATTCGAGCCGGGCGCAGATTCATCTTCAGAGTCACTGCAGCGCGGGTGCCGTCCTTGGCGCCCTGCAGGTCTGAGGCAGGCGGGTCTGCGTCAGATCAGCTTTTCCTGCCGCGGCGGGACGCCGCTGTCGTCCTTGTCCGCGGCCGGGCTGACTTCGGCCACGGCGTGCTCCGGCGCGTGGGCGCTGGCATCCGCCGCTGCTGTCTCGACCTGCGGCTCGGCCTGTAGCTCAGCCTTTGCATTGGCCGCAGCGACGGCGGCTGCAGCTTCGTCCTGCGCTGCCGACGCCGCTGCTGCTGCGGCTTTGGCCTCAGCCTCAGCGGCCAGTGCAGCTTGGCTTGCCGCCTCCGCCTCACGCGCTGCAGCGGCCGCGCGGGTGGCCTCGGCATCACGAGCGGCCTGACGCGCCACCTCGGCGCGCGCGGCGGCGGCGGCTTCCGCCTCGGCGCGACGCAGGGCTTCCGCCTGGGCCGCCGCGTTGACGCGGGCTTGCCGTTCGAGCTCGGCCTGCTCCGCAGCCGCAGCCGCAGCCGCTTCAGCGTGCAGCTCCGGCTCCGGCTCCGGCATCGTCAGCGGCTGCGCCGTGTCCGAGCGTGACTCAACCTCGGACGCTGGCTGGCGCTCAGCGGCATCGGCTGAGGCCGCTGCCGGCGCGTCGTCTGCGGCCGGTAGATGCTCGCGGCGTGAGGCTGCAGGCTCTTCGGCCAAGCTGGGCTGGCCGGCCTCGACCTCAGCTTCCGACGTCGATGCGGACGGCCAGGCGCTGCTTTCGCCTGCGATCGCTGCAGGTGCGGGCGCTCGCGCCGAGGTGGGCGGCTCGGCCGCGTTGGCGGTTGCGGGCGCTGCTTCGATGACCGCAGGGGGCGTTGGCTGCGCGCGGATCGTCCGCTCCAAGCGCGCCTCAGCGGCTGGCTCCGCGGCCGGCTCTGCGGCCGGCGCTGGGGTGATCGCCGCCACTGCGGCGGCCGCTGCGGCTTTCGCCGCGCGCGGCATTGGCACCGGCACGAACGGTGGTGCCTCACCGCGGGCCGGCGCTTCCGGCGCGCTGGGCCCAGCGTCGATGTCGTCATCGGAGCTGTCGCTGGCCGTTTCGGCGCTGGCCGTCTCGGTGCTCGGGTCGCGGATTTGCTCGCTGTCGGGCTTGGGCGCGCGTGCCGCACGGGGTTCCCGACGCGGTGCGCGGGGGGTCTCGACGATGGTTTCGGGCTCGCTGTCCTCAGCCTCGGCGTCGTCGCCCTCCAGGCCCAGAGCCTCGTCGCTGCCCGTGTTCTCCTCGCCTGCATCGTTCTCGCGACGACGGCGACGGCCACCGCGGCGACCGCGACGGCGGCGGCCGCTGCCTGCGGCTTCCGCGCTGCCTTCCGCTGCGGCATCGGGCGCGTCCACTTCTGCACTCACCGCTGCAGCCGCAGAGGCCGCAGCCGCGGCTGCCAGTTCGCTGGTCGGGCTTTCTTCAAGTGCGCTGCTGCGGGCGGATTCAGACGCGCGCTCGCGGCGCTCGCCCTCGGCCTTGGCGGCCCGCTCAGTCGGTGGACTCTCGTTGCCGCGCTCACGACGGACGTCCTGGCGCTCGGCTTTCTCGGGGCGATCTGCACGCGGCTCGCCGCGGTTATGTTCGCTGCGGTTCTGCTCGCCGCGGGCCTGTTCAGCCTTGCCCGAGTTCTTGCCGCCGCCTCGGTTCTCGCTGCGTTCTTCCTGCGCTTTGCCGGAAGCCTGCTGGCCCTTCTGCGGGCGTGCGGGACGCTCGTCCTTGCGGCCGTCGCTGGGGCGGTTTTCGTTGCGCTCTCCGCGTTCGCGGCGAGCCTCCGATCGATCGCCGCGGTTGCTGCGCTCGTCGCGGCTGCGTCCGTCACGGCCGCCGCGTGGGCTGCGCTGGGGTTCCGCGGGCGCCGGCTCAGCGCTCGCGCCGATGCCAAGTGCCGTGAGTAGCCGCGACCACAGGCCGCGTTTGGCTGCAGCCGCCTTGACGGGCTTCGCCTCGCGTTCGGCCTGCGCTGGACGCTGCGGTGCGGCTGCGGACTTGGCGGCCTCGTCCTCTTCTGCATGCTCCTCGCGGATCGGTGCGGCGCTGGCGGGTTTCACCGCTTTCACTGCCGGGGCCGGCGGTATGTTCAGATGGGCGCGTGTCAGTGCGTGCACTTCCTGTTTGCGCGGCGAAGTGCGGTAGTAGCTGGGCTTCGCGGTTTCTTCTCCGAGCTCGCCCTCGCGGATGCGCTGCACGTTGAAATGCGGGGTTTCCAGCTGGTCGTCGGCAACGATCACGATCGGCACGTCGTGGCGCTGCTCGATTTCCAGCAGGCCGCGGCGCTTCTCGTTGAGCAGGAAATTGGCGATCTCGTGCGGCGCCTGCACCAGCACCTGACCGGTGTTGTCCTTCATCGCCTGCTCTTCGATCAGCCGCAGGATCGACAGCGACAGCGAATCGACGCTGCGAATGCGGCCGTGGCCGGCGCAGCGCGGGCAGACCGTCTGGCTGGATTCGCCCAGGCTCGGACGCAGCCGCTGCCGCGACATCTCCAGCAGGCCGAAGCGCGAAATGCGACCGAGCTGCACGCGGGCACGGTCGGCTTTCAGCGCGTCTTTCAGGCGTTCCTCAACTTCGCGCTGGTGACGGCCGGATTCCATGTCGATGAAATCCACCACGACCAGTCCACCCAGATCGCGCAGACGCAGCTGGCGGGCTACCTCATCGGCGGCCTCCAGGTTGGTGTTGAAAGCGGTTTCCTCAATGTCGCCGCCCTTGGTGGCGCGCGCCGAGTTGACGTCAACCGCAGTCAGCGCTTCGGTTTGGTCGATCACGATCGAGCCGCCGGAGGGCAGGCGGACCTGGCGCTCGTAGGCATTCTCGATCTGCGATTCGATCTGGTAGCGGTTGAACAGCGGGATGCTGTCTTTGTAGAGCTTGAGCTTGCGCACGTTGTGCGGCATCACCTGCTCGACAAAGTCCTTGGCCTCCTGAAACACCGGCTCGGAGTCGATCAGGATTTCGCCGATGTCGGCGCGAAGGTAGTCGCGCAGGGCGCGCACGATCAGCCGCGACTCCTGGTAGATCAGGAACGATGCCGGCTTGGCCAGGGCGGCGTCGGTAATCGAGCGCCACACCTGCAGCAGGTAGTCCATGTCCCACTGCAGCTCTTCGGCATCGCGGCCGACGCCGGCGGTGCGGATGATGATCCCCATGTCGTCAGGGATGTTCAGCTTGTCCATGGCCTCTTTCAGGGCCTGCCGGTCTTCACCCTCGATGCGCCGCGACACGCCGCCGGCGCGCGGGCTGTTTGGCATCAGCACCATGTAGCGGCCGGCCAGCGAGATGAACGTGGTCAGCGCGGCGCCCTTGTTGCCGCGCTCTTCCTTGTCGACCTGAACAACAACTTCCTGGCCTTCCTTGAGCAGTTCCTTGATGCCGTGCTTGTTGGAATCGGTGCCCGGCAGGAAGTAGTCGCGGGAGATCTCCTTCAGCGGCAAAAAGCCGTGACGCTCACCGCCGTATTCAACGAAGGCTGCTTCCAGCGAAGGCTCCAGGCGGGTGATCCGGCCCTTGTAGATATTGGATTTCTTCTGCTCTTTGGCGGGCTGTTCGATGTCGATGTCGTACAGGCTCTGGCCATCGACGATGGCCACGCGCAACTCTTCCTGCTGAGTTGCGTTGATCAGCATTCTTTTCATTGGATTGTCATTCCTCGCACGCCGCACCGCGGGGAACGCCGGAAATCCCGGAAAAGGCACGCGAAAGCCGCGCGCCGTAAGCGGAGTCACCAGCGCTACGACCGTTGAGCCGGGTCCATCCCTGGCCCGCGGGAGCGCCACATCTTGCTCGTTGTTCTTACCGCCCTGCTGCGCCGCGAGAGCCCCGCGCGCCCACTGGGCGACCTTGCCCGCTGCAGCCCGAGAGTGCGGCGCATCGGGTTCCGCTGGTGCTGCGGCCGCGCCGGGTTCCGTCCCGACCTCGGCGGCTCCTTCAAGGCGCATGCGCCGTTTGAGAGCCATCCACGAAACGGGCATCGCGAATGCGCCGGTGGGCGCATCGGCAGCCGCCGATTCCGAATACCGGAGCCTCCCTGGCTCCGCGCGAAGCGGCGCACGCGCCCTTCGCGATCATCTGTGTGCTGCTGTGTGCTGTTCCGGTTGCCGCTACCATGATCGACCCGCGCCGCGGGCCCGCCCGGTTGTGTGCCTGCCGAAGCAGAGACCAATTCGCCGACGCAAAACCACCATGAGCTGCCCCGGAAACGACAAGGGCGCTGAAAAATCAGGACCTTATCGCGCGTGAAGTCTAGCAAGCCGGGTGCAGCCGCAGCAAACCAATTGGGGCCGAAGCCCACAGCCGCCGCAGTGCGTCTGGTCGAAGTACCGGCCGACCGCGCCGGTCAGCGTCTGGACAACTTCCTTTTGGGCCAGCTGAAAGGCGCGCCGCGCTCGCTGATCTACCGGATCCTGCGCACCGGCGAGGTGCGGGTCAACGGTGGCCGCGCCAAGCCCGGTACGCGCCTCTCTGGCGGCGAAACGGTGCGCATCCCGCCGGTGCGCCTGGACGCGCCGACCGACCACGGCGAGGCGCCGCGCAGCCAGATCGAGCGGATCCGCGACGCCATCGTGTTCGAGGATCGCGCCCTGCTGGCCCTGAACAAGCCCAGCGGCATTGCCACCCACGGCGGCAGCGGGATCAGCTTTGGCGCCATCGAGCTGCTGCGCCAGCTGCGCCCGGGCGAGCCGCTGGAGCTGGTGCATCGGCTGGACCGCGACACCTCTGGCCTGCTGGTTGTCGCCAAGAAGCGCTCGGCCCTGCTGGAACTGCAGCGGCTGATCCGCGAGGGCAAGCTGGAAAAGCGCTACCTGGCGCTGCTGGTCGGCGACATCGGCGAGAAACCCTTCAGCGTCAACGCGCCCCTGCGCAAGTTCGAGCTGCAGGGCGGCGAGCGCATGGTGCGGGTCGACCCGGTCGAGGGCAAAGCCTCGCTCAGCCATTTCCGGCGGCTGTCCCTGCACGGCGGCCACAGCTACACCGAAGTGCGCATCGACACCGGCCGCACGCATCAGATCCGCGTGCACGCGCAGCACCGCGGCCATCCGGTGGCTGGCGACGAGAAATACGGCGAGCGCGAGGTCAACAAGCTGCTGAAAGAGGCGGGCTTGAAGCGCATGTTCCTGCACGCAGCCAGCCTGCGCTTTGCGCTGAAGGACGGCACCGAGCCCTACAGCCTGACTGCGCCGCTGCCCGAGGACCTGCAGGCGCTGCTCACGGGCGCTTGATTGCGGGACTTGAGCTGAGTTCGGCATGTTCGGCGCTGCCCAGCAGCGCGACTTGCTCGACGATTCGCGGGGCGGGCCGGTCGGCAGATGCCGACCGGCCCGCCCCGCGAATCAAGGATTGCTGTGAGCACGAGACAGCGGCGCGCAGTCGGCCTGGAAACTCTTTGAGGCGCGCGTTCCTCCCCTTAACGTCCCCCAGGCGCCTAGCTTCATGCACGCTCGTGCCACCGAACTTGCCGCGTCACAGTTCGTGCGATGCCTCGCTGAAGCTGCGCTTGCGGCACAGCACGTACAGCGGCAGCCCGGCCGCCGCTTTGTGCGGCAAGCCGATGGTCTATTTTTCGAGAGGACGCTTCTTCACGTTCAATCGCCGTGGTTCGGCGGATTGCACTCAAATAGCCGTGCAGCTCAAAGGCGGGCGTCGCTCAATGCGCCTGCACAATTGCCAACTGCGGAGGGTTCGAAAAATCTTCCTTCGCTGCCCTGAGTGAGCTGCCGAAGCCAATACGTCTACCGCCGCCGCCCTGGTTCAGAGTGCGAATTGCTGCATGCCTCGCAGTCTGACCCGTGTGATTGAACTGAAGACGGGACAGGTCACCAGCGGCCCCTGCAGTTCCAATCCACCAAAGTTAAGCCTCAACACGCCCTGTACCCCATGTGCTTGTGCGGCTTCGGTCGGTCCGGTCGTGGCCTTGAAAGCCCCGGTCGATGCTTGAAGTTCTGGGCTGCGATGCGCTTGATGATGTTCTGCAGCACGGCAACGCAGATGCGGCCGAGCAACAGCGCGGGGATCAGCGGCTTGAGTGCGGTCCGTGCATAGGCGCGATGGGTGCGTCGATGTGCGGGCACCTTGTGTGTCGCACGTGCGGCCGAGGTGAACACGGCCGCGAGGTTGTCGCACAGCACCTTGGCGGCGAAATCCTGCTCAACGGCGAGGTGGGTGAGGCCCGACACGTGCTCGATGTTGAGTCGATGTTTGAGACGCTTGAAGGCCTCTTCGATGGACCAACGTTCGTGGTAAAGATCCGCGAACAAGGCGACGCGGAAGCGCTCGGCATCCATCAAACGGGTCATCAGGATGCGGCGTGTACCGTCGGCGCAGACGCGTCGGATCAGGCGCACGGTGGCGGATTCGGGCGGGCAGTCGAAGTCGGCTACATCCTGCGGGTCCGGGCGCGGCAGGGTCACGATCTGCTCGGCCAGGTCGGACTTCCCGAACGCCTGGACGAGGGCGAATCCGCGATCGCCGGACGCATCGACCCGCATGCAGAAGTCGATGCCTTGGCGCTGCAGCAGGCCGACCAGCCAGCGGCAGGGAGAGCCGCGATCAA